>WPCI01030156.1_pt1 | contig 39538 bp, 36 predicted proteins | sample 5399871 | NCBI WGS metagenome assembly WPCI01 (sample SAMN12869469, study PRJNA574797) | sludge metagenome | isolation source: wastewater treatment of pH7 | place: China:Beijing | collected 2019-05-20 | reverse complement strand
GTAGAGACAGGGCTTTGGCGGTATTCATGGTACATCCTGAGATGCCCTGACAGAGTATGCAGTAATAAAATGGTGCCCGAAACCGGAATCGAACCGGTACGAAGTTGCCTTCGAGGGATTTTAAGTCCCTTGCGTCTACCTATTCCGCCATTCGGGCTGAATGACGTGCCATGCTGATGAATGGCAACAGGCGCAAAAATATATAGTGTTTGCCCGACAAGTTCAAGCTGATCGGCAAACAAGCAGTTAGCGGGCCCGGCAATGCTGCCATCAGCACATGGCAACATCGTGGAAAAACCGGCTGCATGCCGTTTTATCGGCTGCATCACAAACCGCTTCTGTTTGCTCAGGAACCAGTTTACTTACGCATGCAAAAGGGTAATATACGCAGTAGTCAGTCTGCATTGATGCGGACTGCTTTCCATGGAAAAACCCAACTCTCAAAGGGGAAAAAAATGAAAACAGCTCTGAAACTTTCTGCTCTGGCCCTGGCTGGCGTTCTGGCTACCGGTTGCTCCCTGACCAAAGAAGCCGATGCCCGCATCACTGCTTCTGAAGATGCAGCTGCCCGCGCCCAGGCTCGTGCTGACGAAGCGTACAACAAGGCCAACGAAGCCCTGTCCGCTGCCCAGCGCGCTCAGCAAACCGCTGACGAAGCCAACGAGCGTGCACTGCGCATGCTGGAAAAAGCCAGCCGCAAGTAATATTGCAGCCAGCAAAAAAGCCGACTTTCGAGTCGGCTTTTTTATGTCTGCGATAAACCGGCCTGTTACTTCTTGCCGTGAATCCGCTGCAGCAGTTCCGCTTCGGAATGCGACAGGCCGCAGGCCTGCTGCAAATCTTCGGTGGTGGCGCCCAGCCCTACCAGCCGGGCCGCTTCCATAAACGACAAGCTGCCCGGATCGCGCTGTTCGAGTTGCAACAGCTTGTCCGGCATCGGTGCAAACTGTTCGCGCAACTCATGCAGCTCCTTGCCCATTTGCATGCTGCCGGACAGGTAGTTGTCCAGACGACGGGCCAGGTTATCCTGCTGTCGCTCCTGCTTGTGCAGCGACTGTGCCAGCTGTTCCTGCAATGCCTGTATTTTCCGGTTTTGCCAATACAGGGCATAACCGCCAGCCAGCGCCAGCAGCAGGATCGTCACCAGCAGGCCGTACAGCATCAGAAATCATCCAGCTCCGCCCACTCCTGTGCGGTCATCATCTTTTCCAGATCAACCAGGATGAGCAGTTCGTCATTTTTGTTACAGACGCCCTGAATGAACTTGGCCGCCTCTTCATTGCCGACATTGGGTGTGGTTTCAATTTCGGACTGACGCAGATAAACCACCTCAGCCACGCTATCAACCAGGATGCCGACCACTTGTCTGTCCGCTTCAATGATGACAATGCGCGTATTGTCGGTGACCCCCGCTGACGGCAGGCCGAAGCGCTGCCGGGTATCAATCACGGTCACCACATTACCGCGCAGGTTGATGATGCCCAGCACATAACCGGGAGCACCGGGGACCGGCGCTATTTCGGAATAGCGCAAGACTTCCTGCACTTGCATGACATTGATGCCATAGGTTTCCTCTTCCAGACGGAAGGTAACCCACTGCAAGACAGGATCTTCAGAACTGTTCGCAGATGTAATGTTCATTCATTTCTACCCTTGTCTCAAACCGGCTGCCTTGAATGACAGGCCGTAGTATTGGTTGTTATCGGCTGTTTGTACAGTAGCTTGATAGTCAGTCTGTCGTTGCCTGTGCGTTTTCCCTTGCACTGACCTGCTGCGCCAATGCCTGGACATCCAGCAGTGCGCACATGTGTTCGATAATGGTACCGGCCAGCCATTGCCGCCCTGTCCGGCGAGTGCGCCACTTGACCGCATCCGGCTGCAGGCGGACTGATTCATAAACCGCATTGACGGCCAGCCCCCAGGAATGGCCATCAATGGAAATGACAAAACGAAAACCGTCCCTCAGCTTGTCGTGATAGCGCTCCGGCATGACCCAGCGCGCCGTATCCAGCACTTTCAGATTGCCGACCGGCGTCGGCATCATACCGATAAACCAGTCGGGCTGGGCAAAAATGGGCGTAATTTCCTCTCCCTCCAGCGGGTAAATGCTACCCAGGCATACCAGGGGGACGGCCAGTTTCAAGCCGGCAACCTCAAACAGCAGGCATTCGAAGGGCTGGTCTGTCCATTCGGGCAGAGCCTCGGCCGGGGATGCCGCCGGAACAGCCGCCGGCATTTCGTCCGGTTCTGGCACCACCGGAGTGGTCAACGTCGGCAAAATGACGATCTGTTCTTCACGTTCTTGCAACAGCAATGACGGCGAATGCTCGGCCGGTTCTTCCTGCAGCACGGTCTGTACCTCCTGGAGCAGGCCGTCAAGGTAGTTTTGCAGTGCCGTTTGCGACTTGTGCGGCTTCATCATTCTGTTCCTGATTGCATATCGGTTCGCTGTATTTTATTGCATGGGCATTCCCGTTGGCCGCCATGCATTACCCCTGCGTCAACAGGGGATAGCGGTGAAATCACGGCCTGCATCGGCTCAAGCGCTCTGTTCAATCTGCATCGACTGCTGCAGCAAATGCTTGAGCAGCACCCGGTAGGCCAGTACGCCCCGGCTGTTCTTGTCCTGCACCGAAGGCACCAGGCCGGCGCGGCTGGCATCACGCAGCCGCGTATCAATCGGAATGTACGCCTGCCACAGATGTTCGTTGTACTGGTTGCGCAGATAGCGCAGCGTTGACAGGGACGCCTGGGTACGGCGGTCGAACATGGTGGGCACAATGCTGTAAGGCAACGGCTGCCGGCGCGAGCGGTTGACCATGTGCAGAGTGTTGATCATGCGCTCCAGGCCCTTGATGGCCAGAAACTCGGTCTGCACCGGGATGACCAGCAGCTCGCTGGCGGCCAGTGCATTGACCATCAGCACGCCCAGCAACGGCGGGTTGTCGAGCAGGGCAAAGTCAAACTCGCCGGACAGATGCTCCAGCGCCTTGCTGACCACCAGTCCCAGCCCGCCCTGGCCCAGTGACTGGCGCTCGAGCACTGCTACTGCGGTACTCGAAGGCATCAGGCTGATCCGCTCGTGGCTGGTTTCCAGCAGCAGGCTGCGCGGCAGTTCGGGGTCCACTTTGCCGCCGGCGGTAAACAGGTCATAGCAGCTGTTTTCCAGGGTATCGGGGTCATAGCCGAAATAGCTGGTCAGTGACCCGTGCGGGTCAAGATCAACCACCAGCACCCGGCGTCCGGCATCAGCCAGCAAGCCGGCCAGCGCGACGGTGGTGGTGGTCTTGCCGACGCCACCTTTCTGGTTTGCCACGGCCCAAACTTTCATACTTCATCTCCAGCGCAACAGGTACGGCGTCATGTTTATGACGTTACCTTACTGTCATGATCCCATTGAGCCATCTCAAGCAAGCTGCATGCCAACTGCATGGGCAGCCGCCATGCCGTCAATGTCGGGCTGATGCGAAAAAGGGGCATTCCAGCACGGCAGGTCCGGCCTGGCAGCCGCCGGCATAGCTCCCTCCACGCCATGGTAAAGCGGCTGGTAACCGGTGCCGGACATCACTCAGGCGCAAAGCCTCGCATATGCCGGCCTTCGGTGTTGCGCGAAATGATCAGGACCACCCGGCGGTTTTTGGCCCGCCCTTCGGCGGTGCTGTTATCGGCAACCGGCTGAAACTCGCCATAACCGACAGCTGCCAGGCGCTCTGGAGCCACTCCATCCAGCGCCAGCATGCGCACGATACTGGCTGCACGTGCCGCTGACAGCTCCCAGTTGGTCGGATACAGGGCGGTACGAATGGGCAGGTTGTCGGTGAAGCCCTCAACCTGGATGGGGTTGTCGTAAGGTGCCAGGATCTTTGCTATTTTTTCGACAATATCAAAGCCTTCCTGACGGGGAACAGCATCTGCCAAGGGGAACAGCAGGTTCGAGCTGAGTTCAAGCTCCAGCCAGAGCTCGTTGGCACGGACGTGCAACTGTCCGTCGCCGAGCAGGCTGGAAAACTCTTCCCGGATCTCGTCGGCAATCCGCGCCAGAGGCTCCTTTTCGGTTTCCCCTTCCTGCTCCCCTCCTTCGGCATCGACACCGCGCACATTTTCCTGGCCGATCGGGATCGGTTTGATCGATTTGTCCTGTTGGCTGAAAATCCCTTCCATTGCTTCAGATAGTACTTTGTACTTGCCTTCGTTGACCGAAGAGATCGAGTACATCACGACAAAGAATGCAAACAGCAGGGTGATGAAGTCCGCATAGGACACCAGCCAGCGCTCATGGTTGGGCGGATCATCCTGGCGTCTTCTGCGTGCCATGGCCTACTCCAGAAAACCCTGGAGCTTCATTTCAATGGAGCGCGGGTTCTCCCCGTCGGCAATCGACAGCAACCCTTCCAGCATCATTTCCCGGTAACGTGACTGGCGCAATACGACTGTCTTGATCTTCCCCGCCAGCGGCAGCAGGATCAGGTTGGCTACCGCCACGCCATAAATAGTCGCGACAAAGGCAACGGCGATGCCGGTGCCCAGCTGCGAAGGGTCGGCCAGGTTGCCCATGACATGGATCAGCCCCATGACGGCACCGATGATGCCGACGGTGGGTGCATATCCGCCCATGCTTTCATAGATCCTGGCTGCCTGCAGGTCACGGCTTTCCTGGGTGTAGAAATCCACCTCGAGCACACTGCGGATGTTTTCCGGCTCGGCTCCGTCGACCAACAGCTGAAGCCCCTTGCGGGCATAGGGATCAGGCTCCGCGTCGGCGATTGACTCAAGCCCGAGCAAACCGTCCTTGCGCGCCACCATGCTCCAGCCAATGATGCTGTTGATGCCGCGCTGCATGTCGGTGACCGGAGGGAAAAAAGCCCAGCGCAGCAACTGCAAACCACGCTTGAAATGGCTGACGGGAGTTTGCAACAGCGCCGCGCCCAGGGTGCCACCAAATACAATCAGCGCTGCCGGACCGTTGATCAGTGCGCCTATGTGGCCACCTTCAAGGAAATTGCCGCCAATGATGGCAATGAATGCCATGGCCAGTCCGATCAGGCTGAGAATATCCATCAGATGCAAGCCTCTGCCAGGGACGGGCCGACGTCGTTGAGTGAAACTATCTGGTCAGCCAGGCCGGCCTTGACCACGGCCATCGGCATGCCATAGATCACACAGCTGGCTTCGTCCTGTGCCCAGACCTGGCTGCCGGCCGCTTTCAGCAAGCGGGCACCTTCGCGTCCGTCCGAACCCATGCCGGTCAGCACCACTGCCAGTACCTTGTCCTGGTAAACCTTGGCCGCCGAGCCAAAGGTGACATCGACGCTGGGCTTGTAATTGAGGCGCTCGTCACCGGGCAGGATGCGCACCTGGCCACGGGTATCAATCATCATCTGCTTGCCGCCAGGTGCCAGCAAGGCAAGCCCCGGTCGCAGGATATCGCCGTCTTCGGCTTCCTTCACGCTGATGTTGCACAGCTTGTCGAGCCGGTCGGCAAACGCCCGGGTAAAGGTACCGGGCATGTGCTGGACCAGTACGATCGGGGCGGGAAAACTGGCCGGCAAGGCTGTCAACACCTGTTGCAAGGCAACCGGGCCACCTGTCGAGGTTCCGATGGCCACCAGTTTGTAGGCCCGGCGCTGGGCTTTAACCGCAGCGCCGGCAGCGGGCCCCGCTGCCGGTACGTCCGCAGCCGGCATGTCTGCGAGCGGTGTGCGGGTGGTGCGCAGGCTCCGGGCAGTGCCCGCGCTTGCCGTCACCGCTGCCGCAGCGGGACGCGCCACAGACGGTGTTGTCACCGGAGCCGTGCTGCGTAGCGACGACAACGTCCGCTGGCCAAGCCCCCCGCGATTGGTTCGTGCCAGTGCCTGGACCTTGTCACACAGCATCTGCCGGACTTTTTGCGGATTGCGGGAAATATCCTCGAAATTTTTCGGCAGATAATCAACCACGCCCGCTTCCAGCGCATCCAGGGTTACTCGCGCCCCCTCATGGGTCAGCGAAGAAAACATCAATACCGGGGTCGGACAACGCTGCATGATCTGCCGTACGGCGGAAATTCCGTCCATGACCGGCATTTCGTAGTCCATGGTGATCACGTCCGGGCGCAACTCAAGAGTTTTGTCGATCGCCTCCTGGCCATTACTGGCAGTGCCCACCACCTCGATACGGGAGTCGGCCGCCAGGATCTCGCTCAACCGGCGACGGAAAAAACCCGAATCATCAACAATCAAGACTTTTACAGCCATTCACCTTTTCCTTAAAACTGGACCAGCATTCAGGCGTAGTGTTTCAGCACCCCGGGCACATCCAGGATCAGGGCAATGCGGCCGTCACCGGTAATGGTTGCACCGGACATGCCGGGGGTTCCCTGCAAACCACGCCCCAGCGGCTTGATCACCACTTCTTCCTGCCCGATCAGCTGATCGACGACAAAGCCGACGCGCTTGTCACCGACACTGACCAGCACCACATGGCCATCTTTTTGCTGTTCGTGCCGACGCTCCGGCTGCAGCCAGCGGCTGAGATAAAACAGCGGCAGCGCCTTGTTGCGCACAATCACCACTTCCTGGCCGTCAACAATGTTGGTGCGCGACAGGTCCAGATGGAAGATTTCATTGACGTTGACCAGCGGGAAGGCAAAGGCATGCTCATTCAACATCACCATCAGGGTCGGCATGATCGCCAGCGTCAAGGGAACCTTGATGACCACCTGCGAGCCTTCGCCCGGCTTGGAATACACATTGACGCTGCCGTTGAGCTGGGCAATCTTGGTGTTGACCACATCCATGCCCACGCCACGTCCGGACACGTCGGAGATTTCCGTCTTGGTGGAGAAACCCGGTGCAAAAATCAGGTTATAGCACTCCAGCTCGGTCAGGCGGTCGGCCGCATCCTTGTCCAGCATGCCCTTTTCCACTGCTTTGGCACGTAGCACATCGGCATTCATGCCCTTGCCGTCATCGGTGATCATCAGCAGGATATGATCGCCCTCCTGGGCAGCGGACAACACCACCTTGCCGGTACGGCTCTTGCCGGCGGCTTCGCGCTCGTCCGGCATTTCAATACCGTGGTCCACGGAGTTGCGCACCAGGTGCACCAGCGGGTTGGCCAGTGCTTCAACCAGGTTTTTATCGAGGTCGGTATCTTCACCCACCAGCTCCAGGCTGATTTCCTTTTTCAGGCTGCGCGCCATGTCACGCACCAGTCGCGGAAAGCGGCCAAACACCTTCTTGATCGGCTGCATGCGTGTTTTCATCACGGCAGATTGCAGATCAGCCGTGACCACATCCAGGTTGGACACGGCCTTGGCCATGTCCTCGTCTTCACTGTCCAGGCCGAGGCGAACCAGCCGGTTACGCACCAGCACCAGCTCGCCAACCATGTTCATGATGTCATCAAGGCGGGCAGTATCGACCCGTACAGTGGTCTCTTCAACCGGAGCTGACGAAGAGTTGCGTGTCGCGGCAGGAGCTGCCGAAGAGTTGCGTGTCGCGACAGGAGCTGCCGGCGCTGCCTTGGCAACCGGTGCGGCAGACTTTTGCTGGCTGGCAGCCGGGGTGGCAGCGCCATCATTTGCCATGGGGCGCACCTGGAAGCGACCCTTGCCATGCAGCTGGTCAAGCAGGGACTCAAATTCGTCATCAGTGATTTCATCACTGTCTGGCTTCTGCTCCTCGCCGGCGCTGGCTGCGGCGGTATCCGCTACGTTTTCCACTCCGCCGAACTTGCCTTCGCCGTGGAGCTGGTCGAGCAATGCCTCAAATTCATCTTCGGTAATTTCATCGCCCGTGGCAGCCTCTGTAGCGGCCGGGGCAACAGCTGTGGCCGCCGGCCCGCGACCCTCGCCATGCAGCTGGTCGAGCAGCGCCTCGAACTCATCTTCACTGATAATGTCACTGGCATCACCGGGAGCCGGCTCCGGCGGTTCCGGAGAACTCATGGCCAGCATCTGTTCGAATTCGCGATCGGCTTCGTCGACTTCTTCTACCGCCTCCTCGACCACGGCAGGCTGGGCAGACTCGGGCTCGGCCAGAATGGCCAGCTGCTCCAGCAGCGCGGCCGGAGCCGGGGTAACCTCGGTACGCTCGCGCACCTGATGAAACATGCTGTTGACGTTGTCGAGCGCTTCCAGCACCACATCCATCAGCTCCGCGCTGACCCGGCGCTCACCCTTGCGCAGGATGTCAAATACGTTTTCAGCCACATGACAACACTCAACCAGCTCGTTGAGCTGCAAAAAGCCGGCACCGCCCTTGACCGTATGAAAGCCACGGAAGATCGCATTCAGCAAGTTCATGTCGTCCGGGGAACTCTCCAGTTCAACCAGCTGCTCGGACAACAGCTCGAGAATTTCTCCGGCTTCCACCAAAAAATCCTGGAGAATTTCTTCATCGGCTTCGAAGCTCATCGCAAGCTCTCCTTACAGCCCTAAGCTGGATAATAAATCGTCGACATCAACCTGATTAGATACGACATCTTCTCCTTTATCGGCACGAATCTGCGGACCTTCACCCCTGGAGTCACTTTGTCGGGGCTGACTGCTTTTTTGCAGGGTTTCCGGGTCGTGCTCTATGCCAGCAACCAGATCAACGGTTCTGGCCATGCCGCCCATGCGGGCCAGGCTGTCTTCCACATAGCCAATCAGCTCGGTGACACGCTTGATCACCTGGCCGGTCAGGTCCTGAAAGCTCTGGGCTGTCAGTATGTCATTGAGATGGGCCGACATCTGGTCACTGTCGTGCAGGCTGCGCAGCAAAAAGGCCTCGACACGGCGCGCCAGGTCCCTGAATTCGTCCAGCGGCATTTCGCGCCGGGTAAATCGCTGCCAGTCAGCGGTCAGGCTTTGTGCTTCATAACTGATGTAGTTGACCAGCGGAGCGCTGGCCTCAACCAGGTCCATCGTGTCATTGGCTGCTTTTTCCGTCATGTTCATGACATAGTTCAGCCGTTCGTTGACATCGTTGATCTGCGACATTTCCTGTGCATGGGGAGTGCCGCTCTCGATCTGCAGATCCAGAATGGCGCTGTGCAACTCTCGCGTCAGCTTGGCCACTTCCTCGTACAGGCTCTGGTTGCGGATGTCATTGATTTGGTCAACCAGCTGTGCTGCGGCCGCCCAGTCACCGGCAGCCAGGTGCTCTTGCAGGCGCCCGGCATGCTGTTCTACGGCCTGTTGCAAACGGGCCTGTATGCTCTCGTATTGTGTCACGGCCAACCCCGAATCGGACCGCATCAACCGTTGACGCGCTCAAAAATCTTCTCGATCTTGTCCTGCAACGCTTGTGCAGTAAAAGGCTTGACCACATATCCGTTGACGCCGGCCTGGGCCGCTTCGATGATCTGGTCCCGCTTGGCTTCGGCCGTAACCATCAGCACCGGCAAATGCTTGAGACGCTCATCGGCCCGGACTGCGCGCAGCAGGTCGATGCCGGTCATCTGCGGCATGTTCCAGTCGGTCACCAGAAAATCGAAGTTGCCGCTTTGCAGCATAGGCAATGCGGTGGAACCGTCATCGGCTTCCTCGGTATTGGTAAAGCCGAGGTCACGCAAGAGGTTCTTGATGATCCGCCTCATTGTTGAAAAGTCATCAACAATCAGGATTTTCATGTTCTTGTTCAAGCAAACCTCCAAATGTTTAATCTGCCGGCAGTGTCCGACGTATATATATCATTGGTATCCATTAACAGCCTTGATCCCTGTTGGTTTTCCACCCGGCGGCACTGCCTGCCATTCCGGCCCCCTTGCAACCATCAGCCAGAGAAATCTAGGAGCCGGAGCGCCAGTCTGACAGACGGCTGCGCAAACGCGCCGCGCACTGGCTGTGAAGCTGGCTCACCCGGGATTCGCTGACACCCAGTACCTGGCCGATTTCCTTCAGGTTCAGTTCTTCGTTGTAATACAACGAAAGCACCAGGCGCTCCCGCTCCGGCAACCCGTCAATCGCTTCGGCCAGCGCCTCACGAAAGCGCTCATCTTCCGTGGCGTAACCCGGCTCATGACTCTGCCCGTACTTGGGCTCCGGCGCGCCATCTTCCATCAGATCATCGAAGCTGAACAGCCGGCTTCCCCTTGTATCGGCCAACATCCGATAATATTCATCCAGATCGACACCCAGTTCTTTGGCCACCTCGCGATCGGTCGCATCGCGCCCGGTGCGCTTCTCCACTTCCCTGACTGCATCACCGACCATACGGGTGTTGCGGTGCACCGAACGTGGTGCCCAGTCGCCCTTGCGCACCTCGTCGAGCATGGCACCACGGATGCGGATGCCGACAAAGGTTTCAAAGCTGGCACCCTTGCTGGCGTCAAATTTCCTGGCCGCTTCCAGCAGGCCGATCATGCCGGCCTGGATCAAATCTTCGACCTGGACGCTGGCCGGCAGACGGGCCAGCATGTGGTAGGCAATGCGCTTGACCAGAGTAGCGTGCTGCTCAAGCAGGCGGGATTGCTCATCCCCTCCGCTTGCCCGGTTGTACATCTGCAGTCCGCTGGAAAATGCCATTACCTTACCTTGCTTCCATATATTTACGAGCCGATCAGCCGGTCGACAAAAAACTCCAGATGCCCCCGCGGCGTATCTGTCAGCGGCCAGGCATCGACCTTTTGTGCAATGGCGCGAAACGCCTGGGACGCCTTGCTGCGCGGATAGGCCTCGTACACGGGACGCTGGCGCTGAACGGCCTTGCGCACCATCTCGTCATAGGGCACGGCACCCAGATACTGCAAGGCCACATCATCAAGAAAACGTTCGGTCACATTCACCAGCTTGTTGTACAGGTTGCGCCCTTCCTGGGGAGTATGCGTCATATTCGCCAGCACCCGGAACCGGGTGATGCCAAACTGCTTGTTGAGCAATTTGACCAGCGCATAGGCATCAGTGATCGACGTCGGCTCGTCACACACCACCAGAACGACTTCCTGGGCTGCGCGGACAAAGCTGAGGACGGAATCGCCAATGCCGGCGGCGGTATCAATCACCAGCACATCCAGATTGTCACCCAGCTCACTGAAGGCCTGAATCAGCCCGGCATGCTGCAAGGGTGTCATCGAGACCAGATCCTGCGTTCCGGAGGACGCCGGCACAATCTTGATGCCACCCGGCCCTGTCAGCAATACATCACGCAGGTCGCACTCACCGGCCATGACTTCGCTCAGGGTCCGCTTGGGCTCGAGGCCGAGCAGTACGTCAACGTTGGCCAGGCCAAAGTCGGCATCCAGCAGGATGACCCGGCGACCCAGCCCGGCCAGGGCCACGGACAGGTTGACGGAAACGTTGGTTTTACCCACGCCGCCCTTGCCTCCGGTTACTGCAATTACTTGAACAGGGTTCTTGTTTGACATCTACTCTGTACCTTAAAAACATTCAGTCAGTTGGCGGCCGGCTGTTCAGACCACATGACGTGCCTTTTGGCAAACACCCGCATACAGTTCGGCCATGACCTCCTCACCGGGTTCGTCCGGGTTTTGCATGCGTACCGCCCGGCTGACCAGCTGATGACTTCGAGAGACTTGAATGTCATCAGGAATTTTAGGACCGTCGGTAGTATAAGCTACTGCGAGGCCTTGGCCAATTGCCATGCCCAGCACTTCCCCCATGCTGACGGCTTCATCCAGCTTGGTGATGATGCAGCCGGCCAGTCCACAACGCTTGTAGGCATGCCAGGCAGCCTTCAGCACTTGCGCCTGGCTGGTGGCCGCCAGTACGAGATAATTGCGGATCGGCAGCTTGCGGCTGGCCAGATTGTCCAGCTGCAGCGTCAGTTGCGGATCACTGGCCGGCAGCCCGGCGGTGTCGACCAGCACGATCCGCTTTTTCGCCAGCGGCAACAGTGCCTGCTCCAGCGACTGACCGACCTCGACATGACTGACCGGCACATTGAGGATGCGGCCAAGAGTCTTCAGTTGCTCTTGCGCACCAATACGGTAACTATCCATGCTGACGATCGCGATGTTCTGCGCACCATGCTCCAGCACATAGCGCGCTGCCAGCTTGGCCAGTGTGGTGGTCTTGCCCATACCGGCCGGGCCGACCAGGGCAATCACCCCACCCTGCATGACCGGTTCGTCCTTTGGTGTCTGCACGGAGCGGGCCAGCAACGCCAACACCATCTTCCAGGCCTGACGCGGCTGCAGATCCTGCGGAATTTTTTTCATGAGGTTGCTGATGACATCAGCAGGCAGGCCCATCTGCTGCAGCTTGCGCCATAGCGCGGCCTGCCCCGGCTGCTGCTGACGCAGACCCTGCCAGCCCATGTTGCCCATTTGCAGCTCGATCAGCTCGCGCAGCCCCATCAGCTCGGAGCGCATTTGCGCCAGCTCCTGCTGATCGGCAGCGCTGCGTGACTGCGCCGGGTTTTCGTCCGGGCGCAAGCGCGCAACCTCGGCGGTATGCTCCAGCACGCTGTCAAGCAGTTGACGGTCACGACCACCGGCAACGATCTGCGCCCGCTGTTCAAAGTCGGTTTTGGCACTGAGGATTTTCTGGCTGGTTTTGCGCAATTCGGCTTCCAGCTCTGGGTTGGCACGGGCCGGCAACGGCTGGGCACTGTAATCCAGTGCCGCAGTCAACTCGACACCACCGGCCAGACGGCGCGTGGACAGGATGGCGGCGTCAGCCCCCAGTTCTTCCTTCACGCGATTCATTGCCTGACGCATGTCGGCGGCAAAAAAACGTTTGACTTGCATGGCCATGATTGTGCCCCTTGTTTAGTTCTGGCCTACCGTCGCAACGATAGTGACCTGCTTGTTGTCCGGAATCTCCTGGTAGGCCAGTACATGCATATTGGGTACGGCCATACGGGCAAAGCGCGACATCATGGCCCTGATCTGGCCGGCGACCAGCAAAATAACCGGCTGGCCCTGCATTTCCTGACGTTGCGCCGCCTCTACCAGAGACTGCTGCAGTTTCTCGGCCATGCCAGGTTCCAGCAAAATTCCGCCTTCGCCACCCTGACCAGCCTGCTGCAAACTATTAAGCAATATTTGTTCCAACCTTGGCTCAAGGGTGATCACCGGCAGCTCGGAGTCAAGCCCGACAATGCTTTGCACGATGGCACGGGATAAAGACACCCGTACTGCCGCAACCATGGCGGCGGGATCTTGACTCTTGGCCGAAGCATTGGCGATCGCCTCGGCAATGGTACGAATGTCGCGCACCGGCACTTGTTCCTGCAGCAGGTTCTGCAGGATCTTCAACAAAGTCGACAGGGATACCATGCCCGGCACCAGTTCCTCCGCCAGCTTGGGCGAGCTCTTGGCCAGCACCTGCATCAGTTGTTGCACCTCTTCATGGCCGATCAGCTCGTGGGAATGCTTGCCCAACACCTGATTGAGATGGGTTGCCACCACCGTGCTGGCATCGACCACGGTATAGCCGAGCGACTGTGCCTGGTCGCGCTGGTTCGGCTCGATCCACACGGCCTCCAGGCCAAACGCCGGATCAACGGTCGCCAAACCATTGACGGTGCCAAATACCTGACCGGGGTTGATCGCCAGCTCGCGCTCCGGGTACACCTCCGCCTCGGCCACAGTGACGCCCATCAGCGTCAGGCGATAGGCATTGGGGTTGAGGTCAAGGTTGTCACGGATGTGCACCGACGGCATCAGGAAGCCCAGGTCCTGCGACAGCTTCTTGCGCACGCCCTTGATGCGGGTCAGCAGCTGGCCACCCTGGTTGCGGTCCACCAGCGGAATCAGCCGGTAACCGACCTCAAGACCCACCATGTCCACCGGCGTCACATCATCCCAGCCCAGCTCACGCTGCTCAGGCTGTACTGCCGCAGGCAACTGATCAGCCTGCTGGGCTGCCTGCAATTCCTTGCTACCGCCCTCTTCCGCCTTGCCGCGACGCCAGATCCAGTAAGCACCACCGGCAGCCAGCAGGCCCAGACCGATGAAGGACACATGCGGCATGCCCGGCACGGCACCCATCGCCATGAGGATCGCGGCCGAAATGGCCAGCGCCTTGGGCGAACTGAACATCTGGCGCTGGATCTGCTGGCCCATGTCTTCGGCGGTGGTCACGCGGGTCACCATCACCGCTGCCGCCGTGGACAACAACAGGCCGGGGATCTGCGCCACCAGACCGTCACCGATAGTCAGCAGCGAGTACACCACGCCGGCGTCCTTGAATGCCATGGAGTGCTGGGCCATGCCGATGGCAATGCCGCCAAGCAGGTTGATGAACAGGATCAACAAACCGGCAATGGCGTCACCGCGCACAAACTTGCTGGCACCATCCATCGAGCCGTAAAAGTCGGCCTCCTGGGCCACCTCGGCACGGCGGGTCTTGGCTTCGTTCTGGTCGATAATGCCGGCGTTGAGGTCGGCGTCGATGGCCATCTGCTTGCCGGGCATGGCATCCAGGGTAAAACGGGCGCTGACTTCGGAAATACGCCCGGCACCCTTGGTCACCACCACAAAGTTGATGATCATCAGGATGGCAAACACCACGGCACCGACCACATAGTTGCCGCCGACCACCACGTCGCCAAAGGCCTGAATCACCTTGCCCGCCGCGTCACCGCCCTGGTGGCCATGCAGCAGCACCACCCGGGTCGAGGCCACGTTGAGCGCCAGCCGCATCAGGGTGGCGACCAGCAAAATGGTCGGGAAAGCGGCAAAATCCAGCGGACGCATGGCGTACACACACACCAGCAGCACCACAATGGCCAGCGCGATGTTGAAGGTGAAGAAAACGTCGAGCAAAAACGGCGGAATGGGCAGCGTCATCATGCCCAGGATTACCAGCAACAGTACCGGAACCCCCAGGTTGCCCTGCCTGAGTATCGATACGCCACTGCGCATGCCTGTCATCACCTGTGTACGATCCACGCTTCACTCTCCAAAAAAACAGCGCCAACTAACTGGCGGATTGTCATCATGGATATGCAAAGCAAGAAGTGTTCCAGAGACAGCCCTGTTGTTCAGGCTAACCGAAAAATAGCCCAACCCCTGCCGCCAGCATGGCCAGAACCAGCACCAGACTGGCGCGGCGTGCCAGTGGCCAGCCGCCAACCACCAACACAATACCGGCCTTGACCGCCGTGTTGGTCATCGCAGCCAACAGGATGCCGCGCACGGCAACCTCGCTGGCCAGCCCGTCCCGGGCCTGCTGTGCCAGCGCAATGGTGATTGCATCGACATCGGCAATGCCGGCAAACAGTGCCAGCACATAGACCCCCTCATTGCCAAACCACTGCTCGGCTCCGCGTGACAGCATGAAGACAAGTGTCAGCACCAGCGCCATGACGATGGCTTGCTGCAAATCCATCGGGTTGCTGAGCGCCGGCTGGCCGCATTCCGTTTGTTCGCCCTTGTGCCTCCACAGCAGCCAGCACACCGCCAGCAAAGGCACCAAACCCAGCCCGATGATGCCGGGTAACAGGGGTAACAGCAGCGCCCGGTTGACCACAGCCACTTCCAGCAACAAGCGCGGAGCCATGGTGCCACATGCCAGCACAATACCTGCGGCCAGCAAGGTGGTACGCCCGCTACCCAGTCGCGCCATGCGTGAAAAAGCCAGGGTCAGGGCCGTGCTGGAGGTCAGGCCGCCAAGTAGCGCTGTCAACACCAGACCAACCCGGTCACCCAGCACCCGCACGGCAAAATAGCCGACAAAACTGATGCCGGCAATCAACAGCACCAGCCAGCCAATCACCTGCGGATTAAGGCTGTCCCACGGCCCCATCGCCTCGTTGGGTAACAGCGGCAAAACCACCAGCACAATTACCAGCATTTGCAGCGAAGCGTTCAGCTCCAGGCGGGTCAGGCTGCGTAGCAGGGCATGAATATGCTCCTTGGTTCCGAGCAGAACGGCGGTAATAACGGCGGCAACAGCGGCCTCCAGATAAAAGCCGTATACCGCCAGGGCACCAAGCAGAAAAGCCAGCAACGCCGCCACTTCGGTGGTTGCACCCAGGTCGCCGGTGGCCTTGCTGGTGTGGATGTAGCCGACAATCAACAACGCCGCCACACCCAGCAATGCTGCCGCCAGAAACAGCGGCGAGGACAGGATTGCCAGCTGCGCCACCACCCCTCCGGCCAGCCCGAGCAAACCAAAGGTGCGAATGCCGGTTACGGTCTGGTCATCGATTTCTTCGTGGCGCTCCTCATCCAGGTTCTGCGAACGCCAGCCACGCTCAAAGCCGATGATCAACCCGACCGCCAGCGCGATCAGCATGCCAACCAGTTCAGCGCCGTAATTCATTGGCAATGTCCTTTGTCGAAAACCCGGTAGCGATGCGGTTTCAGGCATCCTATTGAAGTGCCGGCAGAAGTCATGCAAAAACCGGAAAGTTACGTTTCGTAGGATAGCAAAAGCACTTCCGCCGCCTGCTGTCGAAGCGGGATAAGCGCTTGATAGGCTGCCGAAGAAAACCAGCTGTCGAGCGCTGCAAGATCCGGAAACCTGATGACGACAATGTCCGGGGGCGGGCTTGCGCCGGCAAGTGCAGCTACCTGTTTGCCACGAAAGACAAGCTCGCCTCCCCAGGGGGCCACTGTCGCGGGGACTTTACTGCAATATTCAGCCCACAGCTCAGGGTTCTTCACCGTGATTTGCCCAACGATATATGCGTTACTCATGTGCGGAGATTCCTGGGGGATTGAGTAAAGAGAGGCAGCGCCGCACTCTGTGGCAAATAGTGAGGGCAACGAGAAACTTATCCTAGACCAGTCCGGTTTAGCCGGTCCATCCCTCCAAAGCAGCAAGCAGCTATCAGGGCTGGCCAAGGTCTGTGCCAGGCATCAGCACCTGTGATGCAGCTTGCTTCGGTGCGGGTGGCCATTGTGCGAATAAATTCGCACCTACGATTGTGTCCAGGTTGACCAAAGCGCTCCGCTCAGACACGGCGACAGCAGCCCGGCGCAGCCGGGCCATCCCCTCCCAAGCAGCAGATGTGTTATTCGGGCCGGTCAAGGTCTGTGCCAGGCATCAGCAGCCGTGACGAAGCTTGCTTCGGCGCGGGTGCGTCAGCCGCAGCACAGACCTTGACCGGCCCCAAGCCACCGCACTAAAAACCACATCAAGCCAACACCTCAGCCCACTGCTTCGCCAATCTCTTATCCGACACCGGCAAACGCGTCCCCAATTGCTGCGCAAACAACGACACCCGATATTCCTCCAGCATCCAGCGATACAGCTGCAGAGCAGGATCGTACTTGCCTTCTTTCTGGTGCTTGTCCAGCCGGTCACGGTAGTGCTGCTGGTAGCCGGTCAGCTCCAGCGTCCAGACGCGGTCCTTTTGCAGCTGGCTACCGAGCTTGTCGAGACGTTGTTCGATGCCCTTGAGGTAGCGCGGGTATTCCTGCAGCCACTGGGCGGGCACTTCGCGCACAAAGCCGGGGTAAATCAGCGCCGCCAACTGGCTTTTGATGTCGTTGAGAGCAACTGCCATTTGCAGGTCGATACGACCCTTGAAGCGCTTTTTCAGCTCGTGCCAGCGCTGCAAAATGTCACGCAGGCGCTTGATTAGCTGTTCGGCCTGCTCGACTACCGATCCCCTGTGCTGTTCGGCCAGTTGCTGCACTGCACCGGCGTTACGTGGCAACTGCTTGAGGTCGGCCAGCGCCAGCTGTTCGGCACAGGCCAGCAGCACGTCTTCGGCCAAGGCATCGATGCGGCCCAGATCGCGATACAGCAAGGTGAGCTGGTTGTCACGCTGCAGCAGTTCACGCACATAATTGCCCGGCTCGTTCCACTGCTGCACCAGCAGGCGTTGCAGGGCGCGGCGGTGTTCGTGATCGGCCTGCGCCTGACTGGCAAACTGGCCTTCCTGCACTTCGCCATCACGATCAATCAGCGCGGGGAATACGGTCATTTCCAGCCCGGCGACTTTTTGCTGCTTGAAGCTGTCCAGTTCGAAGCTTCTGGTATCCAGCTCTTGCGGCTGCCGCTTTTGCTGCTGTTCACGCAACTGCCCCAGCGCCTGCTGGCTGGCGGTGCCGAAACGCCCCAGCAGTTCACTCAGGTCGCGGCTCTCGCCCATGCGTTTGCCCTTGGCATCCAGCACCTCGATGTTCATTTTCAAATGCCGTTCGATGCCGCGCCAGGCTTCATCCCAGGCGTCATCCGATATGCGCACGCCGGTCATACGCAAGAGCTGATGCCCCAAGGCAGCGGTCAACTCCCCCTCACCAAAGGGCATCTTTTCCAGTGCGGCACGGACAAAGTCCGGCACGGGTACAAAGTTCTTGCGCAGCGCCTTGGGCAACTGGCGCACCAGCGCAATGCACAGTTGCTCCAGCAGACCGGGCACCAGCCACTGCAAACGCGCCGGCGGGATTTGCAGCAGCACAGGCACCGGCACGCTGAGGGTGACACCGTCACGCGGGTGGCCCGGTTCGAATTCATAGCTGAGCGGCAGTTTCAGGCCGTCCCAGTTGAGGTGGTCAGGGTACTGTTCAGCGGTAATTTCGCTGGCCTCGCGCTGCAACACGTCCCCGGCGGTCATGTGCAGCAGCTTGGGCTGTTTGGCACTTTCGCGCTTGTACCAGCGCTCGAAACTGGCGGTCTGGTAGATGTCCGCCGGCAGGTGACGCTCATAGAAGGCGAACAGCACTTCCTCATCGGCCAGGATGTCACGACGGCGTGCCTTGGCTTCCAGCTCGTCCAGTTGCTCCAGCAGTTTGCGGTTGGCAGCCAGACAGGCAGCACGGCTGAGGATTTCGCCACCGACCAGTCCTTCACGAATCAGCAGTTCCCGCGCCAGCTCCGGCTCTATGGGACCGTAATGCACGGCGCGGCGACCGACCAGAATCAGTCCGTACAGGGTGATCTGCTCATAGGCCACCGCCTGCCCGCGCTTTTTCTCCCAGTGCGGCTCCAGATATGTGCGCTTGAGCAGGTGCGGCGCGGCCTGCTCCGCCCACAGCGGATCGATACGCGCCACCAGCCGGGCATACAGGCGGGTGGTTTCCACCAACTCGGCGGCCATGATCCATTGCGGTTTCTTGCGGCCAAGACCGGTGGACGGGTGAATCAGAAAGCGTTTTTGCCGTGCGCCGAGGTAGTCGTTGTCTTCGCTTTTCTGGCCGATATGGCTGAGCAGGCCGGTCAGCAACGCCTTGTGCAGGCCGTCGTAACTGGCCGGCTCGTCATTAAAGGTCAGCTGCAATTCGCGGCAAATCAGCAACAGCTGGCGGTGGGCATCGCGCCACTCCAGCATGCGCAGGAAATTGACATAGTTCTGGCGGCACCAGCGCCGTGCACCGCTGCTGCCCTGCTCCTGGCGCTGCTGTTCAAAGTCGCGCCACAGGTTGATCAGGGCGGCAAAGTCGGAATCCGGGTCCTTCCACTGCGCATGGGCCTGATCGGCGGCCTGCTGTTTATCCGCCGGACGTACCCGTGCATCTTGCGTAGAAAGCGCACTGGCAACAATCAGCACCTCACGCAGACTACCCTGCTCGGCCGCTGCCAGCAGCATGCGCCCGACCCTGGGGTCAATCGGCAGCCGTGCCAGTTGGCGGCCCAGCGAAGTCAGCTCGTTGGCGCTGGTGACGGCCTGCAACTCCTGCAAGGTGGTGAAGCCGTCGGTGATGGCACGGCCTTCCGGCGGTTCGATAAAGGGAAAGTCCTCGATGGCACCCAGACGCAAATGCAGCATCTGCAAAATCACTGCCGCCAGATTGGTGCGCAGGATTTCCGGATCGGTGAATTCCGCACGCGACAGGTAATCGCTCTCGCTGTACAGACGGATGCAGATACCGGCCTCGACCCGTCCGCAGCGGCCCTGACGCTGATTGGCACTGGCTTGTGACACCCCCTCCACCGGCAGGCGCTGCACTTTGGCGCGGTAGCTGTAGCGGCTGATGCGGGCCGTGCCGCTGTCGATCACATAGCGGATACCGGGCACGGTCAGCGAGGTTTCCGCCACGTTGGTAGCCAATACGATTTTGCGGCCCGACTGCGACTGAAAGATTTTTTGCTGCTCGGCAGGCGACAGCCGCGCATACAGCGGCAGCACCATACTGTGCTTAAGTTGCGCCTTGCGCAGCACCTCGGCGCAATCGCGGATTTCGCGCTCGCCGGGCAGAAACACCAGCACATCGCCGGGCAGGCGTTTCTGGCTGCGCTCATGCTGTCCGATTTCTTCCAGCGCACGCAGAATGCCCTGCTCCACGCTGAGGTCTTCTTCCAGTGCCTGCCCTTCGGCATCACGCTCGCCGAGCAGCGGGCGATACCAAGTCTCCACCGGATAGGTACGCCCCGACACCTCGATGATCGGCGCATCGTCAAAGTGCTTCGAGAAGCGCTCAAGGTCGATGGTGGCGGAGGTGATGATGACTTTTAGATCAGGGCGCTTGGGCAGGATCTGTTTGATATAGCCGAGCAGAAAGTCGATGTTGAGGCTGCGTTCGTGCGCTTCGTCGATGATCAGGGTGTCGTAGCGTTGCAGAAAGCGGTCATGGGCAGTTTCCGCCAGCAGGATGCCGTCGGTCATCAGCTTGACCAGCGTCTGCTCGTTACTGTGATCCTCGTGACGGACCTGAAAACCCACCAGTCCGCCCAGCGGCGTGTGCAATTCTTCGGCAATCCGTGTGGCCACGCTGCGCGCCGCCAATCGTCGTGGCTGGGTGTGGCCTATTAGCCCCTGCACGCCACGCCCAAGTTCCAGACAGAGCTTGGGCAGCTGGGTAGTCTTGCCCGAGCCGGTCTCGCCGGCAATCACCAGTACCTGATGCTGTTCCAGTGCTTTTTTAATACTGTCGCGGTGTTCGGCAATCGGCAGCTGGTCGTCATAGTCGATACGCGGCAGGCTGGCGCGGCGGCGTTCGGCCAGAGCTACCGAATCAAGCAGGCGCTGCTGCAGTTGTTGCTCGCGTTGGGCATCCGGTTTTTTGCGCAGCTGCTGCCATTGGCGGCGCAACGGAAACTGGTCGCGCAGCATGGCGTTGGGCAGCAATTGGTTGAAATCCCTGGAACGGCTTGGGCTATCGGTTTGGGGCATGGAATGGAAAGACCGGACAACTGAAAAGGGGCTATTGTCGCAGAAAGTGGCGGCAACGGGAAAACTGCTGCTACAAACAACTGTGCGAAGGGGCTTACCCCTGAGGCTGCATCAAAGCATATCGCTCCCGTCTGCGAATTCATTCGCACATGACGCTCATCACCTAGGTTTCCCAACAGCTGTCCGAATAAATTCGGACCTACACTGAGGCACCGGAGAGAGTAGCTCAGTCTGCTACTAGTAAATCAGCAATCCACAATAGCTGTGGATAACCCTGTGGATGATCTGATGAAAAGTCCGGCTGGTGACCTGAACTCAAGGCCGTTAAACAATCTGGCTATTTTCTGATCACCCGCATCTATTTATTGCAAATCAATGACTTACATCAGCATGACAACTGCAAATAAAAAATCCGGAAGTCAAGCCCTGACCGCTCAGCCACTTTATAATGGGTGTGCACAACAATAAGCATGCTGCTGAAAAAACATCGCACAACGCCCATATTCAGGCGGTTTCAAAGCGGTTTAATAACCCCGGAGACAAGCTAAAGCTGCTATTGCGCCGTGGGAGTATCAGCAGCATCCCAGCCACCGCCCAGCGCGCTGATCAGTTGCACGCTGGCGGTCAGGCGGCTGGCCTGCAAGCCAAGCAAGGTACGCTCGGCACTGTGGGCAGTGGTCATGGCATTGCTGACCACCGTAAAGTCGACCAGACCGGCGGCATACTGGTTTTCGATCAGGCGCAAGGCATCGCGGGCCGATTCCAGCGCTTCGGCCTGAACGGCATATTCCTGCTCCAGGCTGGCCAGTTGCACCAGGGTATCTTCAACTTCGGCAATGGCTTCCAGGGTGGCCTGGCGATAGCCGGCAACCTGCTGGTCATAGGCCGCCTCGGCCTGCTGCAGTTTGGCCCGCCGGGCACCGGCATCAAACAGGCGCAGGTCAAGCTGCGGCCCCAAGGACCAGAAGCGGTTGGGCGTGCTGATCAGACCCGACCAGGCATCGGCACGGTAGCCGCCGCTGGCACTGAAGCCGAAGGTGGGAAAATAGGCGGTTTTGGCCACGCCGATCTCGGCATTGGCGGCCATCACCCGCTGCTCGGCGGCGGCAATGTCCGGGCGGCGCTCAAGCAGGCTGGACGGCAGGGTTTGCGGCAGCGCCGGCATGGCCGGCAACCCGTCAACAGCTGCCAGCCCGAAGCCGCTGGCCGGCCGGCCGAGCAGCACGGCAATGGCATGGGCGCTGCGTGCCCGCTGGCTGTGCAGGTCGAGCTGCTGAGCCTCGGTGCTTTTCAGCTGGGTCAGCGCCTGGCTGACATCGGCACGGGTTACCATGCCCGCCTGGTAGCGATTTTCACTGATGCGCAGCACCCGCTGGTAGGCATCGATATTGGCAGCGGTAATGCGCAGCTGCTCATCCAGGCTGCGCAGCTGGATGTAGTTTTGCGCCAGCAGACTTTGCTGGCTCAACCGCAGTGCCGCCCAGTCGGCAGCACTGGCGTCCAGCCGGGCCTGGCCGGCTTCCACCTGGCGGCGTACTTGCCCCCATACATCCAGTTGCCAGCCCAGGCCGAGCTGGACATTACGATTGTTGCCGATGTCGCCACCGGCCTGTTGCGCGCGGGTATCACCGGCTTGCGCGTCCAGCTGCGGATACAGCGCCGAGCGGCTGCCGCCCAGCGCGGCCCGCGCTTCGCGCCAGGCCGCTTCGGCGGCGATCAGGTTCTGGTTGTCCTGTTCCAGTTGCTGCAACAGTGCGGCCAGTACCGGATCATCAAAGTTTGCCCACCAGTTGCCGGCATCGGCCCGGCCCGGCTGGGCGACTTTCCAGCCGTCCGCTGCCGCAAAGGCTTCCGGCACTGCCTGCTCCGGCCGAACGTAATCCGGGCCGAGCATGCAGCCTGACACGGCCAGCATGACCACCAATGCAACACCTGTTTTCAACACCTGGTTTCTCCCGTACCTGCCTGTGCAAATGCGGCATAGCATAGCGGATTACGGCCAGCGGGCCGTACCGTTTACCGCTACTTTACCTATCAGGACATTGGCGGCCATCAGGCAGCTAGTGGCCTGTACGACTAATTCCATTAGTCAATTTCGGCGTCTGAGGCTCCGATGCTGCGTTGCTGTTCCTCGCCATAGCCCCGCTATGACTCGTCACAGCGGCTTGCCTCGAAACCTCAGCCATCCGAACTTGAGTTAACGAACTAGCCGTTCAGGCCACTAGAAGCTGCAGCCAAGGCACTGCCACAAACTCCATGCAATCAGCCGGTTTCGTTTATGCCATGTCATCGCAACAATCATGGCTGTTAGCATCTTTGCATTATGTCCGGACGGGCGGCTCTGCTAGTCTTGATGCATGCACTGTTGGACAGGCGTGGGGGCACCCGCCTGCGAAATCACTACAAGCAGTAGCGATGGCAACATCTCCGCATCCTGCTTGCCCACTACAAGGAGCACCGCATCATGAACACAGCCTACACCCCGCCCCGGATCTGGCAGCATGAAGAGAAGGACGACAACAAGTATGCCAGCATCAACCGCCCCACGGCCGGTGCGCGTTTTGAACAGGAACTGCCGGTTGGCCAGCACCCGCTGCAGCTGTATTCGCTGGCCACGCCCAACGGCCAGAAAGCGGCCATCATGCTGGAAGAGCTGCTGGAACTGGGCGTTACCGGAGCCGAATATGATGCCTGGCTGATCGATATCGGCAAGGGCGACCAGTTCGGCAGCGACTTTGTCGCCATCAACCCCAACTCGAAGATCCCTGCCCTGCTGGACCGCAGTGTCAACCCGGCGCTGCCGGTGTTCGAGTCCGGCTCGATCCTGCTGTATCTGGCGGAGAAGTTCGGCCATTTCATCCCTGCGGACCATGCCGGACGCACCCGTTGCCTGAACTGGCTGTTCTGGCAGATGGGCGCGGCACCCTATCTGGGTGGCGGCTTTGGTCATTTCTATGTCTATGCCGGCGAGAAATACGAATACGCCATCAACCGCTTCACCATGGAAGCCAAGCGCCAGCTGGACGTCCTGGACAAACATCTGGCCGACAACCGCTACATGGCCGGCGACGAATACAGCATTGCCGACATGGCAATCTGGCCCTGGTACGGTGGTGTGGCGACCGGTGCGGTGTACGATGCGGCCGAGTTTCTGCAGGCCCACGAATACACCCATGTATTGCGCTGGCAGGAGCAGATCGCCAAACGCCCTGGAGTACAGCGTGGCCGGCTGGTCAACCGTGGCGAAGGCGGACTGCGCGAGCGCCACAGCGCAGCAGACTTTGCCGGGCTGGTTTGATCGCCCCGGCAGCCAAGGCCCGGACAAGACGAAGCCCGCAAATTTGCGGGCTTCGTCTTGTGGCACTGATCAAAACCGGGACTCGCAGAGCGCAAGCCCCGCCTACCGGAAAGGCCGGTCAGCCTTCCTGCAGCAGATCTCCGGATTGCTGGTCGGCATGGTACGAGGAGCGTACCAGCGGGCCGGAGGCGACATTCTTGAAGCCCATTTTCATGCCTTCGTCGGCAAACCAGGCAAAGGTGTCCGGGTGTACATAGCGCTGCACCGGCATGTGGTCACGCGAGGGCTGCAGATACTGACCGAGCGTCAGCATGTCGATGTTGTGCTCGCGCATGCGCTGCATGACCTCGATCACTTCCTCGTCGGTTTCGCCAAGGCCCAGCATCAGGCCGGATTTGGTCGGCACATGCGGTACCAGCTGCTTGAAGCGCTCCAGTAAATCCAGCGACCATTCGAAGTCGGAACCGGGTCGCGCCGCACGGTACAGACGGGGCACGGTTTCCAGGTTGTGGTTGAACACGTCCGGCGGCGTGGCGGCGGTGATTTCCAGCGCGATATCCATGCGGCCACGGTAGTCGGGCACCAGCGTCTCGATCTGGATTGTCGGTGACAGGGCGCGAATCTCGCGTACGCAATCGGCAAAGTGCTGGGCACCGCCATCACGCAGGTCGTCACGGTCCACCGAGGTGATCACCACATAGCGCAGACGCATATCGGCAATTGCACGGGCCAGGTTGACCGGCTCGTTGACATCCAGCGGATTCGGGCGGCCATGACCGACGTCGCAGAACGGACAGCGGCGGGTGCAGATGTCGCCCATGATCATGAAGGTTGCCGTACCGCTGGAGAAACACTCGCCCAGGTTCGGGCAAGAAGCTTCCTCGCATACGCTGTGCAACTTGTGCTTGCGCAAGGTTTGCTTGATACCTTCGACTTCCGGAGACACCGGTACCTTGACGCGAATCCAGTCCGGCTTGCGCAGCACTTCATCGGCAGGGATCACCTTGACCGGAATGCGCGCCAGCTTGTCGGCACCACGGAGTTTGACGCCGGTTTCTACAGCACTACGGCGGGTTGCCGCTGCAGGTTGTTCGCTCATGACTGTCTATTTCACCTGTTAAAAATTCATGGGTTGAATGCCCCAGGGCACCGGCCAGGATAGTGGCCAGCTCGCGTCCCGTCTGTTCGACACTTGTCGCGATACCGGTTTCGTCAGCCAGTTGCGTCATGCGCAGGCCCTGATAGCCGCAGGGATTGATGCGGCGAAACGGCTCAAGATCCATGGCGACATTGAGCGCCAGGCCATGAAAGGAACAGCCGCGACGGATACGCAGGCCAAGCGAGGCGATCTTGGCATCATTCACATAGACGCCCGGCGCGTCGGCTTTGGCACGGGATGTCACATTATAGCCGGCCAACAGCTGCACCAGGCTGTTTTCAATCAAGCTGACCAGATCCCTCACGCCGACGCCCTGCCGGCGCACGTCGATCAGGATATAGGCAACCAGCTGGCCCGGACCATGGTAGGTGACCTGGCCGCCACGGTCCACCTGCACCACCGGAATATCGCCAGGAAACAGCAGGTGCTCGGCCTTGCCGGCCTGCCCCTGGGTGAAAACCGGCGGGTGCTCCAGCAGCCAGATCTCGTCGGGTGTTTCGGCGTCACGCCGGTCGGTGAAGTCCTGCATGGCATGCCAGGCCGGCTCGTAGTCGACCCGGCCCAGCCAGCGCACCCGCAGCGGATGCTCCATCACAGCACCATGCGGACTTTGCCGGTCTGGCGCAGGGCCTCGTTGAGGCCGCTCAGGTGTTCTTCACTGTGTGCCGTGATGCGCACCCGTACCGAGCAGAAGCGGCCGTTGCTGCTCAGCTGCTGGTCGGCGGTGGCCGGGTCGAACTCCGGCGCATGGGCACACACCACATCCAGCACGGTCTGCACATAGTCGTCACCGTGATCGCCGATGATCTTGACCGGATACTGTTCGCAGGGAAATTCGATTTTGGGCTGCTCTTCTGCCGTCGCGCCCAGGTCGGTGATGTTGACTTGCATGCCGGGTTCCTCAGTTGAACAGGTTGAAGATGAACAGGCGCAGGCTGTCCCAGATACGCTTGAAGATGCCGCCCTGCTCCACGTCATTGAGGGCGACCAGATCAGCACTGTGCAGCAGCTCGCCATCAAGACGGATTTCCACCTTGCCCAGCGGCTGGCCAGCCCGGACCGGAGCGACAAGACGGTCGTTCAGGACCGCTTCGGCTGTCATCTTGTCCGCCTTGCCACGCGGCACCACCAGTGACAGGTCGCTGGCCAGGCCGGCATCCACCTGGGCCTGTTTGCCTTTCCAGACCTGTCCGGACGTCAGGGCCACACCCTTCTTGTAAAAGGTGCGGCTTTCAAAGAAACGGAAACCGTAGGTCAGCAATTTCTGCGTCTCGGCAGCGCGGCTGGCTTCATCACGCGCACCAAACACCACCGAAATCAGGCGCATGTTATCGCGTACCGCCGAAGCCACGAGGCAATAGCCGGCTTCTTCGGTATGGCCGGTTTTCAGGCCGTCCACGGTGCTGTCACGCCACAGCAGCAGGTTGCGGTTCTGCTGGCGGATGCCATTCCAGAGAAATTCCTTTTGCGCGTAGATGGCGTAATGCTCGGGATCTTCGTCAATGATGGCGCGGGCCAGCCGGGCCATGTCATGGGCCGAGGAATAATGCTCCGGATCCGGCAGGCCGGTGGCATTGCGAAACGAGCTGTTGTGCAGCTGCAGGCTGCGTGCCTGCTGGTTCATCATGTCCGCGAAGGCTTCTTCGCTGCCGGCGATATATTCGGCCATGGCCACGCTGGCGTCATTGCCGGACTGGATGATGATGCCATGCAGCAGGTCATCGACCGAGACCTGCTTGCCCACCTCGATGAACATGCGCGAACCGCCGGTGCGCCAGGCTTTCTCGCTGACGGTGACCAGATCCTGTTCGCCGATCTGGCCGTTGCGGATTTCCTTGGTGGCGATGTAGGCCGTCATCAGCTTGGTCAGACTGGCCGGGGGCAGCGCTTCGTCGGCATTATGCTCAACCAGAACCTGGCCCGTGGCCGCATCCATCAGTACATAAGACTTGGCCGCCAAGGGCGGCATGGCCGGAATGGCAGCCTGCGCTGCAGCCACCGAGCCGGTAAACACCACGGAAGCGGTAACCAGTGCGACACGTGCCAGTTGTTTCAAATCGATCATTTTTTACACACCACATTCTGAAATTCTTGAAGTTCTTTGTCTGACTGCCAGTCAGTCGATATTGACCAGTGTCGGACTGCCCAGCCCGGCCAGCTGGACCTGCTGCCGGATGGTGTCAGCCTGTTTTGCATCCGATAGCGGCCCGATACGCACCCGGTGCAGCACCTGCTGGTCACGCACCACCGAACTGACCTTGACCTGCGATCCCGTCACGGCACCGAGCTTGTCACGCAGCAGCTGGGCGGCGTCCGGGTTGGCAAAGGCGCCCACCTGCAAATAGATGCCACGGCTTTCCGCCTGCGGCGTCACGTCCAGCGGCAGCAACGCGCCGGCATGCTGCTGAACTGGTGGCACATAAACCTCGACAGCAGTTTGCCGTACAGGTTCAGGTGCTTTTTGTGCGGTTCCCGTCACCACCGGCGGTTTCTGTCCGCGCTCGGCCCACCACTGCTCCGGGTTGATGCCCTCGACCTTGACCCGGGCCACGCCCTGTTCGGCATAACCGAGCTTCTTGGCGGCGGCAAACGACAGGTCGATGATGCGGTCGGAGTAGAACGGCCCGCGGTCATTGACGCGCAGGGTGACACTGCGGCCATTGTCCAGATTGGTCACCTTGACGTAGCTGGGCAGCGGCAGGGTCTTGTGCGCGGCGGTCATGCCGTAGAGATCATAGGTTTCGCCGTTGGCGGTATGCAGGCCATGGAACTTGGTGCCATACCAGGATGCCGTACCGCTCTCCCGGTAATTGTGCGCGCTTTGTATCGGATAGTACTTCTTGCCCAGCACCACATAGGGCGAAGCCTTGACCGGCCCGTAATGCGGCATCGGCGTGGCATCCGGAATGCCGGATACGTCCTTGTCCCACCAGGGGGCGCCGTCATTTTTCGACTGTTTGTAAGGTGCCGATGGTGCCGGTTTGGTGGCAACGGTCTCACGCTTGGCCGGCTTGCTGCCGCAGCCGTGCAACGCCAGCCCGGCAGCCAGCAACAAGCTGCCGGTCAGCAAACGGATGGAAGTCATTATCGGGTTTCCTTGAATTCACTGGCCAGTGTTTCGGCCAGCTGGGTCACGGCCATGGCATACATTTCGCTACGATTATAGCGGGTTATTGCCTGGAAGTTGGGCAAACCCAGCCAGTATTCAACCCCGGATTCGCCATCGAAGCGAAATGCCGTCACGCGGGTTTTCCCCGCAACCTTCTGCTGTGCCTGCCAGCCCAATGCCTTGAGTTCTTTCATGCTATGCTTCGGGTCCAGCCCGCCGGTCAGCCCCTGTTCGGCCTGTTCATTCTTCAGGGTGGCCGGTACTGCCACTTTCTGCCCCGGCTGCCAGCCGTGCTCGATGAAATAGTTGGCCACGCTGCCAATGGCATCTTCGGCATCGGTCCAGATATTGATACGGCCATCGCCGTTGAAGTCCACGGCATAGGCGCGGAAGCTGCCCGGCATGAACTGCGGCAGGCCCATGGCGCCGGCGTAGGAGCCTTTCAGGCTGGCCGGTTCAAGCTGTTCCTCACGGGTCAGCAGCAGGAACTGCTTGAGCTGGCCACGGAAGAATGGTGCCCGAGGCGGGTAATCGAAGGCCAGTGTGGACAGCGCATCCAGCACGGAGTAACGCCCGGTGTTGCCGCCATAGAAGGTCTCGACACCGATGATGGCAACGATGAACTCGGCCGGCACGCCGTATTCTTTTTCGGCACGTGCCAGGGCCTCTTCATTTTCCGCCCAGAACTGCAAACCCTTGTCGATGCGCTGGCGCGTCAAGAAAATCGGCCGGTATTCCTTCCAGGGCTTGACCCGTTCGGCGGGGCGGGAAATGGCATCAAGAATGCCCTGCTGTTTGTGCGCAAGGGCAAATACCTGTTGCAGACGTTCTTCCGTGAAGCCGAACTCATCGCGCATTTCGGCCATTAGCTCCAGCGCCAGCGGATGCCGCGCATAGTCTGCCGCCTGTGCACCGGCCAGCATGCCGGCCGAAACCAGCACAGCGGCCAGCAGTTTTTTTCCGGTTGTAAAAACCATGGGTCAAAAAGCTCCTAAGTCTGGGCGATCCACTTGCGATGGGTGTGGACAGCCATGAGAATGCCAAAACTGGATAACAGGGTGACAATCGAGGTGCCACCATAGCTGATGAACGGCAAGGGGATGCCAACCACCGGCAACAAGCCGCTGACCATGCCGATATTGACAAATACATAGATGAAAAACGTCAGCGTCAGCGAGCCGGCCAGCAACTTGCCGAATACCGTCTGCGCATGCAGCGTGATGTAGAGTGCGCGAAACACCAGCAACAGATAACCCAGCAGCAGCAGGCAGACGCCGACCAGGCCGAATTCTTCAGCCAGCACGGCGATGATGAAGTCGGTATGGCTTTCCGGCAGAAAGTCCAGATGCGACTGGGTACCGAGCAACCAGCCCTTGCCCAGTACACCACCGGAGCCGATCGCCGCCTTGGACTGGATGATATTCCAGCCGCTGCCCAGCGGGTCACTTTCCGGGTTGAGAAAGGTCAGCACGCGCTGCTTCTGGTACGAGCGCATGAAGAAATTCCACATGACAAAACCGGCCGGCACCACCGCCGCCAGCGCCGCCAGAATCCAGCGCCAGCGCAAGCCACCGAGAAACAGCACAAACAGGCCGGACATCAGCACCAACAGCGCGGTACCCAGGTCCGGCTGGCGGGCAATCAGCAAAAAGGGTACGACAATCAGCACCAGGCTAATGGCGATATGCTTGAAACTGGGCGGCAAATTGTGGCGTGCCACATACCAGGCCAGCGTCAACGGCATGAAAATCTTCATCAGTTCGGCCGGCTGAAAGCGCATCACCCCGGGAATGTTGATCCAGCGGGTAGCACCCATGGCCTTGTGCCCCATGATTTCCACCACCAGCAACAGCCCGACCCCGACCAGGTAGGCCGGTGCCGCCCAGCGGGCCATCAGGCGTGGATCGATCTGGGCTATCACCATCATCGCCAAACAACCGATGCCAAACGAGCTGAGCTGTTTGGTCAGCAGGGCCTCGCTTTTACTGCCGGCCGAATACAGGATGAAGATGCCACCGGCACCCACCAGCAGCAACAACAGCACCAGCCAGCCATCGATATGGATGCGCTGCAAGAAAGGCGTGCGTGCCTGGAACACGTCGCCCTGGCTGAGTGTCCGGTCAAAGCGGCTCATTGTCCTGCCTCCTGCCCGGCCAGCGCCGGCGCATCCGCGTTGGTCTCTGCCTCTTGTGCAGCGTCCGTTTCTTCCGGCAGCAGCCAGGCATCCAGTACCGCCCGGGCCACCGGCGCGGCAACAGACGAGCCGGACTCACCATTTTCCACCATCACAGAAACCGCAATCTCCGGCTTGTCGGCCGGCGCATAGGCAACGAACAGGGCATGGTCACGATGGCGCTCCTGGACCTTGTTGCGATCGTACCTTTCACCCTGCTTGATCGCCACCACCTGGGCAGTGCCGCTTTTGCCGGCAATCCGGTAGGGCGAATCCTTGCCGGTAGCGCGCGCGGTACCCCGTTCTCCATGCATCACCGCCTCCATTGCCTGGCGGGCATGCTCCCAGTGCAGCGGGTTGGCCAACTGGATGTCCGGATACGGATCTTCATCCACCACCGGCTCACCACCCACCGTGCGCGCCAGATGGGGCTTTGCCCACTTGCCGCGGGATGCAACCAGCGCGGTGGCCTGCGCCAGCTGCAACGGCGTGCTTTGCATGTAACCCTGGCCAATGCCGAGAATCAGCGTCTCGCCCGGGTACCAGACCTGCCGGTAACGGTCGCGTTTCCACTGGCGCGACGGCATCAGGCCGGCGCTTTCCTCGAACATGTCCAGCGCAACCCGGCGGCCGAAACCGAACAGGGTCATGTATTCGTGCAGCCGGTCGACGCCCAGCTTGTGGGCCAGGTCGTAAAAATAGGTATCGTTGGAACGTGCCACAGCCAGCTCCAGTCCGACCCAGCCGTCGCCGTTACGGTTCCAGTTGCGGTATTTGTGGCTGTTGTTGGGCAGCTGGTAATAGCCGGGGTCATAGACCCGTGTTGCCGGCGTGATCACCCCGGCATCCAGCCCGGCCAGCACCACCATCGGCTTGATGGTGGAACCGGGCGGATAAAGCCCGCGCAACACCCGGTTATACAGCGGCTGGTCGATCGAGTCGCGCAGCTCGGCATAGGCCTTGAAGCCGATACCGGTGACAAAGGGGTTGGGATCGTAGCTGGGCTCGCTGACCATCGCCAGCACCTCGCCGTTGTTGGGGTCCAGCGCGACAATGGCACCACGCCGGCCGGCCAGCGCATTCTTGGCGGCCTGCTGCAGCTTGATGTCGAGCGACAGATAGATATCCTGCCCGCTTTGCGGCTCGACCCGCTTCAACACCCGCAAAACACGGCCACGGGCATTGGTTTCCACTTCTTCGTAACCGACCTTGCCATGCAGCTGGTCTTCATAGAAGCGCTCGACACCGAGCTTGCCGGTATGGTGGGTACCGCTGTACTGGACAGTATCGAGACGTTTCAGGTCATTTTCATTGATGCGCCCGACATAGCCGACGGTGTGGGCAAACTGCTCGCCAAACGGGTAGTGGCGCACCATTTGCGCCTCCACCTCGACACCCGGCAGGCGGTACTGGTTGACGGCAATACGGGCTATCTGCTCTTCCGTCAGCTCGAACAGCACCGGCACCGGCTCGAAGGGACGACGACCCTGTTCGACCCGCTTGACGAAGGCATCCAGCTCCTGTTCGTCCAGCTCCAGGATATCGATGATGTCGGCCAGCACCTGTTTCCAGCTGCCGGCGCGTTCGCGGGTCAGGGTCAGACTGAAACTCGGCCGGTTGTCGGCCAGCACCACGCCATTGCGGTCATAGATCAGGCCCCGGGTCGGCGGCAGCGACTGCACATGGATGCGATTGTTCTCGGCCAGGGTCGAATGGTGCTCGTACTGCATCACCTGCAGAAAGTACATCCGCGCAATCAGCACTGCAGTCAACAGCAAGACAAAGGCTGCCGTCACCACCAGGCGGCGGCGAATCAGCCGCTGGTCGCGTTGATGGTCTTTGAGGCGGATGGCTGGCGGCATTGGTTCAGTACTTATTTGTGATAGGGATGACCACTGAGAATGGTACAGGCACGGTACAGTTGCTCGCCGACCACGATGCGCACCAGCGGATGCGGCAAGGTCAGCGGCGACAGTGACCACTGCTGCTCGCTGCGCGCCTGCACCTGCGGCGCCAGTCCTTCCGGGCCACCGATCATCAGGTTGACGGTGCGGGCATCCAGTCGCCAGCGATCCAGCTCGGCCGCCAGCTGCTCGGAGCTCCAGGGTTTGCCATTGACCTCAAGCGTGACAATCCGTTCCCCGGGCAGCACTTTGCCCAGCATGGCATCCCCTTCCTGCTGGATCAGGCGCCGCACGTCAGCATTCTTCTTGCGGGTGACCAGCGGAATCTCAACCAGTTCCAGCTGGATCTCTGCCGGCAGCCGCTTGACGTACTCGCGCCAGCCTTCCTCTACCCAGCCCGGCATTTTGCTGCCCACGGCAATCAGGCGGATGCGCACTCAGATCGCATCCTGGCCACGGTTCTGCTCGGCTCCCTGCCACAGGCGCTCCAGGTCATAGAAGCTGCGGGTCTCTTCCTGCATGACATGCACCACCACCTCGTCCAGGTCAATCAGCGCCCACTCGCCGACGCTCAGGCCTTCATTGCCCAGCGGCTGGATACCGTTTTCCTTGGCTTTTTCAATAACCGCCTGTGCCAGCGCCTTGACGTGACGTCCGGACGTACCACTGGCAATCACCATGTAGTCAGTAATGCTGGTTTTGTCGCGGACATCAATCTGAACGATGTCTTTGGCCTTGCCTTCTTCCAGCTCGGCAATCAGGGTTGTCACCAGTTGTTCGATTTGCATAAAACTCACTTGATTCAAATGGAATGAATGGCCCCGTACAGGCCATGCTGCTGAATGTAATCCCGGACCGCATCCGGTACCAGAAAACGTATGTTGCGTTGCTCCGCCAAGGCACCGCGAATGGCTGTGGCCGAAACCGGCAGCGGCGGCTGCTCAAGCAGCGCAATCTGCCCGCCCGGCCCCTGCAGCCCGGAGTGGTGCGCCACCTGCCGCTGCTGCAACAGCTGTTGCAATGCATCCGGCAAGGCAGCCGGCATGTCGGGGCGCTGCAATACCAGCAGGTGGCAATGCAGCAGGACTTCCTGCCAGCGGTGCCAGCCCGGCAACCCGGCAAAGGCATCCTGCCCCAGAATGAAATACAGTTGCGCCTGTGACGGCAATTCCTCGCGTAGCGACACCAGAGTGTCAATGCTCCACGAAGGCCCTTCCCGCCTCAACTCACGATCATCCACGCTCAGGCCGGCAACGCCTTCGACGGCCAGCCGGACCATGTCCAGCCGCTGCTGCGCACCCACCATGGGCGTGGCACGGTGCGGCGGTACCGCACCCGGAATCAGGCGGACCTCATCCAGTTCACAGTCTTCCAGCACCTCGATGGCGCTGCGCAAATGACCTATGTGTACCGGATCGAAGGTTCCGCCCAGAATGCCGATTTTTTTAGCCACGAATGTGTCCGTCGCCAAACACCACGTATTTTTCACTGGTCAGGCCGAGCAGGCCGACAGGGCCCCGGGCGTGCAGCTTGTCGGTGGAAATGCCGATTTCTGCACCCAGGCCGTATTCGAAACCGTCGGCAAAACGGGTCGAGGCGTTGACCATCACCGAGCTGGAATCCACCTCGGTAAGGAAGCGGCGTGCCGTGGTGAAGTTCTCGGTGATGATGCTGTCGGTATGCTGCGAGCCGTGGCGGTTGATATGGGCAATCGCCTCGTCAACCGAGTCCAGAATGCGGATCGCCAGCACCGGCGCATTGTATTCTTCGTCCCAGTCCTGCTCGGTGGCGGCAACCATGTCGCCGGCTAACAGTTCCAGGCAGCGCGGACAACCACGCAGTTCGACACCCTTGTCCTGCAGGACTTTCACCAGCGGGCGCAGCACGCTCTCAATCTGGGAGTTATGCACCAGCAAGGTTTCCATGGCGTTGCAGGGCGCATAACGCTGGGTCTTGGCGTTGTCGGCAACACGAATGGCTTTTTCAGCATCGGCGTCCACATCCACATAGACATGGCAAACACCGTCCAGATGCTTGATCACCGGCACCTTGGCTTCGCGCGAAATACGCTCGATCAGGCCCTTGCCACCGCGCGGCACAATGACGTCCACGTACTCGGGCATGGTGATCAGCGCACCCACGGCGGCACGGTCGGTGGTTTCCACCACCTGCACGGCACTGGCCGGCAGGCCGGCAGTTTCCAGACCCCGGTCCAGGCATTCGGCAATGGCACGGTTGGAGTGGATGGCCTCGGAGCCGCCACGCAGAATGGTCGCGTTACCGGACTTCAGGCACAGGCTGGCCGCTTCGATGGTCACGTTCGGACGGGATTCGTAGATGATGCCGATCACGCCCAGCGGCACGCGCATCTTGCCCAGCTGGATGCCGGACGGCACATAACGCATGTCCTGGATCTCGCCGATCGGGTCCGGCAGGGTGGCGACCTGGCGCAGGCCCTCGATCATCTCGTCGATGCGCGCCGGGGTCAGTTCCAGGCGGTCAAGCATGGCATCATCCAGGCCATTGGCACGGCCGGCGTCCATGTCCTTGCCATTGGCCTCCAGCAGGCTGGCACGGGCGGCGTCCAGTTCATCGGCGGCAGCCAGCAGGGCCCGATTCTTCTGTGCGGTCGGCGCACTGGCCAGCACACGGGAAGCTTCACGGGCAGCCTGTCCCAGGCGCTGCATGTAGGCTAAAACGTCATCAGTCATGGAAATCCTCACCCTGCACATGAACAAATGCGGGATTATACCGTTGTGCGGCGCTAAACGCACCGCCGATGTCGCGCCCTGTCCGGCTACAGCAGGTCATACAGGTTTTTCAGGATCAGCACCGAAGTCACGGCAATGAACAGCATCCGCACAAAAGCCGTGCCCCGGCTCAGCGCCATGCGTGAACCGGCATAGGCTCCCGCCATCATGGCGGCAGCCATGATCAGCCCATAGACATAGTGGACACTGCCCAGCCACATGAAGGTCAGCATGGCGGCGGTGTTACTGGTCAGGTTGAGCAGCTTCGAACTGCCGGCGGCGCGGACAAAGTCCATGCCCATGAACAACAGCGCCATGATCATGAACGAGCCGGTACCCGGGCCGAAAAAACCGTCATAGAAACCGAGCCCGACCACCAGCCCGCAGGCCAGCAGCTTGCGCTTGGGCGTCATCGCAACGGTTGACTGCAAACGCCCCAGGTCTTTCTTCCACAGACTGTACAACAGCACCACCACCAGCAGCACAATCACCAGCGGCTGCAGGATTTGCGGTGAAATCTGGTGTACCGCCACCGCACCACACATCGACGCCACGAATACCCAGGGCAGCACCGGCCACAGCAGGCGCCAGTCCACCTTGCCGGCACGCATGAAGGTCAGCATGCTGGTCAGGTTGCCGGTGGCCGCCGCCAGCTTGTTGGTACCGATGGCCACAGCCGGGGGCAGGCCAACCGCCAGCAGGGCCGGCACGGTAATCAGCCCGCCACCGCCGACAATGGCATTGATGAACGCGCCGAGAAAGCCGAATCCGACCAGCATCAGCACGGTATAAAAATCAGGCACCCGATCCTCTTCCTGCCGGCCAGCCGGCGATGATCCGCACAAACAAAACGGCCCCGCACACAGCAGGGCCGGAACAGCTCAATGGCAACGGACGAACGGCAAGGAACCGGCCTTGCTCCGCCCGTGCAGGTTACTTTTTACCTTCCTGGCACACGCAAGCACGCAGCGCTTCGCTGAGCTGGTCAACCACCAGCGACCAGTTGGCATCAGCACACAGCAGTTCACGCAGCAGTTCAACCTGGGACTCGCTCCAGAACGGAGCCTCCAGAATATGCACGTCCTCAGGCAGTTCATTTTCCAGCAAGAAGCGCTCGATTCCTTCCTGGCTCGAATCAAGACCCAGCTGCAAAAACAGGTTGGTCATGCGGGGAGTTGCGGTAATCATGGCGTCACCCTCTTTCTAGCAGGCTACTCTGATTGCAAACGCCCGACTGCAGGCGCTCGCTCCTGTCAAACCTCGGCCCCATGATACGCCAGCAGGCCCGACCAGCGTCAACCGATAAAATCCGTCCGTGTTTTCACGGGACAGCTGCAGCGCTGCCATGACATCCGGCAGCGGACTGCTCAGGACTCATCCAGCTGCAGACGGCCGGTTTCAAAATCCAGGTGACGCGGCTCCAGCCCGGGCATGTTCTTGTTGACCCGTGCCGACAGCTGCGCAAAACGCTCAACCTTGCCGTGCAGCCCCTGCTGCCCGGACAGTGAAGTCACCACGCTGTTGTAGTGATTGCTGACCGTACCCAGTGTATTGCCCAGCCGCATCAGCCGCTCGGCGACCAGACACACCTGATTGTAGATATCGCCGGCGCGGTCACTGATCTCCCGTGCCTCCTGCTGGCTGCGTTCCAGCATCCACAGGCTGGACACCGTGCGCAATACCGGAATCAGCGTGGTATGGGAAACCAGCACGACATTCTTGCGCACCCCGTACTCGAACAGCGTCCTGTCATGGCGCAGAGCCTCGATAAACGCCGGCTCGACCGGCATGAACATCAGGACAAATCCCGGGCTGTGTACACCAGGCAAGTTGCTATAGTCCTTGCCGGCCAAATCATCAATGTGGCGGCGCACGGCCTGCAAATGCGCCGACAGCGCCTGTTGCCCCTGCTCGGCATCCTGTGCCGCAACCAGTTGCTGGTACGCATTCAGCGTCACCTTGCTGTCAATGACCAGATGCTTGCCGTCCGGCAAGCGGATGAGAAAGTCCGTCTGTTTCAGACGCCCTTCAGCATCACGAAAACTGCGCTGCACTTCATAATGATCACCCGCGATCAGCCCGCCCAGCTCCAGGGTGCGCTGCAGCTGAGCCTCGCCCCAGGCACCGCGCTGCTGCGAATCCCCTTTCAGGGCAGACACCAGATTGTTGGCATCGGTGCTCATCTGCAGTCCGGCTTCCAGCACCTTGCGGATTTCCGTGCTCAGACTGGCGTTGCCCTGCAGCGCGGCATCATGCACTTCGTTGACCCGCCTCTGGAAACCGTCGATCTGTTCACGAAAGGGCTTGAGCAGGCTGTCGATACCGGCCTGGCTGGTTTGCGTAAACGCCTTGCCCTTTTCCTCGAAGATGCGGTTGGCCAGGTTTTCAAACTCCTTTGCCAGCAACTGGCGGCTGTCATCCAGCTGCTGCAGCTGTTGCTGGAAATGCTCTTCCCGCGCCTGCAGGCTGGTTTTCAGCTCGGCATGCTCGGTGGCCATCTGCTGCTGCCTGTCCTGCATGGCCTGACAGGCCTGCTGTTCCTGCTGCAGCTGTGAGCGTGTCTGTTCCAACTGGCCATATACTGCCCGATAGCGCTCGCGCAGCGCTTCCAGCTGTTTTTCGCTTGCGTGGTGCTGCTGCAGGTATTGCTGGCCCTGGCGCTGCTGGTGCTGCACCTGTTCGCGGGCTTCATCCAGCTCCCACTCCAGCCGCTCGACCTCGGCCGAGGCCCGGGCCAGCTGATGTTCGTGGCTGTTTGCCTGCAGGCGGCTGTCCTGCAGTTGCAGCAATAGCTGGCGCATGCGCCCACCCTGCAGCACCGCGCTTAGCAGCCCTGCCAGTACCGCAATACCGAGCCCGCCCGCCAGCAACATCCAGGCTTGCAGGGTCCATGATGTAGTGAGCAAAATCGTTTCCCGTGTGGATTTTCCAGGCCGTGCCTGCCAGTTGATCGAATGACGCCAGTTTACCAGCAGCCGGGGCTTTTGTTTGGTCTCTGCCGCACGGTTCATACAAACAGCTGGCTGCAGACACTTGCAGCCCGGCAGATGACCACCAGGGTGCTGCGTAAATGTAAAAGCCGGAACACCACACAAACAATAATCAATATCACTTGCAAAAAGTTGATCGGTATCATGCTATCCGCTTGCTAATTGTTTACCTGCCCATATACTGATGCAAACCGTTCTCAACAAGGAAGCAGCCATGGCTTTTTGGGCCCGTATCCATGTCATCCTTTGCGCCTGCCTGCTGTCTTCTTTTGCGTGGGCCCAGAGCGGGCTGCCGGTCAAGAAGCTGACGCTGGCCGGGCCGGCGGCCGGCGTTTCCAATGCACTGATCCACCTGGTTGCCAGCAACGGGCTGGCCGATATCGCCGAAGAGACCGAGTTTGTCCTGTGGAGCAACCCCGACCAGCTGCGCGCCCTGACCCTGTCCGGCAAGGCCGACTTTCTGGCCGCACCCACCAACGTGGCGGCCAACCTGTATAACCGTGGCGTCCCCCTGAAGCTGATCAACGTGTCGCAGTGGGGCGTGCTGTGGATGATCTCGCGTGATGCCGACAAGAAAGCCCTGGCCGACTTCAAGGGCGAGGAAATCGCCATTCCGTTTCGCGCCGACATGCCGGACATCGTCTTCACCCATCTGGCAGAAAAACAGGGCATTGACCCCAGGCGGGACTTCAAGCTGAACTACAGCGCCACGCCGATGGATGCCATGCAGCTGCTGATCACCCGTCGCGTCAACCATGCCCTGCTGGCCGAGCCGGCGGTATCCATGGCGCTGCGCAAGACCAAATCTTTCCCGGTTTCCATCATCGCGCCCGAACTGCACCGCAGCGTCGACCTGCAACAGGAATGGGGCCGCCTGATGAGCACCGAAGCACGCATTCCCCAGGCCGGCATCACCGTGCTGGGCGAGACGGCCAACAATGCGCAACTGGTCAGCGCCTTCGAAGCGGCCTATGCCCGTGCCAACCAGTGGTGCATCGACAACGCCGAAGCCTGCGGCAAGGAAGTGGCAGCCCAGATCAAACTGCTGATGCCCGAAGCCGTGGCCGATGCCCTGCAGCACCAAAACAACCATTACGCCACCGCCTCTGCAGCCCGTAGCGAGCTGGAGGCTTTTTATCAGGTATTGCTGGAACGCCAGCCGGCATCGGTGGGTGGCAAACTGCCGGATGAGGGGTTTTATTTTTCAGCCAGCAAAACG
>WPCI01170429.1_pt1 | contig 39638 bp, 37 predicted proteins | sample 5399871 | NCBI WGS metagenome assembly WPCI01 (sample SAMN12869469, study PRJNA574797) | sludge metagenome | isolation source: wastewater treatment of pH7 | place: China:Beijing | collected 2019-05-20 | reverse complement strand
TTATCAGGTGGATTCGGGGCAGGTGGCCAGCGCCGCCGCCACCGCCAGTCAGTCTTCAGCGACCATCCAGTCCGAGGTGGCCCAGATGATGAGCCTGCTGCGCGGGTTGGAAGCCAGCTGGGGCGGGGCGGCCGCCCTAACTTTCCAGGGGCTAATTGAACAGTGGCAGCTGACCCAGCTGCAGGTGGAAGAGTCGCTGCGGGCCATCAGCACCCAGTTGGCCCAGGCGGCCACCACCTACGCGGAGGCGGAGGATGCGGCGGCGGCACTGTTCCACGGATAGCAAGAGGGTGGCCACCGAAGTGACCACCCTCTGGTTGACTAACTCGGCGGCTTAGTACATGCCGCCCATGTCGTCCATGCCACCCGCAGCGGCCGGGGCCGGCGGTTCGGGCTTGTCCCCAACCACAGCTTCGGTGGTGAGGAACATGCCGGCAATGGAGGCCGCGTTCTGCAGGGCGGAGCGGGTCACCTTGACCGGGTCGGCGATGCCTTCGGTCAGCAGGTCGCCGTACTCACCGGTGGCGGCATTCAGGCCGTGGCCCGACTCCATCCGGGAGACGCGGTCCACGACCACGCCACCGTCGATGCCAGCGTTCTCGGCAATCTGCTTGATCGGGGACTCGACCGCCTGGCGCACAATGGCCACGCCGATCTTCTCGTCACCGGCCACGTCCAGGTCGCCCAGGACACCCTTGGCCGCCTCGATCAGAGCCACGCCGCCACCGGCGACGATGCCCTCTTCGGAGGCTGCCCGCGCGTTGCGAACCGCGTCCTCAATCCGGTGCTTGCGTTCCTTCAGCTCCACCTCGGTGGCGGCCCCGGACTTGATGATGGCGACGCCACCGGAGAGCTTAGCCAAGCGCTCCTGCAGCTTCTCGCGGTCGTAGTCGGAGTCGGTCGCTTCGATTTCGGCGCGGATCTGCTTGACGCGGGCGTCCAGCGCTTCCTTCTCGCCGCCACCATCGACGATGGTGGTCTCATCCTTGGTGACAACGACCTTGCGGGCGGTGCCCAGGGTGTCGAGGTCGGCACCCTCCAGGGTCAGGCCCACGGTCTCGGAGATAACCTGGCCGCCGGTCAGGATGGCCATATCCTGCAGCATGGCCTTGCGGCGATCGCCAAAGCCCGGAGCCTTGACGGCGACCGACTTGAAGATGCCGCGGATCTTGTTGACCACCAGGGTGGCCAGGGCTTCGCCCTCGATGTCCTCGGCGATGATCAGCAGCGGCTTGCCGGTCTGCATGACCTTCTCCAGCACCGGGAGCAGATCCTTCATGGAGGAAATCTTCGATTCGACCAGCAGGACGTAGGCGTCCTCCAGCACGGCTTCCTGGCGCTCAGCGTCGGTGACGAAGTAGGCGGACAGGTAGCCCTTGTCGAAGCGCATACCCTCGGTGGTTTCCAGGGTGGTGTCGAAAGAGTTGGTCTCTTCCACGGTAATGACGCCCTCGGGGCCGACGGTCTCAAACGCCTGGGCGATCAGCTTGCCGATCTCCGGGTCGTTGGCCGAGATGGAGGCGGTGGAGGCGATCTGGTCGGAGGTCTCGATCGGCTGAGCAATCTTGTGCAGCTGGGCGACAATGGCGTCCACGGCCTTGTCGATGCCGCGCTTCAGTTCGATCGGGTTCGAGCCGGCAGCCACGTTGCGCAGTCCTTCGTGGACCAGGGCCTGGGCCAGCACGGTGGCGGTGGTGGTGCCGTCACCGGCGACATCATCGGTGCGCTTGGCAACTTCCTTGACCAGTTCGGCGCCGATCCGCTCCAGCGGATCTTCCAGGTCGATTTCCTTGGCGACGGAAACGCCGTCCTTGGTGATCGTGGGGGCGCCCCACTTCTTGTCCAGCACCACGTTGCGACCGCGGGGGCCAAGCGTGACCTTGACGGTGTCGGCCAGCTTGTTCAGGCCGTTTTCCATCCCCCGACGGGCTTCCTCGTCGTACGAAATAAACTTGCTCATTAACTACTTTCCTTCCGCATGGCGGTTGGTGATTCCCGATGCCCGCGACGGACGAGCCTCCCGCCCGCGTTCACGACCCGCGCGCGACAAACCCTCACCGAGAATCTAGTCTCTGTCACTCTCAACCCGAGAGTGCTAATGAATAGTTTGGCACTCCTCCGCTACGAGTGCAAGGCGATGTGAACGAAACCGCGATTTCGTCAAAATCTGGCCAGAAGCAGCCCTACTCAACCAGCAGGACGACGATGCCTTCCCCTCCGGTCGCGTCGGGATCCAGCACCACCGAGTCAATCCCGGCAATCGACGCCACCTGATGGGCCGTGGCTTCCTGCTCCGCCGAAGTAAAGAAGACAGTGTTTACTTCGGTTATCCATCCGGAGGTGTTGTCCGCGATCACCGAGGTGAAGCCGGCAGCTTCGAGGTCGGCAGCAATTTGTCCCGCGTAGCCGGAAATGTCCGTCGCGTTCAGAACCTCAATGGTCAGGGCGTAGTCAATCCCCAGTTCCGGGTTCTCTTCCTCTTCCGGCTTCGTTTCGTCCGGAGCGGTCGGAGCGGCCGACGGTTGGGTCGGCGTCGGCGTCGGGGACGGAGTCGGCCGAGCGTCCGACTGGCCGGACTGCTGGGTGACGGCCGGCGGAGCGGACTGAGCCGCATCGTCGCCCGCGTCCCGGCGCTGCAGCAGGTAGCTGACGCCCCACGCCAGCAGTGGCACGACCACCAGGATCACCAGGAACGGGATCACGGGCCGCCAGCGCGACGGCGGCTGCCGATGCGCACCCACCGGCAAATCTTCGCCGGGATGTTCGAATTCGTCTGCAGGATATGTCGAGCTCACCCTTTCACCTTAGCGGATTGATTGGGCCGGACCGAGGACAAAGTACCGAGCGGACGAAATTCGCCCCCCTGCCTTCTACAATTGACGGGTGACTTCCATGCAAGCTGGCCCCCGTCCCCTGACCGACATCGTGGATCCCGGCTGGGCCCGGGCGCTGGCCCCCGTGGCGGATACCATTGCCGAACTGGGACAGATGCTCAGAGCTGAGCTTCGGGACGGGCAAAAGTACCTGCCGGCTGGCACCGACGTGCTTCGCGCCTTCACCTACCCCTTTGACGAGGTGAAGGTCCTGCTGGTGGGGCAGGACCCCTATCCAACCCCCGGCCACGCCATGGGCCTGTCGTTTTCGGTTGCCCCGGGGGTGGAGATCCCCGCTTCGCTGCGCAACATTTACCGGGAGCTGTCCGACGACGTCGGTCCAATCGCTCCCACCGGCGGTGACCTGACCGGTTGGGCTCGCCAGGGCGTGTGCCTGCTGAACCGGGTCCTGACCGTCCGTCCGGGCCAACCCGGTTCCCACCGCGGCCGCGGTTGGGAGGCGGTGACTCAACGAGCGATAGAAGCCCTGGTTGAACGCGACCGCCCCCTGGTCGCAATCCTGTGGGGGAAGGACGCCCAGTCGCTGCTGCCCCTCCTGGGCTCCACTCCGGCCATCACATCGGTGCACCCGTCACCGCTGTCGGCCTACCGAGGCTTTTTCGGCTCCAAGCCGTTCTCCCGCGCCAATGAGCTGCTGGCACAGCAGGGGGCCGATCCGATCGACTGGACCGACCTACCGGTCAGCTGACCTACTCCTGGTCGAGCCCGGCCGCCAGCAGGTCCTGCGGGTAGTCGGTGAAGACCCCGTCTACTCCCCACTCGGCCAGTTCGCGGGCCGTCTCCACGCTGTTGACCGTCCAGACATAGACCGCCAGTCCGGCGGCTTTGAGGGCTTGCACCCGATCGGCGGTCAGTCCTTCCAAGCCGGGGTTGACGGCGTCACAACCCAGGTCCCGAGCCTGTGCCACCACCTGATCCACGCTGGCTCCCACCTCGTCCACCAGCAGGGCCCGAGCCAGGTCCGGAGCCAGGGCGGCCATCCCCGAGAGCAGTTCAGCGGAGAAACTGGAGACCAGCACCCGGTCCGGCTGCTTCAGCGCGCGGGTGCTGTGGGCAATCGTCTCCAGGTAGGTGCGGACCACCTCCGGGTCGGATTCCTCAAACTTCAGCTCCAGGTTGGCGCTCAGTCCGGTCGTGTTCAACAGGTCCAGCACCGTGGCCAACTCGGGCACCCGCTCGAGGCGGAACCCGTCACCAAACCAGCGGCCCGCGTCGAGGCGCCGGAGGTCGGCAAAAGTCAGGTCGAAGAACCGACCGGTCCCGGTGGTGGTGCGCTCGGCCGTCTCGTCGTGGGCGACGATCAGGGAGTTGTCGCCCAGCATCCGGACGTCGCATTCGAACCACTTGGCCCCCACTTCCAGGCATTTGACGAAGGCGGCCATCGTGTTTTCGGGGGCCAGGGAGGAAACACCGCGGTGAGCGATGATGCGCATGGGGGAACCTTTCTATTCGCCGACGTCGTCCGGGTCAGCCAGACCCAGCAGTTCAGAGTCCAGGAACAGGAGTTCATCTTCCTTTTTGGACAGCACGTTTTCGATGTACGAGGCGATGGCCTCTTCCTGGGGGACATCCTGCTGGCGCTGCTCGGCCATGAACCAGCGGTGCTCCAGGTACTCGTGGTAAACCTGGGCCGGCTCCAACTTCCCGGTCAGGTTGGTGGGGATGGCCGCGATCACCGGCTCGAACGCCTCGCGCAGCCACTGGTGCGCCACGATTTCTTCGGGCACATTGCTGAGCTGGTGAACCGCCCGGTAGGTATCCAGGTCGTCGAGCAGGCGCCGGGCTTGCTCTTCCCCCACATCCAGCCCGGTCAGGCGCATGATCCGGCGGTGATAGTGCCCAGCGTCGACCACCTTCGGCTGAATGGTCAGGCGTTGACTGCCCGGGTCCGAGCTCATGGTCAGCTCCCCGAGCGAGAAACCCAGGGCGTTCAGCCGTTCGATCCGCCGCTCCACCTTCCACCGCTGATCCGATTCGATCAGCTCCGGGGCGGTCAGCTCAGACCAGAGGGCTTCGTAGCGTTCCACAATCCGGGTGCCAATCGAGATGACGTCGTCCACCTCATCCAGGTACCCGCCGCTTTGCAGGTCCATCAGTTCCCCAATGATGTTGACCCGAGCCAAGTCCACGTCGTAGTCGCGCTGACCGTCGGTCAGCTGAGGGTGCAGTTCCCCGGTCTCCGCATCCACCAGGTAGGCGGAGAACGAACCGGCATCGCGTCGGAACAGCGTGTTGGACAGCGAAACGTCACCCCAGTAGAAGCCCAGCAGGTGCAGCCGGACCAGCAGGACGGCCAACGCGTCGATCAGCTTGGTGGCGGTCTCGGGGCTGAGGGACTGGCGGAACAGCGCGCGGTAGGGCAGGGAGAACTGCAGGTGCTCGGTGATCAGGACGCCGTTCAGTTCCTCCCCGGCCAGGTCCCGGCGGCCGGTGACCACGGCGGTCGGCATGACGGAGGGGGCCCCGAGCCGCGCCAGATCCCAGAGGAGCTCGTATTCGCGCCCGGCCACCATCTCGCCAATTTCCTTGACCGCAATCACGCGCCCCGACAGGTTGACGAAGCGGACCACGTGGCGGGAGATACCGCGTGGAAGGGCCGCCAGAATATCTTCGGGCCACTCTTCCAGTGGGATCTCCCACGGCAGATCCAGCAGGGCCGGGTCGACGTTGGCCGCTTTTATCTGTAGGGACTGGGGCATAGCGTTATTGTCTCAGGGCCTTCTCTATTTCGCCATCACAGCAATCGGGGGTGTTCGAACAGGGGAAGGGGCGGGTGAGATAGACTCACCCGCCCCTTCGCCACAACTAGTTAGCGCTACGGCAGCCGAACACCGGTGGCAGCCGAGAAGTTGTGCTGCTGCCCGGGAGCGATCTCCGCGTGGATGACCGAGCCGGCCGGCGGGGCCGAGTTCGGGGGTACGCGAACGACCAGCTGGCGTCCGCCGCCTTCCTCACCGGAACCGAGCTTGGCATCGCCCGCATCCCCGGCCAGCTGGCCGTAGATGTAGGCGTCGGAGCCGAGCTCTTCCACCAGCTCCACCTTGATCGGAATGACGCCGTCGGCGTCGGAGGCGACCAGGCGCAGCGCCTCCGGGCGGAAGCCAATCACGATCTGGCCGTTGTCTTCCGGGGTGACAGCCGCCAGCGTCTCGTCAGAGAGCGGAACGGTAGCGGTGCCCAGGCGGGCAACCTTGCCGTCGATGGTGAAAGTACCCAGGTTCATGGCGGGAGAACCGATGAACCCGGCCACGAAGGAGTTCGCGGGACGGTCGTACATGTCGCGCGGGGTCCCCACCTGCTGCAGGATGCCGTCCTTCAGCACGGCGATCCGGTCGCCCATGGTCAGAGCTTCAGTCTGGTCGTGGGTGACGTAGACGGTGGTGACGCCAAGGTCGCGCTGCAACTGCGCGATCTGGGTCCGGGTCTGGACGCGCAGCTTGGCGTCCAGGTTGGACAGCGGCTCATCCATCAGGAAGACCTGCGGCTTCCGGACGATGGCGCGGCCCATGGCGACGCGCTGACGCTGACCACCGGACAGAGCCTTGGGCTTGCGGTCCAGGTAGGGCTCCAGATCCAGGATCTTGGCGGCCTCATCCACCCGCTGGCGAATTTCGTCCTTCGGGCGACCGGCGATCTTCAGAGCAAAGCCCATGTTGTCGCGAACAGTCATGTGCGGGTACAGGGCGTAGTTCTGGAAAACCATTGCAATGTCGCGGTTCTTGGGCTGGACATCGGTGACGTCACGGTCACCAATGAAGATCCGTCCCGAGTTGACATCTTCCAGCCCTGCGAGCATGCGCAGCGAGGTCGACTTGCCGCAACCGGACGGTCCCACCAGCACCAGGAATTCGCCATCGGCAATTTCCAGGTTCAATTTGTCAACCGCGGGACGATCCGAACCCGGGTAAATCCGGGTAGCGTTGTCGAAAGTTACACTAGCCATATTTCCTCCACCGGCAGGTACGTGCCGGACGTTCCGTTGTAGAGTTAGCGCCGGCAGATGTTTCCGCCGGTGGGCAGCGCACCGTTGCGCGCATAACCGAGTTCAGAATAGCACGAAACGGGTGTGTCTTGGGGTCGAGATTCCTGGACTCACTATGCTGGAGACCATGTTTGAAGACTCAGCCCCCCAGTCGGTGGGTGGATACCGCCTCCAGCGCCGCCTCGGCGCGGGTGGTTCCGGCACCGTTTGGCTGGCTGTGGACGAGGCGAACACCCCGGTGGCACTGAAGCTTCTGCACCCAACCGTGGCCGCCACCGAGGAGGGACGCCACCGCCTCATTCGCGAGGCCCGCCTCGTCAACCAGATTCCCGGCACCGGCATTGCCCGGGTCCTGGATTACGAGGCGGACGACCTGACCCCCTTCATTGTGACGGAATTCATCGAGGGTGAGACCCTGGCGCAGGTGGTCGCCGAGCAGCCACTGAGCCTGGCTGAAGCCGCCTACCTGGCCGAGTTACTGCGGGACCTGCTGGGGCGGGTGCACTCTGCCGGGATCGCGCACCGGGACCTGAAGCCGTCCAACATCATCATCTCGGACCACGGTCCGGTGCTGATCGATTTCGGCATCGCTCAGGGGGACGCTGACGACCGGTTGACCCAGACCGGCCTGGTCACCGGCACCCCGGGGTTCGTCAGCCCGGAACTGATGGCCGGCGGCTCCCACATTCCGTTCGAGCAGTGGCAAGCCGGCGACTGGTGGGCCTGGAGCGCCCTGCTGCTGAGCTCCCTGACCGGGCAGCCTCCCTTTGGGACCGGCGCACCCGAGGTGATCGCCCATCGGATGTACCAGGGACAGCCCGAGTTGAGCCTCCTTCCCCCGGAGCTGCAGCCGCATTTCCGACTGGCGCTGGCGGTCAACCCGAAGTTCCGCCCGGAGCCGATCAAACTGGTTCACGCGCTCGAACAGGCCCAGCAGGCCGGCCCCACCTCGGCTCCAGTGGACCCAACCGCCGCCCTGCTCTCACCAACCGGGGCACCCGACCCGACCCTCCTCGCTCCCTACCCGTCCCCCCAGCCGTCCCCCGGGCCGATACCGGAGCCGATCCTGCCCTATCCGGGCCCCGGCAACGCCTCGTCCACCCCGTGGCCGCCGGCCCAGCCGGGTGCGACTCCGTGGGAGCCAAGCGTCGCCTCCTTCGCACCGGTTGTCCCGCCCGAGCCGAAGTCAATTCCGGGCCACAGTCCGATTCAGGCGACCGCCATCCTCATGTGGCTGGCCCTGCTACCCACCTACTTCGGGACGAGCGGCTTCGCGCTGGTCATTTTTTTGCTGGCCCTGCTCGCGATTGGCGGCGAGGTTCGCGTTTGGATTGACCGGCGCCTGCTGGCCGGTGGGCGAGCGACCGGCACGTCCAAGTTCCTTTACTTTCCGCGCCACACGGTGATGGGCATCCTGCAGTTGATTCCGGGGCTGGCCCTAGGCATGCTGGCCGGCCTGGTCGGGCTGATGATCGCCAGCGGCTCGGTGTCCGACGGGATCAGCAACCTGACCTCCTGGGTCGCCAGTCTGGAGCCGGACACGGTAAACCCGGTGGCCACCTGGGCGCTCGCGCTGCTGGTGCTGGCAGTTACCTACCTGACCCCCAGCTCGGCTCCCCTCCGGTGGGGCGTCCGCTACGTCGTTAACAGCGCGGTTCCCAACCGCTGGTACCGGGAACTGCTCGGACTGGCGCTGATTGCGCTGGCCGTGGGCCTGGTGGCGCTGCTGATGAACGCCTCCTAGCTGCGCGAAGGCGCCAATCCGTCCAAACCGGTTGACTGTTCAGGTGATTCCCAAGTTTTGCCGGTAGATTTAGTGCAGGATTGACACTTCAATAGAAGGAGAGACGGTGGGGCAGAAGAGCTCGAAGCGCACCGAGGATTCAGTGCAGGCAAAGGCCAAAGCCATGCGGGAGGCCCAGGCCAAAGCGGACCGGCGCACTCGCAATATGATTATCGCGGCGGTCAGCATCATTGTGGTGGCAATTATTGCGGCCCTGGTGTTCGTCGTGACCAACGAGGGGTCGAAAAACCCGAGCCCCTCCAACGAGGCGATTCCGACTCAGTTCGAAAATGGCGAGCCGATCGTCGTTTCCCACCTGGGGGTCGGGGTGCGGGATGAGAACCTGCCCGACCTGGAAGAGTACTTCTCTTACACCTGCAGCTGGTGCGCCTACCTGGACTCGGCCGTGGGTGAGAAATTCGCGGAAGCCGCTAAGAATGGCGAGTTCAACTACATCTTGCAGCCGGTGAACACCGCCTACATGCCGTTCCAGGGACCGGCAACTTTTGCCTCCCTGCAGGTGGCGGCCAATTCTCCCGACCAGTTCCTGGCCTTCCACCAGGCGCTGACCGACTACTTCTACGGGCAGTTGCAGGCGCAGGACCAGAGCGTGATCGGCAATGCGGACTCCTCGCAGGCGCAGGTCGTGACCCTGGCGCAGCAGGTTGGCGTTCCGGAGGACGTGATCAACCAGTTCGGCGGGACGGCCGAAGCCTACCTGGAGAAGACCACCAAGGCTTGGACCGAGGCCGACGTGCAGGGCCGCGAGGGTTCCCTTGGGACGCCCGAGCTGGTCTTCGACGGCTCCAAGGTGGCCTGGCAGCAGGGCACCCCGGACGAGATCTGGGCCGGGATCCTGGAATCCCTGAAAGCGCTGGGATTCACCCCCGCCAACTAGTACCGCCAGCTAGTACGCCAGTGGGGCCGGGTCATGGCTTAGCCATTTTGACCCGGCCCCACTGAGCAGGCAAGATTGTTCACGCGCCACCTTAGCTCAGTTGGTAGAGCAGCTGTCTTGTAAACAGCAGGTCAGGAGTTCGAGTCTCCTAGGTGGCTCCATGATTCGGGGATTCCCCCGGCTAGGCCTCGGCCCCGTCCGGTTGTCCCGCGCTGTCGCGACCGGTCCCGGGCTGAGCCATTTCCTCTACCCGGGCCAAGTCCTCGGCCCGCGCCAGTTCCTCCGCCTCGTCCCCGCCGACGGCTTCCCCGCGCGCAACCAGGCCGGCCTGGCGGCTGAGCGGCACCTCCTTCAGGAACAGGGCCAGCAGCAGGGCCAGCAGCATGAACGGGATGATGTACCAGAACACGGGGGCCAGCGCGTGTGCATAGGCGTTGACGACGCCCTCGCGGACCGGGCCCGGCAGACTGGACAGGGCGGCCGGGTCAATGGTGGAGCTGGCCTCGGTGGCCGCGGTGGGATCCATCCCCGACTGGCGGAAGACGTGGGTCAGGTTCTCGGCCAGGCGGGTGGTGAAGATGGTGCCGAAGACGGCGGTTCCGAGGGAGGCGCCCACCTCGCGGAAGTAGTTGTTGGTCGAGGTGGCCGTTCCCACCTCGCGCGGGGCAACCGAGTTCTGGGCCACCAGGACCACAATCTGCTGGACCAGCCCGAGGCCGACCCCGAAGAAGAAGAGGAAGGTGCAGATCAGCCAGATCGGGGTCTGCGCGGTCAGGGTGGTCATCACCAGCAGGGTCAGGGTCGCAATTAGGACCCCCACGATCGGGAACAGCTTGTAGCGCCCGGTGCGGGTCACCACCAGCCCGGAAATGATCGAGGTCCCCATCATGCCGACCATGGTCGGAATCATCAGCAGGCCCGAGTTGGCGGCCGTGGTCCCAGAAGCCATCTGCAGGAAGGTGGGCATGAAGCCAATGGCGGCGAACATGGCCACTCCGAGGGTCATCCCAATGGCAGCGGTGTTGAGGAAAATCCGGTTGCGGAACAGGTGCAGCGGGATGATCGGGTCTTCCGCCCGCGACTCCGCCCACACGAACAGCGAGCCGGCCACGATGGCTCCGGCGGCCAGCGCCCAGGTGGCAGCCGAATCCCAGCCGTGCTCCTTGTTGCCGGCGAACTCGGTGAAGAAGATCAGGCAGGTGGTGGCGGCCGACAGCAGGATGATGCCCAGGTAGTCGATCCGCTTCTCAGCGCGCTTGTCCGGCAAGGTCAGGGCGAAGTAGCCGATGAAGAACGCGGCGATGCCGACCGGGATGTTGATGTAGAAGGCCCAGTGCCAGGTCAAGTGGTCGACGAAGTAGCCGCCCAGCAGCGGCCCGGCCACGGAGGACAGCCCGAAGATGGCCCCCATCGGACCCATGTACTTGCCGCGCTCACGAGCGGGCACGATGTCGGCGATGATGGCTTGGGACAGGATCATCAGGCCACCGCCGCCCAGGCCCTGGACCGCCCGCAGCACGACAAACTGGGGGAAGGTTTGGGCAAAAGAACAGCCGAGAGAGCCGATCGTGAAGATGGCAATCGCGAACAGGAACAGGCGCCGGCGTCCCAGCACGTCGCCCAGCTTGCCGTAGATCGGCATCACGATGGTCATCGCCAGCAGGTACGCGGTGGTGACCCACATCTGACTGCTGACCCCACCCAACTGCCCCACAATGGTGGGCATGGCCGTGGTGACGATGGTCTGGTCCAAACTTGAGAGGAGCATCCCCGCGATCAGGGCGGAGAAGATCACCCAGACTCGCTTCTTCGTCAGGAGAATTGGCTCGGTTGTGGTGGTTGGCATCGGCTTCCTTTCACAATGTGCAGTTACTGAAGTAATATGTTACACCCCCTGCACATCTAGGGAGCATGGGATTCCTCACGATAGGATACGGACATGAGCAAACCACGGACCCGCGGTCCGGCCACCGCCGAAGCGATCCAGAATGCTGCCCTCGACCTGTCCCTGGCCCGCGGCTACGACAACGTCACCGTGGAGGATATCTGCGCAGAAGTAGGGATTAGCCAGCGCACATTCTTCAACCACTTCCCCACCAAAGACCACGTGATTCTGGGCCGGGACCGCCTCGAAATTGACGAGCCCGCCGCCCGCAAGTTCATCCTTTCCTCCGGCCCCCTGCTGATTGAAGCAATGTCGCTTATCACTCAGAACGCGCCGAACCTGGGACACCCCCGAATGAACGACCGGATGAAGGTGATTGGCAGTTCCTCGGCGCTGCTGGCCCGACAAATGCAGCGGGTGAGCGCCATTGAGGAAGAGCTGGTCGAAGTCATCTCGCTGCGCATCGGCCATCAGGTCCCCGACGCGACCGAGCAGCAGGTGGCCGACCAGTCACGAATGGTCTACCACCTGCTGTCCGGGGCAATGAGGTTTGTCTCCACCTGCGACAGCCACGCCGACGACATCGAACAGTATCTGGTCCACGCCCGGAAAGTGCTGGCCGACGTCCTGGAGCTGTCTGCCGTCCAGAAGGATCCAGCCGAGCCGGCCTAACCTACTCCCGTCAGAGGACTTTCGAGAAGAACTCCCGGGTGCGCTCGTGCTGGGGGTGGTCGATCACCTGAGCGGGTGCCCCCTGCTCGACAATCACACCCTCATCCATGAACACCACCTCGTCGGCCACCTCGCGGGCAAACCCGACCTCGTGGGTCACCACCACCATGGTCATACCCGAGGCGGCCAGCTCCTTCATCACGGCCAGCACCTCGCCGACCAACTCCGGGTCGAGGGCGGAAGTCGGCTCGTCAAACAGCATCAGTTCCGGGTCCATCGCCAGTGCCCGCGCAATCGCCACCCGCTGCTGCTGGCCGCCGGAAAGCTGAGCCGGGTAGTGGTCGGGTCGGTCGGACAGGCCAACGCGGTCCAGCAGTTCCAGCGCCCGGGCGCGAGCCTCTTCGCGCGGTCGCTTGGCCACCTGCACCGGCGCCTCCATCACGTTCTCCAGCGCGGTCATGTGCGGGAACAGGTTGAAACGCTGAAAGACCATCCCAATTCGGGAGCGCTGACGTGAAATAGCCTTTTCCGGCAGCTCGTGAAGCGTGGTTTTCCCACCCTTGGTCACCTCGCGGTAACCGAGCAGTTCCCCATCCACGTAGATTCGCCCCGCCGAGATCTTTTCCAGCTCGTTGATACAGCGCAGCAGGGTTGACTTGCCCGAGCCGGACGGGCCGAGCACCACACACACCTCGCCGGGTGCGACTTCGAGGTCCACCCCCTTGAGGACGTGCAGGTCCCCGAAGAGTTTGTGGACACCTTTAACTTGCACCATCGGAGTCTGGGTCATGGGGTCACATCCAAGAACGGGTCGTCGCGAGTAGTGGGAGCCGAGTTGATGGCCGCCTGGCGGGAGGAGGCCTTGTCGGCCTTTGTTCTAGAGTCAAAGCCCCGGCCGTAGTAGCGCTCGATCCGGTGTTGGACCACCATCAGGAGCGAGGTGATCACCAGGTACCAGGCTGCGGCCGCCAGCAGCAGCGGAATGGGCGCAAACAGCGCCTGCCCCTTCGTGCTGGCCACGAAGGTCAGTTCGGTCGTCACCGGGATGGCCGAGACCAGCGAAGTTGTCTTCAGCATGGAGATGGTTTCGTTGCCGATCGGGGGGACGATCACGCGCATGGCCTGGGGCAGGATGATCCGGCGGAAAATCTTTCCCCGATTCATCCCCAGGGCGGTGGCCGCCTCCCACTGGCCTTTATCCACCGAGAGCAGCCCGGCGCGGATGATCTCAGCCAGGTAGGCACCCTCGTTCAAGCCCAGGCCCAGGAACGCCATCATCAACGGCCGGAGCAGGTCCACGGTCTGGGCGCTGAACAGCTCGGGCCCAAACGGGATCGCAATCGAGATCTGCGGGTACAGCGACGGAAGCAGGGACCAGAAGATCAACTGCGTGTAGATCGGGGTTCCGCGGAAGAACCAGATGTAGAACATGGCCACGTAGCGCAGCACCGGGTTGGGTGACTGGCGCATGACCGCCATCGTGATGGCCAGGACCGTGCCGATCACCATCGCGACCACCGTCAGCAGCAGGGTGTACAGCACCCCGGTCATGATCGTCTTGGAGAAGACCCACTGTCCCATCAGGGACCACTGGAAGTTCGGATTGGTGATCAGGCCCTTGATCACGAGTGCGACGATGACGAGAACCAGGAAGGCAGACACCCAGCGGCCCGGCCGGGGGACCGGCCGGGCGTGCAAGAGTTCCACTCCGTCGATGGTGGAAGGCATGAGAATCTCTTTAGCTGGCCGGGTTCAACTCGGCGGTGGTCAGGGCGGCCCCGTCAGCTCCGTAGGGAGCCAGGATCTGGGTCAGGTAGCCGTTGTCCATCAGGTACTGCAGGGCCTTCTGGATCGCTTCGGTCAGCGCCTCGTCGTCCTTCTTTACCGTGATGCCCTGCGGGGCCGACTCGATCACGTCGCCGATCTGTTCGAGCTTGCCGTCAGACTTCTTCACGGTGTAGCCGATCACGGTGGAGTCGGCCAGGGTGGCGTCGTACTGGCCGCCAATCACCTTGGTGGAGACATCGGTCTGAACCGTCAGCGGCATCACCTCGATGGCCTTCTTTCCGTCGGCCACGCACTGATCGGACTGGGCCAGCAGGTAGTCGTGCTGGTAGGTGCCGGTCTGCACCCCGATGGTGGTGCCGCAGATGTTGTTCGGATCAAAGTCCTTCGGGTTGCCGGCAGCAACCGCGTAGGCCGATCCGACCTCGACGTAGGAAATCATATTGACCTGCTCGATCCGCTCGGGGGAGACCGAGAAGGAGGAGACGCCGACGTCGAACTTGGAGCCCAGGGCCGGAATGATGGTCGGGAACTCTGCGTGAGAAGTCTGTCCGTCTTCCAGTCCCATCACGCGTGCCAGCGCCCGAACCAGATCGACGTCGTAGCCGACCGGGGTCTGGCCGTCGTCAGCCCGGTACTCGCCCGGGGCGTAGTCGGTGGAAGCTCCGTTGCGCAGGATTCCGCGATCCTTAATGGCCTGCGGAACCAGGGCAGCAATATCTTCCTGCACGCTGATGGTGCTGATATCGAAGGGGGTGATCTCCATCCCCGCCGCTGCCTGGGACTGACCCGAATCCGACTGCGGTTCGGACTGGGTGTCGGTGGTGGTGCCGGGGTCTGAACAGCCAGCCAGGGCCAGGGCGGCCACGGCTGCGATCGCGGCGATTCCGGTACGAGTGCGCATAGGACTCCTCTTTCAAATCGTGTTATTCAGATTATGCATCGGCATGTATATTATGCGCAGGTCGTCTCAGGATACGGGTCGGCCGGTCGGGGTCCGTGGGCCTGGGGAGCGACAAAACGGCTAGCTGGCGGGGGTTCGGCTCGGATCATGGGATCGGTCACGCCAACTTTGGTGCGGTGCCGGGGTCGGGGGCGGAAAGGTGGGGTTGCCGCGGCCGCTACCGCCAGAACCTGGCAAACTTACCCAAACACTGGCAAACATGGAGCCACCGGACCCAAACCACCCCAAAACCCCAACGTTTGCCAGCACTTGACCACGTTTGCCAACGCCAGAACACCGGCCAAACCAGTCGCGCGGGCCGCAAACCACCCCTTAACACCAAACGGGCCGGACCCACCAGGTGAGTCCGGCCCGCAGAGGTCTATCCCTAGCTGTTCTCCTCGTGGCGCTGATGGCGCAGGATCACCAGCCGCGACAGCGACAACTCAGCCACGGCGTCGATCAGGAGGGCCACTCCGGCAAATGTGGCCAGTTTCCGCCCGGCGGAACGCTTCTCCCCCCGGGACCGGCCAGCCGACAGGAACATCAGGCCCATGGCCGCCTCGGCCGATGCCAGCAGCGGGACCGCCCAGGGTTTGCTGACCACAAACTGGGTGTAGGAATCCCACAGGCCGCCGCTCGGTTCGCGCTCCCCAATCATGATGTCAACGCTGCGCCCAATTGCATTCGAGACGCCGCGAGCCTGATGCAGGTGACCGCCGACCTCCTCCAGGGTGCGCCGGCCACGCAGGAAGTCCGCAACTTCCGAGGGCAAACCCAGCGACGCGACAAACGACTTCACCGCAAGTGCGCCCCGCTGCTGGGAGGCAGCGAAGGCCAGCTCCGCTCCCACCCCGGGAACTGCATCGTGAATAGCTTCGATGTCGGCGCGCGGACCAACCAGGTCTTGAGCCAGATCCTCGGCCACCCGGTTTCCCTTGGCGCCGCCGGGGATCACCCGCTCCTCCATCCCCCAGTTGTAGGTGACGATACTCTCCGGGTCGTCGTCATCTTCAATTAGGAAGGCCTGGAACTCATCCCCGGTCGAGGTGAGGGTGACCAGTGGGACGTCGCCGAGGGTCCAGTTGGACCGGCCGGCCGGCAGCGTCGCCAGCAGTGCCCGCTTTCCCGAAGGCAACTCCAGGTCCACAATGTCGATCCCGTTGAACGCGGCCATCAGCGGGACCGCCGAGGCGGGGGTGTCGGAGATCTCCACTACCGCCAGCGGCTGGTCGTCATCCTCTTCGTCGTCGGTCTCGGGCAGTTCGCCCTCCAGCCGGTCTATCCCCAGGTCGCCGATCATGACTTCCGCTTTGAACTGGCCTGCCAGCTCTTCGATGAAGTCGATTAGTTTCGGTCCCGGCTCGACCTCGGTGGCGTCGGCGGGCAGCAGCCCCACGTGCTCGTCATCCATGACCACGCGGATCCCCATCATGTTGGGAGTTTCTTTGAACCAGTCCAGTTGGGCAACCACGTTCTGTTCGGTCAGATAGTTGGTGATGTCTTGCGGATCGAGCTGGCTGGCAATGATCATGCCTTCAACTCGGTTCCAGGTCTTAGCTTCCATTGGACCCCCCTTTTCTACCTCAATCTCACCATGAAACGGCGCCGATGTCTGCTCGTTCATTCGCTTGAGGGCACATGTTCAAAACCAAGGGCCTGCTGTTCACAATTGAACAGCAGGCCCCCGGGTAAAAAAACTGAACTTACATCTTGGTGCCGACAGAGCCCAGACGCTGGCAGGCCTCAAGGACCCGGTCAGCCATGCCCTTTTCGGCGGCCTTGCCCCACGCACGCGGGTCGTAGGTCTTCTTGTTGCCCACTTCGCCGTCAATCTTCAGGACGCCGTCGTAGTTCTTGTACATCCAGTCGGCGACCGGACGGGTGAAGGCGTACTGGGTGTCGGTGTCGACGTTCATCTTGATGACGCCGTTGGCCACCGCCAGCGCGATTTCTTCTTCGGTCGAGCCGGAGCCACCGTGCATGACCAGATCGAAGGGACGGTCGCCCGCGTTGTGAGCAGCGCCCACCGCGGTCTGGATCTCGCCGAGGATCTCCGGACGCAGCTTGACGTGGCCGGGCTTGTAAACCCCGTGCACATTGCCGAAGGTGAGGGCGGTCAGGTAGCGGCCGTTCTCTCCCAGGCCCAGCGCTTCCACGGTCTTCAGACCGTCTTCAGCGGTGGTGTAGAGCTTCTCGTTGATTTCGCCGACGACGCCGTCTTCTTCGCCGCCCACGACACCGATCTCAACTTCCAGAATGGTGCGGGAAGCAACCGCGAGCTTCAGCATCTTCTGCGCGATTTCCAGGTTCTCGTCCAGGGGAACAGCGGAACCGTCCCACATGTGGGACTGGTAGAACGGCTCACGACCAGCGGCCACCTCGGCAGCTTCCAGCTCCATGATCGGAATGACCCAGGAGTCCAGGTTCTGCTTGGCGCAGTGGTCGGTGTGCAGAGCCACGGTGACCGGGTAGTTCTTCGCTACCTCACGGGCGTAGGCAGCCATGGCGAGGGTGCCAGCCACGCGATCCTTGATGGTCGAGCCAGACCAGTACTCGGCGCCGCCCACGGACACCTGGATGATCCCGTCAGATTCGGCTTCAGCAAAGCCCTGCAGCGCGGCAGTCAGGGTCTGCGAAGAGGTGACGTTGATGGCGGGGTACGCAAACTTACCGGCTTTCGCCCGGTCGAGCATCTCGTTGTAAACCTCAGGGGATGCGATTGGCATGAAGCCTCCTCATAACGACAGTAGTTACGCGCTCTATTGTCCCACATTTGCCCCCGCTAGTTAACGGGACCCTTGAACTAGGCCAGATGTTGTTTCTGCCGGGGACCGTGCTGAATCACCCAGGCCCAGATGGCGATGGCGGCGGCGTGACCCACGTTCATTGAGCGGGTCGAGCCGTACTGGGTGATGTGGTAAATTTCCCGGCACCGATCCCGCATTTGTGGACTGAGGCCGGCTGATTCCTCCCCGAATACCAGGGTGGCTTCCCGCGGCAGGTCCGCCAGTTCCAAGGGCTTGGATCCGGGCAGATTGTCGATTCCGATCAGGATCCGCCCCCGGAGGTCAGCGTCCTTGGCGAACGAGTCGACCTCGGGAAAATGGTCGACCGGCAGGTAGCGGTCGGTCACCATTGCCCCGCGACGATTCCACCGTCGGCGCCCGACAATGTGGACGGCGGACACCCCCAGGGCATTCGCGGTCCGGACGATCGAGCCGATATTGAAGTCGTGTCCGAGGTTCTCAATCGCCACTTCCAGGCCCAGCGACTTGGCGGCGATTGCCTCCTGGATCGCCTCGCGTCGCCAGTAGCGGTACTGGTCCTCGACGTTGCGCCGGTCGCCGGCCTCCAGCAGGTCCGGATCGTAGTGGTCACCTTCGGGCCAGGGGCCGGTCCAGGGTCCGACCCCGACTTCCCGTTCAGGCTCGCCGGGCAAATGAGTAGCGTCGTTCACAATCCTCCAACTTGTCACGGAAGCCAGATACCATCAGAGCTATGACGATTGAATTATCTAAGGTAACCAGTAAAGGTGAGTTCGGGCCAGTCATGGCGTGGCTGACCGACATGGACGGGGTCCTGATCAGGGAAAACTCCGCCATTCCTGGCGCTCAGGACTTCCTGGAGGAACTGCGCCGACGGGAGCTCCCGTTTCTTGTCCTGACCAACAACTCGATCTTCACCAACCGTGACCTGTCGGCCCGGTTGGCCCAGTCCGGCCTGGACGTGGGTGAGGACCAGATCTGGACCTCCGCCAACGCCACCGCCGCCTTCCTTTCGCAGCAGTCGCCGCGCTCTTCCGCCTACGTGATCGGCTCGGCCGGCCTGACGACCGCCCTGCACAACGCGGACTACATTATGACCGAGGTGAACCCGGAGTACGTGGTCCTGGGTGAGACTCGCACTTACGACTTCAACGCGATCACGACCGCGATCCGCCTGATTGAGAGCGGCTCTAAGTTTGTCGCCACCAACCCGGATGTGACCGGCCCCTCCGACGAGGGCACCCTCCCCGCCACCGGCGCGGTTGCCGCCATGATCAGCGCGGCTACCGGGAAGAGCCCCTACTTCATTGGCAAGCCGAATCCCGTGATGATCCGCGCCGGTCTGAACAAGATCGGGGCCCACTCGGAAACGGCAGCCATGATCGGCGACCGGATGGACACCGATATCTTGGCCGGGGTCGAGGCGGGGCTGCGCACCCACCTGGTCCTGTCCGGCTCGACCACGCTGGAGCAGGTGGCCGACTACCCGTACCGTCCGGCCTGGATCCACAACTCGATTGCGGATATCCTCGCGCTGCTGTAGCTCAGACGTGGGGTAGCAGCCTGGTGACCGCTCGGACAACTCCGCGCGGAGCCACCCGGGCTGCCCCATTGACCACCTTGTAGAGGGCGGTCGGAGTCACGATCACCTGTCCGCGCCGCACCGCATCCAGGGCCTGCGAGACCACCTGGTCGGCCGGCGCCCACGCGAAGTCGGGCACCTCGGACATGTCGGTACCCATCCGCTCATGGAACTCGGTTTGAACCAGACCCGGGCAGACCACGGTGCAGGTGACCCCGGTGCCGTGCAGTTCCTCCGCCAGGCCCTCGGAGAAGGCCCGCACCCAAGCTTTGTGCGCCGAGTAGGTGCCCATCCCGGTGTCGGCTGCCACCGACGACACGTTCAAAATAGCTCCGTGACCCCGGTCCACCATGGCCCTGCCAGCGAAGTGGGAGGTGACCATGACCGCGCGGACCATCACCTCCAGCCCATAGAGCTCCCGGTCCAACGTGTCGTTCAGGAACCGCTTCCCCAAGCCGAACCCGGCATTGTTGACCAGCAGGCCCACGGGCCCGCCAATCTCCGGCTCGTTCTGTTCCAACCGCTGGCAGACACGAGCCAAGTCTTCCGGCTCAGCCAGGTCGGCGCGAAGGACCTGTACTTTGATCGCCGCCACCTGTCGCAGCTCTTCCGCCAACTCTTCGAGTCGGGATTCGTTGCGAGCAACAACCACCAAATTGTGTTTGGCCGCAGCCAATTGCCAGCAAAATTCACGTCCCAGTCCAGACGTGGCGCCCGTTACTAGTGCTGTACCCATAAAGTCATTCTAGTCGCATACAGTTGAGGTATGAGGATTGCAACCTGGAACATTAACTCAATTCGGACCCGCGTGGATCGGGTCCTGGCCTTTTTGGAGCGCTCCGAGGTCGACGTTTTAGCGCTACAGGAAACCAAATGTCGCGACGACCAGTTCCCGACCGCGCCGTTTGAGGAGGCCGGATACCACCTCGCCGTCCACGGGTTAAACCAGTGGAATGGGGTCGCTGTCATCTCGAAATACCCCATTTTGGAGGTTCAGATTGGCTTCCCGGGCCAGCCCGAGTTTCGCGAAGTGGTGGAAGCACGCGCCCTCGGGGTGACGGTGGATTCCCCGGCGGGCCCCCTGACCGTCTGGAGTCTGTACATCCCCAACGGGCGCGAACTGGACGACCCGCACTACACCTACAAGCTGGACTGGCTGGCCCAGCTGAAGTCGGCGGCCACCGGCTGGCTCACGACCGACCCGAACGCACTGATCGCGCTGGTGGGCGACTGGAACGTCGCTCCCGAAGACGTCGACGTGTGGGATATGGGGTTCTTCGAGGGGAAGACCCACGTTTCGCCCCCGGAACGGGCAGCCTTCGCAGCAATTGGCGAGGTCGGCTTCACGGAGGTGACCCGTCCACTCGTCACCAACTACACCTACTGGGACTACCAGCGCCTGCGCTTCCCGAAGAACGAGGGAATGCGGATCGACTTCGTCTACGCTTCCCCCGCCCTGGCCAAACGGGTCAGCGCCGCCGAAATCGACCGAAACGAGCGGAAGGGTAAGGGCGCCTCCGACCACGTTCCCGTGATCGTCGACTGGGACTAGCGGGCCTCTGCCAGTTCGATCAGGCGGTCGTTCAGCTGGGGCCAGTTCGCCTTGTGCCAATCACCAAAGCGCTCCTGGCCCAGGAACAGCGCCCCCACCGCGCGGGTTGGGTCCACCCACAGGAACGACCCCGAAACGCCAAAGTGTCCGAAGGTGCTCGGGTCGGCCCGGGTACCGGTCCAGTGCGGGTGCTTGCGGTCGCGAATCTCGGGCCCGAGCCCCCACAGGTTCCGCTCCTGGGTCCCGTAACCGGGGAGCACCCCGCGGAGGCTGGGGAAAGCCGGAGAGCGGAATGCCTCCCAGCTGGCCCGGCTCAGCAGCTCCGGCTGCAACAACTCCTGCAAAACCAGGGACAGATCCAGGGCCGAACCGACTGCCGACCAGGCCGGGGTGCCCGCAATGGTGATCCCCTCGGCTCCGAGCGGCGCCAGCAGCCGGTTCCGGGTCCAGTCCGGGTCACCGGTCGCAGCCGTGACCACCTCGCCCAGGACTTCGTAACCCTGGTTGGAGTAGATGCGCCGGCTCCCCACCCGCGCCGCCATCCGGGTCCCCTCCCCTTCCGGGGCGAGGCCCGAGGCGTGGGCGAGCAGGTGGGCCACGGTCGACCCCTCGGGACCGGCCGGTTGGTCGAGGCGAAGGTAGCCGTCCTGGACCGCGAGGTGGACCCCGAGGGCGGTGAGCAGCTTGGTCACCGAAGCGAACGGGAAGGGTTGACTCAGGTCGCCCTCCTGCCAGATAGGCTCGCCGGCCTGATCGATGGCGACTAGGGCGTGGGGGAACGGAATCTCCATGCCTTCCAGTTTGGCACAGGTTTGGGGGCCCGCCGGCAGCGAGCCCCCACCCCATCTAGGCGGCCGTCACAGTTAGTTCCCCATCGCGGGTGCCAACCGTGACCGTCCCCCCGTCCTTCACTTCGCCCCCGAGCAACAGGACCGCCAGCGGGTCACCGATCTCGCGTTGGACGAGGCGGCGCAGCGGCCGGGCCCCGTAGGCCGGGTCGTACCCGTGGTCCTCCAGCCAGGCCCGAGCCTCGTCGGTCACCGTCAGGGTGATCCGGCGCGACTCCAGCCGGGCGGCCATTTCGGCTACCTGCAGGTCGACGATCTGGCCCAGCTCGTGCTTGGTCAGCGGCTCAAACACGACCGTTTCATCCAGCCGGTTTATGAACTCCGGCTTGAAGTTTCGCCGGACCTCACCCATTACCGCCTCGCGCTTTTCCTCCGGGGACAGCAGCGGTTCGATCAGGTACTGGGAGCCCAGGTTGGAGGTCAGGATCAGGATCGTGTTCCGGAAGTCCACGGTCCTCCCCTGCCCGTCGGTCAGGCGCCCGTCGTCCAGCACCTGCAGCAAGATGTTGAACACTTCCGGGTGCGCTTTCTCCACCTCGTCCAACAGCACCACCGAGTAGGGGCGCCGCCGGACGGCCTCGGTCAACTGGCCGCCCTCGTCGTAGCCGACGTATCCGGGAGGGGCCCCGACCAGGCGCGCCACCGAGTGCTTCTCAGAGTATTCGCTCATGTCGATCCGGATCATAGCCCGCGGGTCGTCGAAGAGGAACTCGGCCAGCGACTTGGCCAGTTCGGTCTTGCCGACGCCGGTGGGACCCAGGAAGAGGAAGGAGCCGGTGGGACGGTTCGGGTCGGAGACCCCGGCCCGCGACCGCCGAACCGCGTCCGACACCGCCTGGACGGCGGGGTGCTGGCCGATCAGTCGCTTCCCAATCCACGCTTCCATTTCCAGCAGCTTCTCGGTCTCACCCTGCAGCAGGCGTCCGGTCGGAATCCCGGTCCAGGACTCGATTACCGCCGCGATCTGCTGGGGACCAACCTTGTCGGCCACCATCGGCTCGGCCGCGTGCTCCGCCTCTTCGGCATCGGCCAGTTCGGCTTCGGCAATTTGCCGCTCGATCGCCGGAATTTCCCCATTTTGGATCCGTCCGGCTTCCTCGTACCGGCCCTCGCGCAGGGCCAGTTCGAAGGCGGTTCGCAGCTCGTCCAGTTGGGCGCGCAGGTCCCCGACCCGGTTCCGGCCCGCCTTTTCGGCCTCCCACCGCAGGGTCAGACCCTGCAGTTGCTCCTCCGTGTTGGCGATGTCCTCCTGCAGTTTGACCAGGCGCTCCTGCGTGGCCGGGTCGCGGTCGTCTTCATCCGACTCGCGCAGGTAGGTTTCCTCCATCTTGAGCCGGGCGACGGCCCGCTGCAGTTCGTCAATCTCAATTGGGGATGAGTCCAGTTCCATCCGCAAGCGGGAGGCCGCCTCGTCCACCAGGTCGATCGCCTTGTCGGGCAGTTGCCGCCCGGTGATGTCGCGATCCGACAGGGTCGCGGCCGCGACCAGGGCGCCGTCGGAGATCGTCACCTTGTGGTGCGCCTCGTACTTGGGGGCGATTCCACGCAAAATTGCGACCGTGTCCTCGACGGAGGGCTCCCCGACGAACACCTGCTGGAAGCGGCGCTCCAGGGCGGCGTCCTTCTCGATGTTCTCCCGGTACTCGTCCAAGGTGGTGGCCCCAACCAGACGCAGCTCACCCCGAGCCAGCATGGGCTTGAGCATGTTGCCCGCGTCCATTGACCCTTCGGAGGCACCCGCCCCCACGACGGTGTGCATCTCGTCGATGAAGGTGATGATTTCCCCGTCCGAGTTGGAGATTTCCTCCAGGACCGCCTTCAGGCGCTCCTCGAACTCGCCGCGGTATTTGGCCCCGGCGACCATCGCCCCCAGGTCCAAGCTAATCAGTCGCTTGCCGCGCAGGCTCTCGGGCACGTCCCCTTCCACAATCCGCTGGGCCAGTCCTTCGACCACCGCGGTCTTGCCGACCCCCGGCTCCCCTATCAGGACCGGGTTGTTCTTCGTCCGACGCGACAGCACCTGGATCACCCGACGAATTTCCGCGTCCCGGCCGATCACCGGGTCCAGCTTGCCTTCGCGGGCAACCTCGGTCAGGTCCCGACCGTATTTGGACAGGGCCTGGAAGGTGCCTTCCGGGTTGGCGGTGGTGACCGGTTCGGGCCGGAGTTTGGCCAGGGCCGCCTCCAACTCTTCGGCGGTCGCCCCGTTTTGGCGCAGAATCCGGCCCGCCTCCGAGTCGGATCCGGCCAGCGCGATCAGCAGGTGTTCGGTGGAGACGTAGGCGTCCCCGCGCGACTCGGCCAGCTTCTGTGATGCCGTCAGCACGTTCATCAGCTGGCGGGAGGTCTGCGGCTGGGTGACGGAACTGCCGGAACTGGCCGGCAGCGCCACCAGGGCGGTCCGGGTCCCGGCGCCCACCTCCCCGCGTTGAGCCCCCACTGCCGCCAGCAGTGAGATGGCAATTCCTTCGGGTTGTTCAAGCAGGGCCGCCAGCAGGTGCAGCGGTTCCACCTGTGCGTTTCCCACAGCTGAGGCCATTTGGACAGCAGAGCTGAGGGCCTCTTGAGACTTGGTAGTCAAGTTCTGACTCACGTCGACTCCTCATTTCTAGTTAAGTTCGTTCGGCCCGGCGCTGTAGGTCCCAATCGGAGCCCGGCGGACCGGCCGAAATGCTAACTTGAGTCTACTACACTCAACTTTGTCTGTCAGTACCCCAGATCACAGCTGAAGCTGGGAAAACAGGAGCAAAAATGGTCCCGACCCGGCCTCTGTCGAGGCCCAGGCGGGACCATTCGGCCCGCGTTTGCGGGCAATGCGACTAGCTAAACTTGGTAGGGAGGCTGGGGACCCCACTGCATCCGGGTCAGCTCGCGGCGCTTGCGGTTGACCTTCACCAGCCAGACGATCCCCACGATCAGGGCGATCAGGCCCACCAGCCCGACTACGCCGGACCAGATCAGGCCGCTGGTGGCTTTGCCGACCAGGCCGGAGATTTCCTCCCCGGTGAAGGCGAACATCGGAGCCCCATCGGGCAGGTCGCACTGGAGCGAGTAGGTTCCGCTCGGCAGGTTTCGACCCACGACCACGCCGGAGCCGGACTCTTCCGTCAGCGAGAAGGTGCCGGACTCGCCCGTAATCTCGCACTTCGAGGGGGTCCGCTCGCTCTGGGACATCAGGGCCAGGGTGCCGGACTCGCCCACGGTCACCTGACCGCCGTTGGAGACGCTGATAGAGCCGTCGGCGATCCGGTCAAAGTCGATCCCGGACAGGACCGAACCGAACAGCACCGCGGGAGCCACGATCACCATCAGGATCACCCCGGCAATCATGGTGACGATGGACCAGGCGCGCGAAGGAAGGTTGGTCGGAGTCATCGGCTGGTAGACCGGCTGGCCGTAGACCGGCTGCCCGTAGACGGGCTGACCGGTGGGAGGCCCGGCGGGAGGGGGAGTGCCGTAGCCCGGGGGCGGGACCGCGGGAGGCTGATTCGGCGGGACGCCCTCCTGCCCGGGCGTGTAGACCGGCCAGGGGCTCTGCGGCTCGGCGGGTCCGTTCGGGTTCCACTCTTCTGAGCGCTGGCCGTACTGGGGCGCAGGATTGTTAGTCTGATCGGGATTGAACCGATCTTGGGGGTCGGTCATCAGGTCATCCTCATTTCCTCAGGCCCCGCCTTTTCGCAGGTCGAAGCGCACTTGAGTCTAGTTTACCGCGGGGTCGACCCCGGCGTCCGAGAGCCGTTCCTGGCGCAGCTGGTCGATGGCTGGCAGCTCCAGCGGTGCGAGATCTTGGCCCAGGGCTCGGGACAGCAGCAGGTCGGCCAGTTCCGGGTTCCGGGCCAGGACCGGCCCGTGCAGGTAGGTGGCGATGATGGAACCCTGAACCGCCCCCTCGACCCGGTCAAACCCATTGCCGGTTCCAGCTAGCACCTCGCCGAGCGGGCGGGCGTCGGGGCCGAGGCGGGTGCCGCCCCCGTGGTTCTCAAACCCGGTGAGCAGCTGGGTGAGCTCGGGCAAAAGCGGGCGGGTGACTACCTCGCCGATAGCCCGCTCCCCGCGCGGGTGGGTCTCCAAGTCCAGCAGTCCCAACCCGGAAATCTCATTGCCTGCCGCATCCACGTAGATCCGCCCGAGGATTTGCAGCGAGGCACAGATGGCGAGCACCGGTCGGCCCGCGGCCACCGCCCGGCTCAGCCCCCGCTCGGATCGCAGATGATCGGCGGCCAGCGCCTGAGCGGTGTCCTCGCCACCCCCCAGTGAGTACAGGTCCAGCTGGTCCGGAATCGGCTCGGACAGGTTGACGGTGACGATCTCGGCGGGGAAGCCTCGCCGCCGGGCCCGCTCGGCCAAAATCAGCGCATTGCCAGAGTCGCCGTAGGTGCCCAGCACTTCCGGGGCCAGGACTCCAATTCGAACTGTCGACTCGCTCATTGCGCCCTCCCCGCCCGATCGATCTGTTTCAGTTGCGGCAACAGGTCGCGGAAAGCCGTGTAGTTGGCGACCACCTCCACCGGGCCCGGCTGGCACTGCCGAATGGCACTGAGCGGATCGGGGACCAGCTTTGCCTCCAGCCCGGCGTAGCCCAGGCGCACGGCCAGGTCGGCAGCCCGGTCGCCACTGGCAAACAGGCGCTCCGGTTGGGGCAGTTCTTCAAACCGAACATCCCAGAGCCAGGACAGGTCCACCCCGTCGGGAATCTGCCCGTTGGTGGCGATCACCACCTGGTTCACGGTCGGGTCCACCATGGCCAACGCCTCCTGCCAGCCGGCAGGGTTCTTGGCCAGCAGCAACCGGACGCCGCGCCCGTCGACATCGAACTCCTGGTAGCGGCCGGCCACGTCGCGCACCTGGCCCACCGCTTCGGCTGCCTGGGCCGCCGGCACCCCCAGCTCCACCGCGGCGGCAATCGCCTGGGCGGCATTGTGCAGGTTGACCTGGCCGGGCAGCGACAGCTTTAGCGGGAGTTCCACCCCCGGGCCGTGCAGGCGGGAATCCTGATCCACCCACCAGTCGGGGTCGGGCCGGCGAATCTGCTCGTCGACAAACCAGCCGTCCTCGGTCCGGGTGACCTGGCCGCCAGTTCGCGGGAACGTGGTCGAGTCGGCGCCCCAGCTGGACCCGGCCGCCACCCAGGTGACGTGGGGGGCATTCCACGCGGCTGAGACAATCAGAGGGTCGTCACAGTTGGCAACGATGTGAGCCTGCGGGTTTTCCTCTACCCCCTGGCGGAGCCGGCGTTCAACCGCGCCGATCTCGCCGACCCGGTCAAGCTGGTCTCGCGACAGATTCAGCAGGACCAGCACTGCCGGGCGCACCTCCGCCGCCACCTGCGGGACGTACATTTCGTCCACTTCCAACGCCGCAAACGGGGCGCGCGGCTCGTTCATCAGGGCGGTGGCCACCCCGGGAGGCATATTGTCCCCGAGCGTATTGGAAGCCACCGTTCCCGCGGTGCCGAGCGCCGCCCGAACCATCTTGGTGGTGGTGGATTTGCCGTTGGTACCGCTGACAATCACGGCCTGCTTGTCGTGAGCCAACGTGGCCAGCACCGACGGGTCCACCGCCAGCGCCACCCGACCGCCGATCATTCCACCCGAGCCGCGCCCGAGCAGTCGAGACAGGTCTCGAGCCGAGCCGCCCAGGATGGTGGCAACGGCGCCGCGCAGCCGGCGGCCAAAAGTTAAGGGTCTGGTCATGGAACAAACCTAGCGCGGTTGGGCGGCCTTTGCCCAAGCCGCCTATCGCTCCTGACGAGAGACCAGGGCCAGGGCCACCAGGGAGCGCAGGTGGGGCGGCAATTGCCAGTAAAGGTGGCCGTGGGGTTCGAGTTCGCGCGACTGGCTCAGCGCCAACTCGCCGCGCCCGGTGGGCCGGGACGGGACCGGTGCCTGCGGGCTCCGGGTGTTGATGAACCCGTGCGAGTCGGCCGTGAACACCCGGTGAATGGGAGCGGAGTGCACCTGTTCGGAGAGCACCTCGATCTGCCGGTTCAGCTCTTCGATTTGGCGCTCCAGGTGCATGATCCGCCGAATCCCGGCCAGGTTCACCCCCTCGTCCTGCGAGAGGGCCTGCACGTGGCGCAGGCGCTGGATATCCGCCGGAGAGTACCGCCGGCCCCGACCTTTGGTCCGCTGGGGACTGACCAGGCCGAGGCGGTCGTACTGACGAAGCGTCTGGGGATGCATCCCGGCGAGCTCGGCCGCCACGGAAATCACGTAGACGGCTTCACTCGGGGAGGAGGCAGCGGTCATCGCTCACCTCCCAGGTTGGCCCGCGGGTCCCACTCACCCTGGGCGGCCTGCACCTGTTCGGCCAGCTCTTTCAGTTCCGTGGTGTCGGGGGCCGGCAGGTGAATTGACAGCTCCACCAGCAGGTCGCCGCGCTTCTTGCCGCGGTGCATCCCGCGCCCGCCAACCCGCAGCACACGGCCCGAGGAACTTCCAGCCGGCACCTTCACCTTGACGGAGGTACCGTCAGGCAGGGGCACCGCCACCTGCGCCCCCAGCACCGCCTCGGGGAAGCTGATCGGCAGGCGCACCCGCAGATTATTGCCTTCGACGGAGTAGAGCGGGTCCTTCTTGACCTGGACCGTAATCACCAGGTCCCCGGCCGGACCGCCGCCGGAACCCGGTTGACCTTTGCCGCGCAGACGAATCTTCTGGCCGTCGCGCACCCCGGCGGGAATGTTTGCGGTCAGAGTTCGCTCCCCTACCTTCAGCCGAATCGAGGTGCCCAAGTAGGCATCTCGGAAGCTGAGCGTGGTTTGGGCGGTCAGATCGGCCCCGGCCTGGGCGGGCATCCCGAAACTGGAGTAGCCCGCGCCCGGCCCGCGGCCGCCTCGTCCCCCACCCGAGAAGAGGGAGGACAGGATGTCGTCGAAGCCGCCACCCCCACCGGAAGTCTGGAACTGGTAGGTTCCGCCGCGCCCGGCCCCGTTGAACATGGAGCCGAACATGTCTTCAAAGCCACCGCCCCCGCCGGAGCCGGGAGTGAAGCGCGCGCCCCCCTGCGCCATCTGCTGAATGGCGTCGTAGCGTTCGCGCTGCTCCGGGTCAGACAGGACCGAGTAGGCCTCACTGATCTGCTTGAACTTCTCTTCTGCGGCCAGATCGCCCGGGTTCTGATCCGGGTGCCACTGTCGGGCCAGTTTGCGGTACGCCTTCTTGATTTCCTTCGAGTCGGCGTCTTTCTTCACCCCAAGAGTCTGGTAAAAATCCTGGTTGAACCAGTCCTGTTCACCCATGGATACTCCTTTCTGCGTCTATTTGGGTCGGGGGCAGACCACCGACCAATAGACGGTGATGGCCCGATCTGAGCCGGGCCATCACGTGTCATTCGGGGTTGTCGACCATCACTTTGGTGGCCCGGAGCACCCGATCGTTGATCCGATATCCGGGTTGGAGCACCTGCTTGATTACCGGGTGCTCGATGTCTGGGTTGGTTTGCGCCATCAGCGCTTCGTGGAGCTGCGGGTCGAACGGATCGCCCTCGGCCCCGTAGCGCTCCAGGTGGAACCGGCTGGCGAGGGTTTCCTCCAGCTTGGTGGCGATAGAGGCGAACGGGCCGGTGCCCAGTTCGCCCGCCTCACGGGCAGCGGAGATGTCGTCGAGCACCCCCAGCAGCGCCTCGGCCACTTCTTCTTGCCCCAGCTGGCGCTGGGCGGTTCCCTCGGACTTGGCCCGACGCACGTAGTTGCCGTACTCCTGATTCAGGTTGTACAGGTCAGCTCGCGCCCGAGCCAGGTCTTCTTTTGCCTGCTCCAGCTCGGCCACGGTGGCCTCCAACTGTGCGTTCGGGTCCTGCTCCACGGGGACCACTGCCTCCTGTTCGGGCGAACCCGCCGGGGCGGTTTGATCCGCCCCGGTGGATTCTGGCCGGCCGGGACCACCGGAGTTCTCCGGAGTTTCCCCCGCGAACTCATCGGGGTTCACAGCGTCCTGGCTCACTTGTCTTCCTCGTCCTCAATGATCTCCGCGTCGATAACTTCTTCTTCCGCGTTGACATCGTCCTGGCTGGGCAGGTCCGACTCGGCCGCCGAGGCCTGAGCTTCGGCGTAAACTTCCTGGCCGATCTTCATCCCAACCTCGTTCAGCTTGTCCAGGGCGGACTTGACGGCGTCAATGTCCTCCCCTTCCAGCGCCTTCTTGGTCTCGTCGACCGCGGCCTGAACCTCGGTTTTGGTGCCTTCGGAAATCTTTTCGTCGTTCTCCTTCAGGAGCTTCTCCATCGAGTAAACGGTCTGCTCGGCCAGGTTGCGGGTATCCTGCTCAGCCCGGCGAGCCTTGTCCTCTTCCGCGTGCGCTTCGGCCTCCCGAACCATCCGCTCGATATCGTCCTTGGGCAGAGCCGAACCACCGGTGATGGTCATCGACTGCTCCTTGCCGGTGCCGCGATCCTTGGCGGACACGTGGACAATCCCGTTGGCATCGATGTCGAAGGAGACCTCAATCTGCGGGACCCCGCGCGGGGCGGGCGCAATTCCGGTCAGCTCGAAGGTGCCGAGCGGCTTGTTGTCGCGGGTGAACTCACGCTCGCCCTGGAACACCTGGATCAGCACGGAGGACTGGCCGTCTTCCGCGGTCGAGAAGACCTCGGTGGCCCGGGTCGGAATCGCCTTGTTCCGCTCGATCAGCTTGGTCATCACGCCGCCCTTGGTCTCAATTCCAAGGGAGAGCGGGGTGACGTCGATCAGCAGCACGTCGGAACGGTCGCCCTGCAGCACGCCAGCCTGCAGCGCTGCCCCGATGGCAACAACCTCGTCCGGGTTCACGGTCTTGGTCGGCTCTTTGCCTCCGGTCATTTCGCGAACCAGGTCGGACACGGCCGGCATCCGGGTCGAACCGCCGACCAGAACCACGTGGTCGATGTCCTTGACCGAGATTTCCGCTTCCCGAATCACGTCCTGGAACGGGCGCTTGGTCCGCTCCAGCAGATCCGAGGTCATGTCCTCGAACTTCGCCCGGGTCAGCTTCTCATCCAGGTGGATGGGGCCTTCCGTGCTCATCGACAGGTACTGCAGGGAAATGGTGGTGGTGGTCGCGGTCGATAGCTCGCGCTTGGCCTGCTCGGCAGCTTCCTTCAGCCGCTGCAGCGCCACCGGATCCTTGGACAGGTCCACCCCGGTCTTGTTCTTCACCTGCTGGATCAGCCAGTCGACGATCCGCTGGTCCCAGTCGTCGCCGCCGAGGCGGTTGTCGCCGGAGGTGGCGCGCACCTGAATGGTGGAGAAGCCGTCGTCATCCTTGCCCACTTCCAGGAGCGAGACGTCGAAGGTCCCGCCGCCCAGGTCGAAGACCAGGATCAGTTCGTCTTCTTTCCCCTTGTCCAGGCCGTAGGCCAGGGCCGCTGCCGTCGGCTCGTTGATAATCCGCAGCACGTTCAGACCGGCAATCTGCCCGGCATCCTTGGTAGCCTGCCGCTCAGCATCGTTGAAGTAGGCGGGGACCGTGATGACCGCGTCGGTCACCTGGTCGCCCAGGTACTGCTCCGCATCGTGCTTGAGCTTGGACAGGATCCGCGCCGAAATCTCCTGCGCGGTGTAGGTCTTGTCGTCAATCTGGGTCGACCAGTTGGTGCCCATGTGGCGCTTGACCGAGGTGATGGTCCGGTCCACGTTGGTGACAGCCTGGCGCTTGGCGATTTCGCCAACCAAAACCTCACCGTTCTTTGAGAAGGCCACCACCGAGGGGGTGGTGCGAGCGCCCTCCGCGGTCGCGATGATGGTCGGCTCGCCCCCTTCCAGGACGGCAATTGCCGAGTTGGTGGTGCCCAGGTCAATCCCTACTGCTTTAGCCATAAGTTCTCTCCTAGTTTGACTGAAGTCTTGCTCTCACCGGGGGTTGTCCCCGCCTTGAGTCTGTTGCACTCAAGTCTACGGATGAGGAGTCTGGAGCGCAAGACCTCACCCGAAGAACTTGAGTCGACCAGACTCAAGTTGTCCCCAATCGGCACCATCTCGCGGCTTCCAGAAAGTGTGAGGCATCCCATAGGAGCAATGTCTCATTCCGAACTTCGTATTTTACAAAAAATGCATAAATCAGCTATTCGACTGGAGTAGTCTAGACAGCACCTAGACGATCTCTAGGACAAAGTTGATCTGTCGGTGCTCGGAAGGTGCCGGCAAAAACAGAAGGAAGATTGATGACTGCTTCTACCAAGCCCGTAGACGCATCGGCGACCAAGCGCGCCGGTGGGGCTGCCCGCATCATTGGCATTATCCTGATCGTAGCTGGTGCAATCATGCTGGTTTCCGGTGGCGTCGCGTGGGGTGCCGTCTCCTCGCAGCTGAAGGTTCAGCAGATGGTTGTCCCGGACGACGCTCCCTCCAACGCCGGCAAGGCTGTGGCTGGGCCGTTCACCGCCTGGTCCATGCAGGAGATCATTAACATCCACGCCGAGCACTCCACCGAAGGCGAAACCTACGCCACCCTGGGCGATAAGGTGAACGAAGCCAAGGCCGAGTTCGGCGACGACTCCGAGGAAGCCGCCAAGCTCCAGGCCCTGCGCAACACCGCTCAGAGCGCCGCGTTCCTGCGGGCCTCACTCTTCACTTCGATCCTCGCGTTTGGCGTTTCCGCTCTGGTCATGGGCCTGGGCATCACCACCGCGATCACCGGGGCTGGCTTCGTTGTCAGCGGCAAGAAGGACTAGCCTCCTCCCGACGTAACAGCGTAGAAGGGCCACCCATCGGGTGGCCCTTTTTGCTGCCCTTCAACTATTGAACGGCTTCGAGTTGTCCGAAGTTACGCTAGTTCTGACCTACTGTTTGTTCGGGACCTTGGCCCCCACCGACATTGAATATGCCGCCTTCATTCAAATTAGTCGGCCGTCGAGATAACCTGACGGAGGAAGCAAGATCCACCACACCGCCGCCGCGCTCGGGATCGAGAAAAGCGGGGCGGTACGCTGGAACCGACCGTGGAGCACCGCCGAAAGGACCTCAGATGACCACCGAGCTGGTTACTACCGTCACCCCGGAGATCGTGGCCGCCCTGGACCACCTCCTGCCGCAGCTTTCCTCTTCCGCGCCAACGCTGGACGCCGAAGGGGTTTCCGCCCTAATCGACCAGGACGGCGTGTACCTATTTGCCTACCGGAACGAGCCAGGCGGCCCGATCCTCGGCCTGCTCACCCTGGCCACCTTCCGTATCCCCACCGGCTTGCGTGCCTGGGTCGAAGACGTGGTGGTGGACGAGGCTGCCCGCGGGCACGGCGCCGGCCAGCAGTTGGTCGAAGCCGCGATTGAACAGGCGTTCTCCCTCGGGTGCCGCACGGTGGACCTGACTTCCCGCCCTTCGCGCGAAGCAGCCAACCGCCTCTACCAGCGCTGCGGCTTCGAACTGCGAGAGACGAACGTGTACCGCTACGCACGCTAAGTGCCACAATGGAATCATGACTCACACTGCAAATTACCTGGACTACCTGAACGCTTCCCCCTCTCCCTTCCACGCCGCGCACGAGGCGGGCCGCCAGCTAGCTGAGGCCGGCTTTGTCGAAGTGGACGAGAGGCAGCAGTGGCCCTCGGAGCCGGGCAGCTACTTTCTGATCCGGTCCGGGGCGCTGGCCGCCTGGATCATTCCACCCCAAGTGAGTCAAACTGCCGGTTTTGCCATCTTCGGCTCGCACACCGATTCCCCGTGCTTCAAACTGAAGCCGACACCCGACCACCTCAGTCCTGACGGCTGGGGGCAACTGGCCGTCGAGGTTTACGGCGGGATGATCTGGAACTCCTGGCTCGACCGCGAACTGGCCCTAGCCGGGGCGCTCTATGACCGCTCGGGTCAGGCGCACCTGGTTCGCACCGGTCCGCTGGCCCGGATCCCGCAGTTGGCAATCCACCTCGACCGAACGGTGAACGAGGGGTTGAAGCTGAACCCGCAGCAGCACCTGCGCCCGGTGTGGACCGTCGACCAGCCCACCGCTTCGATCGGGGCGCTGCTGGCCGAGGCGACCGGCCTCCCCGAGGAAGAGGTCGCTTCCGCCGACATCTTCCTGGTTCCCAGCCAGGGCGCCGCGCTGTTTGGGGACCGGGAGCAGTTCGTCGCCGCCGGACGCCAGGACAACCTCTCTTCGGTGTTTGCCGGTCTGACCGCCCTCAAGGCGACCGCACCCAACCCCGAGGTGATCCCGGTCCTGGTGGCGTTTGACCACGAGGAGATCGGGTCGGCCACCCGCACCGGCGCGGCCGGACCGTTCCTGGAGGACGTCCTCCGTCGAACCGCTGGCGCCGTCGGTGCCACCGGTGATCAGTTCTGGCAGCTGATGGCGCGTTCCAGCTGCATCTCAGCGGACGCGGGCCACAGCGTCCACCCGAACTACGCGCAGCTGCACGACGATGACACCCGTCCCCTGCTGGGGCGCGGACCACTGCTCAAGATCAACGCAAACCAGCGGTACGCCTCGGAGGGCCAGGGAATTTCCCTCTGGCACCGGGTCTGCGCCGCCGCCGGGGTCGAGTCGCAGGACTTCGTCTCTAACAACGCGGTTCCCTGCGGGTCCACGATTGGCCCGATCACGGCTACCCGCCTCGGCCTGCTGACCGTAGATGTGGGGATCCCACTGCTGTCGATGCACTCCGCCCGGGAAATGAGCCACGTTGCCGACGAGGAGGCCCTGATTCAGGTGGCCACCGCCTACCTCAACGGCAACCGATAAACGAAGACCCCGGGACTAGGCCAGAGTTGGCTGGCCGTCCCGGGGTTTCGCCGGATCCAACTTCTACGAGCTCATTCTCGCTCCCGCTAGCTCTTTGAGACCAGTTTTTGCGCGCGCTGGAAGCTGACACCGAGTAACTTCCCAATATCCCGGTAAGGCAGACCCTGCCCCGCTAGGCTCCGGGCAGCTTCCCGCGTGATCTGACTGGCAGCCGTTTGTGCCTGGTCAGCTTCAGCTCTCACCTGCTGCACGTCAGTGGCCAACCTCCCGATCGTGCCCTGCACTTCAACGTTCACCACTGCTTCCGCCGGGTTTGACTCCACCTCTGGGAAAAGACCGAGCGCATCTCTGACCATTGGCTCAACCTGCTCGAGCCTCTTCACTTGAGTGAATAAGCCTGGCACTTCCGCTACCGTGACAACCCACCACCCCTCATCACGGCTCACTTTCGCGGTGTAGGTACTCATTCTTCAACTCCTAGCTGCCTCAGAATTGTGTGGGCGAAACGATTTGGAATCTCATTGTGGCGCGGCAAGGTCGCGTATTTCTCGCCCACCCACACCCGGGTATGACTTCCCCCCTCTTTCACAACCAGCTCCAAACCCTGCTCTTTGGCATACTTCCTGATGATTGAGAGCAGGTCTTTCCGCTTGGTCATCAAAGTAGTCTACGCGACGCGACTACACAAGTCTATCTAGATAGACTGACCGACAGTGGTTCGCTCCGGTTCGGAGAGCTACGACCGTTCCCCCATCCGGACGACCACTCTTCTCGCGCCTGATCACCAACCTCCTGATCACCAACCCAGGTGGCCACCGCCTACCTAAACGGCAACCGCTAAACGAAGACCCCGGGACTAGGCCAGAGTTACCTGACCGTCCCGGGGTTATCGCTGAGTTGACTAGAGGCTGGCTACGGCCACAACCTCAACCGGCACATTGCCGCGAGTGGCCTTCGAGTAGGGGCACAGCTCGTGCGTCCGGTTAGCCAAGGCCTGAACCTGGTCTAGCTCCAACCCGGGAACATAGACCTCCATCTTGACGGTCAGGGCGAAGCTTTCACCCTCCGGGCCGATTCCGACCGAAGAGCGGACCACCGACTGGGAGACGTCGGCCCCCACCTCTTTGGCCGCCAGCGCCAGCGCCCCCTGGAAACAGGCACCGTAACCCATGGCGAACAGTTGCTCCGGGTTGTTCCCCCCACCCGGGCCACCCATTTCGGTCGGGACCCGCAGGTCCAGCTCCAGCTCGGGGTTGTGCGAGTGGGCGTGCCCACCCCGACCCCCGGTCACTTCGGCAACGGCTTGGTATACGACGGAATCTGGTGTGTTTGTCATCTCTCCATTTGAGCACAATCGCGCCTAGGACTCAAGCCCTAGGCGCGATTTATTGACAAGGTTAAAACAGCTCTGAATCCTAGCCGTTCGGCCTCTTTGGCCAAATAGTTGACACGGCTGTCTTGGCCGCCGGGTCGGGTCAGGACAAAAAGAGCTGCGCCAGCTTGTCAGCGGACAGTTCCGCCCCCGATCCCCGGCGGATGATCTGACCGCGATCCAGCATGATGATCTGGTCCGCATTCTCGGTGGCCCGCAGGCGGTGGGTCACTTCGATCAGCGTGAGCGGATCCGGCCACTGATCGAGGCGGTGGCGAATCTGCTCCTCCAGGTCCACGTTCAAGCTGGCGGCAAACTCGTCCAGGATCAGCACTCGGGGGCGCAGCAGCAGCGCCCGGGCCAGGCAGAGCCGCTGAACCTGACCACCAGACAGGGCCGTCTTGGCCCGTCCCACCGAAGTCTCCAGCCCGTCGGGAAGCGCGCGGATATCCTCGTCCAGGCAGGCGGTGTGCAGGGCGGCCCACAGCTCCTCGTCGGTCGCGTCAGGCGCCCCAAGCCGCAGGTTCTGAGCCACCGACCCCTGGAGCAGCTGATTCTTTTGGGACACGGCCACCACGTGGCGCCGGAGCGAGTCGAGTGTGAACTCGGGCAGCGGGCGCCCGTCCAGCAGAATCTGCCCCTCACCGGGATCGTCGTAGCGCTGCAGGAGTTGCATCAGCGTCGACTTACCCGACCCGGATCGGCCAACCAAAGTGGTGTGGCTTCCCGGCTCAACTTCGAAGCTGATCTCGGTCACGGCCGGCTCGTCCGCTCGCCCGTCGGTGGAGGGGTAGGTGTAACTGACCCGGTCAAATGAAATCAGGGGCGGCTCGGTCAGGTTCAGCTCCACCGGTCCGTCACTGACCCGCTCGGGCGCGTGCGCGATGGTCCACAGTCGGCGGGCGGCCGATAGGGAGTGATCCAGGTACCCGAGGGCGTCCTCGACCCCGCGCGGCCCCTCGAAAACTCGGAGGGTGGCGCCGGCCAGCGCGGCAACCGCCACGGCCGACAGCGTGCCCTGCCCCAACCAGATGACCGACAGGGTGGCGACGATCGTCAGGAACAGGTTCGCCCCGCGGCGCCAGGCCCGCACCGCGCGCGGCTGGGCGCTCAGGCGACTGACCCGCATTCCCAGCTCGTCCAACTCGGCGAGCCGGTCGGCCTCCCGCCCGTAACCGACCACCTCGTCCAGTCCAAACACCGAGTCGGTCAGGTGATGCGCGAGGTCGCGCCGAGATTCAAGCACGCCCTGGGTGGAGCGCAGCGCGCGCCTGATCCCCAGGTAGGGCACGACCAGCAGGGCGAGGGCCAGGCACAGCACCGCCACCCAGACCACGTCCCAACCGAGCCAGAAGCCGGCCGTCAGGGAAGCGCCGATGCCCACCAGGTAGGCGGACACCACCGGAGCAAACGTGTGGGCGTAGACCACTTCGATCCGGTCCACGTCGCGGGTGAGGGAGGCCAGTACGTCGCCGGAGCGGGACTGGGTCACCACGGCCGGCGCTTTGGGCCACAGCTTAGAGAACACGTAGGCCCGCAGCAGTTCAAGCGCTTTGAAGGCCACGTAGTGACCGAGGAACTGCTCAAAGTAGTAGCAGAGCGCCTTCAGCAGGGCCAGGCCCAGCAAAATGGCGAGCAGAGTCCAGATTGAGCCCCCGTTGACCAGCAGGTTCACCACTCCGCCGGTAGCGGTGGCGAACAGGGCCAGGTCCAGCGACAGGTTGAGGACCCGGCAGAGGAGGGAGGCCAGCAGCGGAGGATGCACCGGGCGGGTGATGCCCAGGAGCCAGCGGAGCAGTTCAGGGAGCTTAGGCATGCTGCTTCTCCTTCAGGTGGCCACCGTCCATCTCGTAAACCCGGTCAGCAATGTCCAGCAGGGCCAGGCGGTGGGTGGAAACCAGCACCGTCCAGTCGGAGGGCAGGCTCGACAGAGCCTCGATGATGCGCGATTCGGATTCGATATCGACCTGGGAGGTGGGCTCATCCAAGATCAGGATGCGGCGTCCGGACAGCAGGGCCCGCGCCAGCGAGATCCGCTGCGCCTGTCCACCAGAGACCAACTGCGCCCCCTCACCCAGGTAGGTTTCCAGTCCCCGCGGCATCCGCCGAACCTCTTCGGCAACGTGGGCCAGCTCCAGCGCCTCCCACATTTCCGCTTCGGTGGCTTGGGGCCGAGCCAACCGCAAGTTGTCGGCGATGGTGCCGGTGAACATCCAGGTGGACTGGGAGACCGAGGCGGAGAGCCCGCGCACCTGGCGCGGGGTCAGCTCGGAGATGGGTTTGCCCGCCACCCGGATACTGCCCTCCTGGGCCGGCAGCGAGCCGCGCAGCAGCCCGATCAGGGTGGATTTACCCACTCCGGAGGGGCCAACCAGGGCGGCCCGGGTTCCGCAGGGAACCTCCAGGCTGACGCCGCGCAGCACCTCGCCCTGCCCGTAGCTGAATCGAACCCCGTCGACGGCAATGTCGGGGCCGCTGTGGGTGCCAACCTCCGGGGCCAGGTCGCCCAGTTGGGCCGCCGCCTCGTCCACCGAGGCCAGGCCGTTGGCCCGCAGGTAGGCCCCAATTTCCTTTTGGGAGGCGAGGCCACCCATCCCGATGTAGAAGAACCCGGCCACCTGCTGGAGGGGTTCGAGCATCAGCACGGTCAAAAGCATGATCGTCAGGCCCTCCCCGGGGCTCACCCCGCGGATCACGGTCAGCCAGGCAATGGCGCAGATCAGGACCAGGGAGAAGATCCCGTCCATCACGATGATCACCACCTGGTTCCCGCCGAGCAGACGCATGATCATGCGCCGGTTGTGCTCGCCGTCCGCCCGCAGCTCCCGCTCGATCCGCTCGCCGGCCCCAAACATGCGAATGGTAACCAGGTTCCGGATCGCATCCAGGTAGCGGCCCGCCAGCGCGCCCCGCTGGCGCCGAGAGTTGGCCGAGGTGCGGCGGAACAGCCGCAGGAACCCACCGACGGCCAGCGGAATCACCGGCACCAAAATCAGTCCGACAAATCCCACCACCGGGTCGATGAAGATACCGATGTAGAGCAGGGCCACCACCGGAATCATCATGGCGGCCAGGGTCGAGCCGAAGTAAACCTGGCGGAACTCGGTCACCCGCTCCACCCCGTCGGTGAGCATTTGGATGACCCTGCCCGGGGGAAACTCCTCCCGAGCCGACACCGCCTCGTCCACCGACCGGAACTGGCGCGCCAGCAGCGCTTGACGCAGCCGCCGTTCTTCGCTGCGGGCAGCGCGGCCCCCACCGACAATTTCGGCGGCGGCCAACAACCCCGCGGCCACGGCGAAGACGACGCCGACAATCAGCGTCCCCACCGACCGGTGGTCAAACAGGTGTCCGGCCGCCACCAGGGCGCCGCCCCAGCAGATCGCGGATCCCAGCCGCGCCAACCCCACTAGTTTCGTGTCTCTGCTCCCCTGGGCGGAGATGGCTTTGACCCTGGTTTTTTGCATGCCTCTTGCCTCCAGCTCAACTCGCACTTAGGTAAGTCTAACCTCATGGTTTGGCCGGATGGGAGGGGCAGTTAGCTCAGAACCGCCACCACCAGCGGAACCAGCAGGATTTTGACCACAATCGAAGCGGCAAACAGGGTCGAGTAGGCGGACTCAACCCGCTCGTCTCGCACCCGAGAATTGGCCGCCTGCAGCACCGCCGGTTGCCCGAGGAAACCGGCAATGCCACCGGCAGTTCGAGGCGCCGACATTCCGGCCAACCGGCCCCCGACCAGCACGACTAGGCACGCGACCAGGACCGCGGCCACAGAAATGATCAACGCCGGCCAGGCCGAAGGTGACCGCAGCAGCTGAGCCACCTGCGGCCCCGCCCCCAGCCCCAGCGCGGCCAGGAAGAAGAGCAGCCCCAACTGCCTAATTGTGAGATTGGCCGAATCCGGCAGGGTCCACACCAGCGGACCGGTCCGCCGGAAGATCCCAGCACCATGCCCATTACCAGGGGGCCGGCCGCCGCCCCCAACGCAAACGATTCGCCCCCGGGCAGCGGCAAGCGGAC
>WPCI01220010.1_pt1 | contig 39691 bp, 28 predicted proteins | sample 5399871 | NCBI WGS metagenome assembly WPCI01 (sample SAMN12869469, study PRJNA574797) | sludge metagenome | isolation source: wastewater treatment of pH7 | place: China:Beijing | collected 2019-05-20 | reverse complement strand
CCGATCAGCAATGTCAGCTGGACCCGTCCGTTCGCCAGCAGCAGTGTCTGCATGCCGGGCTGGATCACCCGATAGGCTTGCAGCAGCTGCCGGCTGTAGTCTTCCAGTTCCGGCCAGAGTGCCAGTGCCTGCTGCAAGTCGGTTGGTTGCAGGGGGAACCTCTCGGCACTGATGAAGTGCAGCCGGGCATCTGATGGTGCCTGTCGTTCAAATAGCTGCCAGCAGCACAGAAAATTGAGCCCGGTGCCAAAACCGGTTTCACCCACCACCATGCAGTCATGCTCGCGCAGTGCGGTAAAGCGTTCGGCCAGCCGGTTGTGCTGCAGAAATACATAGCGGGTTTCCTCCAGCCCCGACTCGCGGGAGAAGTACACATCGTCATAGGCGCTGGACAGAGGCTGGCCCTGGTCGTCCCAGTGCAGTTGAGCGTGTTGGATGGGCATGGGGAATACTCGCAAGAGGTAAAAAGGGGAGGACTATAGCGGTGTAGGGCTGGATGGATACTGCGTGGTTCTAATACCTGAACGCAGTCGCCATCCTGTCTTGCCCGGCACGGTCGATTTCTGCCGAGGCAGCTTCTTTCTGCCAGTTTTTCACACTATCGCACACATCCTGCAAAATAATTTTTGCTTCTCCTTCGCTCAGCTGAAAATGCGCAATGACTTCCATGGCTAGGCCAAAGTTGAGGCTGTTGTCTGTGGCAGCCACTCAGAACTGTAGGCAAAACTGAAGTGTTCGCTATTGCGCATCCGGGTTGAGCGCAGGGTGCCAATGACGCATCCATGCTGCACACTGGCAGCATACACCGCCCGTTGGCCGCTTACGGGATGTACACGCAAGGTCAATCCACAGTTGGCATTTGTATATCAGATGATAGCTGCGAGCCAGGGTCGGTATGGTGGAGTATTTCGTGTGACGATTCAAACCAGGGTCTTTTCTGGCAGCGCTAATGAGTTAAAAATGCAGTGGATTATGCCGTGCTTGTCCGGCAGTATGCAGGACAACCCGCGAGAAGGAGCGTGCCCATGAAACATCTGATGAAACCCGTGGTATTGGCCGCAGCGGCCGTGATTTTTTCCGGCCCGGTCTGGGCTGGCGGTACAGCGGTGATAGGTACCGGCAATGCCGGCGAGCAGGCGACACTGGAATACGATGGCGACAAGATTCGCCTGGAGGCCCCGCAGCAGGCCGGCATGAACGGCTACCTGGTCATTGATGGCAACAAGGCCTATGCCGTCAGTCTGGACAACGGCCAGCCAGTGGTACTGGACATGGCCAGTATGGGCCGGATGATGGGAGCCATGGCCGGTGCTGCCGGTCAGCCGGCCATGCCGCTGGATGCGCTGGCTGGCGAGGTGCTGGAGCTTCGCCGGCAAGACCGGACCGAGACTGTTGCCGGCATCAGCGGGCAGCTGTATCAGGTGGAGCATGTCGATGACAAGGGTAACCGGCAGACGGACGAGGCGGTATTGAGCAGCGACCCCCGGGCGCTGGAGCTGACCCGGACCATGGTACACCTGTCACGGGTGCTGACCAGCGCACTGGGACAGCCGAACGATGCGCTGGACAAGTTTTCCCGTATGCTGCTTGACGACAATCTTGGCCTGTTGCGCATGGGCCAGGACATGCGACTGATCTCCCTGAACGGGCAGACGCCGGCGGCGGAGCGGTTTGTGTTGCCGGCCGCGCCGGGCGGCATGCCGGACTTTGGCGTGCTGCTGGAGCAGGCGGCAGAGCAGACACCACAAGCCATGGAAGCGCTGGGCGAGATGCTGAAAGCGCTGGAAGAGATGGGCGGCCGCTAGTGCATCTGCGGCAGGATTGCTGCGGGCATCCGCCAAGCGAATGCCCGCAACAGCCAGTCAGGCATCATAGGCCAGGTTGGGCATCAGCCAGCGTTCGGCTTCTTCCAGGCTGATGCCTTTGCGCGCGGCATAGCTTTCCACCTGGTCCTTCCCGATCTTGCCGACCGCGAAGTATTTGGCTTCCGGGTGGGCAAAATACCAGCCGCTGACGGCGGCGGTGGGGAACATCGCATAGTGTTCGGTGAGGAACACGCCGCAGCTGCCTTCCGGGTCGAGCAGCTGGAACAGCGGGCCCTTTTCGGTGTGATCCGGGCAGGCCGGATAACCGGGAGCAGGGCGGATGCCGCTGTACTTTTCCTGGATCAGGTCGTCGTTATCAAGTTGCTCGTCCTTGGCATAGGCCCAGTATTGGGTGCGTACCTGCTGGTGCAGCCATTCGGCGGTGGCCTCGGCCAGCCGGTCGGCCAGTGACTGGATCAGGATGGCGCTGTAATCGTCGCCCTCGGCCTTGTAGCGGTTGCACAGCTCTTCCACGCCGATGCCGGCGGTAACGATGAAGCCGCCGACATAGTCGGTCAGGCCGCTGTCTTTTGGTGCGACAAAGTCGGCCAGGCAGCGGTTGGCACCCTCGTCACGGATCTTGCTTTGCTGGCGCAGATGGTGCAGTCGCCGGAAGGGCTGGCCGTTCTCGTCGTACAGCTCCAGATCGTCATGATTGACCTGGTTTGCCGGCCAGAAGCCGAACAGGGCGCGGGCCTGGATCAGGTCTTCGCCGATCAGCTTGTCCAGCATTACCTGGGCTTCGTCAAACAGCGTTTGCGCCGCTTCGCCCACCACTTCGTCCTGGAAGATGCGCGGGTATTTGCCGACCAGGTTCCAGGCGATGAAAAAGGGTGTCCAGTCGATGTAGTTGCGGATTTCCTTCAGGTCGGCTTTTTCGATCAGGCGCGGGCCGGTAAAGGCCGGTACCGGCGGCTGATAGTCGCTCCAGTCCAGCTGCAAGCGGTTGTCGACGGCCTGCTGATAAGTCAGGTATTCGACGTTGCTCTTGCGGTTGGCCGTGCGCTCGCGGATCTTGGCGTATTCCTCGCGGGTCTTGCGAGCGAATTCGGGCTTGAGCTCCTGCGACAGCAGGGTGGTGGCGACACCGACCGAGCGCGAAGCGTCGGTGACGTAAATCACCGCGTCATTGGTGTAGTGCGGGTCGATCTTCACTGCGGTGTGCGCCTTGGACGTGGTGGCACCACCGATCATCAGTGGCAGCTGGAAGTTCTGGCGCTGCATTTCCTTGGCCACGTGGACCATCTCGTCCAGTGACGGGGTGATCAGGCCGGACAGGCCGATGATGTCGACTTTTTCGTCAATCGCCGTCTGCAGGATCTTGTCGGCTGGAACCATCACGCCGAGGTCGACAATGTCATAGCCGTTACAGCCCAGCACCACGGCAACGATGTTCTTGCCGATGTCGTGTACGTCGCCCTTGACCGTGGCGACCAGAATCTTGCCCTTGGCTTCCGGTTGGTCGCCTTTTTCCTCTTCGATGAAGGGAATCAGATGGTTGACCGCCTGCTTCATTACCCGCGCCGACTTGACCACCTGCGGCAGAAACATCTTGCCACTGCCGAACAGGTCGCCGACCACATTCATGCCGTCCATCAACGGGCCTTCAATCACGTGGATCGGGCGCTCGGCCTGCTGGCGGGCCTCTTCGGTGTCCTCGACGATATGGGTGGTGATGCCCTTGACCAGCGCATGCTCCAGCCGCTTGTTGACCGGCAGGCTGCGCCACTCCTCGTTTTCGACTTCCTTCTTGGCACCGTCGCCACGGTATTCCTCGGCGATTTCCAGCAGAGCCTCGGTGGCACCGGGGTGGCGGTTGAGGATGACGTCTTCCACCTTGTCACGCAGACGAGCCGGAATCTGGTCATAGATTTCCAGCTGGCCGGCGTTGACGATGCCCATGCTCAGGCCGTTCCTGATCGCGTAATACAGGAACACCGAGTGGATTGCTTCGCGCACCGGGTTGTTGCCGCGGAACGAGAAGGACACGTTGGACACGCCGCCCGAGGTCAGTGCATAGGGGAGGTTGTCACGAATCCAGGCCATGGATTCGATAAAGTCCACGGCATAGTTGTTGTGCTCCTCGATGCCGGTGGCGACGGCAAAGATGTTGGCATCGAAGATGATGTCTTCCGGCGGGAAGCCGACCTGGTTGACCAGGATGTCGTAGGAGCGGGCGCAGATTTCGTTCTTGCGTGCTGCGGTATCGGCCTGGCCCTGTTCGTCAAAGGCCATGACGATGATGGCGGCACCATAGCGGCGGCACAGTTTGGCGTGCTCGATGAACTGCTCCACACCTTCCTTCATCGAGATCGAGTTGACGATGCCCTTGCCCTGGATGCACTTGAGGCCGGCCTCGATGATGTCCCACTTGGAGGAGTCGATCATGATCGGCACGCGGGAAATGTCGGGTTCGCCGGCGATCAGGTTGAGGAAGGTGACCATCGCCGCCTTGGAGTCGAGCATGCCCTCGTCCATGTTGATGTCGATCACCTGGGCGCCGGCTTCCACCTGCTGCAGCGCCACTTCCAGCGCTTCGGTGTAGTTTTCCTCGCGGATCAGCCGGGCAAAGCGGGCCGAACCGGTGATGTTGGTGCGCTCGCCAACGTTGACGAACAGCGAGTTGCGGTCAATGGTGAACGGCTCCAGCCCCGACAGGCGGCAGGCCTTGGGGATGTCGGGAATTTCCCGGCGGGGGTATTTGGCGATCACCTCGGCAATGGCGGCAATATGCTGCGGCGTGGTACCGCAGCAGCCGCCGACAATGTTCAAGAAGCCGGAGGCGGCAAAGTCTTCAATCAGGCCTGCGGTCTCGGCGGCGCTTTCGTCATATTCGCCAAAGGCGTTGGGCAGGCCGGCGTTGGGGTGAGCGGATACATAGGTATCGGCCTTTTCCGACAGTTCCTGCAGATAGGAGCGCAGTTGCTTGGCACCCAGTGCACAGTTCAGGCCCACTGACAGCGGCTTGCAGTGACGAATCGAGTTCCAGAAAGCTTCGGTGGTCTGGCCGGACAGGGTACGGCCGGAGGCATCGGTAATGGTGCCGGAAATCATGATCGGCAGGGTGGTGCCCAGTTCCTCGAACACGCCTTCCACGGCGAAAATCGCTGCCTTGGCGTTGAGGGTGTCGAAGATGGTTTCGATCATGATGATATCGGCACCGCCCTCGATCAGCCCGCGGGTGGCGGTGCTGTAGTTGTCGACCAGAATGTCGAAGGTGACGTTGCGGTAGCCGGGGTTGTTGACGTCCGGCGACAGCGAGCAGGTGCGGCTGGTCGGACCGAGCACGCCGGCGACATAGCGCGGACGGTCGGGGGTTTCCAGCGTCTTGGCATCACAGACTTCGCGGGCCAGGCGCGCGCCTTCGAAGTTCAGCTCGTAGGCCAGTTCTTCCATGCCATAGTCGGCCTGGGAAATGGCGGTGGAGTTGAAGGTGTTGGTCTCGATGATGTCGGCACCGGCATCCAGATAGGCTTTTTCGATTTTCTGGATCAGCTGCGGCTGGGTCAGGATCAGCAGGTCGTTGTTGCCGCGTACATCACGGTGCCAGTCGGCGAAACGCTCGCCACGGAAAGCCTCTTCAGTCAGTTTTTCGGCCTGGATCATGGTGCCCATGGCACCATCAAGCAGTAAAATGCGGGACTTGAGCGCTTCGTGAAGTTGGGACAAGCGGGAGCTGCGATCGGACATTGAGCACACCTGGAGAGTCGGAATAAAGTCAAACGGCAGATGATAGCAAAAACGCACTTGACTTGACATGGAGAGGGTGCGCGTAGATTGATACTGTCAAAAAGTCATTTTTTATGCGAATATGCCAAGTGTTTGACGGTCGGGTTATTTCGATGATGTCGTTTTGCCACCTTGATCGCAGAAATGTAATGGTGATTTTGCTAGAATTGGCTGCAAGTGTTGTGCGGTTGCCCTATGGATCATGCTTCAGGCAGCCGGGACTGGTCTGGATGCCGGGTTTGACTGCCCGGATATCAGGATTATGCAGCCTTGTGTCGAGGCAGCTTTGGATTTTCAACAGACCCCCGATTTTCAGGATAGTGGGCCATGAACAAAACACCCGGAACAGCTGAGGCAGGGCCTGCAAAGATGCCAGGCATATCGCCAGAGATGCGTACTGAGCTGGTCAGGGAGCTGCAAAAGCAGCTGTTTGACCAGTTGGGTGCAGGTATAAAAAATACCGCCCAAGAAACCGAAAACGAACTCTTTGATGCCATGGAACAGGCGCGGGATAATGAGTCCCGCTTGGATTACATGGAGAGTATTGCTTCTTTTCGTGAGCGCAGGCAGGAACTGGTCAATGGTTTTCTCGGGAGGCACCTGGACAATTTCAATGCCTATTTTTCCGGGCATGCGGCGCACAAGACTGAACCGGAAGAAGCGTCAGGCGAGCAGCATGGAAAGCCGTCACTGGCGTTGCTGCAAAAAGATGAGCAAGAAGAAAACCTGCTGATCAACACCATGGCCAGTCGCCTGAGCCGGCAGTACAGCCTGGAACTGGTGGTAATGCGGCGGCGTTTGGCCCATCTGGCCGGTGCCGGCTATGACGATGAAATCCTGAGTCCGTTGTGTCCTGACAGTGTTGCCATGACGCTGCAGCATGTGATGAGGGAGATGGCGGTTTCTCCCGGGCTGAAAAGTTTTTTCTATGTCCAGTTTGAGCGCCACGTGATGCAGGGCTTGCAGCAGGTGTATGCAAACCTCGGGGAGTTTTTCCAGACACGCGGCATTTTGCCCGGGCTTTCGGTGGACGATATTGTCGCCGAAATGTCGGCAGCCCAGCGGGCGAAGCAAGAGGCTGCGCAGATGGCGGATGCTCACGCGACAGCCGAGGACGAGCCGCTTGGGGCAGAGGAGCACGGGCAGCAGGGCCGTAAGGGCGGTCATGGCTTGCGTCCGGGAGCTTCCGGTGCCGGTACCGGGCAGCATCAGGCCGAAGGTGCGCAAGCAGGGCAGGGAGCAGGGGATGCCGCTTTGGGCAATACCCCGTTTCAGCAGCAGATTGAACACCAGATCAGCGAGATCAACCAGCTGCTGGGCAGCTATCGCAATACGCTGGGCGTGGTATTGCCCAGTGGCAGCCGCATGCTGGACTCCTTTGCTCCGCCGGGAGCGAGCAAGAACTATAGCCAGCAACAGGTGATGCAGGCGCTGCAAAGCATGCAGCGGCAGCGGGCACAGGAGTCGGTGCGTGACGAGCAGGATACCGATGCGTTCAAGCAGAGCATGTATCAGACCCTGGCGGCTGCAACCGGCAACGCGAAGGACTTCAGGATAGAAGGCAGCCAGTCCAACCTGATCGATCTGGTCGGCATGCTGTTTGATTTCGTCAAGGAAGAAAAGCGCCTGGCTGATGATCACAAGAGCGTGCTGATTCACCTGCAAAACCTGTATTGCCAGGTTGCCCTGCGTGATGCCAGTTTCTTCCACAATACCCGCCACCCGGCACACTTGTTGCTGAATCGCATGGTGCAGGCGGGCAGTCAGTACCAGGGTGAAAGTGAACAGCAGCGCCTGGCCGATACCATCGAGGAAACGGTGAAGCAGGCGCTGGTGGAATACCAGCATGATGACCAGGTGTTCGAGCGCTTGCTCGGCCAGTTTGACCAGCAGGTTGCAGCCTTGCAGCAGCGGGTTGAGAAGCGTGAACGGCGTGCGGTAGACGCAGCCAAGGGGCGCGAAAAGCTGATATTCGCCCGCAAGCATGCGCGTGGCTTTGTTGATGTCTGTATCAAGCGACACCACCCGCCGGAGATCATCCGGGCTTTCCTGCAGGCGGCCTGGACGGATGTGCTGGTGTTCTATTTTTTGCGCACCGGCCCGGCCAGTGCGCAGTGGCAGGACAAGGCAAAGATTGCCGAAGAGCTGGCATGGAGCTGTACCCCGCTGGATGAACAGCAGCGCCAGGAGTTCATGGCACGCAAGGAACTGATCATGTCCGGGGTGCAGCAGGCGCTGGAGCAGCTTGGTTGTTATTCGGATGTCGAAATCCAGCGGCTGATCAAGGATATCCAGATTTGCCAGAAAGCCGTACAGGCGCAGCAGCATGAAGTTGTCGAGAAGCTCAGTAATACACTGGCTTCGAGCATGAGCGAAGCCGATGAGAAGGAACTGCAGGCGGTTGAAAAAATTGATGAGTCGGCGCTGGATGAAAAGGTGCGCGAGCTGGTCAACAAGCTCAAACATGTGCGTTTCGGCACCTGGTTCGAGTTCAGGGAGCCGCCGCACCGGCTCAAGCTGGCATGGTTCAGTCCGACCACCCAGCGTTACATGTTTGTCGACAGTGCCGGGCAGGGTTCTTATATCAAGAACTGGAAGGAGCTGATTGAGCTGTTGCAACTGGGTGAGGCGAAGATTGTCGAGCAGGTTGAGGCGACACCTTTCTTCGAGCGGGCGCTGCATGCCATCCAGCGTACACTCAAGCAGTTTGCCGGCAGTTATATCAGCGAAATTAGGGACAGCAAGCCTGCCCGACCCCTGTCCCAGGTGTAGAATCACCCCGCACGGGGCCTTCCTGGCCTTGACGGATGCTTGCTCTCCGGGTTCTGTGATACCGGAGTACGCAGTATCCGGGGCGGTTCCGTCCCCGCTCCAGCCTGGTGTGATTCAGTCGTCCGTGACCGGTGTTCGCGCCTTCAAATCTTGCCGGAAAGCGGCCTTTTATTTATCGGGCCGCTTGCAATGGGCTGATGTTGACCGCATTGATGCCTTTGGGACCCTGGCGGGTCTCGAAGCGAACCGCCTGGCCTGCCTTCAGCGACTTGTAACCGTCCATCTGGATGGACGAGTAATGGGCAAACAGCTCTTCAGTGCTGTCGTCGGCTACTACAAATCCGTAGCCCTTGCTATTGTTGAACCACTTGACTGTACCCTTGAGCATGGCGAACCCTCAATCAACGAGCCTTGCGTTATAAATAGTAACGGCGGTATGCCGCCGGATCAGGGGCAGTTATATAACGAACAGAGCCACAGTCAAGGCAAACAGGGACCGGACAAGATCTGGATCAATTTTTGCCGGGCAAACAGGTACAATACGCCAACAGGTTCACTTTTTATTACAGATGACCATGACCAACCATATACAGAAACCCCTGTTTGACGAGGAGTCGCAGCATTCGCTGGCTGTGGCACCGGATGAGCCGGAACTGCAGCCGCCACCGATGTTCCGGGTGTTGTTGCTGAACGATGATTACACCCCGATGGATTTCGTGGTGGAGGTGCTGGAGGACTTTTTTGCCATGAGCCGCGAAAAGGCGACCCAGACCATGCTAAGGATTCATACCAGCGGCCAGGCGCTCTGTGGTATCTATACCCGTGACGTGGCCGAAACCAAGGCAATGCAGGTGAGCCAGTATGCACGCGAGTGCGAACATCCCCTGCAATGTGAAGTCAAACGCGACGATTAAGAGCCTGTTGTCCTGTCTCGAGCGAGGTGACCATCATGTTGAATCTGGAACTGGAAGTTACGCTGAACCTTGCCTTCAAGGATGCCAGGGCGCAGCGCCATGAATACATGACGGTGGAGCATCTGCTGCTGGCGCTGCTGGACAACCGTGAGGCGGCGCAGGTGCTGCGCGGCTGTGGTGCCGACATCGAAGCCCTGCGGGCCGAACTGAAGGCTTTCGTTGAGCGCAACACGCCACTGTTTGCCGAGCACCTGCAGGATATGGAAACTCAGACCACGCTGGGCTTTCAGCGGGTATTGCAGCGCGCGGTATTTCACGGGCAAAGCTCGGGCAAGGATGAAGTGGGGGGCGGCAACGTGCTTGCGGCCATCTTCAGCGAAGCCGACAGCCATGCCGTCTATCTGCTGCGCAAATACAGGGTCAGCCGGCTGGATGTGGTCAGCTATCTGGCACGTAGCGGTCATGACAGTGGCGCGGAGCAGGATGCCGGGCAGTCCGGCAGCCTTGCGGTGCCTGATGACGAGCGCAATGACCCATTGCTGGCTTATGCCCAGGACCTGAATGCGCTGGTGCAGCAGGGGCGTATCGATCCGCTGATTGGCCGCGAACACGAGGTTGAACGGCTGGCACAGGTGCTGGCACGCCGGCGCAAGAACAATCCGCTGCTGGTGGGTGATGCCGGAGTAGGTAAAACAGCCATTGCCGAAGGGCTGGCCTGGCGCATCGAGCAGGGACAGGTACCGGAGCTGTTGCTGGATAGTCGCGTCTATGCGCTGGACATGGGTGCCTTGCTGGCCGGCACCAAATACCGTGGCGACTTCGAGAAGCGTTTCAAGGATCTGCTCAATGCGTTGCGCAAGCGCCCGGATGCGATCCTGTTCATCGACGAGATCCACATGATCATTGGCGCCGGTGCGGTCGGTGGCGGCGTGATGGATGCGTCCAATCTGCTCAAGCCGCTGTTGTCCAGCGGCGAGATCCGCTGCATTGGCTCGACCACCTTCCAGGAATATCGCGAAGTTTTTGAGAAGGACCGGGCACTGGCTCGCCGGTTCCAGAAAATTGACGTGGTGGAGCCCAGTGTCGAGGAAACCACGCGGATTTTGCAGGGGTTGAAGTCCCGCTTTGAGGAACATCACGGCATTACCTATACCGATGAGGCATTGCAGGCAGCGGCCGAGTTGTCGGCCCGCTATGTCAGTGATCGATTGCTGCCGGACAAGGCGGTTGACGTGGTCGATGAGGCCGGAGCCTACCAGCGGCTGAAGCCGGCCGACCAGCGTGCCGATTGCATTGATGTCGAGCAGATCGAGCAGGTCATTGCGAAAATCGCCCGGGTACCAAGCCGGCAGGTCAGCCGCTCCGACAAGAGCCAGCTGCGCAATCTGGAGCGCGACTTGCGCCTGACGGTGTTTGGCCAGGATGCCGCCATCGAAGCGCTGGCTTCGGCGATCAAGTTGTCACGGGCCGGCTTGCGCGAGCCGAACAAGCCGGTCGGAGCCTTCCTGTTTGCCGGCCCGACCGGGGTCGGCAAGACCGAGGTGGCCAAGCAGTTGTCGCGCTCGCTCGGCATCGGGCTGGTGCGCTTCGACATGTCGGAATATATGGAGCGTCATACCGTGTCACGCCTGATCGGCGCGCCGCCGGGCTATGTCGGTTTTGACCAGGGCGGGCTGCTTACCGAGGCTGTGACCAAGCAGCCGCATTGCGTGCTGCTGCTGGACGAGATCGAGAAGGCGCATCCCGATGTGTTCAACCTGCTGTTGCAGGTGATGGACAACGGCACCCTGACCGACAACAACGGACGCAAGGCGGACTTTCGTCATGTGATCCTGGTGATGACCACCAACGCCGGCGCGGAGTCGTCGTCGCGGGCTTCGATGGGCTTTGCCGAGCAGGATCACAGCAGTGATGCCATGGAGGTGCTCAAGAAGGGCTTTTCGCCCGAGTTTCGTAACCGGCTGGATGCCATTATCCAGTTTGGCCGCCTGGACGCGCAGGTACTGGCTTCGGTGGTGGACAAGTTTCTGGTCGAGCTGCAGGCGCAGCTGGAAGACAAGCATGTGCAGCTGGACGTCAGCCGTGCTGCGCGCCAGTGGCTGGCAGATAGCGGGTATGATCCGGCCATGGGTGCCCGTCCGATGGCCAGGGTGATCCAGGAGCACATCAAGAAGCCGTTGGCCGATGCCATCCTGTTTGGCGAACTGGCCGGGCAGGGCGGTGTGGCCCACTTTGATCTTGAGGGTGACGGCCTTGTGTTGCATTGTGTGGTGGAATCGGCGCAGCCGTTGTTGCCGAGCCTTTGATGCCTTGTGTGCCGACAGGGTATCGGTGTGTTGGCACTGGCCGCTGTCGGGGAGACAGTCACGCACAATAAAAAACGACCCGCAGCCTGTGCTTGCGGGTCGTTTTTGCAGTCTGGTGGTTGCCGGCGGCAACGGACCTGTTAGCGGGCGCGGTAGGTGATGCGGCCTTTGCTCAGGTCGTAGGGGGTCAGTTCGACACGTACCTTGTCACCGGTCAGGATGCGGATGTAGTTTTTGCGCATCTTGCCGGAGATGTGCGCGGTAACAACGTGCCCGTTTTCCAGTTCAACACGAAACATGGTGTTAGGCAGGGTGTCGACGACAGTACCTTCCATTTCGAAGCTGTCTTCTTTGGACATGCAGTCAGATCCTCAAATGAAATAAGGGCCAGCGGATAACCCGGGGCCTTAAAAAGGCGCATATTATAACTGCATTGTCACGCTAATCGCAAATGGCAAAACCGGTGCCGGGCAAACCGGCTTTGCCTGCCTGTTTATGTCCGCTGCCAGGCCATGCTGCCGGGCTGGTCAAGATATTGCTGCAGATAGCTGGCGAATGTCTTGCGGGGAATGTCCCTGGCACCGAAGCGGGTCAGGTGTTCCGTTGGCATCTGGCAGTCGATCAGGACAAAGCCGGCCTGTTGCAAATCCTTGACCAGGGTGACAAAGCCGGCCTTGGACGCATCGGCCATGCGGGCAAACATGGATTCGCCAAAAAACAGCCGGCCCATGGCGATACCATACAGGCCGCCGACCAGCTGGCCGGCATGCCAAACTTCCACCGAGTGGGCGTGTCCAAGCCGGTGCAGTTCGCAGTAGGCGGCCTGCATGGCCGGTGTGATCCAGGTACCGCTGTCGTTGCTGCGGGGTTGTGCGCAGGCGCTGATGACCTCCGTGAAGGCCCGGTCGTAGCTGATCCGGAAGTGCGCGCGACGAAGGGTCTTCTGCAGGCTGCGCGGTGTGTGCAGCTCTTCCGGAAAGAGTACGGTGCGCGGGTCGGGAGACCACCACATCAGTGGCTGGCCTTCGCTGTACCAGGGGAAGCAGCCATGGCGGTAAGCGGCAATCAGGCGTTCTGCCGACAGGTCGCCGCCCAGTGCCAGCAGGCCGTTGGGGTTGCGCAGGGCACGATCCAGGGACGGAAAGGCGTCGGACTGGCGGTCGATCCAGTGAGTCATGCGGGCATCCGGTAAATGAACATGGCCGGCAGGATAGCGCGAAACAGGCAGTGCCTGCAGCACTGCGGCGCAGGCTGTGCCCGGACGAAGCCGGGTGTCCGGCTTGCCGGAGATTGCCGGACATGAAATAAATCTGCGCAGGACGTACAATAAGCGCCTTTTTGACAAGTTGTTACTGGTATGGAATCAGGTTTGAAACAGACAAGTTTGCCGGGTGCGGCCGATATGCCCAAGTGGCAGCAACAAGTGCGCTTGCGCCTGAAAGAAGGCGTGTTGATCGTGCTGGCTGCCCTGTGCGTGTATTTGTGGATGATTCTGCTCAGTTTTGATGCCGGTGATCCGGGCTTCAGCAGTGCGGTCGGGCAGACAGCGGAAATCACCAATGCCGGCGGACGTGCCGGTGCCTGGCTGGCGGACTTTTTGTTGAGCGTGCTGGGCTACTTTGCCTGGCTGCTGCCTCTGGTGCTCATGCTGAAAGCCGTTTTGCTGTTTCAGCAGCGCTACCAGCCACTGAACTGGCGTGCCAGCCTGTTGCTGGCCCGTCTGATGGGGCTGGTGCTGGTCATCGTAGCCGGTGCCGGGCTGAGTGCCCTGCATTTTGCCGAGCCCGAGGTGCGGCCGGTCAACTTCAACATTCTCGGCGAGCAGCTGGTGCAGCCGCTGCAGCTGTGGCTCAACATGGAAGGCTCGACCCTGCTGCTGCTGGCGGTCTTCATGTTCGGTGTGACCCTGTTCACCAACCTGTCCTGGTTCCGCATGATGGAGCTGCTCGGGCAGGGAACCCTGCGGTTGTCAGCCTGGATCGGTGCCCAGGTACAAAAGCTGTGGGACGGGGCGCAGCAGCGCCAGCATCGTCAGCAGCGCGAGCGCGAGCTGGATGAGCACATGAGCGAAGTGGTGGTGCCGGTTGTTACCGACAAGGTCGAGCAGCAGCGGGTACGCGAACGCGTGATCCAGCGCGAGCGCAATCTGGAACAGCGGGTGCAAACGCGGGCGGCCCGGCAGGAGCCGGTGGTGGCGGCCAGTGCACCACAAAACGAGCCCAGCAAACGGGCCCTGAAAGACAAGCAGGTGCCCTTGTTCGTGGATGATGCGGCACTTGGCAGCCTGCCGCCCCTGAGCCTGCTTGACCGCCCGCAAGCGAAAAAACAAAGCTATTCGGCAGAGTCGCTGCAAAGTATGTCGCGCCTGCTGGAAATCAAGCTCAAGGAGTTTGGTGTCGAGGTGCAGGTGGAATCGGTGCATCCGGGACCGGTAGTGACCCGTTTCGAGATCGAACTGGCGCCGGGGGTCAAAGTCAGCCGTATCACCAATCTGGCCAAGGACCTGGCGCGTTCCATGGCGATGATCAGTGTGCGGGTGGTCGAGGTTATTCCCGGCAAGACCACGGTCGGTATCGAGGTGCCAAACGAGGACCGCCAGATCGTGCGTTTTGCCGAGGTATTGGAAACCGAAGCCTTTGACGAGGCCAAATCGCCGGTTACGCTGGGGCTGGGACATGACATCGGCGGCCTGCCGGTGGTGGCCGACCTGGCCAGAATGCCGCACCTGCTGGTTGCCGGTACCACCGGGTCGGGCAAGTCGGTGGGGGTCAACGCGATGATCCTGTCGATTCTGTTCAAGTCCTCGCCGGAGGATGCGCGACTGATCATGATCGACCCCAAGATGCTTGAACTGTCGGTATACGAAGGTATCCCGCACCTGTTGTGCCCGGTGGTGACCGATATGAAGGAGGCGGCCAACGCCCTGCGCTGGTGCGTGGCGGAGATGGAGCGCCGCTACAAGCTGATGTCCAAGCTGGGAGTGCGCAACCTGGCCGGCTACAACCGCAAGATCAGGGATGCCCAGCTGGCCGGCGAACCCTTGCTGGACCCGCTGTTCATCCGTGAAAACCCCGATGACCAGCCGGACGAGCTGGGCAAGCTGCCGACCATCGTGGTGGTGGTGGACGAGTTTGCCGACATGATGATGATTGTCGGCAAGAAGGTCGAAGAGCTGATCGCCCGGATTGCCCAGAAAGCACGTGCGGCCGGGATCCACCTGATCCTGGCTACGCAGCGTCCGTCCGTGGACGTGATCACCGGTCTGATCAAGGCCAATATCCCGACCCGTATGGCGTTCCAGGTATCGAGCAAGATCGATTCGCGCACCATCCTCGACCAGGGCGGTGCCGAGCAGTTGCTGGGCCATGGCGACATGCTGTATCTGCCGCCGGGCACCAGCCTGCCGATTCGTGTACACGGTGCCTTTGTCGCTGATGATGAAGTACACCGTGTGGTGGATGCCTGGAAAGCGCGCGGCGCGCCGGACTACATCGAGGAAATTCTGGCTGGCGTGGAAGAGGCCGAGTCCGGCTTTGGTGGCAGCGAGGGCGGCGGTGGCGGCAGCGAGGATGATCCGTTGTTTGACGAGGCGGTCCACTTTGTCACCGAAACCCGCCGGGTATCCATTTCCTCGGTGCAGCGCAAACTGAAGGTGGGCTATAACCGTGCTGCCAACATTGTTGATGCCATGGAGGCCGCTGGTGTGATTTCATCGGCCGGTCACAACGGTTCGCGCGAGGTGCTGGCCCCGCCGCCCGTTCGTGACTGATTCGGACGCTTTACCCGGAATTTACCCGCCAGTCATGGCAGCAAGTAGCGGCAACGGGCAGGATATGACCCGGAGATGCCAATCAGTGAGGTTTTTATGTTGATGAATTTAAACAAACCCTTGCGCCGCTGGGCGCTTGGCCTGCTGCTGGCGGCACTGGTCATTCCCGCACAGGCGGATACGGCACAGGACCAGGCCGCAGAAAAACTCGCCGGTCTGCTGGGCGGAGCACAGACCCTGCAGGGACGTTTCTCCCAGCTGACCCTGGATGCCGGTGGCACCCAGCTGCAGGAAAGTGCCGGTTTGATGGAGCTCAAGCGCCCCGGCATGTTCCGCTGGGTGACCGAGCCGCCGCTGGAGCAGGAGCTGGTCTCCGACGGCAAGAAGGTCTGGCTGTATGACCCGGACCTGATGCAGGTGACGGTGCAGGCGATGGACGAGCGCATGACCCACACCCCGGCGCTGCTGCTGTCGGGCGATGTGGCGCAGATTCGTGACAGTTTCGAGATCGAGTACCGGGAAAACGGCTCGGTCAGCGATTTCTTTCTGACACCGACCGCCAAGGACACCCTGTTTGACAGCCTGCGCCTGTCGTTCAAGGACAATCTGATTTATGACATGCAGCTCAGCGATGCGGTGGGCCAGCGCACCAATATCCTGTTCATGAGCATTCGCATGAACGAGCCGCTGGATGACAGCCATTTCGTGTTTGAAATTCCCGACGGCGTGGATGTGATCGAGGAATAATCTTGGATCTGTTTGCCCCCGATGCCCTGACCCAGCCGCTGGCTGCCCGCTTGCGGGCACAGTCACTGGACGAGTATGCCGGCCAGCAGCACATTCTTGCGCCCGGCAAGCCGCTGCGTGAAGCGATCGGGCAGGGGGCGCTGCATTCCATGCTGTTCTGGGGGCCACCTGGCGTGGGCAAGACCACACTGGCCAGGCTGCTGGCACAGGTCAGTGATGCGCACTTCATTACCCTGTCGGCGGTAATGTCCGGGGTGAAGGAAATTCGCCAGGCGGTGGATGAGGCCAAGCTGCAGGCTGCCCAGTATCAGCGCCGCAGCATCCTGTTTGTCGACGAGGTGCATCGCTTCAACAAGAGCCAGCAGGATGCTTTTTTGCCTTACGTGGAAGATGGCACCTTCATCTTCATTGGTGCCACCACGGAAAACCCGTCGTTCGAGCTGAACAATGCCCTGTTGTCGCGGGCACGGGTGTACGTACTGAAAAGCCTGGACGACGAGGCGCTGACGTTTTTGCTCAACCGCGCCCTGCAGGAAGAGCGCGGGCTGGGCACACGCAACCTGTCCCTGAGCGATGAGGCCCGTACCTTGTTGCTGCAGGCCGCCGACGGTGATGGCCGCCGCCTGCTCAACCTGCTGGAAAACGCCGCCGATCTGGTCGAGGACGGCCAGCAGATTGACGAGCAGCTGCTGGTCGAGGTGTTGGGTGATACACCCCGGCGTTTCGACAAGGGTGGCGAAGCCTTTTATGACCAGATTTCCGCGCTGCACAAGTCGGTACGCGGCTCCAGCCCCGATGGTGCGCTGTACTGGTATGCGCGCATGCTCGATGGCGGCTGTGACCCCCTGTATATCGCCCGCCGTGTGGTGCGCATGGCCAGCGAGGATATCGGCAATGCTGACCCGCGTGCACTGGCGATCTGTCTGGATGCCTGGCAGGTGATGGAGCGCCTGGGCAGCCCCGAGGGCGAACTGGCCATTGCCCAGGCGATTGTCTATCTGGCCTGCGCTGCCAAGAGCAATGCGGTGTACGCGGGCTACAACGCGGCCCGGCGTGATGCCCGCGAGCTGGGTTCGCTGGAAGTACCGCTGCACCTGCGTAATGCACCGACCAGCCTGATGAAAGAGCTGGGCTACGGCGAGGAGTACCGTTACGCCCACGACGAACCCAATGCCTATGCGGCAGGCGAGGATTACTTTCCCGAAGCGATCGAGCCGCGCAATTATTACCAGCCGGTACCCCGGGGCCTGGAAATAAAGATAGGCGAAAAACTGGCACACCTGAAACAGCAGGACGCGCAGAGCCCGCGTCAGCGCCGGAGCAAGGCGTGAACGCAATTATCGTGGTGGCTCTGGGTGGTGCGCTGGGCAGCGTGTTGCGCTACCTGTGCGGGTTGCTGGTCCAGCAGCCCTGGGCGACGCTGACGGTCAACCTGCTGGGCAGTTTCCTGATTGGTGTCTGTGCCTTGTATTTTGCCAGCGGCGAGAATCCGCTGCTGCGTTTGCTGCTGGTCACTGGCATACTAGGCGGCTTTACCACCTTCTCGGCCTTTTCACTGGACAGCCTGCAGATGCTGCAGCTGGGTGAATGGGGCCGGGCATCGTTGTATTTTTTTGGCAATATTGTTGGTGGTGTGCTGGCCTGCTGGATGGGTTTTTTGCTGGCGGGGTTGATTAGATAATTTTTTGGGGCTTGCCGGGTGGGCGTTTTGTGTTTGCTGCAGCGGGGCACAGGCTCCGCAGGGTCGCTGCAAGTACGTCCATGTAAGCTCTACGGCGGCATCCATGCCGCCGAAGCCCTGCGGAACCTGTACCCCGCTGCCGCTGCCGCTGCTCAGCTCCGTGCCGGCTGCAAGCCCCATGCCTTTGCCGTAATTTTTACAGCCTTGCTGGCCTGGGCTTGCGGAAGTAACAAATGCCGGTTGTGATCTTGCGTGGACACAGCCGGTATACAAACAAAGTAAAAAAGAAAAGAGAATTTTATGCTGGATTCAAAACTGGTTCGTACCCAACCCCAAGAGATCGCCCAACAGCTGGCTGCCCGTGGCTTCGAGCTGGATGTGGCTGCGCTGGAGCAGCTGGAAGCCCAGCGCAAGGAAGTGCAAATGCGCACCGAGCAGCTGCAGTCCGAGCGTAACAGCAGCGCAAAATCGATTGGCCAGGCCAAGGCCCGTGGCGAGGATATTGCCCCGCTGCTGGTAGCGGTGGACAAGATGGGTAGCGAACTGGATGCGGCCAAGCAGCAGCTGGCCGATATTCAGGGTCAGCTGGATGCCATTCTGCTGGGTGTGCCCAACATCCCGCACGCATCCGTACCGGCTGGTGCCGATGAAGACCAGAACGTTGAAGTGCGCCGCTGGGGCGAGCCGGCCAGGTTTGATTTTGCAGTGAAGGATCACGTTGAGCTGGGTGAAAACCTCGGCGGACTGGATTTTGCCAACGCCGCCAAACTGTCCGGCGCACGCTTTGCCGTGATGCGCAATGGTATTGCCCGTCTGCACCGGGCGCTGGCGCAGTTCATGCTCAACACCCATACCGGCGAGCACGGCTATCAGGAGCACTACACCCCTTATCTGGTACAGGCGTCGGCCCTGCAGGGCACCGGGCAGCTACCCAAGTTCGAGGAAGACCTGTTCCGCCTCGACCGTGAGGGGCAGGCTCCGCTGTATCTGATTCCTACCGCAGAAGTATCCCTGACCAACCTGGTTGCCGGTGAAATCCTGGCTGCCGAGGACCTGCCGATCAAAATGGTTGCGCACAGCCCCTGCTTCCGCAGCGAGGCGGGTGCTTCCGGCCGTGATACCCGGGGCATGATCCGTCAGCACCAGTTCGACAAAGTGGAGTTGGTCCAGATTGTTCATCCGGAAAAATCCTTCGAGGCACTGGAAGAGCTGACCGGTCATGCCGAGAAGATCCTGCAGGCGCTGAATCTGCCTTACCGCATGATGGCGCTGTGTACCGGCGACATGGGCTTTTCCGCCAGCAAGACCTATGACCTTGAGGTCTGGGTGCCGAGCCAGGACAAGTACCGCGAGATTTCCTCCTGCTCCAACTGCACCGACTTCCAGGCCCGCCGCATGCAGGCGCGCTACCGCAATCCGGAAACCGGCAAACCGGAGCTGGTCCACACTCTCAATGGTTCCGGCCTGGCAGTAGGCCGCACACTGGTGGCCGTGATCGAGAACTACCAACAGGCCGACGGCAGCATTCGTGTGCCGGAAGTACTGATTCCTTACATGGGCGGGCTGACGACTATCGGGTGTTAATGAACATTTAATATATTCATATCCGGTTTGGTTCTTGATTTGGCGCATGAGCCTTCAGACGTTTTGTTAGTAGAGTCGCAACCAGAGTCTTTTGATTAGGCGATAAAAGCCATTAAGGAGTACCAATGGATTACTTGCCGTTATTTCACCGTTTGCAGGAGCAGTCCGTGCTGCTGGTCGGTGGAGGTGAGGTTGCGCTGCGCAAGGCAAGGCTGCTGGCCCAGGCCGGTGCCCGTGTCAATGTGGTTACGCTTGAGCTGCATCCGCAGCTTGGCCAGCTGCTGGAAGAGACCGGTGGCAGCTGTCAGCTGCGTGGCTGGCAGCCGGGCGATTGCAAGGGGCATGTGCTGGTGGTGGCGGCGACAGAAGACCATCAGCTCAATACCGCCATTGCCGCCGAGGCAAAAGCCCTGGGCTTGCCGGTCAACGTGGTGGATACCCCGGAACTGTGCAGCGTGATTTTTCCGGCCATTGTCGACCGTTCACCGCTGATGGTGGCAGTCTCCAGTGGTGGTCGTGCCCCGGTGCTGGCGCGACTGGTACGGGCAAAAATCGAAACCGTGTTGCCTGCCGGCTATGGCAAGTTGGCAGGTCTTGGCCAGAAATACCGCGAAGCGGTCAAGCAGCGCTTTGCTGACCTGCAGCAGCGCCGTGTGTTCTGGGAAGAGACCTTCCAGGGGCCGGTTGCCGAACAGGTGTTTGCCGGCAACCTGGCGCAGGCCGAGCAGATGGTGCAGGACAAACTGCAGGGTAAACCGGCAGCCGTGGAAGGCGAGGTTTATCTGGTTGGAGCGGGGCCGGGTGATCCCGACTTGCTGACCTTCAAGGCCCTGCGTCTGATGCAGCAGGCGGATGTGGTATTGTATGACCGCCTGGTGGCACCGGAAATTGTCGAGATGTGCCGGCGCGATGCCGATCGTATCTATGTGGGCAAGGCGGCATCCAACCACAGCCTGCCGCAGGACAAGATCAACCAGAAGCTGGTCGAACTGGCCAGGGAAGGCAAGCGGGTATTGCGCCTGAAGGGCGGTGATCCGTTCATTTTCGGACGTGGCGGCGAGGAAATCGAAGAGCTGGCCCAGCACGGTGTGCCTTTCCAGGTGGTGCCGGGCATCACCTCGGCATCCGGTTGTTCCTGCTACTCGGGTATCCCGCTGACGCACCGCGATTATGCGCAGTCGGTACGTTTTGTCACCGGACATCCGAAAGATGGCAACCTCAACCTGCCCTGGAGCGAGCTGGTCTCAACCACCCAGACCGTGGTTTTCTACATGGGGCTGGGCACCTTGCCGGACATTGCCAGGCAGCTGATGGCCAATGGCCGGGCGCCTGCTACACCGGTTGCGGTGATCGAGCGTGGCACCACGACGCAGCAGCGGGTAATTTTGGGTACCCTGAGTGACATTCATCAGCGTATAGTAGAGGAAAAGGTTGAAAGCCCCAGTTTGATCATTGTCGGCGAGGTCGTAGCCCTGAAGGAGCGCCTGGCATGGTTCGGGGATGAAAATCGCTAGCAGACCGCCTGGTTGGCGGCTGTCGGCCGCCTGTGTTTTTACGACCGCCCTTAAAGGGCGGTCTTTGATTTTGCCTGACGAGGAGTAACCGGATGTCTACGCAGCAACCCCGTGTGGAACGGGCCGACTTTGACCGGGTCATGGTGCCCAATTATGCGCCAGCCAGCTTTGTGCCCGTGCGCGGGCTGGGGTCCCGCGTTTGGGACCAGGCTGGCCGCGAGCTGGTTGATCTGGCCGGCGGGATTGCTGTCAACGGCCTGGGACATTGCCATCCGGCGCTGGTTGCGGCATTGACGGAGCAAGCTGGCAAACTCTGGCACATGTCCAATGTGTTCACCAACGAACCGGCCTTGCGGCTGGCCGGCAAACTGGTTGATGCCACCTTTGCCGAACGGGTGTTTTTTGCCAACTCGGGTGCCGAGGCCAACGAAGCGGCGCTGAAACTGGCGCGGAAAGTGGCCCGTGACCGCTTTGGTGACGACAAATACGAAATCATTTCCACGATCAACAGCTTCCACGGACGCACGGTATTTACCGTCAACGTGGCCGGGCAGCCAAAATATTCCGAGGACTTTGGTCCGCGTCCGGAGGGCATCACCCATGTGCCCTACAACGACATCGCGGCGATGGAAGCGGCCATCAGTGACAAGACCTGTGCCGTGATTCTGGAACTCATCCAGGGCGAGAGCGGAGTGCTCCCGGCTGACCCGGCATGGGTGCAGCGTGTGCGCGAACTATGTGACAAGCACGATGCCCTGCTGATTTTTGACGAGGTGCAAACCGGTGTCGGCCGTACCGGCAAATTGTTTGCGTACGAGCATTATGGTGTCATTCCGGATGTACTGACCGCCGCCAAGAGCCTGGGCGGCGGGTTTCCCGTTTCCGCCATGCTGACCCATGAACGCTGGGCCGGCCACCTGACGGCAGGCACACATGGCACCACCTTTGGTGGCAACCCCCTGGCTTGTGCCGTAGGCGAGGCGGTGCTGGACATCATCAATACTCCGCAGACGCTGGCCGGCGTGACCGAACGCGAGGCGTTGCTGCGCCGGAAACTTCAGGAGCTGGCCGACCAGTACGGCATTTTCAGCGAGGTGCGTGGCCAGGGGCTGCTGCTTGGCGCGGTTCTGGCCGAGCCATGGCAGGGCCGTGCCGCCGAGTTTCTGGCTGCTGCAGAGGCGGCCGGCGTGCTGGTGCTGATGGCCGGGCCGAACGTCATACGTTTTGCCCCGAGCCTGATTGTTGAACCCGAAGATATCAATGAGGGCCTGCAACGCTTTGCCGTTGCGGTCCAGCGGCTGTGCGAAGGCTGAGCCGCCAAACCAGGAAGCGATGATGAAATTACAAACCTTGAGCCTGTTGCTGGAAAATGAAGCAGGCGAACAACAGCTGCAGGAATGTGCCCGGGTTGCAGTGATCTGGCAAGACAAGGAACTCTGGCTGCAGCCGGTCGGCAACCAGCTGATGCTGGGTGTTGATGTCGAGGAAGGCGACACCGAATACGCCAACCTGCTGCTGCGTCCCATGGCCACCAATCTGGTCAGTGTCGAGCTGGAAATGGAAGCGGCAGACCCCGATGAAATGGCGGACGGGCATGTTCACGGGCCGGATTGCCAGCACTGACATGCAGCCGGCCGGATCCGTACGGCCCAGGCAGTGATTGCTGAAGGCCTGGTCATGCCTGCGAGCCGGTACCAAAAAATTGTCAGGATTCGTACGGAACTCGATAGATTTTGTTTATTGTGGCATTTGGATCAATTCATGAGCCGGACCGGCCAGAATTGTTTACTGTAGACCACGCTTGTTAATTTGCCGTCCTTGACGAAGCACGGCGATGTATGGATACCGATATGAAAAGCGCTGAAATTCGCGAAGCCTTTCTAAAATTCTTTGAAGGCAAGGGCCACACTCGTGTGGCATCCAGCTCGCTGGTGCCGGACAACGATCCGACCCTGCTGTTCACCAACGCCGGCATGAACCAGTTCAAGGATTGCTTCCTTGGTCTGGACAGGCGCAGCTACACCCGCGCAGCCAGCAGCCAGAAGTGCGTACGTGCCGGTGGCAAGCACAACGACCTGGAAAACGTCGGCTACACCGCCCGTCACCACACCTTCTTTGAAATGCTGGGCAACTTCAGCTTTGGCGACTATTTCAAACGTGATGCCATCGCCTATGCCTGGGAGTTCCTGACCAGCGAGCAGTGGCTGAACCTGCCCAAGGACAAGCTCTGGATCACCGTTTACCACACCGACGACGAAGCCTTCGAGATCTGGCGTGACGTGGCTGGCGTACCTGCCGAGCGCATCATCCGCATTGGCGACAATGGCGGCGCACCCTATGCCTCCGACAACTTCTGGGCCATGGGGGATACCGGCCCCTGCGGTCCTTGTACCGAAATCTTCTTTGACCACGGCGAACACATCTGGGGCGGCCTGCCGGGCAGCCCGGAAGAGGATGGCGACCGTTACATCGAGATCTGGAACAACGTTTTCATGCAGTTCAACCGTACAGCCGACGGTGTGCTGCACCCGCTGCCCGCGCCAAGCGTGGATACCGGCATGGGCCTGGAGCGCATCAGCGCCGTCATGCAGCACGTCAACTCCAACTACGAGATTGACCTGTTCCAGAACCTGCTGGCTGCCGTGGCTGGCGCTATCGGCTGTGCCAACGATGACAACCCGTCACTGAAAGTGGTGGCCGACCATATCCGCTCGTGCAGCTTCCTGATTGCCGATGGCGTGCTGCCGTCCAATGATGGCCGTGGCTATGTGCTGCGCCGTATCATCCGCCGCGCCTGCCGTCACGGTAACAAGCTGGGTGCGAAGGACAGCTTCTTCTACAAAATCGTTGCCGCACTAGTGGCGGAAATGGGTGATGCTTTCCCCGAGCTGAAACAGCAGCAGGCACAGATCGAGCGCGTGCTGAAGAGTGAAGAAGAGCAGTTTGCCAAGACCCTGGAGCAGGGCCTGCGCATCCTTGAAGCCGACCTGGCCGACCTGCAAGGCAGCGTAATTCCCGGCGAAGTGGTGTTCAAGCTGTATGACACCTACGGCTTCCCGATGGATCTGACCGCCGACATCGCCCGTGAGCGTGAACTGACGGTCGATGAAGAAGGCTTCGAGCGCGAGATGGATGCTCAGCGTGAACGTGCGCGTGCCGCCAGTTCGTTTGGTCTGGACTACAACAGCCTACTCAAGGTTGATGGCAAAACCGACTTTCTCGGCTACAGCGACTTGCGCACCAGTGGCAAGGTGTTGAGCCTGCTGCGTGATGGCAAAGAGGTAGAACAGGCAGCTGCCGGTGACGAGCTGGTGGTGGTGCTGGATCAGACCCCGTTCTATGCCGAATCGGGCGGCCAGGTAGGTGACTGCGGCTACCTGCTGGGTGACGGCCTGCGTTTTGAAGTGCGCGACACCACCAAAGCCGGCGATGCGGTTTTGCACCATGGTGTGCTGCTGCAAGGCAGTTTGCAAAACGGCCAGAGTGTCCAGGCCGAAGTGGATGCCAATGTGCGTCAGGCCACCGTGCTGAATCACTCCGCTACCCACCTGCTGCATGCCGCGCTGCGCGAGATTCTTGGCGAGCATGTGCAGCAGAAAGGCTCGCTGGTCGATAGCCAGCGCCTGCGCTTTGACTTCAGCCACTTTGAAGCGGTAACGCCTGAACAAATCACAGAACTGGAAGAGCGGGTCAACCAGCAAATCCGCCTGAATACTGCGGTGGAAACCTGCGAAACCGACATGGAAACCGCCAGGCAGATGGGCGCGATGGCGCTGTTTGGCGAAAAATACGGCAACGATGTACGTGTGCTGAGCATGGGCGACGGCTTCTCGGTCGAGCTGTGCGGCGGTACCCACGCCAAGCGTACCGGCGATATCGGTCTGTTCAAGATTGTCAGCGAGGGCGGTATTGCTTCCGGCGTGCGCCGTATCGAGGCGGTTACCGGCGAGCTTGCCTGGCAGTGGGTGAAAGACAGTGAAAACACCCTGCGTCAGTTGATGGGGCTGGTGCGCGGCAACCGCGACAACCTGCTCGACAAGCTGCAAGGTGTGCTGGAACACAGCAAGGCGCTGGAAAAAGAATTGCAACAGGTCAAGGCCAAGGCGGCCAGTGCTGCCGGCAGTGATCTGGCCGGGCAGGCCAAAGACATCAATGGCGTGAAAACCCTGGCGGCCCGTGTTGACGGTCTCGACAACAAGGCACTGATGGACCTGATGGACCAGCTGAAAAACAAGCTGGGCAGCGCCGTCATCCTGCTGGCCTCCGAGTTTGAGGGCAGGGTGGTACTGGTGGCGGGCGTGACCAAGGACCTGACCGGCCAGTACAAGGCCGGTGACCTGATGCGTCAAGCCGCTGCCGTGGTCGGCGGCAAGGGCGGCGGCCGTCCTGACATGGCGCAGGGCGGCGGCAGCGAAGTGGCCAAACTGGCCGAAGCGCTGGCGCTGGTTGACAGCTTCGTCGCTCAGGGAGCCTGACCGGTGGCGCTCTATGTCCAGAAGTTCGGTGGCAGCTCGGTAGCCAATATCGAGCGCATCGGGCAGGTTGCCGACAAGGTGCAGCGCTTTCATGCTGACGGCCACCAGATTGTCGTGGTGCTGTCGGCGATGAGTGGTGAAACCAACCGGTTGCTCGGCCTGGCCCGGGAGATCAGCAGCAGCCCGTCACCGCGTGAACAGGACCTGCTGGTCTCCACCGGCGAGCAGGTGACCATTGCACTGCTGGCTATGGCACTGGAGCAGCGCGGCGTTCCGGCGGTCTCCATGACCGGCTGGCAGGTTCCGATACGTACCGACTCTGCGCACGGCAAGGCACGCGTACAGGAAATTGACGGTGATCATGTGCGTGAGCGGCTCAATGCTGGCAGTGTGGTCGTGGTTGCCGGCTTCCAGGGGGTTGACCTCGACGGGCATGTCACGACGCTGGGGCGGGGCGGATCGGACACCACTGCAGTCGCGCTTGCGGCTGTGCTGAAGGCGGACGAGTGCCAGATCTATACCGATGTTGACGGTGTTTATACCACTGACCCGCGGGTGGTGGCCGAAGCCCGCCGGCTGGACAGCATTACCTTTGAGGAAATGCTGGAAATGGCCAGTCAGGGTTCCAGGATCCTGCAGATCCGCTCGGTCGAGTTTGCCGGAAAATACAACGTACCCCTGCGCGTCCTGCACAGCTTTCAGGATGGCCCGGGTACCCTGATTACAACGGAGCAGGAAACCCCCATGGAACAGCCGATCATTTCAGGCATTGCCTTCAACCGGGACGAAGCCAAGCTGACGATCCGTGGCGTTGCCGATACCCCGGGAGTGGCGTTCCGTATCCTGGGTCCGATCAGCGCAGCCAATATCGAGGTGGACGTTATTGTCCAGAACGTGGCTGAAGAGGATAATACCACCGACCTGACCTTCACCGTGGGCAGGCAGGACTACGAGCAGGCGCTGCATATTCTGCAGCAAACCGGCGAGGAGCTGGGTGCCCGCCAGGTGACGGGAACAACCAGCATCGCCAAGGTGTCAATTATCGGTGTCGGCATGCGCTCGCATGCCGGAGTGGCCAGCCGGATGTTTGCGGCGCTGGCCAGAGAGAACATCAACATCCAGATGATTTCCACATCCGAGATCAAGGTGTCTGTGGTGATTGATGAAAAGTACACTGAGCTGGCAGTGCGTGCATTGCATGGCGAGTTCGGGCTGGATACTCCCCTGGTAACCCGGGCGTGAGGTTCTTGCGGCTGCTCAAGTGTGTTGAGTGTTTAAATCAAGGAGAAATGGAATGTTAATTTTAACCCGACGTGTAGGCGAAACCCTGATGGTTGGTGATGACGTCACCGTGACTGTTCTTGGCGTGAAAGGCAACCAGGTACGCATTGGTGTGGACGCTCCAAAGGATGTGGCCGTACATCGTGAAGAGATCTACCAGCGCATTCAGAACGAGAAGGACGAGCCTCACGACTGAAATTTTTAAATAAGATAAAAACCGCCTTGCAAAAACAAAAAAACACTGTATGATTCGTCCCCGTTACGGAGAGGTGGCCGAGAGGCCGAAGGCGCTCCCCTGCTAAGGGAGTACACCTCAAAAGGGTGTCGGGGGTTCGAATCCCCCCCTCTCCGCCATGTTTATAAAGTGTTTTTGTTGGCTTGATAAAATCAATAAATACTTTATAATGCGGCACTTACGGACTCATAGCTCAGCTGGATAGAGTACTCGGCTACGAACCGAGCGGTCGGAGGTTCGAATCCTCCTGAGTCCGCCATATTCAAATGGCAATTGATACTGCCAGATGAAACCAGCACTAGCCTGGCTAAACCTAGTAACGGACTCATAGCTCAGCTGGATAGAGTACTCGGCTACGAACCGAGCGGTCGGAGGTTCGAATCCTCCTGAGTCCGCCACATAAAAAAGCTTGCATTCAGTGCAAGCTTTTTTTTTGCCAAAACCATCCCGGTTCCTGTCGGGGGGAGCAGGGGGCTGAAACACTGGCTGGCGTAGCCGGCGCCGTTTTGTAAGGCATTTCCGAGGAGGCAGTCATGAGCGAGATTGAAAACAAAAAGCCCCAGGAGCGCTTGCAAGAGCGTTTTGCATATGTAACGGAAATCCTGCAGCGACTGCAGGCGCTGGATGACGAACAAGGCTTCCGGCGTGACGAGGCCAGCGAGCAGGGTCAGCTATTGGCCGGGCTGCGCGAGCGCCTGACCGCTCTGCATAGCGCGGATATCGCCTATATCCTCGAAGGTTTGCCGCTGGAAGAACGTCTCACGCTGTGGCAATTGGTCCAGGCGGAAAGTGACGGTGACATCCTGCTGGAAGTGTCGGATGCGGTGCGGGAAACGCTGCTGGCCGACATGGACGAGGAGGAAATCCTCGCAGCGGCACGGGAGCTTGATGCGGATGAGCTGGCCGAGCTGGCTGCCGAGCTGCCGCAGGATGTCGTGCTGGAGCTGATGGAGTCCCTCGATGCGCTGCAACGCGAACGGGTGCGCTCGGCCCTGTCCTATGAGGAAGACCAGGTCGGAGCCATCATGGACTTCGAGATGGTCACCGTGCGCGAGGATGTCGCGCTGGAAGTGGTCTTGCGTTATCTGCGCCGGCTCAAGGAGCTGCCTGACCAGATGGACAAGCTGTTCGTGATTGACCATGCCGGCATCCTCAAGGGCGTACTGCCGATCAAGCGCTTGCTGGTCAACGATCCGGAAAAGAAGGTGGCCGAGGTGATGGCTACCGATCCGGTAGTATTCCATCCGGATGAAGAGGGCATTGACGCGGCGGAAGCCTTTGAGCGTTATAACCTGGTTTCCGCGCCGGTGGTCGAGAAGAACGGCAAGCTGATCGGGCGTCTGACCATTGACGAAATGGTTGACCTGATTCGTGAGGAAACCGAGGGCGAGGTGCTCAGTCGTGCCGGTCTGCGCGAAGAGGAAGACATCTTTGCCTCGGTGTGGAAATCGATCGCCAACCGCTGGGCCTGGCTGGCCGTCAACCTGGTCACCGCTTTTGTCGCTTCGCGGGTGATCGGCATGTTCGAGGGCTCGATCGAGAAGCTGGTGGCGCTGGCAGCCCTGATGCCGATTGTCGCCGGTATTGGTGGCAACTCCGGTAACCAGACCATCACCATGATCGTTCGTGCCATGGCGCTGGAGCAGGTCAGTACCGGCAATACCAACCGCCTGCTGAAAAAAGAGCTGGGCGTGGCCTTCATCAACGGCATCATCTGGGGGGGCGTTATTGGTGTCGTGGCCTGGCTGTTGTATGACTACTTTGCCCTGGGCATGGTGATGATTGGCGCCATGACGCTCAACCTGTTGCTGGCGGCACTGATGGGAGTTTTGATTCCGATGACCATGGTGCGTCTGGGACGCGACCCGGCGCTGGGTTCCAGCGTGATGATCACGGCAATGACCGACAGTGGCGGGTTTTTCATCTTCCTTGGCCTGGCCACGCTGTTCCTTCTCTGAATGCAGACCGGCGGACAAGCGCTTTCGCCGGGTGCCGTGTCCCGGACCGGTCAAACCGGCCCGGGGTTTTATTGACGGCATATTGTTGACAAAGTATTTTCGCCAATTGTGTAGTGGCTAAAAAGTTTGCCTACATAAAATGTTCGGGCTAAGGTGCTCTGCGCTCTTCCGTCGATATCCGGAACGAGTAGCTAAAACTACTGCAAGACATTTCAAGTACAACAAGCTTGTATTGTAGACAAAGGAGCCATTATGACGTCCGGGCAACTTCTGCTTGAGGGCCTTGAGCTCATGCTGATCGGCATGGGGCTGGTCTTCGTTTTCCTCGTTATGCTGATCGGCTGCACACGCCTGATGTCGCTGCTGTTGCAGCGGGCCACGGTGCACGAGACAACCTCTGCCGTCGCCACCAGCATCCCGGTTCCGGCCGGTCCAGTACCTGATGCCGACACGCTTGCCGCCATCCGGCTTGCACTGCGTCAGCATCGCAGCCGCAGTATCTGATAATTACAAAAAATATGGAGTCTGACAGATGACCGCTAACAAACCGTTGAGCATCACTGATGTGGTGCTGCGCGATGCTCACCAGTCCGTCCTGGCCACCCGTTTGCGCCTTGAGGACATGCTGCCGATTGCGCCGAAGCTTGACCGCATCGGCTTCTGGTCGGTGGAGACCTGGGGCGGGGCGACTTTTGATTCCTGCATCCGTTATCTGGGCGAGGACCCGTGGGAGCGCATCCGTCAGCTCAAGGCGGCGATGCCCAATACCCGTCAGCAGATGCTGCTGCGCGGGCAGAATCTGCTCGGCTACCGCCATTATGCCGACGATGTGGTAGACAAGTTTGTCGAGCGTGCGGCAGTCAACGGTGTTGATGTGTTCCGTGTCTTTGATGCCATGAATGACCCGCGCAACCTGCAGCGGGCCATGCAGGCCGTGCATGCCAATGGCAAGCATGCCCAGGGCACCATCTGCTATACCACCAGCCCGGTGCACACCCTCGACATGTGGGTCGACATGGGCAAGCAACTGCAGGACCTGGGCGCGGATTCGGTTGCCATCAAGGACATGGCCGGCATTCTCAAGCCCTATGCTGCCTTCGAGCTGGTCAGCCGCCTGAAAGAGGTGCTCGAGGTTCCGGTACACATGCATTGCCATGCTACCGCCGGCCTGTCGACAGCGGCGATCGTCAAGGCGGTGGAGGCCGGCATCGACAACGTCGATACCTCCATTTCATCCATGTCGATGACCTATGGCCATTCGCCAACCGAGTCGGTGGTGGCGATCTTCCAGGATACGCCGCGTGATACCGGGCTGGATCTTGAGCTGCTGGAAGAGGTGGCAGCCTACTTCCGTGACGTACGCAAGAAATACGCAAAGTTCGAAGGCAACCTGAAAGGCGTCGATTCACGCATTCTGGTCGCCCAGGTGCCGGGCGGCATGCTGACCAACATGGAAAACCAGCTCAGGGAGCAGGGCGCCAGTGACCGTTTTGACGAGGTGCTGGCCGAGATTCCGCGCGTACGCGAAGACCTCGGCTTTATCCCGCTGGTGACGCCGACCTCGCAGATTGTCGGTACCCAGGCGGTGATCAACGTGCTGACCGGCGAGCGCTACAAGTCGATCACCAAGGAAACCGCCGGTGTGCTCAAGGGCGAGTACGGCGCGGCGCCGGCCCCGTTCAATGCCGGGCTGCAGGCCCGCGTGCTGGACGGTGCCGCAGCGGTGACCTGTCGCCCTGCCGACCTGCTCGACAACGAACTGGACAAACTGACCGCCGAGCTGCAGCAACTGGCGCAGGAGAAGGGCATCAGCCTGGCCACTGGCGCGGCGCTGATCGATGATGTCCTGACCTATGCGCTATTCCCGCAAATCGGGCTGAAGTTCCTGGAAAACCGCCATGATCCTGCTGCCTTCGAGCCGGTCCCGACCGGCAATGAGCGCCCGGCCGGCGACAGCAACGAAGCTGCGGTGTATACCGTTGATGTTAACGGCAAAAGCTTTGTGGTGCAGGTCAACGAGGGGGGTGACATCGAGGGCATCAAGCCGCTGGCCACGGCGGCAACTGCAGACACTGCAGCGGCAGTTGTCGATGGTAGTGGTGACCCGCAGGGCGCGCCGCTGACCGGCAATATCTTCAAGATCCTGGTGCAGCCTGGTCAGGCGGTCGAGGAAGGCGAAGTGATGATCATCCTGGAAGCCATGAAGATGGAAACCGAGATCCGCGCCTTCCGCAGCGGTACCATCAGTGGCGTCAGCGTCAAGGTGGGTGATTGCGTCAACGTCGGTGACTGTCTGGTCGTCATCGCTTAAGGGAGCAGTATCATGGAAAAACTACTGAACCTGTGGCAAAGCACCGGCATCTACCAGCTGCAGGGCGGGCAGGCCATCATGTTGCTGGTCTGTCTCGGCCTGATCTATCTGGCCATTCGCAAGGGCTTTGAGCCGTTGCTGCTGATTCCCATCGGCTTTGGCGGGCTGCTGGCCAACATTCCCGGTGCCGGCATGGCCGAGGCAGGCGGTCTGCTCGACCTGCTGTACCAGATCGGCCTGCCGACCAGCGTGTTTCCGCTGCTGATTTTCATGGGCGTGGGTGCCATGACCGATTTCGGCCCGATGCTGGCGAACCCGAAAACCCTGATGCTGGGCGCGGCGGCGCAATTCGGCATTTTCGGTACCCTGCTGGGGGCGCTGGCGATTGGTGCGCTGGGTATTCCCGGGCTGGAGTTCACCATGCGTGAAGCGGCCTCCATTGCCATCATTGGCGGTGCTGATGGCCCGACCTCGATTTTTGTCACCTCCCGTCTGGCTCCCGAGCTGCTTGGCCCGATTGCCGTGGCCGCCTATTCCTATATGGCGCTAGTGCCGCTGATCCAGCCGCCGATCATGCGGGCGCTGACCAGCAAGGAAGAGCGGGCCATTGTCATGACGCAGCTACGTCACGTCAGCCAGACGGAAAAAGTGGTGTTTCCGATTGTGCTGAGCCTGCTGATCGGGTTGCTGCTGCCGGATGCCGCACCGCTGGTGGGCATGTTCGCCTTTGGCAACCTGATGCGCGAGTGCGGTGTGGTTGAGCGCCTGGCCGACACTTCACGCAATGCGCTGATCAATATCGTGACCATTGCCCTGGGCCTGACGGTGGGAGCCAAGCTGTCGGCCGACTCCTTTCTGCAGATCAAGACCCTGGGGATTCTGGTGCTGGGCATGATCGCCTTCAGTGCCGGTACCGCAGCCGGGGTGATCATGGCCAAGGTGATGAACCTGTTCAGCAGCAACAAGATCAACCCGCTGATCGGCTCGGCTGGTATTTCTGCGGTGCCGATGGCGGCGCGGGTCTCCAACCGCGTAGGGCTGGAAGCCAATCCGCAGAACTTCCTGCTGATGCATGCGATGGGGCCGAATGTGGCCGGCGTGATCGGTTCGGCGGTGGCGGCAGGGGTATTGCTCAGCTTTGTAGGCTAGCGCTGGCCGGCAGGTTCTGTACGAATTTGCCGGCAGCCTGTGTGCTGATTGTTCTGTTCTGAACGATGCCGGAGCTTGTGACACAGGCTCCGGCAATTCAGCTCATGCGGAACCTGGGGCTGGCTATCGCGACCAGCAGCAGGCCGGCCGCTACCATGGCGAAAGCGTGGGCCAGCGAGCTGTGGTGTGCAATCAGGCCGATCAGCGCCGGGCCGGCCAGCACCCCGGCAAAGCCAATGGTGGTGGCGGCCGCCACTGCCAGGTGGGGCGGCATGCGGGTTTGCCGGTTCAGCGAGGATATCAGCAGCGGCGAGACATTGGCACAGCCCAGGCCGCACAGGCCATAACCCGCCAGGGCGAGGCCCCAATGGGGTGTGACAAGGGTCAGGGTAACGCCAGCGGCAGCAAGCAGGCCGCCCAGCCCGATCATGCGCACCCGGCCGAGCCGGGCCGTCAGGTCATCGCCGAGAAAGCGGCCGAGCGTGATCATCAGGGCAAAGGAGGCATAGCCCAGCCCGGCGCTGGCGGGCTGCATGCCGCGAAAATCGATCAGGAACAGGGCGCTCCAGTCCAGTATCGCCCCTTCGGCCAGATACACGATGAAGCACATCAGCCCGACCAGCAGGATAAAGCTGCCGGGCCAGCGCCTGTCGCCGGCATTGCTGTGTGTGCGCCGGGGCAGGAAGCCGGGCCAGGCCCAGGCGGCGAGCAACAGGATGCAGCAGACGGCCAGCAGCGGGCTGAGTACCGGCGATAGCCCGGCCATCAGCAACAGGGTTACCAGCAGGGCGCCACAGATGGTGCCAAGGCTGAACATGCCATGAAAACCGGCCATCATGTTGCGATTGGCGCGCCGCTCCACAGCCAGGCCCTGTACATTGAGCACGATGTCCAGCACTCCCATGCTGCCGCCAAAGCAGAACAGCACGGCAGCCATCAGCCAGAGCTGGTTGACGAAGATCATGCCGCACAGGGCCAGTACCAGCAGCAGGGTGGAGCCGGTAATCGTTTTGCGGATGCCGAAACGGCCGGTCAGGACTGCCGCCAGCGGCATCCAGCATAGCGAGCCCAGCCCGATGCTGAGCAATAGCATGCCGAAGGTGGCATCCGACATCGGAATGCGGGCGCGCACGTAAGGAACCAGTGGTGCCCACACCGCCAGCCCCAGACCGGCGAGGAAGAAGCCGGCACGGGTGGCGAGAATGGTCATGAGAAAACTGGAATCTGGACGAAAAAACACGGCAGCCGGACGTGGAAAAAGCGGGATTCTAGCATGCCGGCGGCCGGCTGGGCCGTGCTATAGTATCCGCCGTTTATTTAGGGGTGATCCGGACATGAAATTTATCCACCGGCGTGAAGTGCTGCATGAAGGCGACCTGGTTGTCATTTACAGCTCGCAGACATGCAATATCCGCCTGATGAATGATGCCAACTTCCGCAGCTACAAAAATGGTGGCCGTCATACTTATCATGGCGGCGCCTTTGACCGCTTTCCGGCAAAAATCCGGGTGCCGTCTGACGGGGCCTGGAACATCACGGTGGATGCCGTGACCCACAAGGCCATCAGTGTGACACGCAAGGCGAAGTTCGACTGCAAGATCAAGATTATACGGCGCACGCCAGAGGATGGCGTCAGCGCCTGACGAAGAACGCCAGGCACTTGACGGTGGCGCAGGGCAAGCCGCTCAGACCTTGAACTGGGACAACAGACCGGCCAGGTTGCGGGCCAGTTGAGCAAGGCTTTCGCTGGCGTTGCTGGCTTGCTGTGCGGCAGCGGTGCTGGTGCCGGCCAGGCCGGCCACCCGGTTGATATTCTGGTTGATTTCCTCGGCGACATGCGACTGCTGCAGGGTGCTGCTGGCAATGGACGCGTTGAGATCACTGAGGGCCGCCAGCGCCAGGGTGATCTGCTCCAGACTGGCACTGGCGATATTGGCCTGTTCCACGGTCTTGGCTGAAGCCTGGCTGCTTTCCTGGATGACCTGCACCGCGGCCCGCGTGTTTTTCTGCAGGCTGTCGATCATGTGCTGCACTTCGCCGGTTGACTGCTGGGTACGCTGGGCCAACAGGCGTACCTCGTCGGCCACCACGGCAAAACCGCGGCCCTGCTCGCCGGCGCGGGCGGCTTCAATCGCCGCGTTCAGGGCCAGCAGGTTGGTCTGCTCGGCAATCGAGTTGATCACTTCCAGTACGGTGCCGATCTGGGTGCTTTCGGCTGCCAGCGCTTCCATCACGGCGACCGCTTCGCTGATGGTCGCCGACAGCTGGTCGGTCTGTTGCAGGCTGTTGTGAATGCTTTGCTGGCCGGCCTCGGCCTGCTGGTTGGCGCTGCTCACCTCGCTGGCTGCCTGCTCGGCATTTTTTGCCACTTCCTGTACCGAATAGGTGACTTCGTTCATGGAGGTGGCAATCACTTCGGTTTCCTGCAGCTGGCGCTCGCTGCTGTCAAGGCTTTCGCGGGCTGTCCGGTCGAGCTCGCCGGCGGATTGCTGCAGCGTCAGTCCGGTCTGTTGCAGCTCGGTGATCACGGACCTGAGCTTGGCCGTGAAGGTATTGAAGCTTGTACTCAGCTCGCCGACCTCGTCATTGCCTTTATAATTCAGGATTTGTGTCAGGTCGCCTTCGCCGCTGGCGATATTTTTTAGTGCATCGGCCACCTCGCGTAGCGGGCGGGTGATGCTGCGCATGATGCTGATCATCAGTCCTGCCACGATCAGGATGATGATCGTACGGGTAATGGTGCTTTTAATGGTGGCACTGCGGAACTCCGCCTGGATGTCATCGACATAAACACCGGTACCCAGTACCCAGCCCCAGGGCTTGAACTGCTGGACGTAGCTGATTTTTTCTACGGGATCACGGGCGCCGGGCATGGGCCAGCGGTAGTTGTAGAAGCCGGCTCCGTCGTTCTTGGCAATGCGTACAAACTCGTTGAAGATCTGGTTGCCGTCCGGGTCCTTGTAGCCCGACAGATTCTGGCCATCAAGGGCGGGGTTCATCGGGTGCATCATCATCACCGGCTGCAGGTCGTTGACCCAGAAGTAGTCATTGCGGCCGTAACGCAACTTCTTGATGGCGGCCAGCGCTCCGGCTTGCGCCTGCTCCCTGCTTAGCGTGCCCTGTTGCTCCTGTTCGTGAAAATACTCCAGGATGCCAATGGTGTTCTCGACCAGGTGGCGGGTCTTTATTTCCTTGCCCTCCAGCAGACCGGAGTAGGTCTGGCTGGCAATCATGACACCGAAGCCGATGAAGACGGCAACTACCAGTAGCAGAATCAGCCATAGGCGTTTGCTGATTGAAATACGAAGCAGGGGGGACATGATCGAGTTCCTTGTAATTGAATGTGCGTTAACAACCCATTGAGGGTATCGGCAGCAACTGGTGAAAGCTTGAAGTGCGAACTGCCGGATATGCATGTAGGTTGCCTAGCTTGATGGCTCCATAGTATTGCTTCAATAGATACAAAGTAGCGGATAACGGTGAAAGCTGTTGTTTTTAACGGTTTAATTGAGTTTGGACAAGTGTGTTATCCGCTACTGCACAAGGCGTGACGTTACAGCAGGGTTTTGTGCGATCGCGGCGGTTACATTTGCATTTCTTTCTGGTTTTGGGGGAGAGTAACTTTGGTCGGCCATTCGTCGATGTCTGACTGGTCATTAGCCCAGTGCCGTATCAAGGAACATCATTAGCATGAAGCCGGCCATCAGGCCGATGGTGGCAACCGTCTGGTTGCCGTTGCGGTGGGTTTCCGGAATGACTTCGTGAGAAACAACAAAAATCATTGCGCCAGCAGCGATGCCCATGCTCAGGGGGTAGGCAATGGCGATGCTGCTGGCCATGGCGAAACCGAGGACCGCCCCCAGCGGCTCCAGCAGTCCGGTTGCTGCCGCAATCAGGACCGCACGCAAAGTGCCCATGCCGATGGTACGTAGCGCAAGAGCGACAGCCAATCCCTCGGGAATGTCCTGGATGACAATGGCGGTGGTCAGCGGCAGACCTACACTGAAGTCCCCCTGGGCAAAGGACACGCCAATTGCCATGCCTTCGGGAATGTTGTGCAGGGCAATGGCGAACACGAATAGCCAGATTCCGCTGATGCGCCGGTATTCGGGACCACAGGGGCCGGTGCTGGCGTGTTCGTGGGGGGTGAACTTGTCCAGGCCCAGCATCAGCAGGCTGCCAAGACCGATGCCGGCCACCACTACGGCTGCTGCCAGCCAGTTGGAAAAAAGCGCCTGCGCAGCTTCCAGGCCGGGCAGGATCAGGGAAAATGCACTGGCGGCCAGCATCATGCCGGCAGCAAAGCCGAGCATGCCGTCCTGCAGCTTGTGTTTCAGCTGGCCAAGCATAAATACCAGAGCGGCTCCGCCGGCGGTGGCGACAAAACCGGCCAGCCCGCCATAGATCGCCAGAGTGAAGTGTTCGGGATTGCCATTGCGCATGGAGTGTACTGCGCTGATGGCCAGCAGCAGTGCCAGAATGGCCAGGGCAACAAGGAAGCCCAGAGTCAGCAGCGGATTTGCCATGGCTTGCAAGCGCCAGGCATTGAAAAGCCCATGATGTGGTGTGCTGGGTGATGACATGATGTCTCCGTGGCTTGATGCTTTTGCTGATTATAAGTGCAGTATCACGCTGCAGGACACTGCTGGTGATGCCAAAGTGCTTCCTTGGTCTATGAGACTTCCTAATCCGGGCGTCATGGTTGTATATTGGTCCGGATTTTGTGATTTGCGTCACACTGCTGGCGTGATCTGTCTAGGCACTGAACACTTGAGGACCCTGTCGGATGATGACGCTATACCGGACAGTAGAAAAAGCATTCTGGTTCACCCTGACCAGAAAAATCATTGGCAATGTGACAGCAATGCTGCTGCCGACAGCATTGCTGATTGCAGGTCTCGCCTATTTGCTGATCGATTTGAGGCAGCAGCTGGAAGGTCAGGGGGTTGCACAGCAAGTTCCGCTGGACAGTTTCTGGACTCTGCTGGCGCTGGCCGGACTGTTTGCCACCGGGACGGGAGTCTTCACGATATTTTTCATGCGGGCCATTTTTGTCAGGCCGATCAGGGACATCACCGAGGTTTTGCAGGCGGTAAAGGATAAAAACGGTGATATTTCAGCAGTGTTGCCTGATTACACCTTTGATGAAATATCCCAGATGGCACGCAGTTACAACGAGTTTACCACTCAGCTCAAGGAAATGATCAGCCAGACCCGCACGCATTCGGTTGATGTGGCCCTGAATGCGGCAAAAGTGCAGAAAATGGTTCAACAGGCCAACCGCTCCTCGGTGGTTCAGGAGCAACAGGCCGAGCAGATCTTCGAGTCCAGTAGCCAGTCTACCCAGGCGATTGATGAAATCGCCCTGAATACCACCCATATCAGTGACCAGACACAGCATAACTTGCGTGACATCCACCAGTCCGGCATGGACCTTGAGCATGCCTCGGAGCAAATTCAGGATGTTGCACGTCTGGCCCAGGGGTTTCAGGAAACGGTCAGCACACTGAGCAGGAATTCGGAAAACATCACCAACATCCTGCGGTTGGTCGAGGAGTTTTCGGACCAGACCAACCTGTTGGCGCTCAATGCCTCGATCGAGGCGGCCCGTGCCGGTGATGCCGGGCGCGGCTTTGCCGTGGTGGCTGATGAGGTGCGCCAGTTGTCCCGCAAGGTCGGTGAAGCGACTCAGCAAATCGGCACCAACATTTCAGAAATGAGCCGGCTGGTAGGACAAACCGAAGCCGGAGCCGGCACCATCCTGGAAAATGTACAGCAGGCGGAAGGCTTTCTGACCCGCACCAGTGACCAGTTTACCGGCATGGTGGCCAGCTTTGAGCAGATGAGCCAGCAGCTCAGTACGATTTCGACCGCAATTGAAGAACTGTCTGCCACCAACCGGCTGACCCACCAGAACGTTGCCAGCATCGCCGAGCTGTCCCACTCGGTCAAGGAAGACATGGACCTGTCGCAGACCAGTGCTTACGAGCTTGAGGAGGCCACCCAGAAAACCCAGGAAGTGTTGTCACGCTTCATCATTGGCTATGGTGGCTTTGAAACCACGACCCGGCTGGGAATGGAGTGGGCCGGACAGATCATGCAGGTAATGGAAGCGCTGAATGCCAAGGGTGTCGACCTGTTTGCCAAGGATTATCAGGCGCTCAACCCGGAAGACCGCTATGTGCAGTACATGACAAGTTATGTACGCAGCCTTGAGCCGGTTTTACAGCCTGTTCTGGATGGTTTTCTGCAGCAACAGCCTGACTTCGCCTACGCCGTGGCATCGAATACGGATGGCTACGTCCCGGTGCACCATGCCCGAGTCTCCCGGCCCAGAACCGGTAATGCGGAAGAGGACAACACCTATAGCCGCAATATGCGCAAGTTTTTTGATAGCCGTGCGGAACAGCGGCGCTGTACCCATGACAGCCCGTTTCTGCTGCAAACATTCATCCGGGATACAGGCGAGATTCTCAATGACCTGTCGATCCCGCTGTATGTTTCCGGCCGGCGCTGGGGTTCGTTGATCATGGGCTTTGAAACACGCCATTTGCTCGCGCAATAATGAGGGGCAGGGCGCCATAACGGTTGCCGTGCCTGTATGTGACAGGAGTGGGTATCCAGGCTCTGCGGGAACAGCGTGAAACCGGTGACAAACACCAATTTCAACCATAAAAAAGCCCCGCTTGTGGCGGGGCTTTTTCTCAGCCGTGCAACTTATACAGTTGGCAGCTCGGCTTTGTCAGCGGCTTCCTGGTATTTGGCCATCTGATCAAAGTTCAGGTAGCGATAGATATCGCCAGCCATGCTGTCGATGTTCTTCGCGTACTCCATGTACTCTTCCACGGTTGGCAGCTTGCCGACGATGGAGGACACGGCCGCCAGCTCTGCAGATGCCAGGAACACGTCGGTGTTGTCACCCAGACGGTTCGGGAAGTTACGGGTGGAGGTGGAGACCACGGTGGCACCGGTCTTGACGCGGGCCTGGTTGCCCATGCACAGCGAGCAGCCGGGCATTTCCATGCGCGCGCCGGCACGGCCGTAAATGCCGTAGTAGCCTTCTTCGGTCAGCTGGTACTGATCCATGCGGGTTGGCGGAGCCAGCCACAGACGGGTCGGGATGCCACCCTTGACCTGATCCAGCAGTTTGCCGGCGGCACGGAAGTGACCGATGTTGGTCATGCACGAACCGATGAACACCTCGTCGATGTCGCGGCCCTGTACGGAAGACAGCAGACGGGCATCGTCCGGGTCGTTCGGCGCACACAGGATCGGCTCCTTGATGTCGGCCAGGTCGATCTCGATGACGGCAGCGTACTCGGCATCGGCGTCGGCAGACAGCAGCTCGGGCTTGGCCAGCCATGCTTCCATCGCCTGGGCGCGGCGCTCGATGGTGCGTGC
>WPCI01158460.1_pt1 | contig 39889 bp, 31 predicted proteins | sample 5399871 | NCBI WGS metagenome assembly WPCI01 (sample SAMN12869469, study PRJNA574797) | sludge metagenome | isolation source: wastewater treatment of pH7 | place: China:Beijing | collected 2019-05-20 | reverse complement strand
TCGTTACGGAAATCACGATTCATGTAAAAGTTGCGCAGCTCCAGGCTGGCTTTGCTGTCTTCGATGAAGGCAGCCTGCGCTGGAACGGCCAGAGCCAGACCCAGTGCGCTGAGGCTCACGGTTTGAGCGATTGCTTTCAGTTTCATTAGTTATTATCTCCGGGGGGAAACACAGTTAAGTTGTTGCTGAAATCAAGCGGTTGTACTAGAACACGCACACGCGGCACGAGTCATTTAGACATTGGTCGATTCACGGTAAAAGGTCAAGCTGGCAAGCGCCGCTTTTGCCAGCCGGAACAAATTATTATGTAATAGTTGCCTTTAATCAATTCCGCCAGCTTAATGGATGCTGAATAAGTTGCAGAATCCCCGGCCCCTCCGGTTTTGCAGGTGCCGTGTGCAGCCGCTTGTGGCGGTCCGTCCGTGTTTGCCGATGTAGCGGGCGGGTATCATTTTTACATGCGGAACGATTTGCTGTTGCGGCCGCGCCCGAGGCAAAAAAAATCAACTTGGCATGATGTTGTTTAAATATTTTTTCAGGGACATTTATATATGCAGGAACAGGCTTGCCTGACTCCGGGTTTCATGGTGATTCACGCCAACCAGATGGAACAATTGCGCGATGTGCTGGTGTACTGGATGAAGGAGCATCCGCTGCAGCCGCTGGAACAGGAAGTCATCCTGGTTCAAAGCAATGGCATGGCGCAGTGGCTCAAGCATGCGCTGGCCGGGGAGAACGGGCTGGGCATTGCCGCGTCGATTGGCGTCAGTTTGCCGGCGCGTTTTCTCTGGCACTGCTACCGCAGTGTGCTGACCGATGAGGGGGTTGCCGACAATTCGCCACTGGACAAGGCCAACCTGGTCTGGCGGTTGATGCGGTTGCTGCCGGCCTTGCTTGCCGAGCCGCACTTTGTGCCGCTGCGGCGCTTTCTGGCGCAGGACACCGGTCAGCGCAAGCTGTACCAGTTGTGTCAGCGCATTGCCGACATCTTTGACCAGTACCAGGTATACCGGGCCGACTGGCTCACGGACTGGGCCGCCGGCATTGACCGGATAGACGGGAGGGACGGGCTGCTGCAGCTGACGCCCGGCACCGTCGCTACGGATGAGCAGATCCGTCTGCAGACGCTGGCCTGGCAGGCTCAATTGTGGCGCAGCCTGTTGCAGGATATCGGCCATGAGGCGCTCAACGGCAGCCGGGCCAGTGTGCATCCGCGCTTTGTGCAGGCGCTGAAAAGCTGCGACGAACGGCCGGCGGGGCTGCCGCGACGGGTGATCGTGTTTGGCATTTCTTCATTGCCGGCGCAAACGCTGGAGGCACTGGCGGTGCTGGCGCGTTTCAGCCAGGTGATCCTGTGTGTGCACAACCCTTGCCAGTATTACTGGGGCGATATCGTGGCCGACCGGGACCAGCTGCGCGGCAGCCTGGCCCGCCATCAGCGGCGCAGCGGCATGCCGGCGGAACTGGCCGCCGAAGAGCTGCACCAGCATGCGCATCCGCTGCTGGCGGCCTGGGGCAAGCAGGGGCGGGATTATATTGCCCTGCTGCAAGAGCATGACAACCGCGATAGCTATGCTGCCCACTTTGCCGAGCACCGCCAGCAGGTTGACCTGTTTCACGAAGAACGGCCGGACAGCCTGCTGACCCGGTTGCACAGTGACATTCTCAACTTGCGCCCGCTACGGGAAACCCGCGAGCTGTGGCCGCCAGTCGATGTGGAGCAGGACGAGTCGATCCGTTTTCATAGTGCACACAGCCCGCAGCGCGAAGTGGAAGTGCTGCATGACCAGCTGCTGGACCGCTTTGCCCGGTATCCCGATCTGCAGCCCAGGGACGTGATAGTCATGGTGCCGGACATTGACCGTTATGCCCCCCATATCCAGGCGGTGTTTGGCCAGTTCCGGCCGGGGCAGCCACGTCATTTGCCGTTTGCCGTATCCGATCAGGGCCAGCGCGGGCAGGAACCGTTGCTGATTGCGCTGGAATTGTTGTTGCAGCTGCCGCAACTGCGTGTCACGCGCAGCCATGTGCTGACCTTGCTGGATGTGCCGGCGGTGCGCAGCCGTTTTGGCGTGCGGGCGGATGATCTGCCCTTGCTGCAGCGCTGGCTGGATGGCGCCGGCGTGCGCTGGGGGCTGGATGCCGCTCAGCGTGCATCTTTCGGTCTGCCGCACGGGCTGCAACAGAACACCTGGCTATTTGGTCTGCAGCGCATGCTGGCCGGTTATGCCATGGGCCCGGCCGGCACGCTGGAGGGAATCGAGCCTTATGGCGAGGTCGCCGGGCTGGAAGCGGCAGCGCTGGGGCCCCTGTATCTGCTGTTCCAGGCGCTGTGCCGAGTGGAGCACGAGTTGCGTACGCCCCGTCTGCCGGAACAATGGGGCCGGGTGCTGTATCGTTTGCTGGATGATTTTTTCGCGCCGGACACGCAGGACGAACAGTTGCTGGTTGACCAGTTGCAGAATGCACTGGACAGCTGGCTGCAGGCCTGCCGTGATGCCCGTTTTGGTACCGGCGAGGGTGACGGGCACGAAGTCACTGGCACTCTACCGCTGGATGTGGTGCGTGAAGCCTGGCTTGGCGAGCTCGACAACGGGCGTGACAGCCAGCGTTTTCTGGCCGGGGCGATCAATTTCTGCACGCTGATGCCGATGCGCAGTATTCCGTTTCGCATGCTGTGTTTGCTGGGCATGAATGATGGCGACTATCCGCGCATCCAGCCGCCGCTGGACTTTGACCTGATGGCCGGCAGTTACCGCCCGGGCGACCGTTCGCGACGCGAGGACGACCGTTACCTGATGCTCGAAGCACTGCTGGCCGCCCGCCAGATGCTGTACATCAGCTGGGTCGGGCGCAACGTGCAGGACAACAGCGAGTGCACGCCGTCGGTGCTGGTGGCGCAGTTGCGTGACCATCTGGCGCAGGGCTGGCAAAGTGTCGACGGCTCCCCGCTGGACGAGGCCCTGACCACGGAGCATGGGCTGCAACCGTTCAGTGCGGCGTATTTCTCCGGACAGGATGCACGGCTGTTCACCCATGCGGCCGAATGGCAGGTGCTGCATGAGCCACTGACGGCAACGGCTGAGAACGGCCCCTTGCCGGCGCTGCAGCAGGACGAGCCGCTGTCGGGCGATGCCCTGTTCCGTTTTGTGCGGCGGCCGGTGCAGCAGTTTTTTGCCCAGCGCTTCAAAGTCTATTTGCGTCACGAAGCGGAAGAAATGCAGGACGATGAGCCCTTTGCGCTGGACGCGCTGGACAGCTATGCGGTGAAAAGCCGGCTGTTACAGGCGGCCGGTACGGGGGGGACGCTGCTGGCCGGCATGCAGGAAGAAGCGGCGCGCATGCAGCGCAGTGGCGAGCTGCCCATGCTGGATTTTGGCCGGCAGCTGGTCGAGCAACTGGTCGAGCCGCTGACCGTGCAGCTTGAACAGTACCGTCAGCGCCTGCAGACACTGGTGGCAGACGAAACGCCACTGTTGCTGGAGGCCGGCGGGCCTTCATTGAGGCTGCAAAGCTGGCTGGGCGGGGTATTCCGGCTGGCGGGCGATACGGGGCAGGCGGCAGTACCGGTGCTGGTCACCGGTGCGCTGCGTGACAGCAAAAAGCAGTGGCGCTGGAGCCGCCTGTTGCGACCCGCGTTCGATCATGTGCTGCTGCACGCGGCCGGCCTGAGTGTCACCACGGACATTTATGGCGAGGACGGCCAGTCACGGCTGAAGCCGATGACGCGGGAACAGGCATGCCGGCAGCTGGACAGCTGGCTGGCGGTTTATCACGAGGGCATGTGCCGGCCGTTGCCGGTGGCCTTTGCCAGCGCCATGGCCTGGCTGGTGCAGGATGCTGCCGGCAAAAGCCCGGAACAGTGCCTGCAGGCGGCGCAAGCGGCCTATGAGGGCGGCTTCCAGTCGGTTGGCGAGCGTGATCGCGAAGCGGTCCTGCAGCGCCAGTTTGCCGATTTTGCCGCCCTGCATGCCGGTGGCGAGTTTGTCAGCCTGGCGCAACAATTGTATAGCTGGCTGGTGCAGCTGGAGCCCGAATTTATTGCCTATCCACAAGAGGAGTATCTGGCATGAGTGCGCCACAGCCCTTGTCGCCGCCCGAGTTTCCCCTGTCCGGCAGCCGGCTGATTGAAGCCAGTGCCGGTACCGGCAAGACCTATACCATCGCTGCGCTCTATGTGCGACTGGTGCTGCAGCATGGCGGTGAGCATGCGTTTCACCGTTTCCTGATGCCACCGGAAATCCTGGTGGTGACCTTTACCGAAGCGGCCACGCGCGAGCTGCGTGACCGTATCCGGGCGCGTCTGGTGGAGGCGGCACGGGTGTTTCGCGGCCAGCAACAGCCGGATGCCTTTTTGGCCCGGTTGCAGGCGGATTATCCGGCGGAGCAATGGCCGGCCTGTGCCTACCGGCTGGACAATGCCGCGCAGTGGATGGATGAAGCGGCGATTCAGACCATCCACGCCTGGTGCCAGCGCATGTTGCGCGAGCATGCCTTTGCCAGTGGCAGCCTGTTTGACCAGGAAGTGCAGGGCAGCCAGGGCCGGTTGTATCTGCAGGTGGTCAGGGATTACTGGCGTCAGCAGTGCTATCCGCTGGCCGCGCCGCAGGTGGAGTGGGTGCGCAAGCACTGGGGGACGCCACAGCTCTTGTGGCAACAGCTGGCGCGCCCGGTGCAGGCCACCGAAGTGGAGCTGCCGGCAGCGGGTGATGGCAGCCTGCAGCTGCTGTTGCAGCAGGGAGGGGAGGAGATGGCCGCACAGCTTGCCGCCATCAAGCAACCCTGGCTGGGCTGGGTAGATGAGCTGGAGCAGCTGGCAATGGCGGCGATCACCGCCAAACAGGTCGATGGGCGCAAGCTGCAGGCCGGCCGGGTGCAGGAATGGCTGCAAAAACTGCGCAACTGGTGCCAGAACCCCGGCGAACTGGATATCGGCCTCAGCGACCCGGCGATCAACCGCCTGACGCCGGACGGCTGGAGCGAGTGCTGGAAAGCGCCACACCTGCCGCCGCAGCATCCGGCGCTGGATGACATGCAGACCCTGCCGGCACGGCTGGCCGCTCTGGCTTCACTGGTGCCGGACCGGGCGCTCTGGCATGCCGCCCGCTGGGTGCGCCAGCGTTTCGCCGAGGAGAAGCAGCAACGGGCCGAGATCGGCTTCAACGACATGCTGCTGAACCTGCAGGCTGCCTTGCACTCGCCCAGGGGCGCGGCACTGGCGGCAATCATCCGGCAGCAGTTTCCGGTGGCGCTGATTGACGAGTTCCAGGACACCGACCCGGTGCAATACGATATTTTCGACCGGGTGTACCGGCTGGAAGAAAACGACGTACATACCGGCCTGTTCCTGATCGGCGACCCCAAACAGGCGATTTACAGCTTTCGTGGTGCCGACATTCATACCTATCTGAAAGCGCGGGCGCATACCAGCGGCCGGCACTACAGTCTGGACACCAACTTCCGTTCGAGCCAGGGCATGGTTGATGCGGTCAACCGGGTGTTTCTGCAGGCCGAGGACAACAGTGGCAGCGGTGCCTTCCTGTTCCGCCAGGCTGATGGTGACAATCCGCTGCCGTTTGTGCCGGTGCGGGCCAATGGCCGCAAGGAGGCGTGGCAGGCGGCTGGTCAGCCGCTGCCGGCATTGACCTTCTGGCGCATGGCTGACCGGGATGATGACAAAGGCTGGAGCAAAGAGGATTACCGGCAACAAATGGCTCAGGTGTGTGCCAGCGAGATCGTGCGCCTGCTCAATGATCCGGGTGCCGGCTATGCTGCAGACGGCAGTCTGCAGCGGCTGGCACCCGGCGACATTGCCGTGCTGGTGCGTGACCGCAACGAGGCGCGGGCAGTGCGCGAGGCGCTGCTGCAGCGGCAAGTGCGCTCGGTCTATCTGTCCGACAAGGATTCGGTATATGCCAGCCGGGAAGCGCAGGATGTACAGTTCTGGCTGGCGGCCTGTTTGCAGCCGGAAGACGAGCGCGTGCTCAAGGCTGCACTGGCCAGTAGCACCCTGGGCCTGAGCCTGGCCGAGCTGGATGCCCTGCAGCAGGACGAGCTGTTGTGGGAGCAGAGTGTGCTGCGCTTCAAGCATTACCAGCAGCTGTGGCAGCAACAGGGTGTGCTGCCGATGCTGCGCCAGCTGCTGCACGACTACAACCTGCCACAACGGCTGCATCAGGCGCTGCAGGGCGAGCGTGCGCTGACCAACCTGCTGCACCTGTCCGAGGTGTTGCAGCAGGCCGCTCGCGAGCTGGACGGCCAGGCGGCGCTGCTGGAGTTCCTGCAGCAGGCCCATGCCGATCCTTCCGGTGTGGCCGAGGAGCAGGTATTGCGTCTGGAAAGTGATGCGGCACTGGTGCGGGTGGTGACCATTCACAAGTCGAAGGGGCTGGAATATCCGCTGGTGTTTTTGCCGTTCATTTGCAGCTACCGCGAAGCCAAAGCGCAAAAGGGCGATCTGGTCAGTGTCGGCGGGGAGCGACGCATGTGCCAGACACCGGACGAGCCCGGCCTGCAGGAAGCGCTGGAGCGTGAACGGCTGGCCGAGGATCTGCGCCTGCTCTACGTCGCGCTGACCCGTTCCCGGCATGCGTGCTGGCTCGGTGTGGCCAACCTGAATCAGGCTTTTGCCGCCAGTGCGATCGGCCATGTGCTGGGTGGCGATCTGGATGGCGGCATTGCACAGCTGGTGGACGGCCAGATTGCCGGCATGGCGGCACCGCTGCCATCGGACGACAGCTGGCAGGCTCCGGCGGACGGCTTTGTGCCGCAGTGTCGCCCGGCCCCGTCGTTGCGGCATGAGCCCTGGTGGATCGCCTCTTACAGTGCGCTGGATGCGCGGGGCGTACATGTGCGGGCGCCCGAGTCGCAAACCGCGCAGGTCCTGCAGGATGACGAGCGGGACGATCCTGCGCCGGATCAGGCGTCCGCTGCGCTGGAGGGCATTCATGCCTTTGCGCGGGGCGCACGGCCAGGCACCTTTTTGCATGTCTTGCTGGAAAAAGCCATGCAGACCGATTGTCTGGAGTCGGCAGCTTTGCGCAGCCGCATGGTGGAGAACCTGTGCCGCCAGCGCGGCTATCCGGGGGATGCGGAGATGCTGGTCGGCTGGCTGGAGACTTTTTTGGCAACCGGCTTCCGGGTCGAGGGCCGGGAAGCGTTCTGCCTGGGTGCGCTGGACGGCTGGCAAAATGAGATGGAGTTCTGGTTTGCCAGTCATCATGTGTCCAGCCGGCAGCTGGATGAGCTGGTGCAGGAGCATGTCTTGCCGGGCCTGCCGCGGCCGGCGTTGTTGCCAACGCAGGTCAACGGCATGTTCAAGGGCTTCATCGACTTGCTGTTTGTGCAGGATGGCCGTTATTACCTGGCGGATTACAAGTCCAACTGGCTGGGCAACACGGCGGCGGCCTATACCGCAGCGGCCATGGATGCCTGCGTGCTCAAGCACCGTTATGACTTGCAATACGCCCTGTACAGCCTGGCGCTGCATCGTTTGCTGCGCAGCCGTCTGCCGGGCTACAGCTACGAGAGGGATGTTGGCGGGGTGGCCTATCTGTTTCTGCGCGGCGTGGAAGGGCGCGAGCAGGGGCTGCACTTTGTCAAGCCGCCACTGGAGCTGATTGAGCGGCTTGATGACCTGTTTTGTCCGGCCGGCAGTGTTGCTACCGCAGGATAAGGGGCGGGTTGTGCGGTTCGGCAGCCGGCACGAGGATGGACAAATCCGGCATTTGTTCTGATGTTGTGGCCCCGCTGGGGTATCCTGTGCCGTTTCGGGCGCTGCCCGGCCATTTTTCCGCTTTTCAGGCTGTATTCATGACGCAACAACAAGGGCTTTCCAAAGCGGCCGGCACCCTGGCCGGCAGCATGATCATTGCCGGTACCGCCATCGGGGCCGGCATGCTGGCCAACCCCACCGCGACGTCGGGCATCTGGTTTGCCGGTTCGGTGCTGGTGCTGCTTTATGTCTGGTTTTGCATGTGCATGTCGGGGCTGATGCTGCTTGAGGTCAATCTGGGCTTTGCGCCCGGTGCCAGCTTCCACAGCATGGTGAGCCAGCTGCTGGGGCGCGGCTGGAACCTGGTCAGCGGCCTGTCCATCGTGTTTGTCCTGTATTCGCTGACCTATGCCTATATCTATGTCGGTGGCGGGCTGACGCGAGAGGGCATGCAGGTGCTGGCCGACTGGGCCGGCTGGGCCGGGCCGGTGCCTTCACGCACACTGGCGGCCATCCTGTTTCTGTGCGCGCTGGCGTTTTGTGTGGCCAGCTCGACCCGTTGGGTCGGTTATCTGTCCACCTTGCTGATTGGCGGCATGCTTGGCAGTTTCTTTCTCGCTACTGGCAGCCTGCTGGAACAGAGCGAACTGGCTATCCTGCTGAACAGGGGAGACGGGCAGGCAAGCATTTACTGGCAGTTCGCCCTGTTTGCCTTGCCGGTCTGCCTGGCTTCGTTCGGTTTTCATGGCAATGTGCCCAGCCTGGTCAGCCATTACCAGCAGGACGGACGGCGGGTCGCGCGCAGCATCGTGCAGGGTTCGCTGCTGGCGCTGGTGCTGTATGTAATATGGCAGGTTGCGGTACAGGGCAACCTGCCGCGCAGCGAGTTTGCGCCGGTGATCGCGGCTGACGGTGATGTTGCCGTTCTGCTGCAGGCGTTGTCGGCCCATGTCGGGACGCTGCACGCCGGCGGTTTTCTGGCCGCATTTGCCTACATGGCGATTGCCAGTTCTTTTCTGGGCGTGACGCTGGGGCTGTTTGATTATCTGCGTGACCTGTGCGGCTGGCCGGATAGCCTGGCCGGACGTATCAAGACCGCATTGCTGACCTTTGCGCCACCGTTGCTGGCGTATCTTGTCATGCCGACCGGCTTTGTCCGCGTCATGGGCTATGTCGGGCTGATGGCGGCGATCTGGGCGGTGCTGGTACCGGCACTGTTGCTGCGCGCCAGCCGTCGCCGCAACCCCGCACGGGCCCGCGTGGTCCCGGGCGGGCAGTGGATGATCGGCTTTGTCATCCTGTTTGCGGTTCTGGTGTTTGCCACCCAGTTGCTGCTGTTGGCCGGAAGGTTGCCGGTTTATCAGGGCTGAGCGGCCGCATGTGCCGGATGCGCAAACTGGATTATGATAGACAGCAAAGGATAAGGAGAGGGTGAAACATGAATTCACGTCAACGGGCTGTTGAGCGCCAGCGCGCGATGCGCAATACCAGCATTGTCGGCGCGCTGGTCAATCTGGTACTGACCGCAGGCAAGGTCTTTTTTGGGGTGGTCGGACAGTCCCATGCGCTGATTGCCGACGGAATTCACTCGCTTGCCGACCTGAGCACCGACCTGATGGTCTGGGTCGCGGCCAAGTACAGCACCCAGCCGGCGGACGAGCAACACCCCTATGGTCATGCACGCATTGAGACCATGTTTACCGTGGGGCTGGGGGTGGTGCTGATCCTTACTGCCGGCGGCATTGTCTGGGATGCGACCGAGCGCCTGATCAATCCGGATACCCTGATGCATCCGTCAGCCATTGTCCTGCTGGTTGCATTCATTTCGATTGTTGCCAATGAGGGGCTGTACCAGTACACCATGGTGGCTGCGCGCAAACATCGTTCCGGACTGCTCAAGGCCAATGCCTGGCATCATCGCTCGGATGCCATTTCTTCGGTGGTGGTGTTGCTGGGCGTGGCGGGCAGCCTGATGGGCGTGGCCTATCTGGATGCCTTTGCTTCTGTCGTGGTGGCGTTCATGATTGCCAAGATCGGCTGGGACCAGGCCTGGATGTCGGTGCGCGAACTGATCGATACCGGGCTTGAACCCAAGCAGCTCAAAGCCATCAAGGAGCTGATCAACAATATCGAAGGCGTCAACGGTGTGCACATGTTGCGTACCAGGCGCATGGGCGGAAGCTCGATTGTTGATGTGCACATCCAGGTGGACGAATTCCTCAGTGTGTCGGAAGGCCATCGCATCTCCGAGCATGTGCGCCATATTTTGCTGGAGTCGAACAAGAATATCGTGGATGTGGCGATTCACATCGACCCCGAGGATGACGAGAACGAAGATCCGAGCAACCGGCTGCCGATGCGGGCGCAGGTGATGCAGGATTTGCGCCGGGTATGGGCAGAGGAACTGAAGTACGTGGATATGGAAAAGGTTGTGTTGCACTATCTTGACGGGCAGGTGCATGTCGAGGTGTTCTGCAGCCGGGACCAGCCGCATGATCTGGGGGGGAGACTGATCGAAAAAGCTGAAGCGCTAGGGTATACAGGCGACATAAACCTGTATAGCCCGGTCTGATGTTGGCAACCCGGTGCGCACGGGGCATGGCTGCGCGGGCCCGCGCCAATCAACATAACATGGCTGGACGGCTTTGTGTCCTGGCGCAGCTGCTGCCGATGATGCTGAAACGGAAACAGGGAGGTGTTGCACAGTGAAGGAAATCTGCCGCCCGCTTGTGCTGGCATTTCTAGTGTTGTCGGGTTGCACCCTGTATCCGCTGGGCATACCGGAAGACCAGTGGCTGCGCATGACACCGGAGCAGCAGCACGAAGCGCGCATGGAGCAGGCACGCCAGGACGAAGCTGCCCGGGTGCGTTACGAAGCCCGCCTGCAGCGCCAGCATGAACAGGAGCAAAAGGAGCGTAGCGAGCGCGAACAGCGTTTGCGCCAGGCGGTGCCCGGTGATGTCTTGCAATGCACCCTGGATGGGATACAGATCAACCTGCGCAAGAACAAATGGCGTGCGGCCAACCCGGTGGCGGTCGAGCTGTTGCAGGGCGAAAGCATGGATATCGTGCTGGAACGCAGTGATAAAAGCTATCAGCAGCGGGCGGCCCGGATCCGCTTCGAACGGCTCAGTGTCCAGCTGTGTGATGGCGGTGGCAGGGACTGTGCCGTGCTGGCAGCAACGGGCCGCGAGTTGCAGCGCGGCAAGCAGCTGAAGTTGGATAACCGTTGGCTGCGTGGAGTGCTGAAGTGTCAGTATCCGCCACAGTTCTGGCATCCGGGCTAACCCGGAGGAAAGGGGCGGCCTGATACAAGGGGCAGATCCATTTTGAACGGCCAGGCAGACCTGCCCCCTTGTTCGACACTTCTTCGATATCACGAAAAACAGGCAAAAAAAATCCCTGAATAATCAGGGATTTAAAGTAAAATATGGCGGTGAAGGAGAGATTCGAACTCTCGATACGGTCTCCCGTATACCCGCTTTCCAGGCGAGCTCCTTCAGCCACTCGGACACTTCACCGCAAATCTGAGCGGGCTTTGTTCCCGTTCAGGTGGCGCACTATACTGGAGACGTTTTTCAAATGCAAGCCCGCAAACGGGTTTTGTCGCAGGTGCAAAAGTGCCAGCGGGTTTTGTGTCATATTGATCGGCCAGTTTGGGGTTTGGGGAAACAATAAATTGCAGTTTTTCTGGTCAAGAAAAAAGAGCATTGCCGAAGCGGAAGATGCCCACGGGCGCATTCTGGTCGAGCAAAAAGGCTCCATGCGTTATCTGGTGTTTGGCGAAGACTCGGAACAGAGTGCGGTGTGCATGCGCTTTCCGCTGCGCCTGCAATATGAATATTCCAGGGCCATGCTGCTCGGAGCGCTGTGTCATGATGCACCGGAAACGGCGTTGTTCATGGGGCTGGGAGCCGGGGCGCTGGTACGCAGCTGTCTGGATGCGCTGCCGGGGCTGTTTGACGCGGAAGTGATTGAGCTGCGCCCGGAGGTGGTACGGCTGGCACAACAATACATGGGCTTCAAGGATGATGAACGCCTCACCCTGCGCGTGGGGGATGCACTCGAACTGCTGGAAAGCGCGGAGCAGGCCGACCTGGTCTTTCTTGACCTGTACAACGAGCAGGGACCTTCACGGGCCCACATGGCATGGGACTTTCTGGCCGGTTGCCAGGCCAGGCTGTCGCCCGGCGGCTGGCTGGTCATCAATCAGTGGGCCTTGCTGGATAGTAAACCGCTGGCCACTCCATTGTTGCAAGGCCTGTTTGCCGGACATTACTGGGAAGTGCCGGTTACCGAGGGCAACGTGATTCTGTTGATACCGGCCAGCACGGAGCAGAATCTGCCGGTTGAGCAATTGCGCACGCGAGCAGCTGCGGTTGGCAAGCGGCAGGGGCATGACCTGTTGTCGCTGGTAAACAATATCCGGCTGGCCAGCCGGTAGATGCCAGGATGTGCGACCGGTCAAGAAAAAACCCGCATGTGCCGGGCGTATGCGGGCTTTTCATGCCTTGAAACGGTGCCCGGCTCAGCCCAGGCCGTGTACCCGATCATGCTCGATGGCGGCATCCAGCGCGGCGAGCAGGCCGGCACGCACCTTGAGCTTGGTCTTGGCATGGGCCGGCATGTTCAGTTGCTTGAACTGTTCCGCGATTGCCATGGCGCTTTCAAGCAGCTGTTCGGCAGGCACCACCCGGTCAACAAAGCCGGCCACGCGGGCTTCTTCCGGAGAGAACATTTCGGCATTGATCACGGAACGCTGGAAAGCGGCGGGCGTCAGGCGGTCGCGGGCGAGAATGATGCCGGCATCATGCATGGTCATGCCGATCTGCACTTCGTTGAGGCCGATCTTGAACTCGCCGTCGATGGCGATGCGGTAGTCGGCAGCCAGCATCAGGAACGCGCCCTTGGCAACGGCATGCCCGGAGCAGGCGACAATCACCGGATAGGGATGTGCTAACATACGCCGCGTTAATGCTGAGCCCTGGGCAACCAGGTCCAGCGCATTTTGCGGGCCGGACATCATCACTTTCAGGTCATAGCCGCCGGACAGGATGCCTGGCTGGCCGGTCAGGATGACCACCGCCTTGTCGGCCTCGGCCCGGTCCAGTGCGGAGCCGAGTTGCTGTATGACCTCGGGGGACAGGGCGTTGACCTTGCCATTATTGATTTGCACGATGGCAATGCCATTGTCCAGTTGATAGCTGACCTGGGTGTTCATGCGCATTTGTTCCTTGTTTTTTTTGATTAAGAACAAATACAGTAGCCAGCCAGCAGTACCGGGTAAAGCGAAATTACTGACCTTGCGGTCACGCCGTAGCGGCCGCTCCAGCGCTTTGCCGGGTACAGGGCCCGTGCCAAAGCACAATGCCCGGGCGAACCCTAATTGACCAACAGCGGAACACAGAGACAGCATGAACCCGATGGCAGATGAAATTCTCGACGCGCGCGGACTTTTTTGTCCGGAACCGGTGATGATGCTGCACCAGGCCGTGCGCCACTTGCAGGGCGGCCAGGTATTGCAGGTACTGGCCAGCGACCCCTCGACCTGTCGAGACATCCCCAGGTTTTGCACCTTCCTTGGGCATAGCCTGCTGCAAACAGAGGAAACAGAAGGCCAATACAGCTACTGGATACGGAAGAAGGACTGACAGCTTGAGCACGTTCTATAACATTGGTGTGGTCGGTCGTCTTGGCAGCGTCAAGGCACTGGATACCATTCGTCGCCTGAAAACCTGGCTGCAGCAGCAGGAACTGAATGTCATTCTTGACGAGGACATTGCCGAAATGCTGCCTGGTCACAGCGTACAGGTCAGCTCGCGCAAACAGCTGGGCGAGGTCTGCGACCTGGTGATCGTGGTTGGCGGCGACGGCAGCATGCTGGGTGCCGCGCGGGCACTGGTCAGTCACAACATTCCGGTGCTGGGCATCAACCGCGGCAACCTGGGGTTTCTGACCGATATCACCCCCGAACACATGGAAGAGCAGGTCGGTGCCGTTCTGGCCGGCGACTACGAGGTGGAAGAACGCTTCCTGCTGGAAACCGAGGTCATGCGCGAGGACAGCCTGGTGGGCGGCGGCGACGCACTCAACGACGTGGTGTTGCATCCGGGCAAATCGACACGGATGATCGCCTTCGAGCTGTATATCGACGGTCAGTTCGTTTACAGCCTGAAGGCCGACGGACTGATCATCGCCACACCGACCGGTTCCACCGCCTATGCCCTGTCGGCGGGCGGGCCGATCATGCATCCGAAAATCGATGCCATCGTGATAGTTCCCATGTATCCGCATACGCTGTCGAGCCGGCCAATTGTGGTGGGTGCCGACAGCGAGCTGAAAATCGTCATTTCCCATGACATGAGCATCTACCCGCTGGTGTCCTGTGACGGACAAAACCATGCCAACTGTGCGCCGGGCGATGTCATTCACATTCGTCGCAAGCCCCAGCGCCTGCATTTGCTGCACCCGCTGGAGCACAACTTCTATGCAGTCTGCCGCGACAAGCTCGGCTGGGAAAGCCGCCTTGACCAGAGAAGCCCCTGATGCTTATTGATCCGCAGCGCGGCTACGACATCATTGGCGACGTCCATGGTTGCGCCAGTGCGCTGGAACGCCTGCTGGAACAGCTCGGCTATCGCAAAACCGGTGGTGTCTGGCAGCACCGGCAACGGATGGCGATTTTCCTGGGGGACATCATCGACCGTGGACCGCAGATCCGGGAGAGCCTGGAGATCGTGCGCCTGATGGTCGAGGGCGGGTATGCCCACTGCATCATGGGCAACCACGAATACTATGCACTGGCCTGGCATACCGCCGCGCCGGTCGGCAGCCGACAGCCATTTGTTCGTGAGCATAGTCCGCGTCATGCCGGCATCTGGCAAGCTACCGCGCGCGCCTTCGCCGAGCATCCACACGAATGGCAGGACTATCTTGGCTGGTTCGCCCGGCGACCGCTGTTTCTTGATGGCACCAGTTTTCGCGTGGTGCACGCCTGCTGGGACAAAGAGCTGATCGAGGGCGTGCGCCAGCGCTTTGGCGGTGGCGAAGTGGACCAGGCCTTCATCCAGGCTTCGGCCGAGCACGGCAGCTTCGAGCACCGGGTGTGCAACCGGTTGCTGCGCGGCATCAACCTCATGCTGCCCGGCGGCCAGAAAATGGCCGGCCAGGACGGTCTGACCCGCAGCACCTACCGGGCCCGGTTCTGGCAGGAAGAACAGGCGCCACGCACCTACGCCGAGCTGGCCTTTCAGCCCGACCCGATGCCGGAGAACATCGCCAGCCAGCGCCTGCCAAAAGGTTTTTATCAGCAGCTGGTACAACACCAGGCCAGTGACCCGATGCTGTTTGTTGGTCATTACTGGCGTGATGGCGAGCCGGCACTGATCAGCCCCAACCTGGCCTGCCTGGACTACAGTGCGGTCAACGGTGGCCGGCTGGTCGCCTACCGGCTGGATGATGAAACCCGGCTGTTGCCGGAAAAATTCGTCTGGGTGGAGAACAACGCATGAGCTGGCAGCTGGCATTGCAAGCACCGCTGGAGCAGGACCTGTCCGGCTTCCGGCACCTGTTGCAGGCACGGCATATCGGCCACCGCATCAGCGAAGCGGCGGGACAGCAACAGCTCTGGGTGGCGGATACCGTCACCGCCGAGCATGTGCGCCAGCTGTACGAAGCCTGGCTGCAGATGCCGGCCGACAATCTCGAATTTGCTGCTGCGCCAGCTGATGCAGCAGCAGGCAGGGGCATGAGCTGGAAACAACAGCTGCGCCGTTATCCGCTGACCGCACTGGTGTTGCTGCTGACCTTGCTGGTGGCCGTCTGGACCGGCGTGGGTGATGTGGTCGAAAACGTCGCCAAGCTGACTTTCAACGCGGTATTGATCGAGGGCGACCGGGCCTGGTTCGTGCCGCTCGACCAGACCCTGGCCAGCGGGCAGTGGTGGCGACTGGTGACGCCGGTACTGATACACTTCGGCTGGCTACATCTGGCCATGAACTGCATGTGGTTCTGGGAGCTGGGACGGCGCATCGAGCAGCACCAGGGCAGCCTGTTTCTGCTTGGCCTGACCCTGTTGGCAGGCGTGATCTCGAATGTCAGCCAGTTCTTTTTTTCCGGTCCGGCCTTTTTTGGCGGCTTGTCCGGTGTGCTCTATGCCTTGCTCGGCTTCTGCTGGATTTACCAGCGGCTCTGTCCGGTGGCGGCCTATGCGCTGCCCAGAGGCGTGGTCGGCATGATGCTGGTCTGGCTGGTGGTGTGCCTGCTGGGCATTGTCAGCGCGCTGGGCTTTGGGCAGATAGCCAACGCCGCGCATGTCAGCGGCCTGCTGGTTGGCTGTGCCGCCGGCCTGCTGGCCGGTTTGCTCGCTCGTGCGCGGGCTTGACGGTTTTTTGATGGCCTGCCGGCCGACCAAACCATGCAGGCAGGCATCAGGCAAAAACGTATGGATACGCAATGAAATAGCTCGTAAATCACTTGAGGTTTCCGAGCGCATGATAATTGATTCAAAGTATTAGGATCGAATGATGACAGATTTTATCAAGATGATTGACGACATCAACCCGGAAACCTACGCCAGCCTGAGGCAGGCGCTGGAGCTGGGCAAATGGCCGGACGGCAACAAGCTGACCCGTGAGCAGAAGGAACTGACCATGATGGCGATCATCGCCTGGGAACAGAAGAACCTGCCCGAAGAACAGCGCACCGGCTATCTGGGGGAAGACAAATGCGCCTCCCAGAAAAACAAGGAGCTGAACATTGACCCCAGCCTGTTTGCTCCGGCTGCCGGGACGCTGCATTGATGAGCGAGCTGGCCCGTGGCGCGGCGGTCAAGATGCGCATCGAGCTGCAGGAACCGGCCCGTTACGGAATGCGGCTGGGCGAAGAGGAGTTGCCACTCAACGAGCTGCTGGGACAATCACTGCAGCTGGAGTATCTCGGCGGAATCAACTGCATCCACTGCCAGCGCAAGACCAACAAGAGTTTTGCCCAGGGCTATTGCTGGCCGTGCTTTGGCAAGCTGGCGCAGTGCGACAGCTGCATCATGAGCCCGGAAAAATGCCACTTTGACGCCGGCACCTGCCGCGAGCCGGAGTGGGGCGAGGCCAACTGCATGGTTGACCACTTCGTCTATCTGGCCAACTCCAGCTCGGTCAAGGTCGGCATCACCCGTGGTACCCAGCTGCCGACCCGCTGGCTGGACCAGGGAGCCTCGCAGGCGCTGCCGATTTTTCGGGTGAAAACCCGCCAGCAATCGGGCTTTGTCGAGGATGCGTTGCGTGCCAATGTTTCTGACCGCACCAGTTGGCAGGCCATGCTCAAGGGCGATCCCGAGCCGGTTGATCTGCCGGCGCAGCGCGACCGTTTGCTGAAGCTGTGTGCTGCCGGGCTGGATGCCCTGCATCAGCGTTTCGGTTTGCAGGCCATCCAGCCGCTGGAAGATGCCGAAGTGACGGACATCCGTTATCCGGTGCTGGAGTATCCGAAAAAGGTCAAGAGCTTCAACCTGGACAAGGAGCCGCTGGCTGAAGGCACGTTGCTGGGTATCAAGGGGCAGTATCTGATTTTTGATACCGGGGTGATCAATATCCGCAAGTACACCGGGTATCAGTTGGTCTTGCGGAGGCTTTGAGTTTTGGATGTGGGGTGTGTTTCGGTGTGGGCAGGCAGGGCGGGACGCTCCGCAAGCTGACGCTGCCAGTGCCGAAGCACGCTTCGTCCCTGTTGCTGAGGCTTGCTCCGGTCCCACCCTGCCCGCGTAAACACCGGGTCGGTGGAGGGCGGGTGGCCCGGCTGTGCCGGGCTGCTGTCGCTGTGTCCGGGAGCTCAGTAGAGTTGAACCAGCACCCGTAAGTGCGAATTTATTCGCACGCCAGTCAATGTGCACTGGGTTGTCCGAATAAGTTCGGACCCACGGCCTATGTATCCGCCTGTTCAATGTTTTGCTGTGCACCCGTGCGAATTTATTCGCATAACCAAGCTGCTTCAAACGCGAAAAGGAGCAAAAATGCAATTTCATGTTTCTGCACAAAAAGTCCGCAAAGACCGGCGCTGGGCGACGGGCTTGATCCTGGTGCTAGGGCTTTGCTGTGTGGCCTTGCTGTTCAAGGCAGTACGGGTTGAGGCTGCGTCCGATCTGATGCTGCCCATTGCCGGGCTGGTGATTCTTGCCCTGACCATTTTTGTCACGTTCCGCCACATCCAGCAGGGCGCGGCTGCTTATCCTTCGCTGATGCTGGATGAGGAAAAGCATCAGGCAGCGGTTAGTTACAATAGCGTTGTCGTGCAGGTGGATTTGTTGCAGGTCAAAAACCTGCGCTTTCAAACCCGGTTTGGGCGGGTTAAATCCATTATTCTCAAGGCAGATAGCGGCCAAATTTTCAAGCTGGTTGGTTTTGAGAACATGGATGTACTGATTGCTACGCTGGAGCGGCTGGTGCCGGCGGACAGGGTAAGCAGGACGGCTTTTTTACATCAGTAAGGTTGTTTGCCTTTGGTGTTGGCAGGCCGGTCGGGACGCTGCGCAAAGCTACGCTGCCAGTCTCGAAACACGTTTCGATCCTGTTGCTGATGCTTTGCTCCGGCCCCGACCGGCCTGCGGCAACATCTTGGCGTTTGGGAGAGAGTGGCCCGGCTTTGCCGGGCTGCTGTCGCGGTGTTTCGGTTGCAGTTGGTTTGTTGGTTCGACCCTGTCATCCTGCGTTTTGCGCAGCAAAATCGCAGGATCCATAGTTCGTTTTAAAGTAACGGGTTGGTTGATAGTAAAGAGCGTGCTGAATGAATTGATTAGTTCGACAAGCAAGCCGTCGATTAGGCATGTCATGCTGTGCGTAGTCACGGCATCTATGGACTCTACGACTCCCTAAGCTCGCGCAGAGTGGCGCGTTGTAGCTTAATTCAGGGCTTCCTAAGAATAAAAGGAACAGGTTAAGGATGCAGTTTTTTGTTTCTGAGCAACAAGTAAGCAAAGATCGACGAAAACTTATATATTTAGTGGTTTTTTTACTATTTGTTTGCGTTTTTTTGTTATTAAAGGCAGTGAATGTTAAAGCCGCCACTGAACTGTTTTATCCCATTCTTGGAATAATAATTTTTACTCCCATATTTCTTTCCAGCTATCGAAAAATCAAGCATGGTGCAGCCACTTACCCCGTTCTTGTGCTGGAGCAGGAAAATCGGCAAATTACCGTTCGTTATAAAGACATTGTTGTTAATGTCGATTTGACGCAGATTGAAGGTCTGCGTTTACAAAGCAAGTCTGGCAGTTTGGTGTCAATCATCCTGAAAACAGCCGCTGGAGAAACGCTTAGGTTTGAAGGTTATAAAGATATGGACGCATTGGCTGATGCTCTTGAAAGCCTAGTGCCGGCAGAAAAAGTAACCAAATCCTCTTTTTTTCACCACTAATACAGCATTATTTAGAGTTAAAAGAAAATGACCCATACCCCAAAAACCATCCGTCTGGCCGATTACCGCGCGCCGGATTATTTGATTCACGAAACCCATCTGCATTTTGAGCTGTTTGACGACCATGCCTTGGTGCATGCCCATCTGGTGCTGGAGCGCAATCCGCAGCTGGACGACAGCTTGCCGCCGCTGGTGCTGGACGGGGTCAAGCTGGAGCTGAAGCACATTGCGCTGGATGACCGTGTGCTGGGCGCGGGCGAGTATCAAGTGGATGAGGAAAACCTGCGTCTGCAACCGCAAACCGCCAGCTTTACGCTGGATAGCACGGTGCGTATCGAGCCGCAGAATAATACCGAGCTGGAAGGGCTGTACCGCTCCGGCGGCATGTTTTGTACCCAGTGCGAGGCGGAGGGCTTCCGCAAGATTACCTATTACCTTGACCGCCCGGATGTGATGAGCAGCTTTACCACTACGCTCAGCGCCGACAAGCAGCAGTATCCGATTTTGTTGTCCAACGGTAACAAGATTGACGAAGGCGAGGAGGGCGAGCGCCACTGGGCGAGCTGGGAAGACCCGCACAAAAAACCGGCCTATCTGTTTGCGTTGGTGGCTGGTGATCTCTGGTGTGTCGAGGACAGCTTCACCACCATGAGCGGGCGCGAAGTGACGCTGCGCATGTTTGTCGAGCCGCAGAACATCGACAAGTGCCAGCACGGCATGGACAGCCTGAAAAAGTCCATGCGCTGGGATGAGGAAGTCTATGGCCGTGAATACGATCTGGATATTTTCATGATCGTTGCCGTTGATGACTTCAATATGGGCGCGATGGAGAACAAGGGGCTAAACATTTTCAACTCCAGTTGCGTGCTGGCCAAGCCGGAAAACTCAACCGATGCGGCCTTTCAGCGTATTGAAAGCATTGTCGCCCACGAGTATTTCCACAACTGGTCCGGTAACCGCGTCACTTGCCGCGACTGGTTCCAGCTTTCGCTGAAAGAAGGCTTTACCGTATTCCGTGATGCCGAGTTTTCTGCCGACATGAACTCGCGCACCGTCAAACGCATCGAGGATGTTGCCTACCTGCGTACCCACCAGTTTGCCGAGGATGCAGGCCCGCTGGCGCATCCGGTGCGCCCAGCCGAATACATGGAAATTTCCAACTTCTACACCCTGACCATCTACGAAAAAGGCGCGGAAGTGGTGCGTATGCTGCACACCTTGCTGGGCGCGGAGCTGTTCCGCAAGGGTTCGGACCTGTACTTCGAGCGCCATGACGGCCAGGCTGTGACCTGTGACGACTTTGTTGCGGCTATGGAAAGCGTCAGTGGCCGCGATCTGACCCGGTTCAAGCTTTGGTACAGCCAGGCCGGCACGCCCGTGCTGCAGGTCAGCGACAGCTACGATGCCGAAAAACAGGAATATCGCCTGCAAGTACGCCAGAATTGCCCGCCGACTCCAGGCCAGCCGGTCAAGGAACCGATGGTCATTCCGCTGGCCACGGGGCTGCTGGATGCGGTCACGGGTGAGGAAGTCCGTGGCACACAAGTGCTGGAACTCACCGAAGCCAGCCAGGAGTTTATCTTTACCGGTATTGCCAGCCAGCCACTGCCATCCCTGCTGCGCGGCTTCTCCGCGCCGGTCAGGCTGGAATACGCCTACAGCCGCGAACAGCTGGCATTTTTGCTGGCCCACGACAGCGACGGCTTCAACCGCTGGGAAGCCGGCCAGCAGCTGGCGATTCAGGTGTTCAGCGAAGCCCTAACACACCAGCAAAACGGCCAGACTCCAGTGTTTGACCGGCAACTGGCGCAGGCGCTAAGCAAAGTATTAGCCGATGACCAGCTAGATGAGGCATTGAAAGCAGAAATCATCAGCCTGCCCAGTCTGGCCTATCTGCTGGAGCTGCAAAGCGAAGCCGATGTTGCCAACAGCCATGTGGTACGCGAGGCACTGCGTCTGAGTCTTGCCCAACAGCTGGAACAACCACTGCGGGAAATCTACCAGCAACTACGCGAGCAGGCACGCGCCACTGATTACTGCCCCGAAGCCGGGCAGATTGGCCGTCGCCGCCTGCAGAACATGACTCTCAGCTATCTGATGCTGCTGGAGCAGGATGACATCCTCGCTGCCTGCATTGCACAGTTCGAGCAGGCCGACAACATGACCGAGCGCATGGCCGCGCTGGCCAATCTGGTCAACAGTCCCGTCCGTGAACAGGCAGAGCAGGCATTGGCCGCCTTCGAGCAGGAGTTCGCCGCCGATCCGCTGGTCATGGACCAGTGGTTCAGCGTGCAGGCATCCAGTCCACTGTTTAGCGATACAGCACAAATCCGCCAGCTGATGCAGCATCCAGCCTTCAGCATCAAGAATCCGAACAAGGTGAGGGCGGTGCTCGGTGCTTTCAGCCAGCACAACCTGCCGCAGTTCCATGCTGCTGACGGTAGTGGTTATGCACTGCTGGCCGAACAGGTGGCCGTGCTGGATGGTCTCAATCCGCAAATATCGGCGCGCATGGTCAACCCGCTGACGCGCTGGCAGCGCTACCAGCCCCGGCAACAGCAGCAGATGCGCGCCGAGCTGGAAAAACTGCAGCAGTTGCCGAAGATCTCCAGAGACCTGTTCGAAGTGCTGGAAAAATCACTCGGCTGATATGCCGGTGATGCAAAAAGGTGGTGCCTGCTGCTGTTTCGGGCAGGCAACCACTACAAAAGTCGAAGAGGCTCATTTTCCTGCAAATATACCTGTAAAAAAGTGTTTCAGACGCCTAAAGCCCAGCTGTCATGCGGGTTTGGCTGAAACAGCCTTGCCTGGCAAATTGATTGGTACCAGCTGGTCACGGCATGACCAGAAAGGCAACTAAAATCGCGTATCAAACACTTGTTTAAGACACTTTTTCCCACTATGGTGATGCAACGATTTTCCCGTTACATACCTTGCACTTGCACAAAAATTACAATGAGGGAGCGTTCCCCATGCATGAATCCGTGATGTCAGCCCGTTCCATCTGCAAACGCAGTGTGCTGGCACTGTCCATGGCGTTGCCGCTTTTGGTGGCGCCGCTCGCAGCTGTTGCGGCCACAGAGTCTGCCAGCGCCCATTCCATCCAGTCGGCACGAGCCAGTGAAACCCTTTTGCTGGGCATTACACAGGCTGGCAAACGGCTTGTTGCCGTAGGCGAACGAGGCCATATCCTGTACTCGGATGATGCCGGAGACAGTTGGCAACAGGGCCGGGTGCCAACCCGTCAAATGCTCACTGCGGTGTTCTTTGCCGACGAAAAGAACGGCTGGGCAGTGGGGCATGATGCCCTGATTCTGCACAGTGCTGATGGTGGCGAGAGCTGGAGCGAGCAATACCGTGATACCGGGCTGGAAGCACCCCTGCTGGACGTCTGGTTTGCCGATGAGCGGCACGGTTTTACCGTAGGTGCCTATGGCACCATGCTGCGCACCGATGATGCTGGCGCCAGCTGGGAAGATATTGGTGGCGAACTGGACAACGAGGACGGCTACCACCTGAATGCCATTACCCGTATCAAGGATGCCGGGTTGTTTGTGGTCGGGGAAATGGGCCTGATGCTGCGCTCGGCCGATGAGGGGCAGACCTGGGAAGAAGTTGCCAGTCCCTATGAGGGTTCCCTGTTTGGTGTGTTGCCGACGCAACAGGCGGACACGCTGGTGGTTTACGGATTGCGCGGACACCTGTATCGCTCGGACGACTTTGGTGACAGCTGGCAGGACATCAGCCTGCAAACTCCGCAGGGCGGCACCCTGCAGTTCGGCCTGGCCGATGGCGCGCTGCTTGACGATGGCCGCCTGCTGGTTGTAGGCCATGGCGGAGCGGTTCTGGTCAGCAACGATAACGGTCAGAGTTTTTCTGTCAGCCTGCGTGAGGACCGCTTTTCCTATGCCGGTGTTGCCATGCGGCCCGATGGCCGGCTGATACTGGTCGGGCAGGGCGGAGTGCATATTGAAGGCTCCATGACGACTCCATAAGAACGATAAAAGGATGAGATACGCATGATTTCCAAGTCCAAAAGCAACCCGGCAGCCGTCATGGAGCGCCTGGTGTTCAACAACCGGCCGGCGGTGATCCTGCTCACTCTGCTGGTCAGTCTGTTCCTGTTCTGGCAGGCGGCGCAGGTGCGTCCGGCCACCAGTTTCGAGAAGATGATCCCGCTCAAGCATCCCTATATCGAGAAGATGCTCGAATTCCGTGACGATCTGGCCAACCTTGGCAACAGCGTGCGTATTTCGGTAGAAGCGGTGGACGGTGATATTTTCAATGCCGAATACATGGCCACCCTGCATCAGATCAGCGATGAGGCTTTTTATATTCCGGGGGTTGACCGCTCGGGTGTGCGCTCGCTGTGGAGCCCCAACGTGCGCTGGACCGAAGTCACCGAAGAGGGCTTTGATGGCGGTGAGGTGATTCCGCAAACCTACGACGGTTCGGCTGAGAGCCTGGAAGAACTGCGCAGCAACATCCTCAAATCGGGGCAGGTCGGTCGGCTGGTGGCCAACAACTTCAAGTCCAGCATCGTCGAGATTCCGCTACTGGAAGTGTTTCCCGATCCGGAGGACAACAGCCGCCTGTTGCAGCTGGACTACCGCCAGTTTTCCCACCAGCTGGAAGAACACATCCGCGACAAATACGAACAGCAAAACCCCAATGTGAAAATTCACATCATCGGTTTTGCCAAGAAAGTGGGTGACCTGATCGATGGCCTGATCGACGTGGCGATGTTCTTCATCGTCGCACTGGGCATCACTTTTGTTTTGTTGCTGCGTTTCACCCGTTGCATTCGCAGCACCCTTGCAGTGCTGTTCACCACGCTGATTGCCGTGGGCTGGCAGCTGGGGCTGCTCAACTTGCTGGGGTTCGGTATCGACCCGTATTCCATGCTGGTTCCTTTCCTGGTGTTTGCCATCGGTATTTCCCATGGCGTGCAGGTGGTCAACGGTATCGCGATTTCCTCCAGCACTTCGGTCAACCCGCTCAGTGCCGCACGCATGGCGTTCCGTCAGCTGTTTGTGCCGGGCATGGTCGCCTTGTCGTCGGATGCTGTGGGTTTCATCACCCTGATGCTGATCGACATCGGTGTGATCCGCGAGCTGGCCATTGGTGCCTCGGTGGGTGTGGCGGTGATCATCCTGACCAACCTGATTTTCCTGCCGGTGGTGGTTTCCTATCTGGGGCTGGGTAAAAAGGCGCTAGAATACAGCCGTGGCAGCGAAACACGGGAAAGCAGGCTGGCCCGCAGGTTTTCCGCCTTTGCCAGCGCCAGAGTGGCACCGGTGTCCGTGGTGCTGGCTCTTGCCGCAGCCGGCTTTGGCCTCTGGTACGGACAAAACCTGCAGATCGGCGACCTGGACCAGGGAGCGCCGGAACTGCGTCCGGACTCACGCTACAATCTGGACAACGACTTCATCATCCACAACTACTCGACCAGCTCGGATGTACTGGTGGTGATGGTCAAGACCGCCAGTGAGTCCTGTTCACGCTATCCGGTGATGGAAGCCATGGACGACCTGACCTGGAAAATGGAAAACACGCCTGGCGTGCAGTCGGTGATCTCCATGGTCACGGTGTCCAAGCAGGTGATCAAGGGCATGAACGAGGGCAACCTGAAGTGGGAAGCACTGTCGCGTAATGCCGATATCCTCAACAACTCGATTGCCCGTGCCGACTCGCTGTACAACTCCGACTGTTCGCTGGCACCGGTGCTGGTGTTCCTTGAGGACCACAAGGCACAAACCCTGAGCACCGCCATTGCGGCCGTCGAAGACTTTGCCGCCGAGCGCAACACCGATGATTACCAGTTCCTGCTGGCATCCGGTAACGCGGGTATCGAAGCGGCGACCAACGAAGTCATCGCCCTGTCTGAAACCAAGATGCTGATCGCGGTCTATGCCGCCGTGATTTTCATGTGCCTGCTGACCTTCCGCTCTGTAGCGGCCACTGCCTGCGTGATCCTGCCGCTGGTACTGACCTCGGTGCTGGGCAATGCGCTGATGGCCTTCCTCGGCATTGGCGTCAAGGTGGCCACCCTGCCGGTCATCGCGCTGGGTGTGGGTGTGGGGGTCGACTACGGCATCTATATCTACAGCCGTCTGGAAGCTTTCCTGCGCATGGGCATGCCGTTGCAACAGGCCTACTACGAGACGCTGAAATCAACGGGCAAGGCGGTTTTCTTTACCGGTATCTGCCTGGCGATTGGTGTGGCGACCTGGATTTTCTCCGCCATCAAGTTCCAGGCCGACATGGGCCTGATGCTGACCTTTATGTTCCTGTGGAACATGTTTGGCGCGATCTGGCTGCTGCCGGCGCTGGCGCATTTCCTGATCAAGCCGGAAAAGTTGTACGCCGCAAACAGCCAGCAACAGGCCACTGACTGACTGCAGCAGAGCCGTCACCACCGGGTGGCGGCTCTGCTGCAAGGCCTGTTTCAGACACTGACAAAAAAGCCTCTGTCATGATGACAGAGGCTTTTTCATATTGCAGCCGGACTTATTTTTCCCAGTTTTCCTCAAGATTGATGAAGTCCACCAGCTGACGCAAACGGCCCAGATCACGGGCATTGAAGGCAAACTCTAGCCGCTGCAGATTGCAGAATTCCGGTTCCTTGTGGGTTTCCGGGCAATACTGTACCTGACTGAAACCGCCGGCAAGGCAGATGCCGCGGAAGTTGTCGTTCAGGTGCTGCAGGGCACTGGCACTGAGACGGTGATTGGTGCGGATAACAAAGTTGCCGCCATACCAGCGGGTTGAGTGATAGTTGGCATAGAAGCGGGCGATTTCCTGGCCGGCCTCCTGCGGCGAGCGCACCAGCCGCATCAGGTCCATGTCTTCCGGCAGGATGTAGCCCTTGTCGACCATCTCCTCACGCATGAACTCCAGGCACTGGTCCCAGTAGGTGCCTCCTTCCACATCCAGCAGCACAATAGGTACCAGCGGGCTCTTGCCGGTTTGAACCAGGGTCAGTACTTCCCAGGCCTCGTCCAGGGTGCCGAAGCCGCCGGGGCAAAGTACCAGGGCATCGGCTTCCTTGACGAAGAACAGCTTGCGCAGGAAGAAGAAGTGGAAGGTCAACAGGTGGCTGTTGCGTGCCTGCATGGTGGCGTTGGCACCCTGTTCGAAGGGCAGCACGATGTTCAGGCCCAGGCTGCTGTCGGGGCCGGCCCCTTCGTGGGCAGCAGCCATGATGCCGCCACCGGCACCGGTAATCACCATCAGGTTATGGCGGGCCAGAATCTCTCCCAGTTCCTTGGCTTGCAGGTACAGCGGGTTGTCGGCCGGGGTGCGGGCCGAGCCGAACACGGTCACTTTGCGGCGACGCTTGAAACGTTCGAGCAGGTCGAAGGATGCCTCCAGCTCGCGCAAGGTCTGCATCATGATCTTGGCGTCCCAGCGGCTGCGGTCGGCTTCGGCCATGCGTGCCACAGTCAGCATCATTTCCCGGTACAATGCCGCGTTTGGACTATTCGGCGGCACCGCCGCTTCCAGCAGTGCATCAATGCGCTCGGCTACATCAAAGGAGCTGACCAGGTACTGGCGCTCCAGGTATTCGTCGGTATGGTTTGACATTTTTACTCCTTAAATGGCGATACGATCGCCGTGCTCCGGGATCTGTACCGTGCGGCCCAGTTTTTTCTGCAGAATGTCCTGCAGAATTTCCATTTTTTCCAGCTCACCGTGGACCAGATAAAGCTCAGGGTTTGTTTCAAACCGGCTGGCCCAGTCAACCAGCTGTGACTGGCCGGCGTGGGCGGAAAAGCCACCCAGGGTATGCACCTTGGCCCGTACCACGATTTGTTCACGCAACACCTTGACCGACTCTGCGCCATCGACGATGGCCCGTCCGGTGGTGCCACGGGCCTGGAAGCCGGTGAACACCAGATGGCAGTCGGAGCGCCACAGGTTGTGCTTGAAGTGATGCACGATACGCCCGCCGTTGCACATGCCGCTGCCGGCAATGATGATGGCGCCACTCTTGATGCGGTTGATCGCCATCGATTCGTCCGGGCTGGGCGTCAGGCGCACGATTGGTAGCCAGTCTTCCAGCCGGGAAATGTTGCGCTCGCGCAGCATGGCCAGGTTTTCGGCATCGAACTGTTCATGGTGGTTGAAGTAGATCTGGTTGGCGCGGATGGCCATCGGGCTGTCGAGAAACACCACCTGCTGTGGCAAGCGGCCCTCCTGGTAGAAGCGGCCGAGGTGAAACAGGATGTCCTGGGTACGCCCGACCGAGAACGCGGGAATCATCACGTTGCCGCCATCCTCGTGGGCCTGCTGCAAGATGGCAGCCAGCTGGTCAAGGGTGTCTTCGTTGCAACGGTGATCGCGATCACCATAAGTCGATTCCATCAGCAGTACATCGGCCTCTTTCAGAATCGTGGGTGCCCGCATCAGGGGCGAGCAGGTGCTGCCCAGATCGCCGGAGAACACCAGCTTGCGGGTGCTGTTGTTGGGCTCCTTGAAGGTCAGTTCGACAATCGCCGAACCTATGATATGGCCAGCGTCATGGTACTTCAGCTCGACGCCGGGCACGATCTGCACACACTCGCCGTAGGCCACCGGGCGGCGCTGTTTGAGCACACGCTCGGCATCATTGCTGACGTAAATCGGTGCGATGGCCCGCTTGCCGCGCCGGGCACGCCAGCGGTTTTCCCATTCGGTATCCTTTTCCTGGATGTGGGCGGCATCCATCAGCATGACTTCCAACAGGTCGCTGGTCGCTTCGGTGGCGTACACCGGGCCACGGTAACCTTCGGCCACCAGGCGTGGCAGCAGGCCACTGTGGTCGATGTGGGCGTGGGAAATGATCACTGCTGACAGGTGCTCCGGGTTGAAGGCAAAGGGGCTGCGGTTGCCATTACCGTTGTCGTCATCATTATTATCGTTGTGGTGGCCACCCTGCTGCATGCCGCACTCCAGCAGGATCAGCTGCTTGTCGTGGGTTTCAAGCAGGTAACAGGAGCCGGTTACCTGACGGGCCGCGCCGAGAAAACTCAGTAATGCCATGGCTGCCTCGCTAAACAGGGGTATCCCTGTGAATGGGTTGAAGAAATTATTTGCAGGCTATCATAACGCAATGGGATGTAGTTGTTTTTTGCCAGTGGTGTTGCGGGGCGGGCATGGCACTTCGCAAAGCTGACGCTATCAGCGCCGAAGCAAAGCTTCGACACTGGTGCCGATGCTTTGCGACGGCCATGCCCGCCCCGTCGATACACCGAGGTGTTGGAGAGGAGGAAAGGCCCGGCTGCGCCGGGCTGCTGTCGCTTCTTTCCACCCTGCGATCTGCACAATGTCTAGCTGCTTTCGCTTTTCTCCACCCACCCCAAAAGATTGCGGCTTGCACAATCCTTGCTGCTGATATGGGTTGTAGTGGAGCAAAGCCTCTGCCGCCAGGGATGGCGGCAGGGAGCCTACATGGATGTATTCACGGCGTCTTTGCGTAACTACAACCCATATCAGCCATCACCGATTTATCATCAGCAATCGTAAAAAAACCACACCCTTCAGGGCGTCATGCCGGCCGCCACGCAGGCGGCAGCAAAGCGGCTGGAGCATTGTTCGTTGAAGTGTTTTTTGGCAGCCTTACGACAATCGCGATACAGCAAAGAACCGGTTGGATAGTTGTTGCAGACGCTGCTGGTGTCGATTCGGTTGTTCACCAGCCGGTAATGAAATACGCCTTTGCTGGCTGGTTTTCTGGTCTTGCGCTGGTTGCTGAAGGCATGGCTGCTCCAACTCCAGTTGACCTTGAAAGCCTGGTTGGTCGCCTGCTTTTTGGCTGTTGCAGGGCGATGATAGAAACTCTCCGCTGGCGGCGGCAGGCTGTTATGTGCGCCGCGTGGCTGGTAATTGTCGTCATTGAAAACGCGCTGCTTGCCGGCCGGTTCTGCGCAGATCAGGGCAGGCGCCAGGAGCAAGCTGAAAACAAGTGAACAGAATAGGGGCAGGGGCTTCATGGCAACTTCCTTGTTGATGGCTGGTGCCTGCACACTATGTGCGGGCTGGTATTATGCAAACAGGTTTCGTTTGAATCGTTTTATACAAAAAACCTTCTGAATGCAAAGAATTTGCTGTCAGATGGCAAACGAATGCTGCTCGATACCGGTTTCATCCAGTTGCAGATACCAGCCGTGGCTATCCCAGTCGCCAAGCACAATGCGCGTGCCGGTCGGTAGGTTATGAGTAGCTGGACGGTGAGTGTGCCCGTGAATCAGGGTGCGCACGCCATGACGCTGCATGGCCTGTTCAACCGCTGCTGCATTGACATCGGTTATCTCGGCGGCCTTCATGCGGGTCTGGCTGCGGCTTTTGGCGCGCAGGTCGCCGGCCAGTTTTCGTCGGGTTTTCAGTGGCAAGTGGCGCAGGATGAAGAGGCTCAGCGGGTTGCGCAGGATGCGTTTCATGCGCTGGTAATCATGGTCGTCGGTGCACAGGCTGTCGCCGTGCATCAGCAGGATGTTGTCGCCTTTGTGTTGCAGCAGGGCGGGGTCTTTAAGTAGCTGGCAGCCGGCCAGCCGGCAGAACTGTTTGCCGATTAAAAAGTCACGGTTGCCGTGCATCAGGTAAATGCGCGTGCCGCTGTTGGCCAGCTGTTTTAGCGCAGTGGCAACTTGTTGCTGGAACGGGCTGATGGCGTCGTCGCCAATCCACACCTCAAAAAAATCACCCAGAATATAGAGGGCGTCGGCTTGTGGTGCGGATTCCTGCAAGAAACGGAAAAACGCCCGGGCAATGTCCGGGCGTTGTTCGTGCAGATGCAGATCGGAGATCAGCAGGATCATCCGGGCTTAGCCCTCGACCACTTCGGCCTTTTCGATGATCACGTCTTCGGCAGGCACGTCCTGGTGGCCGGCACGGTTGGTGGTCTTCACTTCCTTGATGGCGTTGACCACGTCCATGCCGTCAACCACTTCACCGAACACGGTGTAGCCCCAGCCCTGCAGGGTAGGGGCGGTGTGGTCCAGGAAGTTGTTGTCCTTCACGTTGATGAAAAACTGGGCGCTGGCAGAGTGCGGCTCCATGGTGCGGGCCATGGCAATGGTGCCGGTTTTGTTGGACAGGCCGTTGTTGGCTTCGTTCTTGATCGGTGCGCGAGTGCTCTTTTGCTCCATGCCCGGCTCGAAACCGCCGCCCTGGATCATGAAGTTGCTGATCACGCGATGGAAGATGGTGTTGTTGTAGTGACCGTCCTTGACGTACTGGGTGAAGTTGGCCACGGTTTCCGGAGCCTTGTCAGCAAACAGCTTGAGGGTGATTACGCCATGGTTGGTGTGCAGTTTGATCATCGTCGGGTTCCATCAATCATAAAAACGAACGGGCTGTCGGAAGAATGACAGTTTTGCGCTATGATAAGCCCTTTGTACATTTTAGCCTACCCCTGTGCGCAGCCAGCGGGGGTTCACCTGTTTAAGGACATCATGAGCAAGCCAGAATCTTCGGTCACTGTTGCCGCCAACTTTCTTCGCACCATCATCCAGGAGGACCTTGAGTCCGGCAAACACGGCAGTGTTGTCACCCGTTTCCCGCCGGAACCCAATGGTTATCTGCACATCGGCCACGCCAAATCCATCTGCCTGAACTTCGGCATGGCCAAGGAATTTGGCGGCGTTTGTCATTTGCGCTTTGACGACACCAACCCGGAAAAGGAAGAGCAGGAATACATCGACTCCATCAAGGACGACATCCACTGGCTGGGCTTCGACTGGGATGGTCCGGTGCGTTACGCCTCCGACTACTTTGAACAGCTGTATGACTGGGCGATTCACCTGATTAAAACTGGCAAGGCGTTTGTGTGTGATTTGTCGCCAGAAGAAGGCCGTGAATACCGTGGCAGCCTGACCGAGCCGGGCAAAAACAGCCCGTTCCGCGAGCGCAGCATCGAGGAAAACCTGGACCTGTTCCAGCGCATGCGCGCTGGCGAGTTTGCCGAGGGCGAGCGTGCGCTGCGCGCCAAGATCGACATGGCTTCGCCAAACATGAATATGCGTGACCCGGTGCTGTACCGCATTCGCCATGCCGAACACCACCAGACCGGTGACAAATGGTGCATCTACCCGAGCTACGACTTCACCCACGGCCAGTCCGATGCCATCGAGCTGATCACACACTCCATGTGTACGCTGGAATTTGAAGACCACCGCCCGCTGTACGAGTGGTTCCTGGACAACCTGCCGGTACCGGCCAAGCCGCGCCAGTACGAGTTTGCCCGCCTAAACCTGAACTACACCGTGACCAGCAAGCGCAAGCTCAAGCAACTGGTGGACGAAGGCCACGTTAGCGCCTGGGACGACCCGCGCATGTCCACCATCAGCGGTTTCCGTCGCCGTGGCTATACCCCTGCGTCCATCCGCAATTTCTGCGACATGATTGGCGTCAACCGTGCCGGCGGCATTGTGGACCTGAGCATGCTGGAGTTTTGCATCCGCGAGGATCTGGACGCCAACGCCAGCCGCGCCATGTGCGTACTCAACCCGGTCAGGGTGGTGATTACCAACTATCCCGAAGGCCAAACCGAGCAACTGGAACTGCCGCGTCACCCGAAAACCGACATGGGCACGCGCACGCTGCCGTTCTCGCGTGAAATCTATATTGATGCCTGCGACTATGAAGACGAGCCGCCCAAGGGCTACAAGCGCCTGTCGCCCGGCGTCGAAGTGCGTTTGCGTGGCAGTTACGTGATCCGCGCCGACGAAGCGATCCGTGATACCGACGGCACGCTGCTCGAACTGCGTTGCAGCTATGACCCCGACACCCTGGGCAAGAACCCGGAAGGCCGCAAGGTCAAGGGCGTGATTCACTGGGTGCCGGCCGCCGAGAGCGTCGAGTGCGAAGTGCGTCTGTACGACCGCCTGTTCAAGGAGCCGAACCCAGACAAAAACGCCGAGGGCGAAGACGTTCACTTCCTGGAAAACGTCAACCCGGACTCGCTGGTGGTGCTCAAGGGCTGCCGCGCCGAGCCGTCGCTGGCTGATGCTCAAGCAGGTGAAGGCTTCCAGTTCGAGCGCGAAGGCTATTTCTGCCTGGACAGCAAGGACAGCCAGCCCGGTGCACTGGTGTTCAACCGCACCGTGACCCTGCGTGATTCATGGGGAGCCAAATGACACAATACATCTACAACACCCTGAGCAAGCAGAAAGAACCGCTCAGGCCGCTGGTTGACGGCCAGGTACGCATGTACGTCTGCGGCATGACCGTGTACGACTACTGCCATATCGGCCATGCCCGGGTGATGGTGGCCTTTGACGTGGTTACCCGCTGGCTGCGCCGCAGCGGCTACGATGTCACCTATGTACGCAACATCACCGACATCGACGACAAGATCATCAACCGTGCCAACGAAAACGGCGAGCCGTTTACCGCACTGGTCGAGCGCATGATTGCCGCCATGCACGAGGACGAAGCCCGACTGAACGTGTTGCGTCCGGACATTGAGCCGCGTGCCACCGGCCATATCGACGGCATGTTCACGATGATCCAGTCCCTGATCGACAAGGGCTATGCCTACGCACCCGGCAATGGTGACGTCTATTACCGCGTCGGCAAGTTTGCCGGGTACGGCAAGCTGTCGCGCATCAAGCTGGACGACCTGCGCTCCGGTGCCCGGGTCGAGGTTGGCGAAGCCAAGGAAGACCCGCTGGACTTCGTGCTGTGGAAAGCCGCCAAGCCCGGCGAGCCAAGCTGGACGTCGCCCTGGGGCGAAGGCCGTCCCGGCTGGCACATCGAGTGTTCGGTAATGTCCACCTGCTGTCTGGGTGACACCTTCGACATTCATGGCGGCGGCCCGGACCTGGTGTTCCCGCACCACGAAAACGAGATCGCCCAGAGCGAGGCGGCCACCGGCCAGACCTATGCCGAAACCTGGATGCACGCCGGTGCCGTGCGGGTCGATGGCGAGAAGATGTCCAAGTCACTGGGCAACTTCTTCACCATCCGAGAGGTGCTAGAAAAGTATCCCGCCGAGGTGGTGCGCTACCTGCTGGTATCCAGCCATTACCGCAGCCCGATCAACTATTCCGAAGACAGCCTGAAAGAAGCCAAGGGTGCGCTGGAGCGTTTCTATCTGGCGCTGAAAGGGCTGGAGCGGGTCGAGCCGGCCGGTGGTGAAGCCTTTGTCGAGCGCTTTGCTGCGGCGATGAATGACGACTTCAACACTCCCGAGGCTTGTGCCGTGCTGTTCGACATGGTGCGCGAGGTCAACCGCCTCAAGACCAGCGACATGCAGGCTGCAGCCGGTCTGGCCGCGCAGCTGCGCAAACTGGCCGAGGTGCTGGGTGTGCTGCAACTGGAAGCCGACGAATTCTTGCTGGCCGGCAGTGCAGATAAACTGGCACCGGCCGATATCGAAACCATGATCGCGCAGCGTCTGGCCGCCCGTGAAGCAAAGGACTGGGCCGAATCCGACCGCATCCGCGATGAACTGGCGGAGCAGGGTGTGATTCTGGAAGACAGCAAAGGCGTGACCACCTGGCGCTATGCCTGATCCTGCAGGAATGGGCTTAGCCTGATCAGTAGCGATTAACCCGGGATTAGCCCCTGACAGACAATTATCAGGGGCAAGCCCTTCGTACAGTGCTGCGGTTTGCGCGTATTTGGTACGGTTGAGCAACAAGAAAAACCAAGAAGGAATAACCATGCGTTCGTTGATTACAACAGGCGTTGCCGGCCTTTCACTGGCAGCCTGCCTGGCCTGGAGCCCGGCATTGCTTGCTGACGAGGACTGGCAGAGCGATGACTGGAAGTACATCAGTGCAGAAGACCCCTGGGAAAACTGGAACCGCAAGGTGTTCAGGTTCAACGACACCCTGGATACCTATGCCCTGAAACCGGTGGCTAAAGGCTACCAGAAGATCACGCCCAAACCGGTACGCCGCAGCGTGCGCAATTTCTTCGGTAACCTGGGCGAAGGCAAAAACTTGGTCAATAACCTGTTGCAGGCCAAGTTCCATGATGCCGGTGTGGATACCGCGCGCTTTTTGTTCAACACCACGTTCGGGGTGCTGGGCATCTTTGACGTGGCCAGCAAAATGGGACTGCAACGCAATGACGAAGACTTTGGTCAGACCCTGGGCAAGTGGGGTGTGGGCAGCGGGCCTTATGTAATGCTGCCGCTGCTTGGCCCGAGCACATTGCGTGACGCGCCGGCACTGGTGCCGGATGCCTACAGCACAGTGTATCCGTATATCAGACAGGACCGTCCACGCTATGGCCTGGCTGCCGCCGATGTGGTCAGCAAGCGGGAGAACCTGCTCAGTGCCGAAGAGCTGGTATCCGGCGACAAATATGTCTTTATGCGTAATGCCTGGTTGCAGAACCGCGAGTTCCGGGTCAGGGATGGCAATGTGGTCGACGACTTCTAGTCCTCTTGCCGGCTGACTGCGGTTGCCGCACTCAGCCGGTTCCCGGGTGCAGCTGTTCTGCCAGCCTCAAACGACCCTTTGCTTTCGTGCGCGAGCGCAGGGCTCGTCGCGTCGGTCACTCTGTGATTGTGCAAGAATGACCAACTGCAACAACTTGACCGGTTAAAGCATCTTCTCGATGTGCAACCCGAGGACATGCTCATTGCCGTCAGCCGGTTCGCAGCGCACTACCGTGGCGGTGGCTTTGAGGCCGCTAAGCGAGCTGTGCTGCGAACCGATCTCCACCTCGACCTGCTGACCGGCGGCAAGCTGGCAGGCCGCGCGCAACTGCATGCCGGTACTGGACAGGTCGATGCAAACGGCAGGGATACTTTGGCCGTTAACGTACAACACTGCCTCGCTGTTCAGGTTCATGCGGATGAAATCACGTTTTTCGTCATAATCACGCAAGCGTTCACTCATGTCTGGCTCCGGAGCTGGGCAAAACGGTGCAGTATTTTCCGCTTGTCGGCAGAGCGAAAGCCGTTGACGTAGCGGTTGAATCCTGCGGTTGATAGGAGTACCTTTGCCGCATCTTAAAGCAATGAGCGGTTCATGACAAAAACCAGCATAGCAACCTGCACTGCAGACACGGCCATGCCGGCCGGGCTCACCCTGGATGTCCTGCTGGAAGACCAGAGGGCGGGGCGCTCTCTGCAGGAACATATACGTCCACGCAGCGGCAGCGTGCTGAGCGGCATCAGGTTTGACCACAGCATCATGCCGGCGCTCTACATGAGCGGTGATGCGGTGGATTTCTTCAGCCTGCCCGACGGGCGCATTTTGGCCTATCTGCTGGATGTATCCGGGCATGGCACGGCAGCTGCCTTGCTCAGCATGTTCATCAAGAGCACCGTGCGCTACAGCCTGGCCATGCAGCCGGGTGCCACCGCCGCTTCCGTGTTGTCTGATGTCAACCAGGCCTTGCTGGACGCCGACATGCGCAAGTATGGCACCATGCTGTGCATGATTTTTTCACCCCGCGACAACAGCCTGCAATGGAGTCACGCCGGGCATACGCCCCGGCCGGTACTCTGGACTCGGGAAGCTGCACAGCTGCTGCCGGGGCAGGGCCAGCCGGTCGGGCTGTTTGCCGGAGCAGACTATGCAAACCAGCAGCTGGAACTGTCACAGGAGTTTGCCCTGTGCCTGTTCAGTGACGGAATTCTGGATGTCCTGGCTGGTGATGATCTGGCCAGCAGGGAAACATCACTGGTAAGCTGTGTAACCCGGCATGGTGGCGACTTCACACAGTTGTGCAACGAATTGCTGACCAGTGACATGCACCCCGATGACCGTTCCGTTTTTGTTATCAGCAGGCCAGGACATGAGTAGCGGAAAAATCAGGTATGCCGTGCAGGATGGCAGTTTCATCCTGAAATGCAGTGGCGATGTGCGCCTGACGTATTGTTCCGTTCTGAACGATACCATCGAACAAAAATTCACCCGTGGGCGCTTTCAGTCCGTCATCATTGACCTGACCGAAGTGGACAGCATCGACAGTACCACTCTGGGGCTGCTGGCCAAGCTGTCGATCCTGTCGCGGGAAAACTTCGGCATGCTGCCAACCCTGGCCAGCACCAATCCGGACATCAGCCAGCAGCTGGAGGCCATGGGCATGTGTCGGGTGTTCAATATCGTACACACGCCGACGCCCTGTCCCGAATGCCTGACCGACCTGCCGGAACAACCCCAGGACCAGGCTGTGGTACGTGAACGGGTGCTGGAAGCGCACCATATCCTGATGGCGCTGAACGAGTCCAATCGTGAAGAGTTCCGCGATCTGGTCAGCATTCTGGAAGGCACCGGCAAGAACTGCTCAAACGCCTGAGCCGGTATTTATAACCTTCCATGCCAATCACCTGTTTCTGCCTGTACGAATAAATTCGTACCTACAGGTGTTGTCACGCCACATGCATTTCCGTAGGTGCGAATTCATTCGCACACGTATTTCCGGGCCTGGTCATGCCGGGTTTGTCCGGATAAATCCGGACCTACAGTAGCACCCCGTAGGTGCGAATTCATTCGCACACGTATTTCCGGGCTTGGTCATGCCGGGTTTGTCCGGATAAATCCGGACCTACAGCAGCACCCGTAGGTGCGAATTCATTCGCACATTAAAACCTCAAGTAATCAGGCAAACAGTGCTTCCAGCTTGCGCTGGTCCACGGCAAAGGCGCGGATGCCTTCGGCCAGTTTTTCGGTAGCCATGGCGTCTTCGTTGTGCGCCCAGCGGAAAGCGGCTTCGTTCAGCTCGATGCGTGCCTCGCCAGCCTGTTCCGCTGACAGCAGGCGCGGCAACGGGCCATCCAGTGCCGCCAGCTGACTGATCAGCTCGGGGCTGATGGTCAGGCGGTCACAGCCGGCCAGCGCCTCGATCTGGCCCAGATTGCGGAAGCTGGCACCCATCACCACGGTGTTGAAACCGTTGCTCTTGTAATAGCGGTAAATGCGTGACACCGACTGCACACCGGGATCGTCCAGCCCGCTGTAATCCTGACCGGTGGATTTTTTGTACCAGTCATAGATGCGGCCAACAAAGGGCGAAATCAGAAATACCCCGGCATCGGCACAGGCTGCAGCCTGTGCAAAGGAGAACAGCAGCGTCAGGTTGGTCTGGATGCCCTGTTTTTCCAGGCGCTCGGCCGCGCGGATGCCTTCCCAGGTGGAGGCGATCTTGATCAGGATGCGCTCCTTGCCCAGCCCTTTGGCCTCGTATGCCCCGATCAGCTGAAGGGCAGCGGCGTAGGTGGCTTCTTCATCAAACGACAATCGTGCATCGACCTCGGTGGAGATGCGACCCGGAATCAGCCGGCTGATTTCCAGCCCTACAGCCACGGCAAAAGCGGTGGCTGCCTGCCCGGCATCACCCTCGTGCCCGTTGCGTGCCTGCTGCAACAGGCCGGCATACTGCTCCTGCTGCGCCGCCTTCAGCAGCAGCGACGGATTGGTGGTGGCGTCCTGCGGTTTGAGGCTGGCAATCAGGCTGACATCGCCGGTGTCGGCAACCAGGGTGGTGTATTGCTTGAGCTGTTCGAGTCTGGAGGTCATGGCGGTTGATCTTCTGGTCGGGTCAAAAATTGCCCGACAGATTAGCAGCTGGACCGGCCTCGCGCCATAGCGCCCGGAGTCGCAATGATGACGTGGTCAACGTCCCTGCAACACCTCGATGGCCTGATCGAATACCAGCAGCGGGTTGTCGGTGCGGTGGATATCTGCAGACAGCAACTGGCGAAAACGGCGGGCACCGGGAAAACCCTGTGCAATGCCCAGCAGGTGACGGGTGACATGCACCACCTTGCCGCCGTTGCTGCAATGACGCTCGATGTAGTCGCGCATGGCCAGAAGCACCTCGGTACGGGTTTGCGGACTGTGACCGGGCAGACCGTACAGGCGCTCGTCCACCTCGCGCATCAGCCAGGGGTTGGCGTACACCTCACGGCCCAGCATCACGCCATCGAAGTGCTCAAGGTGCTGCTCGCACTCATCCAGCGTCTTGATGCCGCCGTTAAGGCTGAACTGCAGGGCGGGGAAGTCTTCACGCAGCTGGCGGGCAATGTCGTAGCGCAGCGGCGGCACATCGCGGTTAGCCTTGGGTGACAGGCCTTCAAGGATGGCAATGCGCGCATGCACGATGAAGTGCTCGCAGCCGGCCTCGGCCACGGTACCGATAAAATCCACCAGCTCTTCATAGCTGTCACGGCCATTGATGCCGATGCGGTGCTTGACCGTAACCGGAATGCTTACTGCATCACGCATGGCCTTCACGCCATCAGCCACCAGTTGCGGATGGCCCATCAGACAGGCACCGATCATGTTGTTCTGCACCCGGTCGCTGGGGCAGCCGACGTTGAGGTTGATCTCGCTGTAGCCCCATTGCTCGCCCATTTTGGCGCACTGCGCCAGCTCCTGCGCATTGCTGCCGCCCAGCTGCAGCACCAGCGGGTTTTCGCTGGCATCAAAATCCAGATGGCGCGGCGCATCACCGTGGATCAGCGCCCCGGTGGTGACCATCTCGCTATACAGCGTGGAGTGCTTGCTTAGCAGACGTACGAAGTACCGAAAATGCCTATCACTCCAGTCCAGCATCGGAGCGACTGAAAACAGCGACCGCCTTGTGTTGTGTGGCTTTGCCTTATTTGGTAAGGGTTCCAGGGTGTTTTGACTCTGTATCATTGGCTACCTTTCGGGACTATAAACTACCTTTTAAGCGTCGGCGGTGCTACATTTCATGCTACACATTTCTTTTGTAGCACCGGGGCAGCACACTATGGGAACTATAACGCAGCGGCTGAAAGCCGACGGCACGCCGAGCTATACCGCGCAGATCCGTATCAAGCGGCAGGGCAAGGTAGTTTATCAGCAAAGCCAGACGTTCAGTAAAAAGGCAGTGGCACAGGCCTGGATCAAGAAGCGCGAGACCGAGCTGGCCGAGCCCGGTGCACTGGATGCCGCGCTCAACAAAACAGACGTGACGGTGGCGCAGGCCATCGACCGGTACATTGAAGAGAACGAGCTGGTCAGGGACATGGGTCGCACAAAGCGGGCGAGCTTACAGGCGATTTCCAGAACTTGGATCGGCGAACTGCAGGCGCATGACGTGACCAGCCAGGTGCTGGTTGAGTATGCGCAGCGCAGGATGAAAGAAGACGGCATCCAGTCGTCAACGGTGGGCAACGACCTGGCGCACCTTGGGTCTGTTTTCTCGGTGGCACAACCTGCATGGGGTTACCCGCTGGACCCTGCTGAAATGCGCAGCGCTCGCGCAGTGCTTAAAAGCATGGGCATTGTGGGCCCAAGCAAGGAGCGTGACCGGCGGCCCACCCTGGAAGAGCTGGACTTGATCTTGTCGCACTATCAGGACCAGAAAGCTCGACGCCAACAAGAAATCGACATGCTGCGCGTGGTGACGTTTGCGTTGTTTTCTACCAGGCGGCAAGAGGAAATCACGCGCATCAGTCTTGATAAAACCGACGTAGAAAACAGGCGCTTTCTAATTACGGACATGAAAAGCCCGGGGCAAAAATGGGGGAATGATGTCTGGTGCCGGATGCCAGAAGAGGCGTGGCAGATAATGATGTCGGTACCCAAGTCGGTAGGGAGAATCCCTTTTCCCTACAACAGCAAATCCATATCGGCCAGCTTCACACGGGCGTGTCAGTTTCTGGCCATTGAGGATCTGCATTTTCACGACTTGAGGCACGAAGGGATCAGCCGGCTGTTTGAAATCGGCTGGGATATTCCGCAGGTTGCGAGCGTGTCCGGGCACAGGAACTGGAATAGCATGCGCCGGTACACTCACCTGAAGGGGGAGGGGGACAAGTACAAGGACTGGCCCTGGCTGGAGCGGGTTATC
>WPCI01116834.1_pt1 | contig 39894 bp, 36 predicted proteins | sample 5399871 | NCBI WGS metagenome assembly WPCI01 (sample SAMN12869469, study PRJNA574797) | sludge metagenome | isolation source: wastewater treatment of pH7 | place: China:Beijing | collected 2019-05-20 | reverse complement strand
CCAACACCAACCAACAACCGTTAGCTAATGCCGGGGATTAAAATAATTGGCATTTGACAATCAAGTGCACACTATTGAGTTCTCAAGGACCAGACACCACCCGTAACGACCAAACCAATGGCCCTCCGAGAAGCTGATCTGTCACCATCCACATCAACCCGAAGGCGATTTAGGCAACTTGTCTAGCTTAGCACATGTTTCCAGTGCTGCTTGCGCATTGTGATGAACCGGCGGCTTCCGCTACCGGCTCCGTTGCGCTGACAAGGAATTACATTACGCGTGACCAGCACCCCGAAGCAATTCCAGCTAATACCCGGGCGTGTCACCACCCAAAAACCCCGGAAACCCGCCACACCACACACGCAGCGCACCCACACGAAGCAAAGCGAGCTTGCGAGAAACGAAAAGACGGGCCACAGCACTTGGCTGTGACCCGTCTCTCGTAGCTACGCCGTGGCGCAGGGTTTCTCGATTACGCGCGAACTCCCGCGAGGGTTTTCTTCCCTCGGCGCAACACGGCGAACGCACCGTGCAACAACTCATCGGCGGAAAGCGTGGCATCTTCAGCAGTAACCTGCACGTTGTTCACGTAGACCCCACCCTGCTTGATGGCACGGCGCGCCTCAGTGAGGCTCGGCACCAACTTCGCCTCAACCAAGAGCTGGGCGATTGACGCACCCGCCGCTCCTGAAGCAATGGGCAGTTCGTCGAGTGCAGCAGCGAGCGTTGCGGCGTCAAGTGCGGTCAGATCTCCCTGACCGAACAGCGCTTCAGAGGCGAGGATCGCAGCCTCTACCGCCTCGGAACCATGCACCAACGTCGTCACCTCAAGCGCCAGCTTCTTCTGGGCCGCACGACGGAATGGCTCTTCTTCAACCAGTCGCACGTACTCTTCGATCTCGGCACGCGACATGAAGGTAAACACCTTCAGTCGATCAATCACATCAGCATCAGCCTGGTTCAACCAGAACTGGTAGAAGCGATAGGGCGAGCACATCTCGGCATCGAGCCAGATCGCATTGCCCTCGCTCTTGCCAAACTTCGTGCCGTCAGAGTTAGTAATCAGCGGAGTGCCGATGGCATGCGCAGACGCCCCCTCAACCTTACGGATGAGGTCGGTGCCGCTGGTCAAGTTACCCCACTGATCGCTTCCGCCCGATTGCAGCTTGCAATCGTATTGACGGAAAAGCTCCAAGTAGTCATAGCCCTGAAGAATCTGGTAGCTAAATTCGGTGTAGCTGATGCCCTCATCAGAATTCAAACGCGCTGCGACCGCATCTTTTCGAAGCATCGTCCCCACGCGGAAATGCTTCCCGATCTCACGGAGAAAATCGATCGCTGAAAGCGGGGCAGTCCAATCGAGGTTATTTACGAGACGCACTGCGTTCTCGCCCTCGTTCGAAAGAAATCGCGAGACCTGCCCCTGCAGGCGAGTCACCCATTCTGCCACCGTGTCGCGGCTGTTCAACGTACGTTCAGCCGTAGGGCGTGGGTCGCCAATCAGGCCGGTTGATCCGCCAACTAGGCCAAGCGGCTTATGCCCCTTGAGCTGGAGCCGTCGCAACAACAGCAGCTGCACCAGGTTGCCAAGATGAAGACTCGGAGCCGTCGGATCAAATCCGCAATAATACGTGAACGGAGCACCCTCGAGCAGCTCACTGAGCGCCTCGGGGTCGGTCGATACGTGCACCAGCCCGCGCCACTGCAGCTCGTCCCATAGGGTTGCGAAGCTGTCATCATTGCGCTGGGCCGACATGATCTCGGCTCGTTCATCAATTACAGACACGACGACAATCGTACCGTCTTTGCACGGCACTCGGCGACCGCACGAGCGCCTGCAGCATCACGACGTCACACTTCGGCCAGTATCGACCAGCACCACTCAAGGAACTCGCCACCCGGCACCAAAGTGCAAACGAACCTGACCAGAAGTACGACGTTGACGGCACCCTAGTCCGATGAAATTCGGCTGCTCCCGCCGCACACTCGAAGTATGCACACACCAATTCTTCAAGCAAATCTGCTGACAAAGCACTACGGCGCGACCCGCGCCCTCGATGGTGTTTCCCTTCAGATCGCCACGGGAACTTCAACTGCGATCATGGGCGCGTCTGGCTCGGGCAAGACGACGCTCCTGCACGTGCTTGCCGGTATCGTGCTGCCGGATTCAGGAACGGTTGCCTTCGACGGAGTACCCATTACAGCCGTGAACGATCGTGAACGAAGCCGACTTCGCCGCGATCAATTTGGGTTCGTGTTTCAGCAGGGACTGCTGCTGCCGGAGCTCACCGCAATCGAGAATGTCGCCCTGGCACTGATGCTGCAGGGCAGATCAAAGAACGAGGCAACCGGGCCAGCAGCGCATGCGCTCGCAACGCTCGGACTCGCTGGTCTCGAGGATCGCCGGATCGGTGAACTCTCGGGCGGGCAAGCGCAACGAGTTGCGATTGCGCGCGCTCAAGTGACCGGGGCAAGAATCGTCTTTGCCGATGAGCCGACCGGCGCCCTCGATTCAACGACCTCCGGTGAAGTCATGGACGCGTTGCTGGGATCAACAGTCTCACAGGGACGCACCCTCGTCATGGTCACGCACGACGCCACTGTGGCCGCACGGTGTCAACGGGTCATCTCGGTGCGCGACGGCCGGATTGTGTCAGATAGCGCTGGCAATACAGTGCAGATGCCAGGCACACCTCAGTACCTTTCGCAGACGCAGCAAGCTGCTCCTTTGGCTGAGACGCGCCCGGCCCAGCATGTGCCCTCACCCCACGGCCAGGCCCAGACACAGCGACCACAGTATGCGGCTCCCGCATACGCGCCAGCTGCGCACACGCCACCCACATACGCGCCAGCCGCGCACACGCCACCCGCATACGCGCCAGCCGCGCACAGGCCACCCACGCACACGCCGCCGCGAGACGCGCCGCAACCTCCAAGCGAGAGCAGCGCAAACGAGGTGAATCGTTGATCCTCAGAGTATTCGCCCTGCTCACCCGGCCAAGCGCGCAGGGCATGGGCGCAATGGTGTTACCAGGGGTGGCATTCGCCAGCGTGACCGCGCTCCTAACAATCGTGCTCGGCGGGGCACAAAGCTTCTGGGCATACACGGACGACATGGCTGGCCTCTATCAGGTATGCACGGTCATGGCACTTGTGCTCATGGGCATTCCGCTCGTCTCGCTCGGAGCCGCTGCCGCGAAACTTTCTGCGCGGCGGCGTGATCACCGCCTCGCGACGCTGCGTCTGCTTGGGGCGAGCACCACGACGACGTCAACCTTGGCCGTGCTTGAGGCCGCATCAATCGCGCTCGTGGGTGCGGTCACAGGATCGCTCCTTGCGTGTGCAGCAAGCCCGCTCATTGGCCTGATCCACTTCCGCGGACACGCTCTTGGCGCGGCTGCGGTATTGCTCCCGGTCGGGGCATCAGCAGCAGTGGTGTGCGGGATCGTCGTGATTGCCACGCTAAGCGCGATCTTCAGCCTGCGACGAGTGAACATTTCGCCGCTAGGTGTCGCGCTCAAACAACAGGCACCCGCGATTGCGTGGATACCCGCACTCATCGCGATCGGAGGCATCATTCTTGCGAGCCTCATCATGAGCAACCTCAGCGCGTTCGGGGGAATCGCGGCAATGATTGCAGGAATCGGCATTGCGCTCACAATCACCCTCTTCGCGATTGACGTCATCGGCACATGGGTGCTCGGCATGTTCGCTCGCCGACTCGCTCGCACTGCGCAACACGCAGCGCATCTGCTCAGCGCACGGGCGATCCTCGAATCCCCTCGTGCCGCTTGGCGGCAAGTATCTGGCGTCGCGATCGCAAGCTTCGTCGCCGTATTCGCCGGCGCAGGAGTTGCGCTCCTTGGCATGGCAGAAAGCAGCGAACGCACCGGGGCAGAAGACTTCCTCGTCGCTGATATTCGCACGGGGATCATCATCGTGGTGGTTGGCACCTTCGTCATGGTGGCGTGCACGATTGGAGTGAACCAGGCAGCGCAGATTCTTGATCGCGCAGATATCTCACGATCCCTCAGCGTCATGGGTGCGCCGATTGAACTCCAGCATCGCGCACGCGCTCAAGCAGTCATTCGCCCGCTCCTGCTCGCATCCTTGGGATCAGCACTGCTCGCAGGTGTGCTGCTATTGCCGCTCGTGGGCGCGGCGCTCCTGCTCGCACCACTCTCGCTTGCAGTCGTGCTGTCATCGATAGTGGTCGGTTTCGGGCTCGTGCTGCTTGCCCTGCGACTCACCAAACCGCTGCTCCAACAGCTTGCAACGGTCTAAATGAAACGAAGGTGGCACCCGGGAAAACTCCTCGGGTGCCACCTTCGTGACATCTGAAATGGGTCACGCCCCTGATGCGCGGAACTCTCCAATTCGCTCGGCAAGACGCGCCAACTGCTCGTCTACCCGGACGCGAGCGGTGCCGCCCACCCCAACACGAGAGTTCACCGAACCCTCAATCGTCAGCACCTGACGCACCCCGGGGGTCAGATGCTCGGACACGGTCAGCAGCTCAGCGTCACTTGGCTCATGCAGCTCGATCCCGCGATCCTCGCAGTATCGGACCAACTCACCCGAAATCTCGTGCGCATCACGGAAGATGACGCCCTGCTTGACCAGCCACTCAGCCACGTCGGTCGCGAGCGAGAAGCCCTGCGGAGCAAGTTCTGCCATGCGAGCCGTGTCAAACCGCATGGTCGCAACCATTCCGGTGAATGCAGGCAAGAGCACTTCAAGTTGCTGGATCGAATCGAATACTGGCTCTTTGTCTTCTTGCAGATCACGGTTGTACGCGAGCGGCAGTCCCTTCAGCGTGGCCAGCAACCCCGTGAGGTTGCCAATCAGTCGACCGGACTTGCCTCGCGCCAACTCGGCGATATCTGGGTTCTTCTTCTGCGGCATGATGCTCGAACCCGTCGAGTAGCCATCGTGCAGACGAACGAAACCGAACTCCTTCGTGTTCCAAATAATGATTTCTTCGCTCAAGCGCGAGAGATCAATACCGATCTGTGCGGTAATGAAGGCAAACTCTGCGACCACGTCACGGGCAGCGGTGCCGTCGATGGAGTTCTCTAGCGGATCTCCCAATCCCAGTTCGGCTGCCACGAGACGCGGATCCAGGCCGAGTGAGCTTCCCGCGAGTGCACCTCCCCCGTAAGGCGAACGACGTGCCCGAGCGGTCCAGTCACGCAGTCGCTCGAGGTCGCGGATCACGGGCCACGCGTGCGCGGCGAGCTGGTGAGCCAGCAATACTGGCTGGGCGTGCTGCAGGTGAGTGCGGCCAGGCAAGATTGCGTCTGGGTGCGCAAGCGATTGGTCGAGGATCGCACCCGCGAGATCGAGCAGCAGCGTCTCAATCGTGGCAGCATGGTCGAGCAGATAGAGCCGCACAAGCGTGGCGATCTGATCGTTGCGGCTTCTGCCAGCGCGGAGCTTTCCGCCGAGTTGCACACCTGTGATCTCAATCAGCAGTCGTTCGAGCGCCGAGTGTACGTCTTCGTCTTCGTCACCCGGAACGGCGCGACCGTCAGCCACGCGGGCTGCGAGCTCATCGAGTGCGGCGTGCATGTCGCGAAGTTCGTCTTCGCTGAGATACCCCGCAGCCGCAAGCGCCACGGCGTGCGCTTTGGAACCTCGAATATCGTATTGGGCGAGCGTCCAGTCGAACTGGGTTGATTTGCTCAGCAGTTGCAGTTCTGGCGAAGGGCCGCTGGCGAAACGCCCGCCCCAGAGCGCACCAGCCTCAGCTGCGCGGTTGCCGGTCTCGTTTTGGGTAGCTTCGTTCGCCTCAGTCACGGTTCCAGCTTAGCGATCGTTCTGCGTCGTCAAGGCCGAAGCGCCAGACAGTTGCGGCGATCCAGTGCTCGAGGAGTTCTTCACCGTGGGCGGCCAGGTCTGGACCAAGCTGCTGGAACACCTCTGCGCTCACCAAGCCGACGAGCGACGACCACGTCTCAATTGCGGCGACGCCAAGCGCCGGATCAAATGCGAGGCCGAATTCTGCTGCACCTACGGCAAGCTCTGCGCTCAACGCCGCAGAGACGGCAGGTGAGGCGTGTACCGAAGCTGCGGTCGGGGCGTCTCGCAGTACGCCAGCGGTGAGGACCCCGAGGAAGGCTGCCATCACTCTCGTCCCCGGAGTATTCGTGTGCTCTGCCGGTGCCTGATATCCCGGCACGGGTGTGCCATATGCCAGAGCCCAGCGGGCCGGGTTCGCAACTGCCCAGGCCCGCATACCGCGGGCAATCTCGGCCACTTGTTCTGCTGGCGAAGCCGGGGTCAGTTCGTGTGCGCGGGGAATCGATACCTGTGCGAGGTCTTCGTATGCGTCGATGATGAGCAGAGTCAGGAGTTCATCACGATTCGCAACGTGCCGGTAAATGGCAGAAGAGGCGACCCCCAGACCACGCGCGATCTCGCGCACGGAAAGAGCCGCAGCGCCCACCTCGGCAAGTTGCTCGTTGCCCAGCCGCAGGATCCCCTCACGCATCTGCGCACGGGCCTCTGCGTGCGTGCGTCGAGGTCGTTCCATAGCTGTAGTTTGGCATGGATCCGCACCGCCCGCAATTTAGAGAGCACTGCTCTTGAATTTACGTGAGACCTCAGGTAGCGTTGCCTTCGAAATAAAGTGAGCACTGATCACAAAAGGAGCACGTATGCGATACCTCATCACCGGAGCCGGGCAGATTGGGCAACAACTCGCCCGCGACCTCAGCACCGAAGGGCACGAAGTCACCGTGCTTCGACGGAGCGACTCCCCGATCACCGGAGCGACCACCATTTCGGCAGATGCCGGAGACCGAGACGCGATCCGCAGCGCCGCCCAGGGAGCAGCCGCCATCTTTCACTGCGTGCACGCGGCCTACTCGGCAGACATCTGGCGAGCAGAACTGCCACACCGAGAAAAGGCCGTCATGGATGTCGCAGCGGAACTCGACATTCCAGTGGTGTTTCCCGAATCCGTCTACGCCTTCGGTCACGGGGCAAGACAACTGCGCGAAGACTCACCGCTTGCGCCCGTCTCGCCACTCGGCGAGGTACGCGCCGAACTGATCCGCGCCCGCAATGCACACCACGCCCGCACCGCGTCTGTCGTCGCATCAGATCTCTTTGGCCCCACGGCCACCGCTGGCGGCTCAGTAATCCTTTCGACCATCGTTGCACCGATCCTCGAAGGCAAAGCCGGCTGGGCGCTCGGCGATCCTGACGCACCGCACGCAGTCACCTCCATCCCAGACCTCAGCCGAGCCATGTTCGCAGCAGAATCGCTCGCGACTTCTCGCGGCATCACGCTACTCGCGCCCACCCCGGACGCCCGCAGCCCGCGCGAGATGGCAGGAGATGTCGCGCGCCTCCGCGCCACGAAGCCCTCGACACAAGCCCGGGTGCACAAGATTCCAGGCTGGGCGCTCTCCCTCACCGGGCGATTCTCAGCCCAGCTCCAAGAAATCAGCAACCAACGGTATCTCTGGACACAGCCGAGCACACTCGAAGCGGGGCGCCTGAGCACCGAACTTGGCCTCTCACCGACACCGTGGCCTGACACCCTGCGGGAGTGGGTACGCACGCGTGAGCGCTTCGCGTGAGCGCTTCGCGTGAGCGCTTCGGGTCAGCGCTTCGGGTCAGCGCTTCGGGTCAGCGCTTCGAACTAGCGTTTCGCGTCAGCACTTCGAACTAGCGCTTCGAACTAGCGTTTTGCGAGCAACCACACCATAAGTGCCTTTTGCGCGTGCACCCGGTTCTCTGCTTCATCCCACACGGCACTCTGCGGGCCGTCGATCACCTCTGGCGCAACCTCGTACTCGCGGTAGGCAGGCAGGCAGTGCAAGAAAATCGCATCGTCAGCGGCGCGCTCCATCAGCTCAGGTGTGACCCGGTACGCACCAAACGTGGCGAGACGATCGGCCTTCTCAGCCTCCTGCCCCATCGACACCCAGGTATCGGTGATCACGACATCTGCACCCGCGACGGCGGCTTGCACATCAGAAGTGACCGTCACACTTCCACCAGTCTCGGCAGCGATCCGCTGAGCATCTGCAACGATGTCAGCGCGTGGCTGGTAGCCCTCAGGCCCAGCAACCCGAATGTGCATGCCTGCCGTTGCGAACCCGAGCAGATACGAGTGCCCCATATTGTTCGCGGCATCGCCAAGATAGCTTGCGGTCACCCCGCGCAGATCACCCTTGCGCTCACGAATAGTTTGGAGATCGGCAAGGATCTGGCAGGGGTGAAAATCGTCGCTGAGCGAATTGATAACTGGCACGGTCGAGTGCGCGGCCATTTCCTCAAGCCCAGCGTGCGCAAATGTGCGCCACACAATCAACGAGACCATCCGCGAGAGCACCTGAGCGGTGTCGGCAATCGATTCTTTCTCCCCGAGCTGGGCCTCACCGGGATTCACGATAATCGCGTTGCCGCCAAGCTCAGCGACGCCCGCAGCAAAGCTGAATCGGGTCCGAGTACTGGTCTTGTCAAAAAACACGGCAGCGCTCTGCGGCCCCTCAAGAGGACGCTCTGCGAATCGATCTGCTTTCAGCCTTGCGGCAAGCTCAAGCACCTCCAGTTGCTCGGCCGGAGAAAGATCGTCATCGCGAAGAAAATGCCTAGTCACCCTCTCAGCCTAGTCGCCGAAACGCGGTGATTCTGCGCAGGGTCACGCCGAGTACAGCAGCGCAAGGATCACAGGGTCGGTCTGATCCCGCCAAGTGCCCCGCAACGCATACTGGTCAGCTCGCGCAGATACTCCTGAATCGACCACTCGCACCAGATCAAGCACGGTCAGATCTGACTCAATCCTGGTCAGGGAGCCCACGTGTTCCAAAGTCGCATCTGCAAGATCGGGAATCAGATCATTTGGATTTCCAGATCCCTGCACGCGGACCGCTGGATCGCGCGGCACCTGGCTTCCATCAGCACTCTGCACAAACTCATCGGCCTGCTGGCCGCCAGTAGCCATGATCGAGGCGAGAACCGCCCGGTACACCGGATCACCAGCGGCATCGCTGATCCACCGCGTACCAAGCACCCCGTGCTCCGAGGTACCAATCAGCGTTGCCTCGCCGCCCTCGCGAAGCGATGCTCGATAGGTCATCGGCACATGGTAGACCGTGTCATCGCCAGCAGTAACAAGCACGCCCTCCAAGCCCACCTCACCGGCTGGGTCGTCCAGGCGGTAGCCGCCAAAGCTCTCAAGCTTGGACGCATCACCACCGAACCACGACTGCGAAGGCAGCCAAGCGGCGAGCAATTCGAGTTTGGTCGGAGTCATCGTGGTCTTGTGCATGAGTGCCATACCAGGATCCTACGCCCAAAGACAGCAGTGGGGGCAGTGCCCGTTTCCGGTCACTGCCCCCCACTCAGGCGACTCGAGAAATTACTTCGCGAGCTGCTGCTTCAGCTTGCTTGCTGCGCGAGCACGCGTGGTCGCATCAAGGTGCACCTTGCGAATACGAACCACTTCAGGAGTCACCTCAACGCACTCATCTTCACGCGCAAACTCAAGTGATTCTTCGAGCGTGAGCTGACGTGGCGGGGTCATCGACTCAAACGTGTCGGCATTCGCCGAACGCATGTTCGTGAGCTTCTTTTCCTTGGTGATATTGACGTCCATATCCTCGCTTCGCGAGTTCTCGCCAATGACCATGCCCTCGTACACCTCTGCGGTCGGCTGCACGAAGAAGCTCATACGCTCTTGCAGAGCAATCATTGCGAACGGAGTCACCACGCCGGCGCGGTCAGCCACGATAGAACCGTTGTTACGGGTCACGATTGGGCCGGCCCATTCGGCGTAGCCGTGTGCGATGGCGTTGGCGATACCGGTGCCGCGAGTCTCAGTCATGAACTCGCTGCGGAATCCAATCAGACCGCGTGACGGCACGATGAACTCCATGCGCACCCAGCCGGTGCCATTGTTCACCATGTTTTCCATGCGGCCCTTACGGGCTGCAAGCAACTGGGTGATTGCGCCGAGGTGCTCTTCCGGGGTATCAATCGTGAGGTGCTCGTATGGCTCGTGAGTCTTGCCGTCGACCTCGCGGGTCACCACCTGAGGCTTGCCGACGGTGAGCTCGAAGCCCTCGCGTCGCATGTTCTCAACGAGGATCGCAAGAGCCAGCTCGCCACGACCCTGCACCTCCCACGCATCTGGACGACCAGTGTCGACGACACGCAGTGACACGTTGCCGATGAGCTCGCGATCAAGACGATCCTTGATCATACGAGCGGTCAGCTTGTGACCCTTCACCTTGCCCACCAGCGGCGAGGTGTTCGCGCCAATGGTCATCGAAATCGCTGGCTCATCGACAGTGATCGTAGGCAGCGGACGTACGTCTTCTGCGTCGGCGATGGTTTCACCGATTGTGATGTTCTCGATACCCGCGATCGCGACGATATCGCCAGGACCAGCCTGCTCGGCAGGGTAGCGGGTGAGCGCCTTGGTAAGCATGAGCTCGGTGATGCGCACGTTCTGGACGCTGCCGTCGTGCTTCACCCAGGCGACGTTCTGACCCTTCTTGATCCACCCGTTGTGCACGCGAAGCAGCGCGATACGGCCGAGGAATGGCGAAGAGTCAAGGTTGGTGACGTGCGCCTGAAGCGGGTGCTCATCGTCGTAGTGCGGTGCTGGCACACGCTCAAGAATGGTCTCGAAAAGCGGCTCAAGGTCGGGGTTGTCTGGCAGTTCGCCGTCTGCTGGGCGAGTGTGGCTTGCCGCACCCGCACGACCCGAGAGATACACGGTGGGCACGTCGAGCACTGCGTCGACATCGATATCTGGGTTCTCTTCACTCAGATCGCTCGCAAGCCCGAGAAGCAGATCTTGAGCCTCACCCTCGACCTCTTCGATGCGCGCGTCTGGGCGGTCGGTCTTGTTTACGGCGAGGATCACTGGCAGCTTCGCTTCGAGCGCTTTGCGCAGGACGAATCGGGTCTGCGGCAGTGGCCCCTCGCTTGAGTCAACGAGCAGCACCACACCATCAACCATTGACAGCGCGCGCTCCACCTCGCCACCGAAATCGGCGTGGCCCGGAGTATCGACCACGTTAATGGTGATGGAACCGTTCTTCGCGTGTACGCCTTCGTAGCTGATGGCGGTGTTCTTCGCGAGAATGGTGATGCCCTTTTCGCGCTCGAGATCGTTCGAGTCCATCACGCGATCGTCTACGTCAGCATGCGCGTCAAAGCTGTTGGTCTGACGCAGCATGGCGTCAACAAGGGTGGTCTTACCGTGGTCAACGTGTGCGACGATAGCGACATTACGAAGGTCTTCGCGTGTGGCGAGAGCCATATTGAGGGTTCCTAACGAACGAAAATTTGCAACGTTCTATATTACATGCACAAAAGTGTACGTTTTCTAGCCAAAGCCTCACCCTATCTCGTTGGCACTTTGATTTCGCACTCCTGCGGGGTTGACGCCGAAAGATCCGCAACTTAACATGAAACCAAATGGTTGCACATACTCTCTCAGACGACGAAGTGGATCGCATCTTCCGGGCCCTCGCAGACCGGACGAGGCGCGATATCGTTCGCCGCACACTCACCGCCCAAGCCTCAATCTCGGAGCTCGCGAAGGACTATGACATGTCATTCGCTGCCGTACAAAAGCATGTTGCCGTGCTCGAAGCAGCAGACCTCGTCACCCGCACCCCGAAGGGAAGGGAGCGCATGATCCACGGCAACCCCGAAGCAATTCAGCGGGCACAACGCCTCCTCAGCCACTTCGAAACAGTGTGGCGAGAACGGATCAACCGACTCGACACGCTCCTCTCCACCGATACCTAGCCCCGCACCTCTCACCAGAAAAGAAGCCATCATGCCCATCACCTCCGTCGATACCGACCCCGAAGCACTCACCCTGCGCGTCATCGCAGATTTCACCGCTCCCGTGCGCAGACTCTGGGATGCCTACCTCGACCCGCGACAGATTGAACGCTTTTGGGGACCGCCAACCTACCCGGCAACATTCACGCAACACGATGGTTTCGTCGGCGGACTCACCAAGTACCACATGACCAGCCCCGAGGGTGAGACTCACCACGGCTACTGGAAATGGAGCGCTCTCGACGAAGGGCGATCATTCGAAGTGCGGGATGGATTCGCGGGCCAAGACGGCGAACCCAACCCAGATTTGCCAGACATGCGGATCACCTTCGAGTTCTCTGAGACGGCGCTCGGCTCCCGGCTCACTACGACCACATTCTTCAACTCACTCGAGGAACTCGAACAGCTGCAATCAATGGGCATGGTCGAAGGCATGAGCTCGGCCATGGCACAAATTGACGATGTGCTTGCCGACCTCACCTCATTCGCCGCGGGCAACGGCACCGCAACGCAGCTCATTGGAGACCATCAAGCCAGGATCTCGCGAGTGGTTCGAGGAACTGTCACGCAGCTCTGGCAAGCCTTCACCGACCCGAGCCTGCTGCGCCAATGGCAGCTGGGGCCAGACGGATGGGAGATGACCATCTGTGAGATTGACGCCACGGTCGGAGCAACCGCCCACACTGAATGGCGCAACATCGACACAGGCGAGAGCTTTGGCTTCACCGGAGTGGTGATCGCCTCAGCCCCCACGCAGCGAATCGTCACAACGGAGCGCATGGTCTCACCCGCGGATCCTGCCGGGACAGCAAGCCCGGAAACGCTGAATGAGCTCACCCTCACCTCTGTTGACGGCGGCACGCTCGCCTCCTACCTCATCACCTACCCGAACGCTGACGTGCGGGAGATGGTGCTCGCCACGGGAATGGCTGACGGCATGGAAGCAAGCTTTGTCCGTTTGGAACGCGAAGTGCTTGGCTAACTCGGGCTGCTGCTGCCCGTCTAGGCGCGCAATGCGAGACCGGCAGCAGCCTCGAGCACAAGCAGCGCCGACAAACGAACCGTGCGAGCGTCAGCGGCATCGGCGGTCGCATCGACTTCTGCAATATCGAGCCCTCGCACACGGCGATCCGCTGACAGCAGACGTGCGATGCGTCGCAACTCATGCGCTTGCAGACCGCCGGGAAGCGAGGCCGGGCATCCGGGAGCCACGCTGCGGTCGCAGACATCTACGTCAAGGTCAACGTGAATCGCTCCCCCACCGCCACCGGCGATGGCCAACGCCTCTGCCGTGATGTCGGCGAGCGGGCGCTCATGCAGTTCATCGCGGTGGATCACCGTCATGCCAAGATCCTTCGCGCGCTGACGATATGCCTGCGAGTTCGCAAAATCTGCAATGCCGATCTGCACGATATGCCTGGGATTCATGCCCATCTCGATCAAACGACGCACGGGAGAGCCGTTGCTGCGGCCATCGCGCAAATCATGGTGCGCGTCAAGGGTGATCAGCCCTGCCGAGCCGATTCCTCCGTGCGCCTCTGCGACTCCAAGCGCCGCAGGAACAGTGCAGGCGTTGTCGCCGCCAAGGGCAACCACCAGTTCCGCCGAAGCCGAAAGCGAGGTGATGAACGCCGCGGCGGCAGTTTCACCGGCTTCAGTGTCTGGATCGGCAACGTCACCGGCATCAGCGATGCTGAGCGCTTCATGAATCACGATCTCGGTCTCACTGCCACGGTGCCCGGGAGCCCCTGCAGCAACCACATGGGTTGAGTACCGACGAAGCGCATCACGGATCGCCGCGGGCGTCTCATGCGCATTCGTCGGAGAGAGCGAGGTCTTGCTCGTGGGCACGCCAACGATGACTAGATCGGCATCCTCGGTGGGTGCGGCCCAGCCACCAGCCCGGGGCCAGAGTGGATCGTGCGATAGCTTCATGCTGCTCATAATTCGACTCTAGGCATGGCGCACTCTTTCGAGAAGCAAAAGCCAGGCGCACCGTCTGGGATCACGGACAGTTATGCAGAGATGCCCCTACTTCCCCACCCCCAAGTGGGCTGGAATCGATGCATGAGCAACACAGTGATTCTCGGAGCAGCACCCCTCACCGTCGCAGACGTGGTCGCGGTCGCCCGCCATGACGCCAGGGTCGAAATCGACGATGCCGCCCGCACCCGCATCAGCGAGAGCCGACGCATGATCGAAGAACTCGCAAACGACACCCGCCCCCACTACGGCGTATCAACTGGCTTCGGCGCACTCGCAAAGGTACAAATTCCCACCGAAAAACGACAGCAGTTGCAGCGCAGCCTGATCCGCTCACACGCAGCAGGAACCGGAGCCGAGGTCGAACGCGAGGTCGTGCGCGCCCTCATGCTGCTTCGACTGAACACCCTCGCGAGTGCACGAACTGGCGTGCGCCCCGTAGTAGCCGACACTTACGCCGCCATCTTGAACGCCGGGATCACCCCGGTCGTACACGAGTACGGCTCACTCGGATGCTCCGGCGATCTAAGCCCACTCGCACACTGCGCCCTCACCCTCATGGGCGAAGGCCAAGTGCGCGTCGACAAGCACCCACACGCTGCCCCCATCGATGCCGCACAGGCGCTTGCAGCCGCCAACATCGAGCCACTCGTGCTCGCCGAAAAAGAAGGCCTTGCGCTCATCAATGGCACCGACGGCATGCTCGGCATGCTGTGCCTCGCACTGCACGACCTCGCAAAGCTCTTCAAAACCGCAGATTTCGCAGCAGCAGCCAGCGTCGAAGCGCTCACCGGCACCGACGCAGTCTTCGCCGCTGACCTGCAGGAACTGCGCCCGCACCCAGGACAGGCAGCTGCCGCCTCAAACATGGCAAGCGTGCTCAAAGATTCGACCCTCGTGCAGCGCCCACAAGAGGGCGAGTTCACCAGAGTGCAAGACGCATACTCATTGCGCTGTGCGCCACAGGTGCACGGGGCGGCCCGCGATACCGCAGACCACGCAGCTCGCGTCGCCGCAGTTGAACTGCGATCGGCAGTAGACAACCCCGTCGTACTTCCAGACGGTCGCGTCGAATCAAACGGGAACTTCCACGGTGCTCCCGTCGCCTACGTGCTCGACTTCCTCGCAATCGCCGTCGCAGACCTGGCTTCAATCAGCGAGCGCCGCACCGACCGTTTCCTCGACGTCGCGCGCAACCACGGCCTGCCTCCGTTCCTTGCCGCAGACGCGGGCCTCGACTCGGGCCTCATGATCGCACAGTACACCGCGGCCGGAATCGTTTCTGAGCTCAAGCGACTCGCCACTCCGGCGTCCGTCGACTCGATCCCTTCATCGGCCATGCAGGAAGATCACGTGTCAATGGGTTGGCACGCTGGCCGCAAGCTTCGTCGCGCCATCGACGGCCTCACCCGCGTACTCGCAATCGAGTTGCTGGCTTCGACGCGAGCACTCGACTTTCGGACCGGCGAAGCGAAGGGCGCACCCGCAGTTGCCACCGCCGCGGTGCACGAACTGTTCCGAAGCCGCATCTCAGCACCCGACACCGATGGCTTCCTTTCGCCTGACATCACCGCTGCATATGAATTCGTGCTCAATGGTGAAGTCGTTGAAGCGGCCGAAGGCGCACTCGGCTCACACCTCAAGTAGCGCCTCGGGCGGCTCCGCCTCTCGCATCTCGCATCTCGCGGGGAAGCACCAGCGCGGATCCGCCCGAACCGCCCGTCCAGCACCGAGTAGGCTCAATTTATGACTCAGCCGAAAGTTCCTGCGGCGGATCAGACGCTGCGAATCTTGAGCATGCTCGCAGCAGCGCGCGGGCCGATGCCTGCGAACATGATCGCCACACAGCTCGAGTTGCCGCGATCCACCGTCTATCACCTGCTCGCAACCCTGCAAGAGCACGGCTTTGTGATGCACCTGCCAGAAGAACGCCGATATGGGCTTGGCATCGCCGCGTTTGAACTGAGCTCTGCATACACGAGACAGGAACCCCTCGCGCGAATCGGCAGGCCCCTCATCGTCGCACTCGTCGATCAGCTCGGTTTCAGTGGACACCTTGCGGTGCCGCACGGCCGTGATGTGCTCTACATCATTGAAGAACGAGCGAAAGGTGCACCCGCGCTCATCACCGACGTGAACGTGCGCCTCCCCGCGCACCTGACGGCGAGCGGCAGGGCGATCCTCGCCGCATTGCCGAAGGCTCAATTGCGAGCACTGTACCCGGGCAAAGAAGCCTTCGTGCATCGCACCGAATCAACGGCGACACTGCCAGAGCACGACTCGATCGATCGCTACTCAAGGCTGCGCACGGTGCTCGATGACACGCTGACGCGGGGATTCGCCGTTGAACGGGGATCCGTCACCGCAGGGTTCTCCTCGGTGTCAGTACCGGTGCTCGATCATCGCGATTGGCCGGTAGCAGCTATCGCGGTGACCTTTCGCGATGAAGAGGTCCCCGAGGATCGCCTAGCCGACCTCGCCGAAGTTGTGCGCGGGGCGGCAGGCACGCTCGCTTCGCGCATCTATGGCCGAAGTCGTTAACCTCACTCAGCGTGGTTGCTGGATAGATCAGACCTCGCTTGCGCACCGGCTCGCCCAACCTTCTGGTGAGTGCGCGCGAACTTCCGATCGGCGCGCACGCCAATTGCGCGCAATGCGCCAAGGATCGCAACCAGATCGACAAGCTCCTGCATCCAGGCACCGAGCAGAGCAGGCAGGAACCCGAACGCTGCCACCAGCATGAGCGCCACACTCAGCAAGATCCCCATCCAGATGCTCTGCAAGGCGATACGCACAGTATCGCGCCCGATGCGTACCGCATCCGCCACGCCGGCGATTGTGTCAAAGCGGTTCACGACATCCGCGGATTCGCTGGCCGCTGTCGCACCCCGAGCGCCCATGGCGAAGCCCACGTCTGCCGCGGCAAGCACCGGAGCATCGTTCAGCCCGTCACCCGTCATGATCAATGGGCGCGGTGTCACAGAAGCGGCAATCTGTACTTTGCTCGCGGGAGTGCATTCGGCATGTACCTCAGAAACACCGAGTTCTCTGCCCACCGCGAGAGCCGTCGCCTCCACGTCACCCGTCACAATAAGCATGCGTTCCAGACCGAACTCGCTCAGTTGCTGCACGGTCGCGAGCGCTTCGGGGCGCAAGGCATCGCGCATAATCAATGCGCCCGCAAACCTCTCGTCCACCGCCACATAGATAGCCAACTCGCCAGCATCAAGCTCGACCCGTTGAAGATCTGGCGCCGATTGCGCCACCCAGGCGGGCTTGCCCACCCGCACCACACCAACGCCTCCTGCCACCGGTAGCGGTTCCTCGAGCGTCGCTTCAACCCCATTCGTTGCATGCTCCTGCGCTTCTCCCATCGCGAGGATCGCCAGCTCTCGATCTTTCGCGGTCTGCACAATCGCGGCCGCGAGCACATGGGAAGAATAGACCTCGGCGCTGGCCGCGAGTTGCAAAAGCTGATCCTCGTCGCACCACTCGGCAAGCTCCACGCGCGTGAGCTTCGGCCGCCCGGTCGTCAAGGTGCCAGTCTTGTCAAAGGCGGCAGATCGCACTCGGGCGAGCTGTTCAAGGGTGCCGCCGCCCTTCACGATCAGACCGTGACGCGCGGCCCGACTCATACCGCCAAGAAACGCGACCGGTGCAGCAATCAGCAGCGGGCAAGGGGTAGCAACCACAAGCACCTCTGCGAAGCGCACAGGATCCCCGCTCACGATCCAAGCGAGCGCAGCAATGCCCAGAGACAGCAGCGTGAACGGCACCGCGTAGCGGTCTGCCAGGCGAACAGTCGGAGCCTTACTCTCTTGCGCCCGCTCCACCAACGCTACGATCTGCTGGTATTGACTCTCAGATGCAAGCGCTCGAGCGCGCAGATAGATCGCGGTCGCACCGTTGACCACACCACTCGACACCACCTCACCAGCCGCTCGATCCACGGGAAGACTCTCGCCAGTGAGTGACGATTCGTCGAAGCTCGCACTCGCAGAAAGCAGCAGAGCATCAACTGGCACCACCTCTCCCGGCCGCACCAGCAGCATGTCACCCACGCGGATCTCGTCAACCGAGACCCGTTCAAGCTCCTCAGGATCGTCAGCGAGCGCAGCCCCGCCAGCGTGTGCAGCCCCGTCAGCGAGCGCACCCCCGTCAGGTGTTCCAGCCGGATCAGAGGTTTTCGCGGATTGTGCGCTCGCGATGCCTTGCCCCTCGGAGCTGACCGCAGCGAGCTCAGCGAGCTCAGCCGGGAAGCCGCGCACCACCCTGGTCGCCTGTCTAGGCGCACGGTCGAGCAGGGCGACCAGTTCACGCTTCGAGCGATTCTCTGCATAATTCTCTAGCGCCTCGCCACCTGTCAGCATGAGCACCACCACGAGCGCAGCCCAGGGCTCCCCCACCAGCACCGCAGCAGTGATCGCAGTCACCGCAAGAATGTCGAGACCAAGGTTGCCCCGCAACAGGGAGCGCACCATCTGGACCGCTTCCCACCCGGCGATTGCAAGCGCATAGGCACCCACCACCCACGGAGCGGCGTTTCGCGCGGGAGTGGCAAGCAGCACTAGTCCGAGTACGGCAACAACTACCGTGGCAGCAACGAGGGGATACGAGCGGATTGCCCGCCGGAATGCGTCCATGCCCCTATTCTGCTCGCTTCACCGCCTGTGCGCAGCCAAGGCAAGGCTGCCCAAGTGCGCACCGCTGATTGCCGCTCAGCTCGGAGAAGGAATCAGCGGTGCGAGTCGTTGGCTCAGACTACTGAGAGTTGACGTGCGGTTCTCGCGGCTCCCGCGGTTCCTGCGGTTCCTGCGGCTCTCGCGGCTCCCGCGGTTCCTGCGGCGTGGCACAGGCGCTCTCGGGTCTGGCCCGCGCGTCGGAGGATTCGCTCGGAACCGTCACAGCAGGCGCAGCCTCGTCAAGCTCGATCACTGAAATCGGGGCTGTCTCATCGACCAGCTGGTAGGGCTTTCGACCCTCACCGCGCACGAAGAGCGCGTAGCAGCCCGCGAGCAACACCACCCAGATCAAGCCCACCCACAACGCCGGACGAGATGCTGGCACCACGCCAACCATCACGATCACAAACACAATGAACCCCACCGTCAGCCAAGACGCCACCGGCCACAACGGCACCGGAAACTCACTCGGCAGACGGCGATCCCGCGCGATCTCCCGCTTCATGCGAATGTGCGCCACCAAGATCACAAGCCACACCAGGACAGTGGCGAAGGTCGCCAAGGCGCCAAGCAAGAACAACACCTGATCTGGGTAGAAGAAGTTGAGCACCACACCGATCAAGAGACCAATGATCATCGTCAAAACGGTCATGATCGGCACACCGTTGCGCGTGGTCTTTGTGAACGAGCGCGGAGCCTGCCCCTGCTCAGCGAGACCGTGCAGCATGCGCCCCGCACCGAAGATATCGGCGTTCATCGCAGATAGCGCCGCAGTCACGAGGATCACATTGAAGACAGCCGCCGCGGCCTGAAACCCGATCGACTCAAAGATCGAAACAAAAGGACTCGTTTCGCCCGTGATCTCGGTCCACGGCTGAATGCACATGATGACCCCGAGGGTGAGGACGTAAAAGAGCAGAATACGAAGCGGAACCGAGTTGATCGCCTTCGGCAGCACTATCTTCGGGTTCTGGGCCTCACCAGCGGTCACACCGATAATCTCGATGCCGCCGAAAGCAAACATCACAATGGTGAATGACGCCAGCAACCCCCATAGACCATGCGGCAAGAAGCCACCGTGATCCACCAGATTCTGCGGCCCCATCTGATCGTGCCCAGCAATACCAAAGCCAAAGAGGATCACCGCGACACCGGCGACGATCAACGCGATGATCGCCACAATCTTGATCAACGCAAACCAGAACTCCAGTTCGCCGAACACTTTCACGCCGATCAGGTTGATCGCGGCAATAAAGAACACCACGGCGAGCACCCACACCCACTGAGACACACCAGGGAACCAGAAACGCATGTAGAGGCCAATGGCAGTCGCGTCAAACACGGCCACGAGAAACATCTCGAATGCAAAACTCCAGCCCACCAGGAACCCAGCAAAGGGATGAATGTAGCGTGAGGCATATTGACCGAATGAGCCGGATACCGGGTGCCGCACCACCATCTCGCCGAGTGCTCGCATCACCATGAATACGGCAGCACCTCCGATGATGTACGCGAGTAGCACCGCCGGGCCAGCGGTGTGGATCGCACCCGAAGACCCCATGAAGAGGCCAGTGCCGATGGCTGAGCCAAGAGCCATGAAGCGAATATGTCGGGCTGTCAGGCCGCGTTTGAGGCCATTCGCCGGGTGTTCAGTGTCTCCAGCAGACGCGACAGGAGGACTGTCGGTCTTGGGGGGTGTGCTGGGCGACGTTGCCATCTGCTCTCCTTTTCGTTATCGCAACGCGTCGTCACGCCGCGAGGGTGCAGCATGGTCAAAGCAAGTGTGCCCCAACCAAGTGTGTAGGTATGAGTGTGATCGTCAGTGTGTTCATCGGTGTGATCATGCGTGTCCGTGGCCGCACGCACATGATCCGGGTCGGCAGAGCCTGATCCCCGATCGAAGCAAGGCGCACGCGAAGCAAATCCGTCTCGCGCCGCAGCGCACGCCTGCGAGCGACTCAGATCTCGCGGCTGCCGGCCCGCCAGACCGCCGCAGTCAACGGCATCCCCGGACGGTACGCGAGATGCGTGACCGAGGGAGCCTCAAGGAGGTGAAGGTCTGCGCGTGCCCCCGGAGCAATCACTCCAACCCGCGCTTGCGAAATACCTCGAGGATCAATCCAGCCATCCTCGTGCATGCCGAGCGCGACGGCGCCACCGTAGCTTGCTGCCTTCACCGCTTCTTGCACGGTCAGTTGCATCTGCAGCACAGCGGTTGCCACGCAGAACCCCATCGAGTTGGTGTACGAAGTCCCAGGATTGCAATTCGAAGCGATCGCAAGCACAGCGCCCGCCTCGACAAGGCGTTTTGCGGGGGCCAGCGGCATACGAGTCGACAGATCGCAAGCGGGCAACACCGTTGCCACGGTGCCGCGTTCGCCCGATCCACCCCGCCAATTCGCCCACGAACCAGCGAGCGCGTCAATGTCGTCATCGCTCACAAACGCGAGATGATCAACACTCAATGAGCCGTGTTGCACGGCAAGCTGTGCGCCCGGACCATGACCGAGCTGATTGCCGTGCACCCTCGTCGCAAGGCCCTTCGCTGCGGCAGCCTCAAGCACCCGCGCCGAAGCTTCGCCATCAAACGCGCCGGTCTCACAGAACACGTCAACCGCGCTGACCAACGGAGCCACCTCGTTCAGCATCGGCCCGACCACGAGATCGAGGTACTCCGCCGGATCAGCACCCGCAGGCACCAGATGCGCCCCAAGAAACGTCACCGCATCGGCACTCTCAGCCGCGATACGAGCACTGCGCACCTCATCAGCGACGTTCAGCCCATATCCCGTTTTTGTTTCATAGGTGGTCGTGCCGCCTCGTCGCCCCTCAGCGATCAGCTTCCTCAGGTTTGCGGCGAGCGCGGCATCACTGGCTTCGCGGGTGGCATTGACGGTGACGTTGATGCCACCCGCGGCGTACGATTCGCCCGCCATTCGCGCCTCGAACTCGGCCGTGCGATCCCCCGCAAACACCATGTGCGTATGCGAGTCCACCCAGCCAGGGAGCAGCGCGCGACCTGCCGCGTCGAAGCGATCATCGGCGCTCGGTGCTTGACGGGAGGGCCCTACCCAGGCGATTCGTTGCCCCTCGATCACCACTGCCGCATCAGAAATACGGCCGCCAACACCCTCGCCGAGGGTCTCATCGTTCGTGGTCAGTTCGCCAATGTGCTCAATCAGCAGTGTGCGGGTCATTTCAGTGCCTTTGCGTGAGTAAGTGGGGGGGGATCACACGGGTCAGCGCTACCAGGCGCGGTCGGTGTTCAACGTAGTCGGTTCCATCGGCACACGAACACCACGCTCGGCTGCCACCTCGGCAGCGCGCTCGTACCCGGCATCAACGTGGCGGATCACGCCCATCCCCGGATCATTGGTGAGCAGGCGCGACAGCTTCTCGGCAGCGAGCTCGGTGCCGTCTGCAACCGACACCTGACCGGTGTGGATCGAACGCCCAATGCCCACGCCACCACCGTGGTGAATGGATACCCAGGTCGCGCCCGACGACGTCGCGGTGAGCGCGTTCAGCAGCGGCCAGTCGGCAATCGCGTCGGACCCGTCAGCCATCGCTTCAGTCTCCCGGTATGGCGAAGCAACCGAGCCCGAGTCGAGGTGATCGCGACCGATGACGATCGGCGCCTTCACCTTGCCTTCGGCGACAAGCTTGTTGAAGAGCAGACCAGCCTGGTGCCGCTCACCATACCCCAGCCAGCAGATACGGGCCGGCAAGCCCTCAAATTCGACGCGCTCTGCTGCGGCGTCGAGCCAGTGATGCAAGTGCGTGTTCTCGGGGAAGAGCTCTTTGAGCGCCTCATCAGTCACGCGAATGTCTTCAGGATCGCCTGAGAGCGCCGCCCAGCGGAACGGTCCAAGACCCTCGCAGAAGAGCGGTCGAATGTATGCCGGAACGAATCCGGGGAACTCGAACGCGCGGTCGTATCCGCCCTTCCGGGCCTCGTCGCGGATCGAGTTGCCGTAGTCGAACACCTCGGCTCCCGCATCCTGAAACTCAACCATCGCCTTCACATGCGCGGCCATCGCTGCCTGCGCGTCACGCGTGAAGCCCTCAGGGTCTGCCTCGGCACGAGCCAGGCGATCCTCGACCTGGTACCCAATTGGCAGGTAGGAAAGCGGATCATGAGCCGAAGTTTGATCGGTGACAAGGTCGATCTTGACCTCGCCAGCCTGGTGGCGGCGCAGGATCTCTGGGAACACCTCGGCAGCATTGCCAACGAGGCCCACGGACCAACCGCGCTGCTCATCGCGTGCCTGCTGCACCTTGGCGAGTGCTTCATCGAGATCATCAACCACCTCGTCAAGGTACCGCTTCCCGACGCGACGCTCCAGACGGGTACGGTCAACGTCGACAATGAGGCAGGCGCCATCGTTGAGGGTGACGGCAAGTGGCTGTGCCCCGCCCATGCCACCGCATCCACCGGTCAGAGTGATGGTCCCAGCGAGCGATCCCTTGCCCGCAACCGCAGCGATACGCCCCTGGCCCTGCAACTTTCGGCCGGCAGCGGCGAAGGTTTCGTAAGTGCCCTGCAAAATGCCCTGGGTGCCGATGTAGATCCAGGATCCCGCGGTCATCTGGCCGTACATCATGAGGCCTTCTGCCTCAAGCTTGCGGAACTCGGGCCAGGTTGCCCAGTCACCGACCAGATTGGAATTTGCGAGCAGCACACGAGGCGCCCATTTATTCGTACGGAACACGCCGACTGGCTTGCCTGACTGCACGAGCAAGGTCTCGTCTTCTTCGAGGTCACGGAGCGTATCGACGATAGCGTCGAATGCTCCCCAGCTGCGTGCGGCACGACCGGTGCCGCCGTACACCACCAGATCGTCTGGTCGCTCGGCAACCTCTGGATCGAGGTTGTTCATGAGCATGCGAAGCGGGGCTTCGGTCTGCCAGCTCTTTGCGCTGATTTCGGTGCCGCGCGGGGCCCGAACGGGGCGTGCTCCTGGAAGTGCCATGGTGATGCCTTTCATCTAGCCTGAGTCGTGCGCTCGCAGAACGGTCACAACGTTGTACGTCTTCGTGCGATGACCGAGGCGCGAGCAATACCCCCATTCCACCGCGAGTGCGGGTGTCGTTCAACGCGCTTCCACGAGCGAGTGTCCGGTTTCCCAGACAGTTGGGGAAAGCCGAACCGCTACAGTTGTTCGAGAGCCTTCGTACAGCGCGAGAGCCCGGAGAAAGGAGAACCCGTGAAGGGATTCAGAGACTTCATCATGCGCGGCAACGTGGTCGAGCTAGCAGTAGCCGTCATCATCGGCGCCGCTTTCACCTCGATCGTGAACTCGCTGGTCGACGGGATCTTCAACCCGGTAATCGCCGCACTCTTCAATGCCGACGAGATCAACAAGGCAGTGCTGCAGATCGGCCCCGTGTCGCTCGGAATCGGTGCAGTGCTCGGCGCGATCATCAACTTCTTGCTCGTGGCAGCAGTCGTGTACTTCGCAATCGTGATGCCGATTAACAAATTCAACGAAGCAATGTATGTGCGCAAGCACGGACACAAGCCTTCGGAGGCCGAAGAAGCTGAAGCAGCCGCAAGCGAGACCGATCTGCTGATCGAGATCCGCGACCTGCTCGCGGCTCGCGAAACCGGCACACAGGCTCCGCGTTCCGGAAACCACGGAGCGCACGGCGAATAGTCGCCGTCCAGGCACCTCGGGCGGGGCGCACTCTCTAGATTGGAGAGCGCACCCCGCCCTTGGCGTCTCACCGGATCGCAATCCGCGCTGGATGACTCGCTCGGGGTGGCGGGTGGTGTTGCTTTGCGGCAGTGTTGCGTTGCGGCGGTGTTGCGTTGCGGCAGTGTTGCGTTGAGTCGCTGTTGCGTCGCGGCGGTGTTGCGGCGGTGGGTGACCTTGCGGTGGGTGACCTTGCTGCTGATGTTGCGTTGGGTGGGTGCCGTTGCTGCTGGTGGCGTTCAGTTCGACAATGAGCTTGACGACGAGTCGCGCGGCGGCAACGGCGGGCCCTCGGGAAAGTCACCGCGAGTCAGATCCATGAAGAGCGCATCTTCAAGGTGCCCACCAGGGCGCACCTGATAGTCGCGCAGCACCCCGATCCTGCGAAACCCAAGTCGCTCATAACTGCGAATTGCCCCCGCATTATTAATGTTCGGGTCAAGCGTGACACGGGTAATCCCCGCAGCGAATTCTGCACGAATCGCAAGCCCGAGGGCTTCTTCCCCGATCCGTCGCCCACGAAACTCAGTGGCCAGGAAGAGATGCATCACCGTGGTCGGATACTCAGGGTCGTCACCCCGCAACACAAACATTGCGCCGGCGCAGCGACCCTCAACCTCGATTATGCGGGCTTGGGGGTTTGCCACAAACTCCTCGCTCACTCTGTCAAGGGTGTATCCCACCCACCACAGGGCGACCTCGGGCTCAAGCAAGATGGCAAGCAGCGGATCACGATCCTCGTCACTCACCGCGCGAAGCGTGACCAACGGGCCACGAAGAGGAACAACTGCTGTGGGGTTCATGGGCTCAGCGTAATAGCCGTTCCCCCGCCTCGTCTACGCGCGAAGCGGCACAGTTGTCGTGCCTGAGCCGGAAGCAGTGGCTCTGCCTGGGGTGCGGTGCAGTGAGGTGAGGTGAGGTGACTCGCCGCGCTTGGCCGCACCGTAGGCTTCTCTTATGAGCACACACGCAGCGAGGGAAATTCGAGTCAGCGCAGTCATCATGAGAGACGCAGACGGCCGGGTGCTCAATGTGCGAAAGCGCGGGACACACACGCTCATGTTGCCGGGCGGAAAACCAGAAGCTGGTGAAACAGCGGCGCAGACTGCGGTGCGAGAGGTTTCCGAGGAACTTGGCATCACCCTCGACCTGTCTCAGCTTCGGCCCCTCGGCGAGTTTCGAGCGGCGGCTGCCAACGAAGCCGGACACGAAGTGGTAGCCGACGTGTTCGAGCACCCCTATGTCGAGGGTGTGCGCGTGCAAGCAGAAATCGAACAGTTGGAATGGGTGCACCCCAGCGAATCACGTACCGATATGGCCCCACTCAACACCGAGTATGTGTTTCCAGCCCTACTGTCCGAGGCGAAGTCCGAGGCATAGTCCGAGGCATAGTCCGAGGCGTAGTCCGATAGAGCTCGCTTCGCTCGCATCTGCAAGTTCCACCAGACACGCGCTCGACTGTCCGGTTTAGCCCTCACGCACGCAATCGGACGCGCCCGACGTTCATCGGCTGCGCAGGCATCGCAGATAGCGCAGGCGTCGCAGGCACCGCAGGCGTCAGGCGTCGCAGGCAGCACAGGCAGCACAGGCGACACAGGGCCAATCTGAATCTGAAGCTAAGGCCGAAGCTTCAGCCTCAACCCGAGCCGTCAACCGGGCTTACGCCGAATCCTGATACCGCGCGCTAACTCCCGAGCCCGCGCGCCGACGTACTAGCCCGCATGCCTGCACCCAAGCCCGCGCTCCTGCACCGACGTCCGAATCCGAGTTATCGGCCAGGCCTACGCCGAGGCCCACGTTCGCGGACCGTGCCGAGGCTCATTCGTAGGCTCAGGTTCTCCGGCCCCGGCTCGGGCTCGGGCACGGGCTGCCGTCTCAGGCTAGGGCTGCCGACTCAGGCTAGGGCTGCCGGCCTGTACGGGAAGTCAGCCACTCATCAGCTCTATTCGTCTTTCTCTGTGGCTGGATCACTCAGCGCAAGGAGGACCGCGAATCCTGCCCAGAGAATCGCGAGCGGCATCGCCGTGTCTTTTCCGTTCCAAGTGCTCGATTGCCACATGGCGAACCATTCAGAACCGATCACGATGAACCCGATAAACCAGATCAAGAAGCCCACGCCGTAGGCGCCGTAACCCCAGCTTTTCGCGCGGTTGAACGTCGAGGCGTCTGCGTCGCGGCGCAGGAACAGTTTGATGCCACCGATCAGGCCAAGGGCCGCGAAAACCCCTTCGGCAATGATGATGCCGATATAGCCAACTGTCCACACCCACGGAGCGGTGATCGCCCGCCACATCAGCGCGTTCCCTTCGAAAGTGGTGTCCATCGAGAGCACGTGCTTCACAAATTGATAGTTGGAGTCGTAATCCATGAGGTTCCCCATGAACACGAATAGACCGTAGAGGCCAGCAGAAAACAGCGTAAACGCCTGCAAGAGGCGGAGCGGATGTTTCATTTCTTCACCTTTTCCTTCAACCTTCGCGTGAACACGAGATCAAGTCGCGGTTCTGCAAGATGCTCGAATGGAATTGCTTGCACGAACTTCCAACCAAGTGCCGCGTGCTTCGTGATTACCTCCCGGTAATCTCTCGCGTAACTTGCCCCATCACGTTGACGAATCATCGCGATGCTGACGAATGTGTATTCCTGCATGGCGTACCTCCCGTGTGTTCCCAGCATCCTCCACGCCGAGGTTGTCGTCAATAGTCCAAAACATGATCGCGATCCGCTGTGGAGATTCGCTGCGAGAGCGGAACTCCTGTTCAGCACCATTCCTGCGCATTTAAATTGTGCACGCATTGTGCGTCCACCTTTACCTGGCGCCCCCGGCGCTTCCTTACTAGGGTGAGGGTTCAGGCGACTGTGCCATTTTCTTCATTGCCGAGCATCGGAGTCCGGTGGATCAAGACAAAGCGCGTTCCAGAATTCGGAGCGTCCTCGTGAGCCTCGCGGCGTTTGCCGTGATCGGAGTGATCCTCTGGCTCGACATCACCACAGGAATCTGGGCTGATCTCGCGGTCATCTCAGGCCTTGCGGGCGGCCTTGTCAGCTTTCTCCTCACCGTGACGGTGCTCGATCGGCTTGTCGCGCGAGCAACTGCGAGGCGATGGGCACCCGTGAATCGGCTGGCACTTGTCGAGTTTCTCAATTCAATTGCCGACGATGAACACAGCGAGATTTCTCGCGGCCTCATCGTGCCTCGCAAGTTGCCCCGGCTCGACGAGCACTCGACTGACTTGACGAATGACCTGCATACCCTGCGTCAGCGGGTCCTGCGGGAACGGGCCCTCCTTTCTGAAGCGCTCGGCACCTGGGCACAGTTTCTTGCGTCGAGCGGAGACAATACTTTCGTGATGCGGCACGTTGCAGAATTCGCACTGCAGCTTGAGCGAGTTCGCGACGCCGCCCTAGACGCCGAAGACGCTCGCAGCGAAGCAGGCAGCAAGGTCACCGGTGCCGAGTTTGACTTACTGAACGAGCAAATCGATCGCTGCAATTCTGCGATGGTGACGCTCGAAAGTGAACTGCGCACACAGATCACTCTTGAAGACAAAGCCGCAGCATTTCCCTAAGAATCCCGGACACGCGCCCGCGACGACTACCCGACTACCCGACTACCCGACTACCCGACTACCCGACTACCCGACTACCCGACTACCCGACTACCCGACTACCCGGAGGATTTTCTCCATGGGACGGCCCTTGGCAAGTTCGTCGATCAGCTTGTCCAAATAACGAATCTCGCGCATCAGCGGATCCTCGATCTCTTCGATTCTGACGCCGCAAATAACGCCCTTGATTTGCTCCCGAGCAGCATTCAGTTTCGGAGCATCACCAAAAAACTGGTCAAGGTTGACGGGATTCCCTGGCGTAATGAGTTCATCTAGTTCAGGCTGCGAGTAGCCAGTCAGCCAGCAAATAATCTGGTCAACTTCTTGTTTGGAGCGCCCTTTGCGCTCCGCTTTCGCCGTGTAGTTCGGGTAAAGGTCTGAGAATGCGAGTGCATAAATACGGTGGCCAGCCATGCTCTCAGCATAGATCCACCCACTGACATTCTCGATCCGCTCAACCAACTACAAGAAACAAGGCAGGTGCCACCACAAATTCATTACAAGAACCGCCCTGCCGCACGCGGTTTCGTCGGTCAGGGCATTTACCGCTAATATGGAGTGGTTGCCCTGGCGAAGTAGTCAGGAACAACGGGTTGTGGCGCAGCTTGGTAGCGCACTTGACTGGGGGTCAAGGGGTCGCAGGTTCAAATCCTGTCAACCCGACCAGAAAGTCGCGGAAACTCAAGGGTTTCCGCGACTTTTCCGTAGGTGAGATTTGATCCGGTCATCACATTGCCATCTTTTTGACCACTCGGCGGCATTTCCTGGCCGCTCCGCTCTGGCAGCCGCACGTTGGTGGCGATCGTGCTCGGTTCTCTGTGACGCACCTGTTCGGCATGGATACCGAACACATCTCAGAGAACCCCTGGGGCCTGGAACCCCTGCTCGACGTCGGCGAACTCGCCGCCTATCTGGGCGTGCCCGTCTCGACGATCTACGACTGGCGCACTCGCGGCCTCGGGCCGCGCGCGTACCGCTTCGGCAAGCACCTGAAGTTCGCCGTCTCCGACGTGCGCATCTGGATCGAACAGCAGCGCGACACACCTCCCTCGGGCGGGAGGTGACGCGATGAGTCGGCAGCGCCTCACGATCGGCACATTCGGCGACATGGGGTTCCTCACTGGTGCGAACGGTCGCGTCGTCGCCCGGGCCCGCTACCGCGACTGGGACGGCAAGAACCGCCTCGTACAGGCAACGGGCGACACCCAGCGCGCCGCAGAGCTCGCGCTGAAGTCGAAGCTCGCCGAGCGCACCCTGTTCCAACCCGGCGGCTCCGCGCTCACGCCCGACAGCCCGTTCCCCGACCTGGTCGCGTACTGGTTGGAGGATCTCGAGCTCGAGGATCGGCTCTCGAAGACGACGCTGCAGCTCTACGCGCGGAACATGCGCACGCTCGTGCTGCCCGCGTTCGAGCACCTCACCCTGCGCGAGATCGGTGTCGCCCGCTGCGACCACTTCTTGAAGCAGCTCGCGAAGCAGAGCTACAACCGCGCGAAGCAGGCTCGTGTGGCGCTGCGGCTCGCGCTCGGTTTGGCGATGCGGCACGAGGTATTGCCGCGCAACCCGATGGATCACGTCTCGCGCCTGCGACGGCCAGCGTCTATGCCGAACGCGCTGACACCCGCGGAGGTGAATGCGGTCCGTGCTGCGATCGCGTTCTGGGAGGCCGGGCGCTCACCGTCGGGGCCGAAGCCCGACGGGCAGCTCGGTGCGATCGTCGAGGTGATGCTCGGCACCTCCGCTCGCATCGGCGAGGTGCTCGCGATCCGACGCCGAGACATCGACGTAACGAGCCCGGTGCCGTCGATCCGCATCAACGGCACCATCGTCGCCCACCGCGGCGAGCCCGTGCAGCGGCAGGATCACGCGAAGACCGCGAAGTCCCGGCGCACGGTCGCGATCCCAACGTTCACGGCTGAGGCCGTGCGGCGCAGACTGACGCGACTGAATGACACGGCGCTCGAGGCGCTGCTGTTCTGTAGCCGTGAGGGCACGCCGCTCACGACGAACAACGTGCGTAGGCAGCTGCGCCACGTGCTCGACCTCGCAGGCATCAGCGGCGTCACCCCGCACATGTTCCGGCGCACCGTCGCGACCGCGATCAACGAGCAGGCCGGAGTCGACCTCGCTGCCGAACCGCTCGGGCATACCGACCCGAAGATCACCATCCAGCACTACATCCGCCGCAACGAGATGGTGAACCCGGTGACCGCCGAGATGCTTGACCGTGTGTTCAAGAAGGCGTCATGAGTGCACGGGCTCTTGGCATGCTTGCGTATGTGTGTCACAATACTTCCTAAATAGGAAGTTTTCTGACAATGGTGGATCTAACCGCAACACAACTGGCAGAGCGCCTCGGCGTCACGACACGTCGAGCGCGCGATCTGCTGCGCTCGGAGACGATCACCGGGCGCCAACTTGCGAACGGTACGTGGCTCGCCGACAGCGACGCCGTTGCCCGCTACGAAGTGTCGGCCAGCCGGGGCTCGGGCCGCACGCTCGACGCGGCGACCGCGTGGGGTCTGCTCTGGGAACTCTCCGGCCTCAATGCGGACTGGCTGAGCGCCAGCACCCGGGCTCGTGTGCGTCGACGCATCCGCGGCTCGGACGCCGACACGATCTCTGCCGCGGTGTCGAAGCGCGCTCGAGCGCATCGCTTCACCGCGGCGAACGCGGAGCGTGCGTCGAGCGGGCTCATCCGTACCGGTCGCGCGGCCGTCAGCGTGCTCGATACCGACCTGATCGAAGACGCGCGCCAAGTCGCCGGCTATGTGCGCTCCGGCACCATCGACGACTACGCGAGGAGCCACTTCATGATTCCCGCCGCGGCCGGACACGACGTGATTTTCGAGAACACGCTGCCGATCGACTACGCGGGCGAGGTCATGCCCGCGGGTGTTGTCGCGGCCGATCTCGCAGTGAGCACGGACGCGCGGGAGCGAAGCGCGGGGCTCCACGCGCTTGAGGAGATGAGGCAGCAATGGCTGGCCGCACGCTGACGATCGACATGGCGGATGACGACCTCATCACGGCCTGGCGCACCGTCATCGAACTAGCCGAGAGTGGTGTCTCTGAGAGATGGACGCTCGTCGGCGGTCTCATGGTCGCCGCTCATGCTCGACGCGCTGGCGTTGTCATGCGCCGTCCGACCGATGACGTGGATGTGCTCGTCGACTATGTGGCGAACCGTTCGAGCCTGTCGCAGGCGCGAGCGGCGCTGCTGCAGATCGGCTTCGAACTCAGCGGCGACGAGAAACATGCCTACCGGTTCCGGCACGAAGACGGTCGAAAGCTTGACCTCATGGTCGCCGATCACCTGCCTTCGAGAATGGAACCGCGCATGGATCGACGGCCGGCGTTCGCCGCACCGTCTGGCGAGCAAGCGATTCGGCGACGGGACGCTTACCTGCTGCAGTTCGCTTCGGGTGCGACTGCTCGGGTCGGGGTGCCGGATGAACTCGGCGCCCTCGTTGCAAAGGGCGCGGCCTGGTTGGTCGATCAACGAGACCGTAGCCGGCATCTCGACGACTCTGCCATCCTCCTCGCGTGCGTGTTCGATGCATCCGAGTTGGACTACGACTCGATGAGCAAGAACGATCGCAAGAGAATCCGCGCGGTATCGGACGAGCTTCTGGACCCGGCGCACGTCTCCTGGGTGAACGTCGACCCTGCTGACAGAGAACGCGGAGTGCTCAATCTTCGGCTGATTCGCCAGGCGCTGGGCTTCCCGGGTTAAGGTCTCGGTTCGCGTTCGCGAAGGCGAGTTCGGCGGACACGATGGCGGCGTGCAGATCCGGATGCTCGATAGCGAGGAACTCCATGAACGCACGCGCGTCGTCGAGCGTCGAATACCGGGGAATCGCCACGAATTGGCGTGGCGTAGGCGAGGGTGAAGTGGTCATTGTGAGGTCCTTTTGAATGGTTGATAGAGCAACGCTCTGGCGAGTACTCGTACTACATAGGTAAGTTCCGGTGGTCGTCGGTTCGAATCCTGTTGGGTGCACCTTTAGGGCGTTATACGAAGCCTTGTTTGGCATGCAAGAGGTCAATGGTTCGAGTCCCGTTAGGTCCTCCCTAATCCGGTATAGGAACACCTGCCGCGCTGCCTCACTCAGCCAGGACCTCGGCGATCTCATCCCGCAGTTTGACGCGCAGATCCTCTTTGCCCGGGCCGATGAGGACTCGGCTGAACAGCGCGTTGTTCATCTGCTTCCGTGCAGCTGGCGTTGCAGTGAGGTATCGCGCGTGCGCGCCATTGAGTAGATCCAGAACCTCCGATACGCGTCGCACCGCGGAATCCGTATCCTCCCCGAGTCAAGTTCGTTTCTTCGCTGACCCGCGACAGTGCCTGCAGCAGTTTCTTCTGCTCTTTCACGAGCATCTCGCGGACGATGCCGTCCGAGTAGTAGAGATCGAGTAGCTTCTCCTGGCGCGAGGCCAGAAGTGTTGATTGCTCATCGAGTTCGACACAGCGTTGCTCGCGGGCTTGAGTATCACGCGCAACGCGCTGTTGATGGGTCTGCTCGATCTGTCGTCGTCGACGATCGTCTATCTCGATCGCCGAATATGCGTCTTCTACGCGGTGTTCAACATTTGCGATAGGCAGCGCACGCTGTGTGCACCGGGGAGCGCCAGACTGCCGACCGGAGAAGACGAAGTAGTCATAGATGCGACCGCTCTGAGAACGGGCCTTGTGAACAATAAGACGTCGGTGGCAGTTGAAGCAGTAAACCGTGCTCTTGAGGTAATGAGTGTGAATGCGGCTGCGCTCGCCGCTACGTCGAGCACTGAGGAGCCGTTGCACCGCATCCCAAGTTGCCGCCGAGACGAGTGGCTCGTGTGATCCCGTGTGTTGGGCACCATTCATCGTGACGATGCCCTTGTAATACGGATTGGTCAGCACCCGGTGAAAGCTCGTGACCGTGGGGGCGGCAGACGGTCGCGCCGGGGTGGGACGCGTTCGCAGGCCTCGGTTCCCTGACTCGGCCACAAGCTGAGCGACGCTCCACTCACCGGTTGCGTACGCCTCGAACGCCCACGTGACATACGGCGCTCGCTCCGGGTCGAGTACAACAGTACGAAACTCCCGACCATCATCGGTCTGTCGCCGGACGTTGAGATACCCGAGCGGTGCACGACTCGGTGTCCCACCCTGGATAACCTTCTGGCGCATACCCTTCATAACCTCTTGCGCGAGGTTGCGCGAATAGAATTCCGCGATCGACGCCATGATCCCGTGAAGCAGTACACCATTTGGCGTAGTATCTATCCCCGCCGTGCTTGAGACGAGCCGGGCACTTGCGGCATGAACCGCCTGGGTGATCGCGATATCGTCGGCACATGATCGGGCCAGACGGTCGAGCTTGTGGACGATGACGTAGTCGACGTGATGCTCTCTCAGGTAGGCGAGCATCCGTTGAAGCTCCGGGCGATTGGTGTTCCGCCCCGACTGGCCGCGGTCAATAAACTCGGCCGCGATGAGCGCACCCAAGTCATGTGCCTGTCGCCGGTTTGCGTCGCGCTGAGCTGGGATGGAGAATCCTTCCGGTGCACCACCACGGTCAACTTGACGATCGGTGGAGAAACGAAGGTAGGAGACAGCGGAACACGGGGGAAAAGAATCGAGATCGCTGCTGGGGCACTGTGTAGAGAAGTCGTGGTTCATCCCACCAAAGATGGGTACAGAAGTGGGGGCTTAAGGAACTATTGCAAGACCCAATGAGACTGACAAGCGTAAGTGGTTCTAGAAAAAGCTAGGTCAGCCGTTGAGGAGCTCGACCGTTTCAAGATAGCCGTGTTCGAGGAATCCACTGACCACACGAACGTTGGGGCAGTATTCAGGAGCGCTGCTGCAATGGGTCTCGACGCTGTGCTGGTGACTCCCAACTGGCTGATCTGCCCTGCCGGAGATCAGCGCCGGTATCGATGGGGACCGTTTTCCAGGTGCTATGGATGCGCATCAAGATCTGGAACCGCGGCGGCTTCCAGATACTGGAAGTCGGCTGTGACGTCGTTGCCGAGGATCACGAGAAGCTGGCGCTCATGTTCGACACCGAGGGTCGCGATATCATTCCCTCGACAGATCGGCACCTTGACTGTCGGGTGTAGGGCCCGATGATGGGCGGGGTTGATTCGCTGAACGTCGCTGCTGCGGCCGCGGTGACGTTCTTCTCGACGCGGTAATCTGGTGAGCGATCACTTCAACATCAAAGAAGAATCGACGGACACGATTTTGAGTTCCAAGCGAATCGATGCCGTGCAGTGGCGAGATGATGGGATTCTCGCTTTCAAGTTCGGCGACGGGCGTGTCATCGGCCTGCCCGCTCCAGAGGAATTGGCATTCAGGGAAAAGGGAATGTCTATCGTCGAGTACCGCCCTTGGGCGCGCAAGTTGACGTTCGCCCAAAACAATGGCATGGGATTCACTCTGGACGTAGGTTCATCTCAGAACTGGTCACCAATTCGAGGGCGATCCGTGATCTACCTCGACCAGAATCAGTGGAGCACGCTAAGTAAAGCTTGGTACGCGCCCCAACGGATGCGGAGCGCCGAGGAACATGTTGCTGCGGTAGAGCTACTCAAGCGCGCTGAATCGGGCCAGGTGATTCTTCCGATATCGGCGGCTCATCTTTCTGAGACTGGGGCCTGGACCCGAGAAACCGACCGGAGAGCCCTTGCGGAAACAATTCTCTCGGGGAGTTCTGGTTGGCAGATGCGTGATCCACTAGAAGTACGTGCCGCGGAGTTGCGCATGGCGCTGAGAGCTTCGGCAGGGATCGAGCAAGAGCCACTGCCGGATGTCTTCACCCTCGCCCCGTACGCCGCACTTGACGTGTCCTCGCGTGGCGACGTCGCTCGTTCCCATCACGAGGAAATCCCAGAGAAATGGTGGAATGCCTACGATGCCTTATTGTCGCACGTTGTGTATGTGGCGTGTTTACTCGATCAGGATCCCACACCGCGCGGCGACCTCAGCGGCTGGCTCGAACGGGTGGAGGGGTTCGCATCATGGCTTAGAAGTGAAACCGAGAGATCGAAGGAACGCAAGAGACGGTCTGCCTACGTCTTCATGGTCTCGGACATGTCAAAGGAAGTCGCCCACGCCGCGTTCGCGGCAGGTATTAGTCCTGAGCAAATGGGCGCCTGGACCCAGAGGTCCTGGCACAAGGTCTGGGATGAAGCGCCGGGTATGTCCCATTTCCGTGAAGCCATGGTAGACAAGCTCGTCGACGGCGCAAAATGGGAAGCCAATGATCTGACTGACCTGATGTACCTGTGTACTGCGGCGGCGTACGCTGACCATGTGGTAGGTGACCGTCGCACGATCGCACTTCTCCGGCAGGCATCAAAACGGCTCGGGTCCCCTGTGCATCTCCACACAGATCTGGTGTCGCTGGTAGAGTCGCTTAACCTGACAACCTCGTAGTTCGGGGCCCAATTCCTAGCTGAGCAAAAGCACTCACAGAAGAGGTGGTCTGGTTTGACTATATGTCCGCCCGGCCCTCCCCGGCCTGTTACCGATGGTTTGACCTAAACGACTCGAGAGACGCGGCTAGCAGGTGCTGCGTTTCTGGGAACATGAGCTGCCAGCCGCGGCAGCAGCATGCATAGTGGAACTAGCGCAGATACGTCGCAGAGGTTAGCAGCTGATCGCCGGGAGGCTTCCGGTCAGCCGTTGGTGATGTCCAGACCGAGAATTCATCTTATGTTTTATGTTTTCGTTCTCAGGAAGACTGTGCAATGGGCGACCAGCAGCACCTCAAGGGTCGCTTCTCAGGCACTCCCGCATATATCAGCGCGGCTGGTGGCGATGTGGCGAGCGTGGTCCCTGAAGAAACTATGCTTGGAAGGAGTGTGCTGTTCTTGAGGGCTACTTTGCTTCGGCGCGCTCAACTACATCTGAGGGGAGGGGCCATAGAGATGGGATCTGCGGACTCACAACGCAGGTGGCGTGCGGCAGAGTTCTTTGCTGGCATTGGTCTCGCTCGACTGGGGATGGCCGAGGCAGGAATCGACGTCATATGGTCCAACGATATTGCGGTTACGAAACAGGCGATGTTTGAACGGAACTTCGGTGTCTCTGACAGTCACACCTTCCTCGTGGAAGACTTGGGGAAGATCCCTCGAGAAAGTCTTCCTAAGAACACGGACCTCGCTTGGGCTTCCTTCCCTTGTACCGACCTATCACTCGCTGGAGGGCGTGCTGGGCTACATCGTGGCATTGCAAGTTCAACCTTTTGGCATTTCATTAAGGCATTGAGCAGACTAGGAGAAGCACGTCCCTCGATCATCGCGCTCGAAAACGTAACGGCATTCGCGACTAGCCATTCTGGACGGGACATCGCGAGCGCGATTCGATCTCTCAACGGGCTCGGCTACTCCGTGGATATGCTCAGCATCGATGCTCGCCACTTCGTTCCTCAATCACGGCCAAGGCTGTTCCTCATCGGCGTCAGAAGACACATCACAGCAACACCCGAATCAAATTCCTTACGCCCAAAGTGGCTGGAACCGATCTTCGATGACACATCTCTTGTTACTCATCGCATGCCCATCCCCGAGCCACCACCGCTCCTCACGGATGGACTTGCCTCATACTTAGAAGCGTTGAATGAAGACGATCCACGCTGGTGGTCAACTGAGCGGGTTGACGCTTTCGTGGGCTCTTTGTCAGATTTGCAGTCCGAGCGATTCGCTACGTTGCGCAACGCGACCACGCTCACCGCGCGAACTGCGTATCGTCGCATGCGTCAGGGAACACCGAGATGGGAAATGCGTTCAGACGGTATTGCTGGGTGCTTGCGCACCGCCAGCGGAGGTTCGTCAAAACAGGCGGTAGTTTTCCTCGGGAACAACGATGTCCGCATTCGATGGATGACTCCTCGCGAATATGCGTCGCTCATGGGAGCCCCGAACTTTCCGCTCGACGGCGTGAAAGAGAACCAGGCATACTCCGGTTTCGGTGATGCCGTATGTGCCCCCGTCGTGGAGTGGCTAGCTAAAAACTATCTCGTCCCGCTACTTTCTGAAATAGCAGAGAAAGAGGCTCCTCACGGGCTTGAGAAGCTCAAAGCGGTAGCGAGCTAAGAGACTTTGTGAGCGTCAGGGAGTCGTTTGGTTCTCCAAAAGTGCACGTAACTGTGCATTCTCGACTTCGAGCTCCTTCAGTCGCCTAGTCTCGTCTGAAGGCGCAAAATATCGTTCCAGATAGGTGGCAAGCTCGCCCTGGACAACGGCGTCCCAGTGCTCGACGAGGGTCGGCTCATAGTACTCTCGCGTTGTCTTCCCGTCCTTAGCCATCTCCACTGCGGTGGGAAAGCTCACACCTACAAAGAGCGGGATGAGCTCCTCACCAGCAATATCACGGCCTCGGTTAAGATGCGTGATCATCGGGTTGAGGACTCCGTCGATGAGATAGTTGTGAATCTCTGGCGTCAGCTCGATAGTATTATTCGCCCCAAGGAGGATGGCCTCACCTCTGCCATTAGTTAGCCAGCCAGGGATAGTGCTGTACTCGACATTTAGCTTGAGATACTCGCTCACTGATCTGGTCGCCCAGCCCGCTCCTCCCTCAAAGAGGCAGAACTGACTCGCGAGGAAGTGCTTGCTGGTCAAGTAAAAGATCAATGTGTTGTCATCCGTTATATTGCGCTTGACCACCTCGCTCAAAGCTTGCGCATCGAGCAGCACATCCGTTGCGCCAGTCCGAGATGTAAAGAAGATTTCTTCAGATTTCGCCCCACGCGCCTGAAGAAGGTCGTCGATGAAACCGGCGAACGCTCGATCCTTTTTTGCATGCGATATAAACACTCGGTAAGACTGCTTCGGTGCCACATCGCCCTGGATCTTGTTCGTTATCACCATCTGGAGTTCATCTCTGGTGCCTTGCGGGATCTCCTCATGCTGCTCCAAATCTGCATGAAGTTGCTCCGCAAAGTGTCGCTTGCTCGCGGTCTCGCGTCGTTCCTTTTCTTTACCGACCTCGGAGGAGATAGCACTCGCTAAGTTATTGCGTCCCTGAATCAAGGCACGAACGAGCGGACGGACGAGTGCACGCAGTAGCGTAACTCGCTTATCCGTCTCATCAAAATCCTGCCGATTCGAAGTGGCGATGTCGGCAAGAGAATCTTCGTCAAGAAGATCGAAGGAAATCTCACCCTCGATGTAATTGACATACGTCCCAGTGAGCCCAAGTTGAGATAACAAGCGATCACTTGCAAGCTTCCCGCGGACGTAGACTCTAATTTGGGCCGGATTGTAATATTTATTCTTGGTGAAGCGTTCGTCGTTCTCCTGAGCGGTCTTGTTATCTATCGTTGCATGCACGCCGATCCACCCGGTCAATCTATAGGGAACCTCAAGATAGGTGCGTTTCTCTGGGTCAACTTCGTCTTCGATCTCCGCCCATGCCTCGTCCTGATCAGGCTTCGCGCGCAGGGAAGAACGCCTAGGCATATGCGTATAGCTGTCGCCGGGGAGACCCTTCGCCGGGATCTTCAGCTTCTGCACGGGCGAGGCGAGTTCACTTGGCCGGAGAGCAGAGTCGGGGAAATCCATCACTATCTCAGCAAGATTTCCGAAAGCGACATTCTTCACTACTTGTTCATATGCTGGCTCAATTTGGTTGCTGGTCGTCTGAACCCAGAGCAAAATGCGTGGCGTCGCACTGACCGGGAGAAGAAACTGATTTGCGAGTCGAGTTCCGAGGGCGCTGACCGCCTGCATTCCGTAGCCCGTGAGATCCACACCGAGCATCGTAAGTCGCGTGCCCGATGCGAGGCTTGCCCACAACGTATCATTCTGGGTCGAAGGTGTCTCATCGACGGCTAGAAGGCTCGGATGTGCATCGAGATTGACCTCGGCATCGCGCGCATCCAGTTCCCAAGACGAAGCACCTTCGGCATGCCGGGTAGATAGGTAGAAGTGAGGGGAAAGGAACAAAGCGGCAAGCTTGCCAATTCCCTTGCGGCCTTTGGGCTTGTCTTCGAAGACGCCTGCATCATTTGCAGCTTTACGCTTGTCGTGACCGACTTTCACATATGTATCAATGTCATTGCGAGACATGCCGCTACCGTTGTCGATTACCTCAACGACAGCGTTCGCTTTATCTCGGGCATCCACATACACGTAAACTTCGGTAGCACGAGCATCAAAGCCGTTCGCGACCAACTCAGATAAGGCACTCCACGGGTTCGAGTACAGTCCTCGTCCGAGCAGTTTCAAGGCGAGCCAGCTGAATGTAAATGACGCTTCGTCGTTGATTGCCGCCAAGTGACTTCCCCTCACTGTTAACCGGGCAAGGAACGCCCACCTTTCCCAAGGTACACGTGCGCTCCACGGAACGAGGTTTTTCAGGGGCTAAACCGTCGTAGCAGCTGGGGAACCGCGCGATCTCACCAAGAGCATTCGAGTTTTTCTAGGGTTCGAAGAACCAGACGATTCCAATGAAAGCCAAGGTTGAGGATTTATAGGAGGCTTGGGGCCTCCCACTGCTGAAATACTTAGCCGCGAACGATTGTGTGTGCCGACAAAGGAGCGGCCACTATTTACCCATCTAGATCACCCGCCATGCACCGCCGACAACCAGGTACACTCGGAATAGGCCAACCGCCTAGATCCCAATAAACATAAGGGAACTCGAGGGGTTCCGAGACAACCGGTTCAGGAGATTTGAACCTACGACCTCCAAGGGGTCGCAGGTTCAAATCCTGTCAACCTGACGAAGAAGCCCTGACGAGAAAATATTTCTCGTCAGGGCTTCTCTCGTTTCTGTTGTCCTTTTCGGAGGGGATTCTGGAAGCATCCGATCGCGGGTACTGACGCCTTCCGTGACGCGTCGATTGCTGCCGTTGCGACGATCCGGGACTTGGCCGGGGCCTGGCCGGGACCTGGAACCCGTTTGTGCTCCGTTCCGCGACCGTTCTCATCGCAAAGGTGCCGTCGGTCAGCGAGGCATGGCAAGCCTGTCGCAGTCGGGGTCTTCGTGGCTGTCGAGGAATGCGACCGCGCGGATGGGTGAGCCGTCCCCCGCTGTGATGCGCAGTGGCAGCAGCGCGACCTCAAGCTGAGGGGGCAATTCGGTGAGTCCCGCCAGGTTTTCAACGA
>WPCI01401682.1_pt1 | contig 39937 bp, 31 predicted proteins | sample 5399871 | NCBI WGS metagenome assembly WPCI01 (sample SAMN12869469, study PRJNA574797) | sludge metagenome | isolation source: wastewater treatment of pH7 | place: China:Beijing | collected 2019-05-20 | reverse complement strand
GTTCTGCAGGGGGGATCGTGAGCAAGCGCGCACCCAGCACCACGCAGCTCCTCGTGATCGTCGGCTTCGCGCTGTCCTGTTTCGGGATCCTGCTCTTCCTCTGGGTCACCTTCGGCGGCCCGACCCCGCCGCAAGTCGACGGCTGGAGCGCGATCGCCGCCGGCCGCGACGCCTTGATCGCCGCCCCGACCGGCTCCGGCAAGACCCTCGCCAGCTTCTTGTGGGGAATCGATCGGCTCGCCCGTGCCCGGCGGGCAGAAACACCGGGCGAGGATCAAGCGGCCGAATCTGGAGTCCGTCTGGTCTACGTTTCGCCGCTCAAGGCCCTTTCATATGACATCGAACGGAACCTCCGGGCCCCTCTGAAAGGAATCGGTGTGGAGCTTTCGGTGGGGATCCGTACCGGCGACACGCCACAGGCCGAAAGAAACCGGATGCGGCGGGATCCGCCGGAGATCCTGATCACCACTCCCGAGTCTCTCTATCTGATGCTCTCGTCCGGGGCCAGAGAAATCCTCACCGGAGTCGAAACGGTGATCATCGACGAGATCCACGCCGTCGCCGCGACGAAACGCGGTGCCCATCTGGCTCTCACCCTGGAGCGGCTGGAGCATCTGGTCCGCGAGAATACGGGCCGGCGGGTGCAGCGAATCGGGCTTTCAGCCACCCAGCGGCCCCTGGGGCGGATTGCCGCGTTTCTTTCCGGGCCTGGCCGGAATTGTGAAGTCGTCGATCCGGGCCAGTCCAAGCAGCTCGACCTGGAGATTGTGGTGCCAGTTGAGGACATGGCCGAGCCGGGGGCTTCTCCTCATGACGATGGCAGTGCCGATGAAGCCCCGATCCGTTCGATCTGGCCGGCCATCTACCCGGAGCTGCTGGCACAGGTAAGGGCCCATACCTCGACGATCGTCTTTGTCAACAACCGCCGGGCTGCCGAGCGTCTCGCCCAGAGACTGAACGATCTCGATCAGGAGACGGGGGAGACCGAATCACCGGACCGAACGGCGACCGAGGGTCCTGGTCCCGGCGGATCAACCTTGGTCCGTCCGCATGAAGAGGCCGGTTTGCCGCTGGCCCGTGCCCACCACGGCTCGCTCTCTCACGAGGAGAGGACCGAGGTGGAGGAGCAGCTCAAGTCAGGCCTGATCCCTTGTCTTGTCGCCACTTCCTCGCTCGAACTCGGCATCGACATGGGTGCCGTCGATTTGGTGATCCAGGTCGAATCCCCGAAGTCGGTGGCCCGTGGACTGCAGCGGATCGGCCGGGCCGGACACGGGCTGGGTGAGACCTCGAAGGGCCGGATCTTCCCCAAGTTCCGCGGGGACCTGCTCGAAAGTGCAGTTGTGACCCACCGGATGCAGGCCGGCGAAATCGAAGAGACAGTGATTCCGGCGAACCCGCTTGATGTGCTCGCCCAGCATCTCGTTTCCATGGCCGCTCTTGATCAATGGGACACGGAAGCAGCCCTGGAGCTGATCCGCCGGACAACGCCTTTCTCCGAAATCTCGAAAGAGCAGTTCGACAACGTTCTGGACATGCTCGACGGCCGTTATCCCTCGGAGCGCTTCGCGGAGCTAAGGCCGCGTCTCGTCTGGGACCGGACCGGCGGCACGATCGAAGGACGGAAGGGCGCCCGGTCACTGGTCGTTACCAACGCCGGAACAATCCCCGACCGTGGCCTCTATGGAGTCCACCTGCCCGATGGCCGGCGGGTCGGCGAGCTGGATGAGGAGATGGTCTACGAGGCCCGGGCGGGGCAGGTATTCCTGCTCGGTGCGTCGAGCTGGAGGATTCAGGAGATCACCCGGGACCGTGTGATTGTGGTTCCGGCCCCCGGGGTGCCGGGAGCGATCCCGTTCTGGCGAGGTGACGGGATCGGCCGGCCGGCCGAGCTTGGTGAGGCAATCGGCGCATTCGCACGGGAAGCGGTGAACGCCGACCCGAAACAACTGGAGAAGTCCCATGATCTCGACCCCCGTGCCGCACGAAACCTGGTCGCCTACCTGAAGGACCAGCAGGAAGCTACCCGGGTGGTCCCCTCCGACCAGACTGTCGTTATCGAGCGGTTCCGTGACGAGATCGGTGACTGGAGGCTGGTTGTGCTTTCGCCGTGGGGAGGAAGGGTCCACGCCGCCTGGGGACTGGCGATCACCCGCAAGCTGCGGGACGAACACGGCCTTGAAGCGGACGCGATCCACTCCGATGACGGCATTGCAGTTCATTTGCCTGACGCCGATGAACCTCCTTCATCTGATCTGGTGATGATTGAACCGGATGAGCTGGAGGATCTTGTCGTCCGTGAACTCGGCAATTCGGCTCTTTTCGGTGCGAGGTTCCGTGAGAACGCGGCCCGGTCACTACTGATACCGAGGGCCTATCCCGGCAAGCGAACCCCCCTCTGGCAGCAACGGCTGAAGGCACAGAGCCTGCTTGAGGTCGCGCAGGACTTCCCCCGTTTCCCGGTCATTCTCGAGACCTACCGGGAATGCCTTCAGGATGTCTTCGATCTCCCCGCCCTTGACCGGCTGCTGAGAGGAATCCGTTCACGCGAGATCTCGCTGGTCGAGGTCGAAACCCAGACCGCGTCACCTTTCGCTTCGTCGCTGCTTTTCGACTATGTCGCTACCTACATGTACGAGGGCGACACGCCGAATGCGGAGCGCCGGGCCACAGCGCTTTCGCTGGACCGGGAACTTCTGCGGGAACTGCTCGGCCAGGATGAGCTGCGTGAACTGATCGACCCGGAGGCACTGGAAGAGGTTGAGGCTTCGCTTCAGCATCTGACCCCCAATGGCCGGGTCTCGGATCGGGACGGACTTCAGCAGGTGCTTCGCCGGATCGGCGATCTGACCCTGGAGGAAGCAACGCGGCGGGTGGCCGAGGGGTATTCGGCCACATCGATGCTGGAAAACCTCGTCGCTGAACGCCGGGCCGCAAAAGTCCGGATCAACGGCGAGGAGCGTTTCATTGCCGCCGAGGATGCCGGCCTCTATCGCGATGCACTTGGGGTTTCGCCACCGGGCGGCCTGCCAGCCGGGTTTCTTGACGAGAGAGAAGACCCGTTGGTGGCTCTGCTGGCCCGGTACGCGCGTACCCATGGTCCCTTCCCGACGGCCTGGCCCCGCCAGCGATACGGGGTCGACCCAACCTCCGCCTTGAAGGAACTCGAGGCGGCCGGAACCCTGGTTCGGGGTGAAATAAGACCCGATGGAACCGAGCGCGAGTGGTGTGAGGCCGAGGTGCTGCGACGGGTTCGCCGGGCCAGTCTCGCCCATCTCAGGCAGGAAGTCGAGCCGGCAGATGGGGCGGCATACGCACGCTTCCTCGCCTCCTGGCAGGGGATCGACCGACACCGTCCACTCCGCAGGGAGGCCCGTGCCGGTGCCGGTGCCGACCGGCTCAGGGAGATCCTCGTCCCACTCCAGGGAGTTCCGCTGACCCCGTCGGTGTGGGAAAACGATGTGCTCCCGCGACGGCTCGGTTCCTACAGCCCAACCTGGCTTGATGAGCTCTGCACGAGCGGAGAGGTGGTGTGGATCGGGGCCGGTGCGGTCGGACGAACCGATGGTCGTGTTGCCCTTTATTTCCGGGAGGATGTCCGGCTTGCCGGTCCGCCGCCGTCCAATTCGAGACTTGAAGCCCCTGAGGGTGAGATCCACGATGCGATTCGGAAGCGGCTTGCCGCGGGGCCGGCCTTCTGGATTGACCTGGTCAGTGAACTCGAATACCCCGCGGAGGAGATCCACTCTGCACTCTGGGATCTAGCCTTCGGCGGGGAAGCGACGAACGATTCCTTTGCGCCCCTACGGGCACCGCGCCTGCGTTCGGTGCCGACCTATGAACCGGGCGGGAGGCGGTTCTCCCGCCGACGGGCAGCGACCGGCCCGACCGTGCAGGGGCGCTGGTCGCTGACCGAGGCACTGTTCAGGTCGGCACCACCGGCGGGGCCGCGCCTGAGGGCCCAGGCCGAACTGATGCTTGAGCGATACGGCATCCTCACCCGTGAAATGGCCCTTGCAGAGGGGATTCCCGGGGGTTTTTCGACTCTGTACCCGGAGCTTTCCAACCTCGAAGTGCTTGGCACTGCCCGCCGCGGGTATTTCGTCGAGGGTCTCGGCGGCGCGCAGTTCGCCCTGTCGGGGGCGGTCGAGCGGCTGCGCGCGCTGCCCGCGGAAGAAAACGGACCCGACGAATTCAACTTGCTGGCGGCGACCGATCCGGCCAGTCCCTGGGGGTCGACCCTGCCCTGGCCGAAGCTGCCGGGGCGCCGCAGGGCAGCGCGTGTCGCGGGGGCCTATGTGCTGGCACGGGCCGGTCATCCTTTGTTGTACACCGAACGTGGCGGCAAGGGGCTGCTGCGGCTTGAACAGGCTCTGGAAGGCGAGGATCTCGCTGTCGCTTTGGCCACCCTCGCCGCGGAGGCCAACGCCAGGCGTCTCGGCCAGTTAAAGATCGAACGCTTTGACGGCGAGCCGATCCTCGGTTCACCTTTCGAGCAGCTGATGATCGCCGCCGGCTTCAGCCGCCAACCCCGCCGCCTGGTCGCTCCCGCCTGATCGCACCGCCGTCTGGCTGCTCCCGCCTGGCCGTACCGCCTGATCGCACCGCCATCTGGCCGCACCCGTCTATTCCCTCCCGCCTGGTCGCCCCACCCTGGTTTCGGGCAATGAAAATGTGAAAGTCGACGCGATTCCGTCGGGTCGTTTTGTTTTCCTGACGGGATCAGGGATACTCACGTGGTGACTTCGGTTGAGGAGAGTGCTGTCCGGCTGCTCAGGAGCGTGCCGTTATTCGCCGAGCTCGACGAGGCCGAACTTGAGCGGTTTTCCCGGGTGGCGATTCCCCGGACGTTCCCTGAAGGAACCAGGGTGTTCCATGAAGGGGACCAGTCGGATGCCTGCTACATAGTTAAGAACGGCACCTTCCGGGTCACCCGGGAACATCCCGATGGCCGGGCGATCACCCTGGCCACCCTGAGTGAGGGTGACATCGTGGGGGAGCTTGCGATGCTGGACGGCGAGGTTCGTTCGGCTTCGGTCGAGACCCTTGGCGGTGATGGAGAACTGCTTGCCCTCCCGGCGGGTGACGTCCGTTCCCTGCTTGAAAGGCACCCCGAAATCACGGTCAAGATGGTTGCCGCTCTGACCCGGAGGCTACGGGCAGCCAACGAAAGAATCTCCAGGCAATCGTTTCAGACCGTCCCGTCGAGGGTCGCCGGCGTGCTCTCTCAGCTGGTCGCCGAAGAAGGTGAAGAAGGACGTCAGGTCACGATCCGTATGAATCAGGCGGATCTGGCACAGCTGGCCGGGACGTCAAGGGAAAGCGTAAGTCGCTTTCTGGCTGATCTTGAGCGGGCCGGGGTGGTTCGCGCTGGTCGGGGCCAGGTAACGATCCTGGAACCCGCCAAGCTCGGCAACTACATATTCTAGGTCGGCGACATGTCCGGACTCCTCGCGCTCAACTTCTATTCCCCGCTTTTCGTCGATCAGCTCAGGCGTGGCCGCAAGACGGCGGCGATCCGCCTCGGTAACAAGTCGGGGAAATACCAGCGGAGCCAGGTCGTCTGGGTGACGGTCGGGTCCCGCCACTCACGACGCGAAAAGATCTTCTCGGCTGTGGTTGACGAAGTCGAGGTCAAGCGGCTTTCGGAACTCTCTCCTCGCGACATCGAACGCGACAACCCGGAGTTCCGCCGGGTTGAGGAAACCCGGGATTTCCTGGAGAAGATCTATGACCGGCAGATCGAAGAGGATGCGATCGTCACCGTCGTTCACTTTTCGCAGGTTGTCGAACCCGGGCTGTCGGGCTACGGCACGGTCCCTTCGCCCAACTAGATGCCCGGTCCCCGTCGCGTCCGGTTGCGCTGACCGTATCCCCATGACGGATACAACTGATCCCACATCCTTCAAGTTCATCTCGCGATGGGAGCTTTCCGCCGAGCGGGACGCGGTCTGGGATGCCCTGGTCGATTTCCAGAAGTGGCCGGTCTGGTGGCCTGGTCTCGAGCAGGTCGTCGAGACGATCCACGGCGATGCCGTCGGGATCGGTCAAAAGGCAACTGCGGTCTGGCGTGGTCCGGTCGGCTACACGATGAAGATCGCGATCGAATCGGTCGAGCGGGTTCGCCCCGAATACCTGCGAGGGGTGGCGACGGGTGATGTGCTGGGCGAGGGCGTGTGGCGGCTCGAAACGGTGGAGTCGAACTGGACATCGATCGCATTCGACTGGCAGGTGCGGACGAACCGCAAGTGGATGGAGTTCCTGGCTCCACTGGCGAGGCCCGTTTTCATTTCCAGTCACGACCATGTGATGAAGAAGGGTGCGGAAGGCCTGGCCTCCCACCTCTCAAGTGAAATCCGGAATTTCTCGGCTTCTGCCAGTTAGATATTTTGCTCATTCGAGTGATGGGACGCGGACTTTCGCCTGGCGGAGCACCTGCTTTCCGGGGCCGAGCGCCACAACGGGTTGACGATTGCTCTGGAACCTGTAGGATTCATCGGGTTGGCACTCTCCCCCTTAGAGTGCCAACCGACTCAGGAGCCGATCATCAAGCCGAATTTCAAGGTTGTGGCCCTGAAGTCAAGGTAAATAGCCGAAAACAGGCATGAACATCACCATCGGAGGTAATCAATGAAGCTGAAGCCCCTCGGGGACCGGCTGATCATCAAGCCGGTAGACGAAGAGGAGACCACTGCCAGTGGCCTGGTTCTCCCCGATACTGCCAAGGAAAAGCCACAGAAGGGCAAGGTCCTGGCCGTGGGCGACGGCGCCATCGGCGAAGACGGCAACCGCCGTCCGCTCGACGTAGCCGAAGGCGACGAAGTTCTCTACTCCAAGTACGGCGGAACCGACATCACGGTCGAGGGCGAGGATCTCCTCGTCCTGCGTGAGTCGGACATCCTCGCCAAGGTCGCCTAGCGCGACTGACTCACAACCAACTTCCAGGAGGTAACGGAAAGTTATGGCTCACAAAGAGCTGAAGTTCGCAGAAGAAGCCCGCGGGGCCCTGCAGGCCGGCGTCGATGCCGTCGCCGACGCAGTCAAGGTAACCCTCGGCCCGAAGGGTCGCTACGTCGTTCTCGACAAGAAGTTCGGCGCGCCGACCATCACCAACGATGGTGTCACGATCGCCCGCGAAGTCGAGATCGAAGACGTCTTCGAGAACCAGGGCGCCCAGCTGGTGCGAGAAGTCGCGACGGCCACCAACGACGTCGCCGGTGACGGCACCACCACCGCCACCCTGCTCGCCCAGATCATCGTCCGCCAGGGCCTCAAGAACGTAGCCGCCGGCGCCAACCCGCTGGCGCTCCGCCGTGGCATCGAGAAGGCGGTCGACGTGGTCGTCGCCAACCTTCGCGAAAGCCAGTCCGCAGAGGTCAACGGCAAGGACCAGATCTCTCGCGTTGCCGCGATCTCGGCCGCTGACGACGAGATCGGCAACACCATCGCCGATGCGATCGACAAGGTCGGCAAGGATGGCGTGGTCAACGTCGAAGAAGGCCAGACCTTCGGCATGGAACTCGAGTTCACCGAGGGCATGCAGTTCGACAAGGGCTACATCTCGCCGTACATGGTCACCGACCAGGACCGCATGGAGGCCGTTCTTGAGGAGCCTTACGTCCTCATCGCCAACCAGAAGATCGGTTCTGTCCGGGATATCCTCCCCGTGCTCGAGCAGGTCATGCAGGGTGGCAAGCCGTTGCTGATCGTTGCCGAAGACGTCGAAGGTGAATGCCTCGCGACTCTCGTGGTCAACAAGCTGCGTGGCACCTTCACCGGTGTCGCCGTCAAGGCGCCGGGCTTCGGCGACCGCCGCAAGCGCATGTTGGAGGACATCGGCATCCTGACCGGTGGTGAAGTGATCACCGAAGAAATGGGTCTCAAGCTGGAGAACACCCAGCTGACCCAGCTCGGCCAGGCCCGCCGCGTGGTCGTCTCGAAAGACACCACCACCATCATTGACGGTGCCGGCGATGCCGACGCCATCAAGGGCCGGATCAAGCAGATCAAGTCGGAGATCGAGAACACCGATTCCGAATTCGATCGCGAGAAGCTCCAGGAGCGCCTCGCCAAGCTGGCCGGCGGCGTTGCCGTAGTCAAGGTCGGCGCTGCCACCGAGACCGAGATGAAGGAAAAGAAACACCGCGTCGAGGACGCTCTCCAGGCTGCCCGTGCGGCGCTGGAAGAGGGCATCGTCCCGGGTGGCGGTGTTGCTCTCCTCAACGCCCAGGATGCTCTCGACGTCGACAAGTTCGATGACGCCGACGAGCGCACCGGTGCCCAGATAATCCATCGTTCGCTCGAAGAGCCGGTCCGGCAGATTGCCGAGAACTCCGGTCTCGAGGGTTCGGTCGTGGTCAACAAGGTCCGCGAGCTCAAGGCCGGCGAAGGCCTCAACGCCGCGTCCGGCGAGTACGGTGACATGGTCAAGGCCGGCGTGCTCGACCCGACCGTCGTGACCCGCTCCGCGCTCCAGAATGCCGCGTCGATCGCCAAGAACATCCTGGTGACCGAGGCGATCATCGCCGAGCCCGCCGAAGAGGGTGGAGCCGGCATGCCCGCGATGCCCGACATGGGCGGAATGGGCGGCATGATGTAAGGAGGCTTTGCCTCCGGCATCTGATGCCGAATCATCGAGGCTTCGGTCTCAGGGAAGGCCCGGCGGATGCCGGGCCTTCCCCTTTGCACGGCCCGGAACTGGTTAGTGGGCCCGGCCCCGGGTGGAAGGACGGCCCGTGGAACCCGGGCAAGCCTTCGACAGTTCAGTCGCAGGTCCAGATCAGTCGCAGCGCGACCAGCAGTTCGGTGACCCGGCCGTCGATCGGCGTGCCCAGGGTCTCTTCGGCGGCCCGGATGCGGTTGGAGACCGTGTTCTCATGAACGTCCAGTCGCCGGGCGGTTCGCCTCGGGCTCGCCTGCTCCTCCAGATAAACCCGCAGGGTCGTGGCCAGTCGTCGGACGCGCGGCGAAGGATCGGCGAGGGCTCCGAGCTCGGCCAGGACGAACTCCCGGGCCCGGGCGGGATCATTGCCAGCCAGCGCCTCAATGGCTACATCCCGGTATCGGACCACTCCGCACCGGTTGTCGATCCGATGGGCGACTTCCCGTGCCTCGAGCGCCTCGGCGTGGGTCTGGCGGAAGCCCTCCAGACCAGATGCCGGCGTACCAAGGGCGAACCCGACTCCTGCCGGAAGCGGAAGTTCGGGCGGGGGGAAATCGCCCGGTTCGACAACCACCCAGCCGATCAGCTTCCTTGAGCCGAAGGGCACCATCAGCGGCTTGTGTACCCCGATCTCCTCGACCATCTCCCTGGCGATCTGCTCGAGTTCCCCGTAGGCAAGCTCCTGGCCCGGCCCGCCTTCGGGCCAGACCACAAACCCGACATGCCGGCGCCCGAGGTCATAGCCGAGTCGGGCACAGCTTGCCTGCATATCATCCGGGTCTCGGCGGAGAACGGCATGGACCTCGTTGACGCGGACTGCCGCCGCGCTGCGAATCCAGCTCTCCTGGCCCTCCGTATAGCGAAGTACCAGGCCTCGGCTGATCGAATTGATGAATTCGTAGCTCACCACCATCCCTGCCTCGATCGCCCGCGAACGTTCATCGCTTTCGGTCAGGCTGGTACGCAAGCGTTCGGACCAATAGCCGAGGAACGCCGCATGGGCGATGCTGTAGGCCCGGAGCAGGGTCTCGACCGAGACACCACGGCGAATGAACTCGTGGGTGTACTCGACTGCGGCAGGGGGCGGCTCGGCCAGCCCGAAGTCACCGTCGAAGCGGATCAGGTCAATGAACAGGCGGACTACCGACTCGCAGCTCGCGAGGGTGGCCCGGTAGAGGTCCTCGTCGTCATCGAGTTCCATCAGCTCCCGGTGGATCTCGTCGGCCAGTAACGCAGACAAGTCACCGATCCAGCTGGGCTCGGAATCGAAGTCCGCGACAACCTGGCGGACCAGGGCCCGGTCAGAGGCCCGGTTGGCCGACGACTGGACTGTGCCGGGATCGCCCACAAGCCGAAGAATAGCCGCATCCACAGCAAACAATTGTGGACTCGCCACAACTTCGTATTTGAAAATCTCGAAATTAATGAAGGCAATGTGGAAATCCCGGAGTAGCTTTCAGTCTCAGTAGAGCCTTGGACACCAACGAGAGGTGAGGATGACTCCCAATCCCAGGATCCTTGCGATCGATGCCGGTGGAACGATGACCGACACGTTCATCGTCGATGAGAGCGGCAGCTTCGTGGTTGGCAAGGCCCAGACCACACCTGAGGACGAGTCGATCGCCTTCTCGAGATCGGCCGAAGATGCGCTTTCACAGTGGCAGATGACCCGGGCCGAGGCGTTCCCGGCGATCAGGTCGGGAGTGTTCAGCGGTACGGCGATGCTGAATCGCCTGCTCTCCCGGACCGGGCTCAGGGTCGGGGTGATCGTCACCGCGGGCCAGGAGGACTCGCTGCGGATGGAACGGGCGATCCAGACCTATCTCGGATATTCCTACGGCGACCGCCTGCATGTCGCGACCCACTTCCACAACCAGCCCCTGGTACCGCGGACGCGGATCTTCGGGGCCCGGGGACGAGTTGACATCTACGGAACCGAGGTCCTTCCGCTCAGTGAAGATGATGTGCGGAAGGCGGCGACCCAGCTGCTCGAAGCGGAAGTCGAGGCGGTGGTGGTTTCGCTGTTATTCAGCTTCCGCAATCCGGAGCACGAAGCCCGGGTCGGTCGGATCCTCGTCGAGGAGATGCCGGGCGTCCCGGTCTTTCTCTCCAGTGAGCTCTACCCGACCCGCCGTGACCTGCCGAGGCTGAACTCGACCCTGATCGAGGCCTACGCGGCAGAACCCTCGCGGGGAACCCTGCGGGCGGTCCGCGACCGAACCCGCGAGGACGGCGCCGGATTCGAGCTGAGGGTAATGGCCAGCCATGGCGGCACGATCTCGATCGAAGCAAAGCAACTCGGGACGACCCTGGTCTCCGGTCCGATCGGCGGGATTGTCGGGGCGCGCTGGCTCGGTGAACGGATCAACCGGCCGAACATGCTCTGCACCGACATTGGTGGCACGAGCTTCGACATCGCCTTGATCACCGACGGGACCTATGAGGTCACACCTAACCCGGACATGGCCCGCTTTGTACTCAACATGCCGCTGGTCAAGGTTGATTCCCTCGGGGCCGGCTGTGGCTCCTTCGTCCGGGTGGACCCGAACTCCCGCCGACCCGAACTTGGCCCGGACTCTGCCGGAGCTTCGATCGGTACCTCATGGCCGGATGGCGGAATCAAAACGATTTCGGTGACTGACCTGAACCTGGTCCTGGGGCGGCTCAACCCCGATTACTTCCTCGGTGGCGAGGTCGAGCTCGATCTCGAGCGGGCTCGACACGAAATCGAGGTTCAGCTGGCAGGACCACTCGACCTGGGGGTCGAGGACGCCGCCGCCGGCGTGATCGACCTTTTCGAAACCACGCTGCGGCAGGAGGCGGTCGGCCGGATCCTCGGCAAGGGCTATTCCCCGGCCGAGTACACGCTGCTCTGTTACGGCGGCGGTGGTCCGCTCCATGTCGCCGGCTATACCGCCGGGGTGCCCTACACCGATGTGCTTGTGCCGGCCTGGGCGGCTGGGTTCAGCGCCTTCGGGTGCGCCTGTGCCGACTTCGAGTACCGCTACGACCGGACCGTCGATCTCCCCTTGCTGCCGTCCTACCCGCCGGAGATGGTCCAGGGAATGGGGGCAATGATTACCCAGGCGTGGCGCGCCCTCGAGGAAAGGGTCGTGGCTGAATTCGGCAAGTCGGGGTACAGACCGGAGGAGATCGAATTCACGCAATCGGTCCGCATGCAGTACTACGGCCAGCTGAACGACATCGAGATCGATTCCCCCACGCCGGAACTCGAGTCGGCGGATGATGTCAGAGCCCTGATCGCCGCCTTCGAAACTGCATACGGGAGACTCTATGCAACCTCGGCGAAATCACCCGAGCTCGGATACCTGGTCACCCAGGCGGTGGTGAGGGGGCGGGCAAAAGCCGAAAAACCGGTCCTGGTTGACCGGCCTGTGGTCAGCGGATCGCCACCGGTCAAGGGGACCAGGAGGGTCTACTGGAACACGCCCTCCCCGGGATTCGTCGAAACAGATATCTACGAAATGGGTGACCTGCGAAACGGCCAGACGATCGAGGGCCCGGCGGTGCTCGAAGCCCCGGCAACGACCTTTGCGATCCCGCCCGACCGCCGGGCCTGGATTGACGCCCATGACATTTTCCACCTCGAATACAAGGAGCCGCTGGTATGAGCCCCCAGGACGCAACCCTCACCGCGCAGGCCGATACCGGACCAAGAGGGCTCGGCTCCAATGGCCTGTCCCTGAAGGAAATGCTGGAAGGGGCGGAGGCGGCATTCAGCGAGACTGGCCACTACGCGGGCCTCGAGCACCTCGCCCTGAAGGAGTCGGATCCGATCGGGTTCGAGAAACTCTTCAGCCGGGTTCGCGGGGGTCTGGTCTCGGCCCGGGAGACGGCCCTGAACATCTCGGCCTCGCCGATCGTGCGCGAACTCGGGGAGCTCTGCTTCGCGCTTTACACGCCGGACGGAGATTCGATCGCTCTTTCGACCGGGATCATCGTTCATGTCCACACGATGTCGGAGGCGCTCAAGTTCTTCGTTCGAAACGACTGGGAATCGAATCCGGGGATCAGGCCGGGTGACATCTTCGCCAACAATGATCCGGTTATCGGCAATGTTCATCCGGCGGATGTCCAGACCTTCGTACCGATCTTCTGGGAGGGGGAGCTGGTCGCCTGGGCCGGCGGGGTGACCCATGTTGTCGATATCGGTGCCTCGACCCCGGGCGGGGTGCCGGTCGGCCCGACCTACCTGTTCGAGGATGGCATCGACCTTCACGGTGAACGGATCGGCGAAGGTGACGAACTCGCGCAGGGCCACCTCGAGCGGATCAAGCGGATGAACCGGGCACCGATGTACTACCTGCTGGATGAGAAGACCCGGCTGGCCGGTTGCCACATGATCCGTGACTCGGTCGAAAGGCTGATCGCCGACGAGGGGGTGGAGCGGTTCAAGGCTTTCAGTCGGGAAGTGATCGAGGACACCCGGCGTTCCTTCAAGGCGACGGTCAGGAGGATGACCATCCCGGGCCGCTACCGCGCACCAGCCTGCTTTGACTGTGAGTTTGCCGAGAAGACATCACTGCCCGAGGTCGCCCGCCGCGACTTCGTGATGCACGGCTGTTACGAGATGCGCTTCGGCGAGGACGGCACGATGGAGGTTGACCTCGACGGCAGCTCCGCCTGGGGCTGGCATGCGATGAATGCCACCCCGGCGGGAATCCAGGGCATGACCTGGCTGGTCCTGACCCAGACCCTAATCTGCAATGACAAGGTCAACGACGGTGGCTACCTGGCCACCCGGGGAAACTACCCTGAGGGAACCTGGACCAACAAGGGCGATGCGCTTTGTTCGTCAAGCGTGCCATGGCCGCCACTTTTCGCCACTTTCACCGGCTACCTGCGGGGCCTTTCGAGGGCGCTTCAGGGCCGGGGTTTCATCGAGGAGATCCTCACCTCCTACCACGTGCCTTCCGCTTTCCAGGGCGGCGGAACCGACCAATATGGCAACAGTTCGGGGTTCGTTAACTTCGAACTGGCCGCCGGCGGCATGGGCGGCAAGTATGTCCTTGACGGTCTCGACTACGGTGCTGCTCCTTTCAATCCGGAAGGCGACCTCGGCGACTGCGAGATGTGGGAAATGCTCTCCCCTTTCATCTATCTCGGCCGGCAGGTCAAAGCCTCGACCGCGGGGATCGGCCGGCACCGTGGTGGCTCCGGCTTCGAGTCCCTGTTCATGACTCACAACACGCCGCATTACGAAGTCCAGACCCTGGGCATGCCGAAGATGTTCAATTCTGCGGGAATCTTCGGCGGTTACCCGGCCTCGACCGTTTACGCCCATATCCTCAAGAACTCCGACCTGGCGGAAAGGGCCGCCCGGGGCGAGAGCTATCCGACCGGGGACGGCAGCTACGACGATCCGCAGCTGTTCTCGATTGCCGGGGATCGCACCTATCGCCAGGATGCCATGCGCACCCTGGAATCAGCCCGAAACGGTGACCTCTTCCTGATGACCTACAAGGGTGGTGGCGGGGTCGGAGATCCGCTGCTTCGGCCGGTCGAAGCGGTCGAGGAGGATGTAGCCGAAGGGCATCTACTCCCCGACTACGCCGAAGCGGCCTACGCGGTCTCGGACCGCGAGGCCCGTCGGCGGGAGCGGCTTGAACGCTCCTGCCCGACCGGCGAGTGGTGGCAGGGTCAGCGCGAGCGGATCCTGTCGGGAGAGTTGATCGAGCCGGTCCGGTCAATGTATGCCGAGTCAATGCGGCTCTCGCCCCGCTTCGCCGCCGAGTATCGCGGTTTCTGGGATCTCCCGGCCGACTTCGAGTTTGAAGCCGCCACTCCGACCGTCGCCGCCGCGGCCTCCGAACCGGGGCGTATCAACCCGGATGAGTCGGTCGAGAGCTTCCTCGCGGGCTCTGAGGTCTTCCGCCCTGACGGTGAAACCGAATCCCCGGCAAGTGCATCGGTCAGTCCCGAACTGCTCGAGGACATGCTTGAAGAGAAGCTTTCGCGCCGGGCTGTCAAGGAGATCCAGTCCGGGTTCAAGGACGACGGTCGTTTCGATGCCTGGCTGGCCGTGCTGCAAAAGCGGGCCGAATGGGATGACCCGATCGTCCTGCCACTGGGTGAGGGCCTCAATGTGGTCAAACGCGAGAGTGACGGCGAGTACATGATCAGGACCGACGCCGGGGCCGACCTCTGCGGTTGGAAGGAGAACTGGAAGATGCACGCGGTCGTCTTCGTCCGGGACAGTGACGAATTGATGGGGGAGATCTACCCGAAACTGGCTCACTCCGACCCCGACTGGATGGAACTCCGCGAGTTCTACTGCCCGCTGAGTGGTGCCCTTCTCGAAGTCGAAGCTTTGCCTCCCGGTTACCCGGTGGTCCATGACTTCCTGCCGGACCTGCCAGGCTTTTACCGCGGCTGGCTGGGCCGGGAGCTCCCTTGATCAAACGGTACAGCGAGAAACCATCGCCTCAGGTAGGACGGATCACCTCAAGTACGGCATCGATCGCGGCCCGTTCGGCGTTGCCGAGGGCTTCCGGAACATCCTGCTCCATCGGGTCGCCGTCCAGCGAGGGTGAAAGCCCGGCGATCGCCTCAATCACCGCGAGGGTGCAGAACGGCATGTGGTTGAGGCTGTAGCCGCCTTCCTGGAAAACGACCAGCCGCCCCTCGCAGAGTTCTTCAGCCAGTTCCCGCACCCCGGTGGCGAGTCGCCGGAACCCCTCGGTCGTCACGCTCATTCGCCCCAGAGGGTCACCGGCCGCCGGATCCTGCCCGGCCGAAACCAGAATCAGGCCTGGCTTTAAATCACGGATTGCCGGAGTGACAACCCGCTCGAATGCGGCGGCATATCCGGCATCGCCAGTGCCGGCCGGCAGCGGAATGTTCACGGTCAAACCCTCACCGGGACCGTTCCCGGTCTGTTCGGCCCGGCCGTAGCCGACCGGATAAAGGCCATCCTGGTGGATCGAGATGAAAAGTACCGAGGGATCGTCGTAGAAGATGTCGTGGGTACCGTTGCCATGGTGGACATCCCAGTCGAGAATTGCCACCTTCTCGATACCGCGCTGCTGGGCGTGCCTGGCGGCAATCGCGACCGGGTTGAAAAGGCAAAAACCCATCGCAGTATCGGCCGAAGAGTGATGGCCGGGGGGTCGAAGGCAGGCGTAGGCGTTGTCGAGCTCACCATCGATCACTGCGTCCACGCAGGCGAGGGTTCCGCCGACCGAGAGCAGGGTGGCTTCCCAGCTTCCCTCGCCGGCCCGGGCGTCAGGGCCGACCCAACTCAGCCCGGACCTGGCCCCTTCACGGAGGGCTTCAATCATCCCGGCCGGGTGAACGAGTCCGAGCTCGGCTTCGGTGGCTTCCCGCGCCGGGACCGGCCTCAGTTTCGCCATGGTCCCGGAACCCTCCAGTACTGCGATCACGCGCTCCACCCGTTCCGGACGTTCGACATGCGGCACGTCAATCCATTCCCGGGCCTGCTCATCGAGAATCATCGAACCGTTGTCATGTGCGAGACAGCGGTCGTCATGGCAGAAACCGGTTCGCCGGGGCTTCTCATTGTCTGTTTCGGGTGAGGTCAACGTCAGGGTCGGCGTGCGTGAAGGTAGGCGTAGCCCAGGTAGCGCGGATCCCTCAGCTTGTTCTTCATGGTCCGCAGCGAGACCGGATAATTGTGGGGATTGTACCGGTCCTCCAGACCACCGAAGCCACGGTAGTAGACGTACATCCTGACCCGGGGGCGGTTGTTCATCCAGGCGAAGATCTGACGGACAAAGACATAGTTGTCCGAACCCGCGACACCCCATTCGGTGAGGGTCAGCGGCTTGTTTCGCCAAGGCTTTGCGGTGGCGAACTTGTTCAGGTCACGCCAGTGCGGATAGTCGGAATAGAAGTCGACCCCGGCCCAGTCAACGTAACGGGAACCGGGCCAGTAGTTCCCCGGCCAGTTCCCCCTCGCCCAAGGTGATCCGGCCGGCAAGGCGCTCCAGATGATCGAAACAGGTGCGGCCGGTACGGTCGAAGGACGAACCGCACTGCCCCAGTTGACCTTCCTCATCCGCAGGTTGTTCAGGTGCCTGTCCATGCGGTTGCTCGACATGCCGCCTCTGGTGATCACCGCGATTCGCTGAAAAGCCTTCCGGTACCAGTAGGTGGTGTGGGAACCGCCCCGTTGCCTGCCGCTACAGGTGACCGCCGAATAGACGTTCAGACAACGATTCGGTTCACCGAGTGGCCGCACGAAAGCACGCTGGTTCTTTTCAGCGAAGAAACGGTTGATCTCGATCAGGTAAGCGTCGCCGTAACCGCGGGCGATGTCCTGCGGGGTGATCAGCTCCTGCAGGGTTTCATCGTCAGCGGTCGAGATGTGAAGCATCGGCATCACTTCGGCGGCTTGCCACCGACGGTAGGCGAGATCGAGCCCGTTGCCCCAGGGGTGGAAAGTCTGCAGAACCGCCGGATGCTTGCCGACCGCATCGGCAAAATCGAGAAAACCCTCCATGGTGCCGTTGTCGCTCACTCCGGTCAGCTTCTTGCCGGCGTTCGGGCCAAAAATGTTTCCGGCATGAGCGGGAGCGGCCAGCACCAGGCAGGCGAAAAATGCGAGAAGGATCAGCCGGTTGACTACGTGCCTCACTATTCCCGGAACATAGCCCGGCCCCTAACGTTTCGGTCTGTCACTCTTCGACCGTCCCTGTTGGAATCACCGCCGAGCAGCGGTCCTCCCCGGGACAAAGCGATCCGATCGCCACCCGGGTTGCCCTGCCAGCCCCGGAGAAAGGCTCGACCGAGATCAACTCGACGGAACGGAGTGACCCGTCATCCTCGAACCTGAGGTGTGCGAGCCCAACCTCCTGGTCACCGGCATCGAAGGCCCCGCCGGCGCCTATCGAACCGGGATTGACGACGACGGTCGCTCCGATTTTCTCCAACTCCTGCTTGTGGCTGTGTCCGGTCGCGATGGTCAGTGGCTCGGCGTAGTCCGCTTCGGCGAGGGCTTGTGCGAAGAGCACTGCCAGCGAGTGCTGGTGGATCATGAGCACGTCTGGCTTCTCGGCCAGCGAGTCGAACCAGCGCAACGATTCCGCGATCCAGCGGGAAGTGACGGCGCCCGGGTCGTCGAGGTCATCGAAGGTGACGGCACGATCACCCAGCGGACTGTCGCCGCCGTACTCGAGCGGGTCCGCCTGGCCCGCAACTTTCACACCCCTGACATCGATCACGGGCGGAGGCCGAAACTCGCCGTCGGGCAGGAGCCGCCCCTTCCGGTCGAGCACAGTGACGCCTTCCGCGGCGAGGCGGCGCATCAGGCCAGCCGAGTCGTGGTTGCCCGACACGGCCACGACCCGACGGCCGAGCGCCGCGACTCTGGGCGCGAGAACGGCGGATTCGGCAGCACTTCCCCGCTGCCCGAAATCACCCGTGATCAGAACCGGCTCATTGCCGATGAGTCGGGACACCGGCCGGATAACTAGCGGGTTGGCGTGGAGATCCGATCCGAGGTACAGCTCCTTCCCGTCGGCTTTCCGGCCTTCACCGGTGGCCAACACAGCGCCGAGGCTGCGAACGATGTTCTCGAATTCGTTTCCGTAGGGACTTTCGACGTCGGCCCGGTCGATCACCTCGAGGATTCGCTGAAGCTCGCCGCCTGAGGCAAAGAAGGTCGGATTCTCGAAAGAGCTTCGCTCCAGGGAAGACCTGGCGACCAGGCCCGTAACTACGGAGGCGACTAGCAAGACGACAATTCCGACGACCGGAAGCGCCCAGCGAGGGCGTAATGGTCTCAGCAGGAGCCAGGCCAGAAAAAGAAGCAGGATCGCTACGGCCACGGTCCAGGTCGCCGCCCTGAGAGCGGCTCTCATAGCGCCTTCGCGGAGTTGGCGCAAGGTAAGGTCGATGACGTCCTGATCACCCTCGGCTGCCCGGAGCAGGGCGTCGCGATTCAGGGTCCTGAGTTCGGTTCTCGCCCGGAACGGCACCGGCGGACCCTCGAACCGCAGGCCCCAGTCGGCGACCGGGACGTACCCTTCGATTCCCCCGTCAAGCGAAGGCTTGAGGTCGAGAGATACCCGGCCGAACTCGGTTGAAACTTCGCTGGTCCCGGCCAGCCGCGGTCCGAGTACGGCCGAAACGGCCACGATCGCGCAGCTCAGGAAGAAAATGCCGGCCCATTTGAGCGTTACGCCCATGCTCAATCAGTAACAGGCCGGAGACTTCGGCCCGCTTCGGGGCTTCGAGTTCCACAACCGAAGGGACCCCGGCGCTACCGTCCGCGTTTACGGCCGACGTAGGTGAGTGACTCCCAGCTGGGGGCGAGATCGTTTGTGCGTACGCCGATCACGTCGACTCCACAGCGATCGAGAATCCGCTCAACATCGCACCGAGATGTGCCATGCATCTCCATCACGGCTTCGCGCTTCATCCGGCCCCCGATCCGGCGGGCTGATCGTCCGACCGTGCCCCGAAGCCGGAGCATCGCGGTTGTCCGCCGGGTCGGAAGCTGAAAGAAAATGATGCCGCCCGGCGATGTGACCCGGCAGAACTCGGCGATATAGCGTTTCGCGAATACCTGTCGCATGTGCTGGAGACAGATCAGCGAGAGAACCAGTCCGAAGTCGCCATCGGCGAAGAGAACTAGATCCGCCGCATCGTTGACCTGGTACCCGACCCGTTCCTGATCGGGGCCGAGGCGTTTCGCCGCTCTTGCCCGGGCATTGCGGACCATCGATTCCGAGATGTCGATGCCCTCGACCCTGGCGAATGCTCCTGCCAGGGCAAGGCTGAGTCGTCCCACACCGCAGCCGAAGTCAAGCACCCGATTGGGTGTGCCGGGAACGGGAAGCCTCTCGACGCCCGCTCGTCGAGCTTCGTCGAACACCCAGTTGATCGTCTCCACACCCGAGTGGAAAAACTCATCCTCGTCCCACTCCCGTCTGACGGTCTGTACCGCCCACAACGGCCGCTCATCACCAAACCGTTCCCAGTTCTGCTTCAGCTCCTTGATGGTCAGGACAGGACCTTCCGCATCGATTCGGGAGTCACTCCCAGCCTTTCCAGGTCAGCGGTGCCTCGGAAGCTGAGCATGGTGACCCTCATCAGTTCAGCTTCCTGCCAGGTTGCGAATGCGTTCTCACCGACCAGGCGGTGGATAGCCGAGAGGCCGAGGTGGACCAGCTGGAGCGGGATCCTGACCACCGGTCGAGGCCTTCCGGAAAGTTGACCGACCAGCTCCGACATGCCGGCGTAGGTCATCGTCTCCGGGCCGGCGAGCTCGTAAAGGTGATCACCCGGACCGTCCGCCTTGAGTGATTGTTCGACCGCGCGAGCTACGTCGTCGGCCCAGACCGGCTGGTAGCGGGACTTGCCGTTACCAGAGACGGGTATGGCCGGCAGAAACGAAAACCGGCGGAGCAGGGTGATCCAGGGATCGGAATGGTCGAACACGATCGACGGGCGGAAGATCGTCGAGTCCAGATGCGAGTTGGCGACAGCCTGTTCAGCAACCCACTTCGCCCTGAAGAACCGGGTGCGTTGAACCGCGGAGGCGTTGAGGGCGCTGAAGAAGACGAACCGGTTGACTCCGTTGCGCTCGGCCGCCTCAAGCAGGCGGACCGTGGCGAGACCGTTCAGCTCCTCTACCCGGTACGGGGGTTGATCACGGATCGAGGCCGCGAGATGGATCACCGTGTCGACGCCGCGCATTGCCTGTCGCAGCATGTAAGGATCCGAGAGTTCCCGCAGGTCGCCCATCGTGATCTGGACGTCGACCCTGTGGGAGCCCAGCTTTCGTGGTTCGCGAACCAGGCACCTGATCGGGTGCCCGTCTTCGAGTAGACGGGGCAGAAGTCTCGAACCGATAGATCCGGTGGAGCCAGTAAGAAGGATCACGGGCAGCAGTCTAGAGGCGCGGCAACACATGCAATTCCAGTGCGCTGACGGTGACCTTCTCTGACCGGCGAGGGGGAGGTCCTGTGGGCCCAATGTCTAATATGGAGGCCATGAGTTACGTCATCGCAGAGCCATGCATCGGTCAGAAGGACAACTCCTGCGTGGAGGTCTGTCCGGTCGACTGCATTCATCCGACTCCGGACGAGCCCGGCTACGACAAGGTCGACATGCTCTACATCGATCCGGATGAGTGCATCGATTGCGATGCCTGCGTCGAAGCCTGCCCGGTGGATGCCTGCTTCGCCGAGGATCAGCTGCCAGCCGAATGGGCGCACTTCACCGAGAAGAACGCCGCCTACTTCCAGAGCAACTGACTCGTCGCACCATCCGGTGCGACGACCTGACTCCTGGCCTTCAGCTGCCGGGGCCTGACAACAGTTCCCCGGTTCTCAGGCGCGTCCGCGGGTGAACCTGACGAAGGTACGCCAGGCAGGCTTGGGAGCCAGCCTGTTGCCCTTTCGCCAAGCGAAAAGACCGATGTTGTAGCAGAAGCTGCAGTTCTCGCCGCGTGGATTTGTGTCTTTCCACGCGAACCAGAACACCTTGCGCAGCTTGAGCCGGTGCCGGTCTCGAAGCAGGTAGGTGAAGGCGGAACTGAGCTGATTGGCCTGGGCCCGCTGGCTGCCGAGCATGAACGAGTTGCGGCGCGGGCCCGATGACCAGCCGATCTCGGTCACGTAGATCGGCTTGCTTCGCAGGCCTGCCCGGTTGGCGGCCGCCCGGAACTCGCGCATGATCCCCCGCAGGGTTGCGGTGTTCTTCGCGTAAGGATGCAGCGCGATCACATCGATAAATCTGTTCGGTACCCGGGCTGCGAACTGGCGGATGAACGACGCGGCGTTCTGGGCCTTGTTCGGTGGCCCTTTCGGTCGGGCGAAAAGGCCCGAGACCACGATGTTCGCATTGCCGTTCACCGCGCGGATCACCTTTGCTGCCGCGTTGTAGAGCCGGGCGTAGCGGGCCGCGGATACCGGGTTGGTGAAGTAATGAAAGTTCGATTCGTTCCAGATCTGCCAGTCCGTTATCGGCCGGACCGGCAGCCTTGAATTGACCTGGGCCGGCTCCTTCCAGAAGTCACCGCCACGGCCGTAGCGTTCGATAGCGGCACGGACGAATTCCCGCCAGCGGATCAGCCGCGACTTGCCGTCAACCGGCATCCGGGTCGAGTCCCTGTACATCCACGGTGGTGTCGCGTAAAGGCTGGGCAGGACCGCAACGCCCTCACGTGCGGCCACGCGGACGATCGAGTCGACAGCGTTCCAGTCAAACACTTTGGGTGATCTCGACTGGACCTGACTCCAGGCCACCGGGATCCTTACTGTCTTCACCTTGCCCCGGTGCATGCGCGCAGTATCGGCCCGGGTGATCCCCTCCTGGGGCATCACGTTGAGGAAGCCCACGGGCGCTCTCGGAACCGCATTCGCCGAACCGGAAAAAGTGATGAAACCCAGTGCCAGAATCGAAAATGCGATGAATAGCTGTCGAACAGAGATGGTCATTACTGGTTGCAACAAGGAAAGGTCCCGGACGGTTGCGGTCCGCAGAAAACCTTTATCCGGTTACTGGACGACTGGCAGCTCGCGGGCCCCTGCCCCCATCTTCGGGGCTTGAGGTGCGACGGCGGGTTCGGCCTGGATCATCGGCAGGTCACGCGGCGAAGCCGCGATTATCCGGCGGGCGATGTCATTGAGCACCTTGCCGGCGGGTGAATCGGGCTTCTCTACCGCGAGCGGGCTGCCAACGTCGGCATGCTCGCGGAGCTCCTCCGAAAGTGGCACCGAACCAAGCAACGGAACTCCGAGTTCGTCGGCCAGAAGCTGGCCTCCGCCTTCGCCGAAGATCGAGAACGACTCGCCATCCGGGGTAGTGAACCCCGCCATGTTTTCAATGACTCCCATCACATCAATATCGACTTTCGCCGCCATTTCGGCGGATCGGGCAGCGACCGACTGAGCGGCAGGCTGCGGGGTCGTGACGATTGCGATCCTGGCCTGGGGCAGCAACTGAGCCACCGACATCGCCACGTCGCCGGTGCCGGGTGGCAGGTCGAGGAGCAGATAGTCCAGCTCGCCCCAGGCGACATCCTCCAGGAACTGCTGGAGTGCCTTGTGGAGCATCGCGCCACGCCAGACGACTGCCGCGTTGTCGTCCACGAAGTAGCCCATGGACATGGTTCCAACACCGGATTCGGCAACAGGGGGGAGGATCTTGCGCTCGGCGTTGACCTCGGGCTTCTCGTTCACTCCCAGCATCCTCGGGATTGAATAGCCATACACATCGCAGTCGAGGACCCCGACCGAACTGCCCTGGGCCTGGAGGGCCGCAGCCAGGTTGGCGGTTAGTGTGGACTTGCCGACCCCGCCTTTGCCGGAGGCGACACCGATCACATTGTTTACCTGCGCCAGAGAGCCCTGGGGCAGCTTGCCTCTCCCGAGGGTCTGCATGAGGCCCTGCTTCTCCTCATCGGAAAGCACATCGAACCCCACCCCGACGCCGGTGACCCCGTCAAGCGAAGAAACCTGCTGAACCACCGCATCCTGGAAATGGGACCGGATCGGACAGCCGGGCGTGGTCAGTGAAACCGTCACGTTGATCTGTCCGTCTTCCCGGATCTCGATCGAGCGGACCATCCCGAGTTCGACGATGTTGCGCCGGAGTTCGGGATCGATCACTGCTGTGAGCTTCTCTTCTACCTGTTCTTCAGTCGGGAGGGCCATGCCCTGATTCTCGCAGAGCAGCCGATTCGGGTGTCCGGGGGCGAGTTTTTCCGGCGACAGGCTTAGGGGGGCATGAAAACAACCGAGGAGTTCCCCATGGCATTCCGGATACGAGCTTTGCTGTTTGCCCTGTTGTCCTTCACCGCCATTTGGCTGGTCGCGTCGGCGATCAGCGGCACTGGTTCCGCTGACGCTGCCCGCTATGCGGTCGCGCAATGCGGATGGCATGTGAGTCAGGACGCCGCCTGGTATGACCTCAGCGCCGACCGGTTCTCGAAGAGCAACTATTGCCAGACACCGGATTCGGCCGACCCCTTTGACGGGGTGCACATGCTGAGCCAGACCAGATCGACCACGAAAACGGTCGGCGGCACCAGATTCGCCACCTGGCGGTGGCAGGCACCGCCAGGTACCGGCATTGTCAACGTCCACGGGCAGCGCTGGCAGTACCTTCGGGACGGGTTCCAGCACCGGCTCGGTGGCGTGAGCGGAGGTGCCTTCAGTCCGTTTCTTGCTCTATCCGACACGGATTCGGTAAAGCGGGACTTCAACGCCGGTTTCTGGCCCTTTGCGGAAGCGTTTGAATCGAGGCTGGTCTGTTACAAGACGGAAGACAAGCTCTGCAACGCGGAAGGAACCGTGCTGGCGGGGGTAAGGGGGTTGACCATCACCATCGACGACTCGGTGGTACCGACCACCCAGGTCAGCGGGGGCCTTACCGCACAGTCGTGGCTACGCGGCGATCAGTCACTCGAGTATGGAGATACGGACGCCGGTTCCGGAGTTCGATTCGCCGAGACCTACATTGACGGGGCTATCCGGGCCCGTTCGGAAACGAACTGCGGCAAGGTGCTCATCAACGGGCAGTGGCGAGGAACGAAAATGCAGCCCTGTCCCACCGGCGTCCTCGCCAGCCACGGAATCGATACCCGCACGCTTTCAGACGGACCGCACATGCTTCAGCACTGTGCGCTCGACTTCGCGGTGAACATCGCGTGTATCGCGGCGCGGGCCATTTACGTCGACAACAATCCTCCATCCGCGCCGAAAGCACTGAAGGTCACCGGAGGAGAAGAATGGAGGAAGAGCAACGGGTTCGAACTGACCTGGACCGAACCGGATCAGTCGCCTGCCTCACCGATCGTGGCCAGCGTTCACCGGATGTTCGGCCCGGAAGGATTCCAGGGTGGCCCCTGGATCCATCCAGACAAGGAACGGGTTAGTGATGTCCGGGTGCCGGGATCAGGGGAATTCAGAGTTGAGCTCTGGCTCGTCGACCAGGCCGGCAATGTGGATGAGAACCGCAAGGCCGAGGTAACTCTGCGGCTGGATGAAGTCCCCCCGGCCGGGTACTTCCTCGACCCTCCCGCTGAAGATCCCGGTCTGATCAGGGTGCCTGTTTCAGACCGGTACTCCGGAGTTTCGACGGTAAACGTCGCCTGGCGTGTCGAGAACGGAGATTCCTGGCAGGAGATTCTAGGTGTTCTGAGCGGTGGAGCGGAGCAGATGCTTGTCGCACGCCTGCCAGAAGACCTGCCGAAAGGCATGATTGTGCTGCGGGCAGCGATTGCTGACCGTGCGGGCAATGTGACCGTTACTGATCGCCGCGCCAACGGATCCCAGATGACGGTGAACACCGCCTGGAAAGACCAGACCACGCTTGCGGCCGGTCTCTCGAAAGGTCCGGAAGCAGGAACGGGTTCAGTCCAGGTCGGATACGGCGAAGGCGCAAGGCTGAGCGGCCGGCTTTCCGGAGTGAACTCGGGAGGGATCGCGAGCGCGGAGCTGACCGTCACCGAGTTTCCCTACCTGGGATCGCGGGCAGACGTCAGCCATCGAACCGTGACTACCGATCCACGGGGGTATTTCGAACTCTGGCTGGCGGCGGGACCTGGTCGCAGGGTCAAAGTCGACTACCCCGGGGCAAGGCTGCTTGACCAGGCATCATCGAGCACCCTTGAGATGGGGGTCACCGGCCGGCTGAGCTTCAAAGTGAAGCCACGGCGGCTGAGGACCGGCGGCCGGGTCCGGTTCCGTGGCCGGGTTTCGGCCCTCGGTGCCTGGCAGCCGTCGCGAGGCAACGTGGTCCAGATCCAGTACTTCGAGAAGTCAGCCCGGCGCTGGCGCCCGGTGGTGCTGGCCCGCACCGATCGACACGGCCGGTTCCGAAGCAGCTACAGGTTCCGCTACATAACGGGTGTGGCGAAGATCCGGCTGCGGGCACTGCTCATACCTTCGTCCCGCTTCCCCTACAGCGGGGCGGCCTCGAACCCGGTCCTCATCCGTGTTCGGGAGTAGGGGCCTGACCCAGACAGGCCTCTGAGAGCCAGGCGGCCACCGCGGATCCGCGGTGGCCGCCTGTCGCTTTCAAATGGTCAGAGCCCGAAGACCCCGACCAGCAGGGGTATCGCGATGGCGACCCCGGCCAGAGTTCCGGCCACCATGGCGAAAGCAGCCCGGGGCCCGCTTTCTTCGGTGATCGGCCTCACTACATGTCTGTCCAGATTCACTGGTACCTCCTTCTTCGTCATGCCTGCGGGGTTAGCTGTCGGGCTCGCGCTGAAGAAGCTGCGCTACGGAAATCGATTCCGATTCGCCCCCGGCCGCCCGTCCTGACTGGCAGCCAATGGTTCCCCCGCTTCCTCACCTGGGTGAGGAACTCGGCGTATTTCTGAACGAGGCGAAGCCTAACGGCTCAACCGACTGGCACAGCGTTCGATGTGCTGGATGCTGGAGGGGTTGCGGTTTATGCAGGCGGTGAGCCGGGGAAGCTTGTTGGTCGGGACGTTCTTGATCGTCGTGGTGATGCTTTGCTGGGTTTGGACCGGAACGTTCGACAGCTCAAACGCCTTGTTGGCTTCGTCGAGACTCTTCTGGATGTTGTTGTTTATCCCGCCCGAAATGGTTTCAGTGGTGTCCAGCACCGGCCGGATGATGAAGTAGTAGGCGGCCGCCAGTGTGGCCACAACGACCAGTACACGCACCACCCCGGTCACAAGTGTTCCCCCGATCTGCATGCCCTGAACATTACAAGCCGGCCGGCGGAGAAAAACGACGGAGGCCTTTCCGGGTCCGCCACGTTCCGTCAGAGGCGCAATCGCAGCCGGACCGATTAGATTGATTCTGTGAATCCACGTGACTACCTCGAAATCGACCGGCTCCTCTCGGATGAGGAGCGCCTGATCAAGGAGACCGTCTCTCGCTATGTGAGTGAGAAGTATCTACCAGGCGTGGCGGAGCACTTCGAGAACGGGACATTTGACAACTCGGTCCCGAAGGCCCTCGGGGACCTGAACGTCCTCGGCATGCACCTCAAGGGCTACGGCTGCGCCGGGACCAGCGCCGTTGCCTACGGCGTTGCCTGCATGGAACTCGAAGCGGGTGACAGCGCACTGCGGTCCTTCTGCTCGGTGCAGGGTTCGCTGGCGATGTTCGCGATTTGGAAATGGGGCAGTGAAGACCAGAAGCAACGCTGGCTGCCTGGAATGGCCGCTGGCGAGCTGATCGGCTGCTTCGGGTTGACCGAACCGGATTCCGGCTCCGACCCGGGCTCGATGCGGACAACCGCAAAGCGGGACGGTGAGGACTGGATCCTTAACGGATCGAAGATGTGGATCACCTCCGGTTCGATCGCCGACGTTGCCGTGGTCTGGGCGAAAACCGGGGAGGGGGTCCAGGGCTTCCTGGTCGAACCCGGCATGGAGGGTTTCACCGCTCCTGAAATGCACCACAAGCTTTCGCTCAGAGCTTCGGTCACTTCCGAGCTGGCCTTCAACGACGTCCGGGTTCCCGATGCCAACCGCCTGCCGGAAGTCCAGTCACTGAAGGGTCCGCTGAGCTGCCTGAACGAAGCCCGATACGGGATCGTCTGGGGGGTGGTTGGTGCTGCCCGCTCATGTCTGGAGTCCGCGCTTGAATACTCGGTGACCCGCAAGCAGTTCGATGTGCCGATTGCTTCCTTCCAGCTGACCCAGGCCAAACTCGCCGACATGGCGACGAAAGTCCAGCAGGGTTACCTGCTCGCCCTGAGGCTCGGTCAACTCAAGGATGAAGGCCGAATTGAACCGGAGCAGATCTCGATGGGGAAGCGGTCCAACACGCGGATGGCGCTCGATGTGGCTCGCACCGCGAGAGGCATCCTCGGGGCGAACGGGATCACCCTCGAGTATCCGGTGCTGCGTCACGCGAACAACCTGGAGTCGGTTTTCACATATGAGGGAACCGACGAGATTCACACCCTATCGATTGGCATGGCCCTGACCGGGATTCCCGCATTCCGCTAGAAGGCGGGTAGGAACGGGACCGTGTTGCCGATCGCCGAAACGGCCGTCGATCTCGCCCGGCTCCAGTTCGCGACCACTTCGATCTACCATTTTTTCTTCGTGCCGCTGACCCTCGGGCTGGCGCCGATTGTCGCGGTGATGCAGACCATCTGGTACCGAACCGGGGACGACCTCTGGTATCGGATGACCCGCTTCTTCGGGACGCTTTTTCTGATTAATTTCGCGATCGGGGTGGCGACCGGGATCGTCCAGGAGTTCCAGTTCGGTATGAATTGGGCCACCTACTCGGCCTATGTCGGCGATGTCTTCGGAGCACCCCTGGCTATCGAAGGGCTGGCAGCTTTCTTTCTCGAGTCGGTCTTTCTCGGACTCTGGATATTCGGCTGGGAGCTGTTGCCGAAAACGGTTCACCTGGCGATGATCTGGATCGCCGCAGTCGGCACCTGGCTTTCGGCCTATTTCATCCTCGTCGCCAACTCATGGATGCAGCATCCGGTCGGTTACGAAGTGACGGATGGCAAGGCTCATCTGACTGATGTCTGGGCGGTCCTCAGCCAGCCCTTCGCGATCAACGCCTTCGCCCACACAATGCTGGTCGGGCTGAGCACAGCGGCACTGTTCGTTTTCGGTATCGCCTGCTGGCACCTGCTCAAAGGAAAAAATGCCGAGCTGTTTCGCAAGGCGGCGGCAATCGCCCTGATCGTTGCCGTGCCGGCCACCGGGCTCAACCTGATGATGGGCAGCGCTTTCGGCATCACGACAACCAACAACCAGCCGATGAAAATCGCCGGATCGGAGGCGCTCTGGGAAACCGAACAACCCGCGAGTTTTTCGATCTTCCAGGTTGGCGGGTTCAGCGCCGATGATCAGACCCCCGGTTTCTCGGTGGAAGTGCCGGGGCTGCTCTCGTTCCTCGCGACGGGAACCTTCAACGGTAAGGTCGAAGGCCTGAACCAGGTCCAGGCCAGCTACGAGAAGAAGTACGGACCGGGCGACTATCTGCCGCCGGTCAAGGTCAACTACTGGTCAATGAGGGTGATGGCCTATGTCGGCACGCTGATGTTCCTGGTTGCTGCCCTCGGGGCGCTGTTTTTCCGGAGGGGAACATTGGAAAAGCGCCATGGTTTTCTCAAGGTGGCGGTGGGGGCGATCGCCCTGCCCTACATCGCCGCGACCGCCGGCTGGTTGCTGACCGAAATGGGCAGGCAGCCGTGGATCGTCCAGGGACTGCTCAAGACCGCAGATGCGAATTCACCCGGCGTCTCAAGTGGCGAGATCATCGCCAGCCTTGGAGTCTTCGTTTTGCTGTACAGCTGCCTGGCTGTTGCCGACATCTCGCTGATGCGCCGTCATGCCAGGCTTGACCCTCCCCCGGCACCCGGGGACCGGAACGACAGAACCGCTCTGGAGCCCGCATGAGCCTCGAGGTCGTCTGGTTTATCTTGATCGCAGTCCTCTGGACCGGCTATTTCGTGCTGGAAGGATTCGATTTCGGGGTCGGGATGCTTCTGCCGTTTCTCGGCCGGACCGAAGAGGACCGCAAGGCGATGCTGAACTCGATCGGGCCTGTGTGGGACGGCAACGAGGTCTGGCTTATCGTGGCTGCGGGAGCTACCTTCGCGGCCTTCCCGCTTTGGTACGCGACCATGTTCTCCGGCTTCTATCTGGCCTTGTTGCTGATCCTCGTCTGTCTCATCCTGAGGGTTCTTTCCTTCGATTGGCGGGGCAGGTCCGAGAGTCCTCGCTGGCAACGCTTCTGGACCAGGGCCAATGCGGTCTGCAGCGCCGGAGCTTCCCTGGTCTGGGGTGTTGCCCTGGCCAACCTGATCGAGGGTTTGCCGATCGGTTCGGACCACCACTACACGGGCAGCGTGCTCGACCTTTTCTCGCCGTTCACAATCTTTTCCGGATTCGCCACTGTTCTGCTCTTTCTGTTTCACGGAAGCGGCTTCCTCAGCCTCCGTGCCGTCGGGGAACTCGGCGAGCGTGCGGCCACCACGGCCCGCCGGCTTGCCGGACCGGCAGTGCTTGCGGGGACGGTGCTGATGATCTGGATCGTGATCGTGGCCGTGGAGAACAATGCCCGCGGTGTGCTCGGTCCGGCGGTACCGGCGGCGATTGGATCGCTGGCGCTGTCTGTTTCGGCCCTTGCGGCTTTCCGGGGCCGTGCGGGGGTTTCATTTGCTTTCGGGGCGATCGGCATTGCGGGCTACACCGCAACCCTGTTCACCGGCCTGTTTCCGCGGGTGATGGTCTCCTCGACCGATTTCGCCAGCAGTCTCAGCACGGCCAACGCAGCTGCTTCCGACTATTCGCTGACCGTCATCACGATCGTCGCCAGCGTTCTGCTTCCGGTGATCCTCGCGTATCAGGGCTGGAGCTACTGGGTGTTCCGACACCGGGTTTCGGCCGGGGGGTTCGACGAGGTCAGCAACCCGATCGAAGCGTTGAGGCGCCGGTCAGAACGGGGCGGCGAGCCCTAGCGGTGAGGGAAGGCGGGAGCGAAGCGGGGGAACTTCGGGCTGTTGAGCAGGTTTCTCAGCGCGCGGCGGCCACCGGGGAAGTTCTGGATGCGGAACTCGTTCGAGCTGCCGAAATCCTGGTAATAGACCATCATCCTGACCTTCTTGCGCTTGCGGGCGAAGGTGAAAATTCGACGCATGAAACCGGGGCCGTCTTCACCCCACAGGCCAAATTCGGAGAGTGCCATCGGCTTGTTCTTTCCTAGCGCCCACCGGTCATAAAAATTGTCGAGGTGCCGCCAGTTGTTGTAGCGGTTGTAGAAGTCGGTGGCGACCCAGTCAACCCATTTCTTTCCCGGCCAATACCTGGATGGACGGTTTCGGGGCACGGTCGGAGACCCGGCTGGCAGCGGGCTCCAGACCAGCGAAACGGGGGCCTTTTTCAGGCGGCGTGGAAGGCGTTTAGCGGTGCCGATCAGCTGGACCTTCGGCAGTCCGACCCGTTTCAGGCGGGCGTTTATGAATCCGCGCTTGGCGCCACCCCGAGTGATGATTGCGATCCGGCGAAAGGCCGAGCGGTACCACTTGAAGGCGTAGGAGCCGCCACGGACATTGCCCGAGCAGTCGACCCCGGCGTAGTAGTTCAGGCAGCGATTCGGCTCTCCAAGGGGACGAATGTACATGCGAAACTTTCGCTTCGCGGAAACGCGATTGATTCGCAGCAGGTAATCATCACCCCTGCCGAGGGCGATCCCCCTGGGGGTGATCAGTTCCTCGCCAGTGTCATCGGCTTTGGTCGTGATGTGAAGAATCGGCCTCGCCCGGACCGAACGCCAGCGTGGCATGGACTGCTTCCAGCTGTTGCCCCACTGGTGGAAAGTCTGGATCACCGGGGGACGTTTGCCGACCGCCCGGGCAAAATCCCGGAAGTCGGAGGCCTTGCCCGTGTCAGTTACCCCGAAAAAGACCTTCCCCGGAGGCGGTTTCAGGATCGCTGATTCCGCTCTCGGAGCCAGGCATGCTGACAAAAGGAGCACTCCGAAAAGCACGGCGAAAACAACGGGAATCTTGGTCTGGTGGGTTTGGACCATGGTTAGGCAACCGGGGCGGACCCCCTCGGTTGCGCTTTCTCACCATAGGAAAAGCCCCCGGGCAACGCGTACACGGGGGCCTTTCTGAAGGGCGTATTTCAATCCCGGTCGCGTCAGTCGATCGAGAACCAGGCCCTCACATCACCCTCGTGGCTGGGGTACCTCTCGTCCGAAACGTCAATGATCACCTTTTCGATGTTGCCAGTGAACGGGAAGGGGGACCGGTACTCGGGAGTGACCGGGGATGCGCTGTCACGACCCACGCAGAGGCCGTCGCCAATCAGGTTGAAGAACCCTGGCTGTGTCACGATTTCCCCGGACCCGACTTTCTGGTCATCGATGTAGAGGTCCAGGGTTCCCTTGGCCCCCGGCATCTTCGGGTCTTCGCTGGCACCGGTTGCCGTGAACTCTGCGACAACCAGATGCTTGCCCGGGCTGACCGACCCGTCGGAAACGACGTCCTGCAGATTAGAGCCGAGCCAGTTGAAGGTGTAGCGGAGCTTCCCGTCCTTCATGTAGAGACTGTGTCCTCCCGACACTCCACCATGCGCGAAGATGACACCTTCCGTGTCCGCTTCGACTTCGATGGCGGAACTGATCGTGTACGACCGCCCCGATATCCGCACCGCGGCCTGCTCCGAGACATCGGCAGTGCGCGGGTAGTAGGTGTACCGGTCCCGCTCCGGCGCGCCACTTGGCCGGTCACTGAGGACTTGCTCCAGTGCGGTCCGGTCATCGAGCGGCAAGCCATTGTAAATACCGGCGTAGTAGAACCAGAGTGACTTCAGCTCGTCCAGCTTTGCGGGATGTTCGGCCGCCAGGTCCTTGGACTGCGAGCGGTCATTTTCCAGGTCATATAGCTCCCAGACATCGTCGTGGAAGTTCCCCCAGCCGCTGAGTGGCGGGTGGAGCGCCGTGGCCAGCCAACCCTGATGGTAGAGCGAGCGCTGGCCCAGCATCGTGTAGAACTGGGTCTCCTTGCTGGGAACGGTGGCATCGCTTATCGAGGCGGCGAAACTCTCCCCTTCGATCTCGCTCTGCTTGTAGCCACCGATTGATTCGGGCGGCTCGACTCCAATCAACTCGTAAATCGTCGGCGCGATGTCCACCGCATGGATGTACTGGTTGCGGGGCTTCTCCTGGGGCTTGATCTTTTCCGGCCACGAGATCACGCACATGTCTGCGATGCCGCCTTCGTATCCGGCCCAGCGCTTCCAGTAGGGGAAGGGAGTATCGAATGCCCAGGCCCAGCCGGTGTTGTAGTGGTTGTAGGAATCAGGCCCGCCGAGCTCGTCCAGATGGGGCATGGCGTCGTCGGTCGAGTCCATGACACCGTTGAAAAACCGCCATTCGTTGAACGATCCGTTCGGACCGCCTTCACCGCTGGCACCGTTATCGGAGACCATCACGACCAGAGTGTTGTCGAGCTGACCCGAGTCCTCGAGGTAATCCAGCACCCGGCCGATCTCATGGTCGGCGTACGATATGTAGCCGGCGAAGACCTCCGCCATCCGGGCGAATAGTTTCTTCTCGTCCCCGGTCAGCGACTCCCAGGGGCGGACCGTGTCAAGCAGGGGCCAGGCCTGTCCATCGGGGCCGGTCCTTTGGGGCTCTCCGTGCGGGTTGATCGGTGAAAGCTCGGTACCTTCCGGCAGCAATCCCAGCTCAATCTGGCGCTTCAGGATCTTTTCCCTGATCGCCTCGTAACCCTCGTCGAAACATCCTTTGTACTTCTCGATCCATTCCTTTGGCGAGTGGTGAGGAGCATGGCCCGCCTGAGGAGCCAGGTACATGAAGAAAGGCTTCTCGGGATTTACCTGATGGGCATCCGAGATGAACTCGATCGCCTTGTCGGAGAGATCCTTCGAGAGGTGGTAGCCCTCATCGGGTGTACCCGGAGCGTCGATCTGGTGGTTGTCATAGACAAGATCGGGATACCAGCTGCTGGATTCTCCGCCGAGGAAGCCATAGAAGCGTTCGAAGCCTCGGCCCAGGGGCCAACGGCCCTTGTAGGCAGCCATATTGGCTTCTTCGCCTGGAGCGAGGAGCGGCTCGGCGAGCAAAGCGCCGTCGTGTGGAAGTTCGAATACTTGACGCCCCGATCAGTGAGCCGTTTCATGTTCGGGGTCTCGACCGGGCCGCCGAAGATGTCCATCGTCGCGTAGCCGAGGTCGTCCCAGACCAGCATCAGGACGTTGGGCGCCCCCTCCTTGGCCTGCGGGGCGCGGTAGGGCCCCCAGTCCGGGGTGGAATCCCTGATGTCTGTCGTGATCTTCCCGTTGAACCGAGTTGTCATCTATCCACTCCGGTCGTCATCTGTCTACCCCTGTCTTCGAATATTTCGTCGGGGGTCCCACGCCGATGCGCGGGACCCCCGAAGTGGTAGTCAGACGACTGGTTCGTCGTCCTCGCCGAGAACGATGATTCCCCACGTCACCCATATGCACAGGAAGAAGATGGCCAGCGACCACCAGGGGAAGGCACCGCCGATCGAAAGCAGGGCGCCGATCGCGCCGAGGGTGCCGCCAAGCACCCCGATGATCCGCCCGAAAGTGTTGCCGCCCAGAAGTGAAACTCCGCCGATCAGCTGAATCACGCCCAGAACGATCACTACCCAACCCATCGTGTTCAGATTGGTCAGGATCAGGCGGGTGTCATTGACCAGCACGTTTGCCTTGTCCAGGGCGGCGATCCCGTAGACCACGTTCAGGACGCCCAGCAGCAGCAGCATGACTGCCGCGAATGTTGCTCTTCCGGCTCCTCGCATTAACTAGCTCCTTTTTGCTGCCAGGGCAGCGATCGGGGGTTCACCAGCCAAGCTAGGTCGGTTACGTCAATCTGGCTTCATCCGAACGGGATGAAACGGGTCGGCGTATCCTCTGGGGGTGGTTTCTCTCAGTAGCAACAACGGCGGGAACTCCGAGCAGACCGTGTTGGGCGAGAGGACGCTTCCGAGGACTCGGCTGATCGAGCAGTTGATGGCGGCGCGAGATGCCCGGGTAGTACTGCTCGAGGCCCCGGCGGGATATTCGAAGACGACCACCCTCCGGCTCTGGGAGGCGGCCGATCGACGGCCCTTCGTCTGGGTCCACTGCGAGGAACGCCTCAACGATCCGGCCCTCCTCGTCTCGAACGTGATCCAGGCTCTCGGCTCGACCGATATCGGCCCTGAGGCCATCGAGGAACTCGAATCTCCGGTTCCCGATCTTGGGCTGCTGCTCGACCGGATCGGGGAAGCGCTGACCACCGCCGGCTCGTTCGTGCTGGCAATCGACGACGCCCATCTGCTTCAGTCGGATGGGGCCTGGCAGGTCCTCTACTCGTTGATCGCCGCGCTGCCCGCAACCTCGCAGATGGCGGTCGCCAGCCGCAGTCATCCCGGGTTGCCGCTGGGGCGGCTCCGGGCGAGAGGCGAGCTTTGTGAGCTCGGGATGGGTGACCTCGCCCTGACCCGGCGTGAGAGTCGCGAGTTGCTGGCTGGCCTTGACCTCGACCTCGGTGGACGTGCCGACGAGATCCACGAGCGGGCCGAGGGCTGGCCGGTCGCGATGTATCTGGCGGGGCTGGCGATCCGCCAGGGCAGCAACCCCGAGCTGGACGCGGCGACTTTCAGCGGCGGCGATCGGGTCGTCGTTGAGTATTTCCGCGACGAGTTTCTACGGGAGATGCCGGAAGATGACGCTCGCTTTCTCTGTCGGACGTCAATCCTCGTGGAGTTGAACGGTCCTCTCTGCGACGCGGTGACCGGTGGTAGCGGCTCGCTGGGACGGTTGAACCGGCTGGCCCGGGAGAACGCCTTGGTCGTGCCACTTGACCGGGAAAACACGCGCTTTCGCTATCACCATCTTTTCCGGGACATGTTGCGCTCCGAGCTCAACCGGCGAGAAGTGGAAGCTGTGCCGGAGCTGAACCACCGGGCCGCGGTCTGGCTGGCAGGCAACGGCGACATTCTCAGTGCGACCGACTACGCAATCTCCTCCGGGGATTTCGGACTGGCTGGTACCTACGTGTGGCTGGACTTTCCTGACATCACCGGCCGCGGCAGGATTGCCACCCTCGACCGCTGGTTCAACGCGATCGGCGACGAGCGGGTGGCCCGGATTCCGAGTCTGATCCTCAGCCGCGCGCACCGGGAGATCGCGATGGGCTGTGGCGACGAGGCCTTCTACTGGCTGTCAGTGGCTGAACGCGAGATTGGCGAGGATTCTCCCCTTTATGGCGACCTGTTCGCTCTGCGGGCCACCCTGGGGCCGAACGGTCCGGCTGGCATGATCGAGGACGGTCGGCAGGCGGCCCGGCATATCGATCCGGCCAGTCCATGGCAGGTGCCCGCCAAGTTGTACGAAGGCATTGGCCTGTTTCTCATCGAGGACAAGTCCGCCGTGCCGCTCTTGCGGGAGGCCGCCCGGGAGGCGGTCCTGGTCTCGCCGATCATCCAGGTGATGGCCCTGGTTCAGCTGGCACTTGAAGCGGTGGAGCGCGGCCGGTTCGAAGAGGCACTCGACCACGCCACACGGGCTCGGGACCGGGTGGAAGAGTGCGGTCTCAGGATCCTCCGGGTGATGTCACTGATCTACGCGGTCCTCGCTCTGGTCAAGGCAAAGGGGGGTTTGATCGAGCAGGCCTCGGCGGAACTCGACACGAGCCGCCAGATCGGTGCAGGAATGCGTGACTTCATTGGCTGGCATGAAGCGGAGCTTGTAACCAGCCGGTGCCGGACCCTGATCAAGATGGGCCAATTCGAACGCGCCACGGAAGAGCTACACAGGGCTGAGGCGGTGGTCGAACGCATGCCCGGTTCAACGCGTCTTGAGCGCTGGATTTCCGAAAGCCGTTCGGAAATGAAAAGAAGCCGGGAGGTCGGCAACGGCCACGGACTCAATCTGACCAGGGCGGAAATACGGACACTCAAATTTCTGCCGAGCCACCATTCGTTCCGGGCGATCGGGGAGCAGCTCTTTCTTTCCCAGAACACGGTCAAGACCCAGGCCAACTCCCTGTATCGCAAGCTTGGGGTCAACTCCAGAGCGGAGGCCGTCATGGAAGGTCGCCGGCTCGGGCTGCTTGACGGCGACTTCGAATAGCTGCCAAGTCGACCGTTCATCCCGTTCGGGTGACGGACCAGACTGTTTCGCGGCTAGATTGCATTGTGCAACCGGTTGAATCTCGAGGAAGGACTGCGGAGTGAGCGAAGACATTGAAGAAATGGGTCCGATTGACTACGTGGTAGTCGAATGGGCTGGCCGGCAACCGACTGGCGAGGCTGTCCCGTACCTGGTTGATCTGGTTGACAGCGGGCTGATCCGCATCCTTGACCTGGCCTTCATCACCAAGGACGAGAACGGGACCGTGGCAGAGCTTGAATTCGAGAATCTCGGCGGCGGTGACTTCGCCGTTTTCGAGGGAGTCTCGACCGGACTGATCGGGGAAGACGATCACATTGAAGCGGCCGCAGCACTCGAGCCGGGAACCTCGGCCGCGATCCTGGTTTACGAGAATCGATGGGCGGCACCGTTCGCCACAGCGGTCCGCCGTTCGGGCGGCCAGCTTGTGGCCAGCGGCCGAATCCCGGTCCAGGACCTGATCGCGAGCCTCGACGCCGCCGAGGCATAGGCCCCGGCCGGAAAAGAACTTCAAGAACAAAGGAGAAACGAAATGCCAGGATTGATCAGAGGAGTTGCCCGAACCGCGGCCATCGCCGGAACCGCAACAGCAGTAAGTAACCGGGTTTCACGCCGGCAGGCAAACAAGTGGGCCGAGCAGGACGGACCACAGTATGCGAACCCGCGAGCTGATCTTGCCAATCAGACCCAGGCCGCTGCTGCCCCTCCAGTCGAGGCGGCCCCGGCCGCTGCTCCGGACCCGATCGCCCAGCTCAAGGAGCTCGGTGAGCTCCACCAGAGCGGTGTTCTTACCGACGAGGAGTTCGCCGCCCAGAAGGCGAAGATCCTCAACGGCTGATCTGACCGATCCTGGCCGGGATTTTCACCAAATAGTGGTGGATATCCCGGCCAGGATCACCGGGTTGTCATGATCGTGGCATGAATGCCCATGTCAATGACGACGAGTTCGAGACCCTGATCATCCGGGCTATCGAACGGTTGCCGCAACAGTTTCAAGAGGTCATCAACCAGATTCCGGTGGTGATCTCTGACCAGGGCCGGGAGCGGCATGCCTACGGGCTCTACCAGGGCGACGGCATCGCGCGGGACAACTTCCCGGACCGGATCATCATCTTCAAGGACACCCTGGTCCGGGACTTTGGCCACGACCGGGACCTGCTTGCAGCCCAAGTCGAGCGCACAGTCCGCCATGAGCTCGGCCACCACCTCGGCTACGACGAAGGTGGCGTTCGCGACCTCGGCCTCTGACCGGGATCGGCAGGCGGCCAGCGGAGGCCTGTAGGCTCGGGCCATGTCCAAAGCAACGCTCAACACCACGGCCGGGCCGATCACTATCGAGTTCTTCGATGATGACGCGCCAAAGACGGTCGAGAACTTCCGCAAGCTGGCCGGAGACGGCTTTTACGACAACCTGAACTTTCACCGGGTGATCAAGGACTTCATGATCCAGGGTGGCTGCCCGCTGGGCACCGGCACCGGTGGTCCAGGCTACACCTTCGAGGACGAGTTCAACGACCATGGTGTGGTTCGCGGCGCGCTCGCGATGGCCAACGCCGGTCCGAACACAAACGGTTCGCAATTCTTCATCGTCACCATCCCCTCGGCCGACTGGTTGAACGGGAAGCACACTGTTTTCGGCGAGGTGACCGACGGAATGGAAGCCGTTGATGCGATCGAAGCCACCGCCACCGATGGCCGGGACATGCCAATTGAGCCGCAGATAATCGAGAGCATCGAGCTTTCCGAGTAGCTCGATCGGTTCCGGCGGCCGTAACTACCAGACCCTGGATTCCGAATCATCCGATTCGGAATCCAGGGTCTGGTCAATGTAGATCACCTGGTCGCCGCGCTTGAGGGTTCGGCATTCCTCGTCTCCGGGGCGATGGACGCTGCCGTCCCGGATCACGGCGATCGCGGTTTCTGATCCGTCACGTTCGACTGGTTCACCGTGGGTTTCCACGTACCGCTCATTGATGTCGAGACCGTCGCCGAAGGTGAGCAGATCGTTGACCACCCGGGCGGCTTCGGGCGTTTCGGCGGCCATGCCGAGGATGCGGCCAGCCGAACTCGAGGAAACGATCACCTCGCTGGCCCCGGACTGGTAGAGCAGTTCGACATTCGACTCCTCCTTGCACGAGGAGACGATCTTTGCCGACTGGTTGAGCTCCCGGACCCGCAGGACCGTCAGGATCGTCTGCTCATCGGAGCTGAGCGAGACGATCACGAACTTGGCGGCTTTGATTCCCGCTGCGTCAAGGATTTGGCGGTCGTAGGACTTGCCGTTGATTCCATTCAGGCCAAGCCGGTTGGCTTCCTCCAGCGCGGCGTCGGTCTCGTCGATCACTACCGCGTCGATTTCGGCGTTATGGCTCTGGATGTACTCGAGAGCGGACTTGCCCTTGATCCCGAAACCGCAGACCACGACGTGGTCGTGAAGGTCACGCTGCCACTTGCGAAGGCGAAACTGGAATCTCGACTGCTCGGCCAAGACCTGAAGCGTAGTGCCAACCAGCAAGACGATGAAAAGAACCCGGATCGGGGTGACAACGACCGTGGTGACCAGTCGGGCCCATTCGCTTACCGGAACGATGTCTCCATAACCGGTAGTGGTGATTGTGACCGTCGAGTAGTAGAGCGCGTCGATAAAAGTGAGGAGCTGATCCGGATGCTCGTTATCGACGTAGCCTTCACGGCCGAACCATGTAATGAAGGTGACAACCAGCAGCAGGAATGTGGCAAGGGCGAAACGCTGGAGGATCGCCCGAAGCGGATCCTGCCGGACCCGCACGAAACGGAAGCGTGCCGGGGTGACCGGTAGCGGCGGTGGCTGTTTTCGCTCCCGAATCAAGTGGCAGCAGCATAGAGCGCAAATAGAGCGGCAAGGCGGTAACCCGGCTCCGACAGGTACCCTGCAAGACCGTGTTTACCTCTCTGGAGTGTCATGTCTGAGTCCCTCGCAGACGGTTTCGACGCCGTCTCTTTCGAGCAATGGAGCGAAGCAGCAACCAAGGGTGACGAGAACGTAGCCCTGATGACCCTGCTCGAGAACGGTGTCGAGGCCAAGTGGCTCTACACCCCGGAGGACGCGATCGCGCCCGATCCGTCCGGGCTTCCTGGCCAGGCGCCGTTCACGCGGGGCACCCGGGCAGGCCGTCACTGGCAGATCCGCCAGGAGCAGACCAATCCCGACCGGGTCCGCGCCAACGCTGAAATCCTCGAAGACCTGAACGGTGGTGTCACCGAGGTCACCCTGAGGCTCGACCGGGCGGCCCGCGAGGGTCTTGCCCCCGGTACAAGTGAATTCGACGATGCCCGCGGTATTGACGGAATCGCCATCTCCGATCTCAACCATCTCGGCGAAGTGCTCGATGGAGTCTTTCTCGATATGGCCGGAGTGGCCCTGGATGCCGGTGCTTCGGCTCCGGCGGCGGCCGCGCTTCTCGCTGCCCACTGGCGTGAGAACGGAGTCGCCCCCGAGGCTGCGCTGGGTTCCTTCCGCTATGACCCTCTCGGCACGCTTGCCCGAACCGGCGCGCTGCCGGCCTCGCCCGAGGATGCCCTTGCCGCGGCAGGGGACCTTGCCGCCGGGGCCGCCCGAGACTGGCCGAACGTCCGTGCCCTTGCGGTTGACACCGGGGTGTATGTCGAGGCCGGGGCGACGGCCGGCTGGG
>WPCI01032971.1_pt1 | contig 40030 bp, 38 predicted proteins | sample 5399871 | NCBI WGS metagenome assembly WPCI01 (sample SAMN12869469, study PRJNA574797) | sludge metagenome | isolation source: wastewater treatment of pH7 | place: China:Beijing | collected 2019-05-20 | reverse complement strand
AGCCCTGAAAATGAAGTCGCATTAGTTGATGCGCTGGCCTATGAATACCAGCCAACACCGCAGCACTACAAACTTTCTGCGTAAAACAAAAACAAGCAATGGAGAGGCAACTGCCAACAGGACTCCATTGCTTGTTTTTTTGTAATAATCAAGGAGGTGTGACAAAAGTCTTGTCACACCTCCTTTTTCCGAATAAATGGTGTTACCAAAGTAGCTTCTTCGGAAATTCCTTCTTATTCTTGAAGCTGCCCACTTTTGTCACAACCTCTTATTTTATTAACCATTCTGTGCCAACTTATTATAAATAAATCGAAAAGAACATCAACAGCGCGCCTAACATCACGAATAAATGCCAGACAACGTGCATATAGCGGCGATTTTTCATACTATAAAAGACCGAACCAACGGTATAAGCCAACCCGCCGCCGACTAATAGCAGTAAGCCTTTCAGCCCCACGCTGTGATACAAGCTAGGTAAAGCGATCACGACCGCCCACCCCATCACGTTGTAAATGATCGTTGACAGTTTCGAGACCGTCTTGACCTTACTTAAAGTCAAACTTTTATAAACAATCCCTACGATCGCCGCCAGCCAAATAATGCTTAAGAGAACGATCCCGATCGTCCCTTTGATATACAGCAGACAATACGGCGTATAGGTTCCGGCAATCAGCAGATAGATCGAACAGTGATCAAAGACTTGGAAAACTTTTTTGGCCTTTGTGAAAATCAAACTGTGAAACAAGGTCGATGCTGAAAATAATAATAACAGTGAGACACCATAGACAATAAACGAGACATAATCCAGCCAACTATCGGCCTTTCTCAGCAAAAAAACAAAGCCAACAATACTCAAGATTACCCCAATCCCATGGGTCACTGCATTCAACACTTCATTTGTGATCAAATACTTACGGTTAAATTGTGTTTCCATTTAGTTGCCACCTCGAATTATTTATTAAAGACACTATATCATGATTATAAAAATAATTCAAACTAGTTTCTAAAACTAGATGTTAACATCAACCTAAAAAAATTCCTTGATCCACCAGCCGATAACCGAAAATCAACTGCTCCTCCACAAAGATTTCAGCGTCTTTCGCTTCATTTAACACGTGAATCAGCTGATTCAGCGTCAAGACTTGCTGCGGCGCTTTCGTTAAAATGACTCTATTTTCACTTACCGTGACGGCTAAATGATTGGTGAGCTGCTCGCCGGCCTTGACATAAACGTACTGATAGGATGACAATTTTTTCAACTCTCCCGTGGCATCGACTTGAATGGCTGTCAATAAATCTTTCCCTCGCATATTCTTCCCCGCTTACTCCGTTATTTCCTTTATTATAGCAAAAAAACAAGCGTTGAATCGGAATGCCACACTCCCCGATTCAACGCTTGTTTACCCCCGATCCAAACTTTTCGCGATCGTATTTCCCAGTGATTGCACGATTTGGACCAAGACGATCAATAAAATAATCGTCGTATACATCACCGCCGGCTCATTGCGCAAAAAACCATACTGATAAGCAATACTCCCTAAGCCGCCAGCGCCGACTAACCCAGCCATCGCGGTCGCACCGATCAAACCGATCAGCGCGATCGTTAAGCCGCGAATGATCCCGCCCCGCGCTTCTCTTAATAACACGCTGCGGATAATATGGAAATGACTGATCCCCATCGCTTGGTAGGCCTCGATCACCCCACTATCGACTTCCAGCAGAGATGTTTCGACTAAGCGCGCCAAATACGGTGCCGTGTAAATGATCAAAGGCAACAGCACCCCTTGCACGCCAATCGTCGTACCCATAATCAATTTCGTCAACGGTAAGATCAAGAACAACAAAATAATAAAGGGCAGTGAGCGCAGGACGTTGATCACACTATTTAAAATCGAATAGATCAGCGGATTGCTGTTGAGACCGCCGGGACGTGTGATGACTAATAAAACGCCCAACGGAATACCAATCAAAATCGATAGCGCAAGTGCGACCAAAACCATTACCAGTGTTTGGCCTAGTCCCTCGATTACGACACCACCCCACTGATTCCAAAACTCTCCCATGAAATAACCTCCTGTTAAATAAGTAAATAAGTTCTTCTTTTTAAGTAAAGTATTGCTAACCGCTCCGAATGCACTACTAGCTAGACCGCCACTTCTTTAATCAAGACCCCTTGGCTTTTGATATAGGCTTTGGCTGCATTGAAATCAGCCTCCGTTCCGCCGTCGAATTGGACCAATAATTGACCATGCCGTTTTTCTTTTAAATAACCGATATTGCCGCTGAGAATATTGGGACACAAGGGGAAATCCTTGGCAACTTTGGCTAAGACCGGCTCCGTTGCCTCGTCACCGATAAATTGCAGCTGCACTAAGCGGCCACTGCCTTGATAAGCAGCTAAGACTTCTGCCGGTACATCATAACCGTCGTTCGCTCCGATAAACCGTTTGGTCGTTTCTTCTTGCGGTTGGGTAAAGAGATCGATCACTGGCCCGGCTTCGACAATCCGTCCGGCTTCCATCACAGCTACCCGATCACAGATCCGTTGCACCACCTCGATCTCATGGGTAATCAAAAAAATCGTGATCCCCAATTCTTGATTGATTTTGGTCAATAACGCTAAAATCGAATCAGTCGTCTCTGGGTCTAAAGCACTGGTGGCTTCGTCCGATAATAAAATCTCCGGCTCATGAGCCAGAGCCCGGGCGATCGCCACACGTTGCCGCTGTCCACCGGATAATTGGGCGGGATAATGTTCTTGCTGCTCGGTCAAACCCACTAAGGTCAAGTATTTTTCCACCCGTTCAGTAATAACTGCTTGGGGTAACCCTTCTAATTTTAAGGGTTTGGCGACATTTTCATAGACTGTCGCGGTCGATAACAAATTATAGCCTTGAAAAATCATGCCGATCTTGCGTCTAGTTAACAATAATTCTTTTTTGGTGAGTTCTCGTAAATTTTGACCATTGATCACAATTTCGCCGCTGGTCGGCGGTTCTAAAAAATTGATCATGCGAATCAACGTCGACTTTCCGGCCCCGGAATAGCCTACCACTCCGAAGATCTCGCCTTGTTCAATCGTCAGATCGACCTCTTTGACTGCTTCGATCCGTCGTTTTTTTTGCTGATAAACTTTTGATACTTTTTTTAATTCAATCATAGAAAGCCTCCTGTTAATGACCTGACGATTTTAAAATGCGGGAACGACAGAACCTTTGAATTTTTCTTCAATAAATTTTTTGGTTTCAGCCGATTGGTAATACTTTTTGATTTCTTTGACGATTTTGTCGTCTTTATTTTCAGTCCGGACGGCAAAGACATTGTAATTCGGGTTATCTTTCAATGGTTCATGGTAGATCGCATCATCATTGATGGTTAAACCTGCTCCGAAAGCAAAATTCGTATTGATCGCCGCTGCTGCCAACTCCCCTAATTGAGAAGGAATCTGTGAAGCTTCCAATTCGACGATTTCAACGTTTTTAGGATTTTCAGCAATATCATTTTTCGTTGCTTTGATCTCTACACCGTCTTTCAATTTCAAGACACCAGCTTTTTCTAATAATTTCAATGCCCGATATTCGTTGGTTGGATCATTCGGCACCCCAATTTTATCGCCGGATTGAAGTTTACTTAAATTCGAAATCTTTTTAGAGTAAACCCCTAATGGGAAAGCCACCGTTTTGAAGGCCGATTCAATTTTATAATCCTTATCTTTCACCTGTTGTTCCAAAAAAGAAAGTGTCTGATAGCTGTTTCCATCTAAATCGCCATCACTTAAGGCCGTATTCGGTGTATTGTAATCATCAAAACTTTTCACCTGAATCTCAAGCCCATCCTTTTTCGCCTGCTTGGCCACTTCCTCTAGAATCTCTTGGTGGGGACCCGATGTCACACCAATCGTGACTTTTTTCTCATCCAATGGTTGGGCTTCACTTTTACTCCCACAGCCTGCCAATAACCCGCTCACCGCAAGGGCGGCTACACTTAATAAAATCCCTTTACCTAATTTTTTCATCTTCATTTCCTCCTAATTTGTCCTATTTTTCTTCGAATGATTCACGCTTCAACAATCTACCAACAAAAAAAGCCCGCCCTCTTCCCACACTTAGTGTTGGAAAAGGACGAGCTGACTCGCGTTACCACCTTTATTTGCAATCATCTCACAACGACTGCCTCGACAAGTACGATCATACTTGAGCGTTGTTAACGAGCGCTGCCCCGTCACTACCTACGTATCGATAGTGCCATTCAGAGACCATTTTCTAAATTCTCCCGCATATCCGTTCTCACCTACCCGGACTCTCTTGGATGCTTCGTCATTTATACTTTTCTCTTCATCACGTTTTTTTGTTTAGCAAATTGATAAATCGTATGTTACACGTCAAAAGAAAGACTGTCAACACTTTTTATCATAAAAAACACAGTTGACTTTAATTTTAACAAGGAATAAACTAGTTGAAATCTCACTTAATACTTTTTTATTATCAGAAACTTTACTAAGGAGTTGGATTCAATGGATATCTCTACCGAAGTACGTCCTGGCGCAAATCGCTACGTTAGCGGAGAAGGCATTCTCCAAGATTTGCCTAGCTATTTAGTTGGTTTTAAGAAGATTTCAATCATTACTGGCGAGAAATCGGCCGAAGCCTTCAAACAGTATTATCGAAAGGAACTAGACTACCCTACTTATCGCTATGACGGTAGTTCCAGCCAAGAAAATGCCCTCGAATTGACCGCCAAAATCGAAGAGGCTGAACTGATTTTAGCCATCGGAGCGGGGCGAGTGATTGATACCGCCAAAATGGCGGCAGAAGCCTTGAACGCCGAATTGATCGTCGTCCCTACCTTGATTTCAAATTGTGCCCCTTTCACTCCGATCGTGGCTGTCTATCACCCTGATCGGACGTTTAAAGCGATTGGCTACATGAAACGCGCTCCTTTCTTGACCTTAGTAGATTCCAAGTTTCTACTAGCGACACCAAAGGATTATTTCGTGGCCGGGATCGGTGATACCTTGGCCAAGTGGTATGAAATCGAAGGCCTTACCCGAAATTTACCTGATGAACAAAAATCGGCTTACGTTCGCTTAGGAATCGCCAGCGCCAAAGCGATTCAAGAAATCTTATTAAACGATGCCATTCCAGCCATTCAAGACTTAGAAGCTCAAAAAGCCACACCGGCTTTCAGTCGAATCACCGATACGATTATCGGATTAGCCGGCGAAACTGGCGGCTTTGCTGCTTCATTTGGCCGTTCGGCTGGTGCCCATGCCGTCCATGACGGTCTTTCCTATCTGGCCGCTGCTCATGAACAGCTTCATGGGAAAAAAGTCGCTTACGGTATTCTGGTCCAGCTAGCCCATACTAATGATTTAAGAGAAATCAACAAATTAAAAACCTTTTACCAAGCAACTGGCCTACCACTAAAACTAAAAGAGCTGAATATTTCAGACACTTCAAAAGAAAACTTAGCACCTGTGATCAATCATGCGGCTTCAGCCAATGAAACCTTCAGGCTAGTTGATCCACAAATTACGGCCGATCAAGTTTATCAAGCCATTAAAACAGTCGAATCATTATAAAGTTTACTTTTAAACCTTTGAGGTATACCTCAAAGGTTTTTTATTTTGCCGTTTACTTCAAATAAAATAGCGGTTCACTTTAATCATCGCTAAAATACAAAGTAAACCTTAAATAATATGATTAAGCGAGCATTTTAATTAAAGTTTACCTTTTAAATTCGCAAAACAAAGTAAACCTCAAATGATAATTATTCATTTTGAGGTTTACTTTGTTTATCGATATTAACCATATTTAAAGTAAACTTTTTAATTGATATAAAAAGTTTACTCTATTTATTTGATTGCTTCATCGGATTACTAGACTCATTTAGCGGTTGGCTCCCTTCAGGAACTAAACGAGTCCACAAAACGAGTCATTTGGGCTCTTTTTTAGCTCTATAAAGTTTACTTTTTTAAAAACAATCAAGTAAACCTTATATAAAAAGATTGAAGTTTACCTTTTAGTTAAACAATTTACCGTAATTAAAGTTGTTTAAGTTTACTTCATTTGTGAGTTTAAAAGTAAACTTTAAACGAATTGTAAATTTCGGTAAACTTTTTATTATAAGCATCACGGTATACTTTATTACAAATAGAGTTTACTTTATTAAATAGAAACAGGTAAACTTTATTTTATATCAAGTATCAGATAAAGTTTACTATTTGTTCAATTTAAGTAAACCTTAGAATATTAGAAGTTTACTTTTATTTTACATAGATATTGATTTAATAGCTTTTGAATTATTAAAAAGTTTACTTTATAAAATATAGAGTAAACTTTTTATTTAAATGGTGTTAACTCAAAAGATTTATTATCGTTTACCTCAAAATAATAAAAGTTTACTTTTAGATCTTATTTCAAGTTTACCTTTTATATATTAATAAAGTATACTTCATTATTCCTTATTTAAAGTACACTTTATTAATAATGATTTGTAGTTTACTTATTTTATCGGTTTTATAGTAAACCTAATTGATATTTACCGTCATTTATAGTAAACTTTAAAAGAGAAACTAGGATTGGAGATTGTTATGCCAAAAAAAGCTGAAACATATGTAGTAGGAAATTTTAAGGGGGGCGTTGGAAAATCAACGACCGTTCAAATGCTCTCATTTGAAAGTGCCTTTCGTAAAAAAAGAAAAACGCTGGTCATCGATTTGGATCCGCAAGGGAACACCAGTGATGTCTTATCCTTAACTGGTGAAAATTTCGGAAATGATACCTTACCAGAAGAATTTGACTCAACTATTTGGGAAGCCGTCCGTTCAGGGGACATCCAATCGTCAATTTATCAAATTATTCCCAATTTAGATCTGATTCCTGCCAATATTTCCTTTTCTGATTTTCCCGATTATATGATCGAGAAATATCCGGGAGATAAAGTATCGCAATTTAAGTATATGGAGCGTTTGATTGAGCCGTTAAAAGAGGTTTATGACGTCATTTACATTGATGTACCGCCAACCATCAGTACTTATTCCAATGCTGCCATGTACGTCGCGGAATATGTCATCGTGATTCTGCAAACCCAAGTGAAATCCCTTAAAGGGGCTCAAAATTACATTGATTACATGAATTTTTTCATTGAACAGTACCAAACTGAGCTAGAAGTCGTGGGAATTGTTCCATTTATGATGCAAAAACGCGACTCAGTGGACCAAGAAATCTATACCGCTGCAAAAGAAATCTACGGCGCCCATCTTTTAAACACCGTTGTGCTAAATCAAAGTCGTTTAAAACGTTATGACGGGTCAGGAATTACCTATGAAATCAATAAAAATGGTAAAGTCGAGCAGTGGGACAAGCGGGCACATGAAGTTTTCGTCAATATTTTGGACGAAATTGATGAACATCGCTTGATATTAAGCGGAGAAGAGTAGGGGAGACGTTAAATGGCGAAAAAAATGAAGCTGGATTCGCTTTTAACGGCGAACAAAAAAAATAAAGGCATCGAAAAAATGTCTGAGTATTCTAATCAAGACAAAGAGGAAAAGAAACCCAGTTCTCAGGACCTCTTAGCCAACCGAACACTAAGCCCAGAAACCGATTTTCGACATTCTTCACTTCATGAAGAAACTAGACCTTTAAATGAAAAAAAGCCGCAAGAAAATACCCTGCATACACCTGATAGTGAACCCGGAAAGCGGGGGAGGAAGCGCCAATACTACGATCCTCGGCTAAAAGCATTGGAAATGCAAAAAATCTCAGCCCGAACGAAGATTCGGATGCAAAATTTGATCAATGCCAAATTTGATGGCTACACACCAGATAAGATGATTGACTTCTTATATGATTATTATTTGGAAAAGGGTCTATCAAGAGATGACCGTAATTTCTTGAATCAGCTTGAAGAAGCCTCTATGGAGGAGTATAAAGAGAAGCCGAAGTATCAAAAATTATTCAAAGAATTAGAAAATGATGAGAATTAAGCTCAAAAAAAGTAAACCGCAATATAGGGAACTCCCTATGTTACGGTTTACTTTTTTTGAAGTTATCAATCAATTAAGTTTACCTTTATGATTGTTTATCTTTTTTTAAAGTTTACTTTTGAAATGGCAGAGGCTCTGCTTCGGGGGCTGTGGATAACTAATGAACACCTTATCCGCCTTACTTTTTATCCACATTTTCTGTAGAAAGGAGGGCAGGGATTGTTTCAAATTGAGTTTACCTAAATTACTTTTACATCCTTTAATCAAGTAAACCTAAATTGTTTTTATTCCGCATTTGCCGTAAACCTCAAATTCTTTTATAAACCAAATTAAAGTTAACTCAAAAAAAAGATGTTCAGGAATCGCTTTACAATAGGCTTTTAATCCCTTATTCTAGACATGTAGAAAAAAACGAAAAAAAGAGTTTAAAGATTTGGCGATCTTTAAACTCAAAGGTTTGAGCTAATTTTGGCGAATTAGCCTGTCACATATAGATAAACTTATCAGGGTTAGAAAAATTGGTGTTTGCCTAACCTTTATTAAGTATACCATATTTTGGATACTTCCTCAATCAATTATCACGTGACAGTCAGCATTCCTTTAAGACCTTTCGTTACTAACTTTGAAAGTGAATTCAGGAGGTTTTTTGTCATGTCCACACATTTAGATAACATCATGACTGCATCCAACTTACCAAACGGAAATTATATTCCCATTGATTTGAATCTAATAAATAATCCACAATATGAAAACTTATCGATTGAAGCCATGATGCTTCATGCTCTGTATACGATGCGAATGACTTGCAGTATCTACAATTCGCAAAAAGAGGGGACTTGGTTAGATGAAGCCGGGCTACCTTATATTTATTTTTCAAATGAAGAGGCGGCCGAATTGTTGCGGGTCTCTGAACGAAAAGTCACCAATTTAAAAAACACGTTGTTGCAAGCCGGTTTGATCCAGGTGCAGCGTCATGGTCTCAAAAATTATCGTATTTATGTCGCTAATCCGCAGGCTCCCAAAAAGGATTGCGCTGTCAAATTAGCCTTTAAAAATTATACCAGCACAAAAACACTCGCAGTTGTGGACAAAGCCCCAACGCCCGCTCACGAGTTATCCACTGTGGATAGAGAAGCAGAATCTGCGGCTTCGAACACGCAAAATTTGCTTACAAGTACACAAAAACAATTAGCAAAACAAACCACAAGAGCAACAAAAGTAACTAGCACGGGACCGCAAAAAGTCGCCGTAACGCAAGCCGAAAGTCTGATTGACGGGCTAGCCGCTCGTTATGCTCATTTGTTGCCGCAACAAGCCTTTCAACGATTTTTACCGTTTTGTGATGGGCAATACCAAAAAGCCCGCTGGTTTGTCGACACGATTTTTAAAGCTAAATATGCTAGCACCCAGCAATATATCCAAGCCGGTTTACCGGCTGAGGCCGAAGTTTTGACCTTTGAACACAATGAGTATTTTAGAGCGGACATCAGTGATGCGATCGCCAAGGCCTTAGAACAAATGTATCGCTATCAAACCGTCAAAAATCCCGAAGGCTTCTTTTTCGCCTTTATGAAAGGCTTCTTTACCGAAAAAACCCGGCAATATCTAGTCGATCATTATCAGCTAACGCCTGAATTGCAACAAACGCTTTCAAGCCTGCAATTAACAATTCAGCAAAAAAAGACCCGGAAAAAGCCGCAAAAATCACAAAAAGTCGCGCAAAAGGCCTCCTAAGAACTAAAACCTTTGTTATAATGTAGCGGAGTCTAACAAAGAAAGGTTAATTTTATGAATAAGTTTAAACTAGCATTTTTTGGCTATAGCGGTCTTTTGGGATTGTTTGTTGGGATCGTCGTGGCCTTATTTATGGGTCTGACGGAATTAGGTCAGCAGCTTTTGTGGCAAACACTGCCCAAAGCACTGGGGGACCCGCGAATTTATCCCTTGATCGTCTGTACGATCGGCGGGGTAGCGATTGGTTTTTTTGTAAAAACTTTTGGCCGCTACCCGCGTACCTTGCAGGAATCTTTTACAGAATACCGAGAAACCAAGCGGATCGATTATCATGATGGCAAGTTGGTTCGTAACTTGCTTGGTTCACTATTAGTTTTATTCTTTGGAGCTAGCTTAGGGCCAGAAGCGGCCTTGATTGCGCTCTTGGGCGGTTTGATTACTTACGCCGCTGACCGCAGAAAAATGAGTGAGGGTCAACGAGCTGATTTACTTGAATTTGGTGTCGGGACCTCGCTGGGAGTTATTTTTATGACGCCATTATTTGGTGTCGGGCGGACCGTGGAGCAAGATGATTGGCAAGTCGTCACAGAAAGTAAACTAAAAAAATATGTTTTGTATCTGTTTGCCACCTTCACCGGTTTTATTGGTTATCTTTTCGCCAATAGTTTTTTCCCGAATCAAGATCAGGTTTTTGCGATTCGGCGAATGGATAGTTCGTTTACTTGGCAGGGACTGCTCCTGACGATTCCTCTGATTCTTTTAGGGGCTTTGTTCGGGAAACTCTTCTTAGTTTTACAAGAAAAAGGCGAGCAGCTGAATCAGCGGATTCGCAATCCTTTGCCGCTGGCGATCTTTGCGGGGCTTGTGCTAGGAATTTTAGGCACGATTTCACCGTATTTCTTATTTTCGGGGGAACATAATTTATTGTCGTTTACCCGTCAAGCCGAAACGCTGCCTTTTGTGATTCTATTACTGATAGGTTTTGGTAAAGCCGCCATTACGATCTTTTTGTTAGCTTGCAATTGGCGCGGGGGAACGATTTTCCCGATGATTTTCTCCAGTATTGCGGTGGCTTTGGCATTTGCCAGTGTTTTACCGTATTCGCCTGGGTTACTCGTGGCCGTTTTTACCGCGAGCGCGTGTGCAGTGATTTTGAAACAGCCTTTTGCGACGGCGTGTCTGTTCTTGCTGCTGTTTCCAGTGGAATTATTCTTATGGATTTGGTTGGCCGGCTATTTAGGCAATCTGTTTTTACAGCGGATTCCTTTTTTCCACGAAGAACAAACGATCAAAACTTTCAAACTGCCGGAAATTCCGCAACGTAGCAAACGACCGGTTGAAAAGAAAGTCCAGCAAGCACCTGTGAAACAGCCGGTTCGTCCAGTGAGAAAAACAGAAGAGTCGAAACAAGACGGGAAGCCCGTTGCGCAGTCTCAAGCAGTTGCCGCAAAAGCAGACCGCTTGAAACGACCACTTGCGAAAAAACAAGCAACCAAAAATACAAAGATAGTCAAAGAAGTAACGAAAACTACTGAGCAACCAACAGTGGACGAAGCACCGCAAACCCGGATGAGTCGTCATCGTCGCAAATAACGTCTACAGCAAAAAAGCAGAAGTCAGCCGTCAGGCTCGCTTCTGCTTTTTCTTTTAAGGTTCGATGATCGCAAAACTCTGTCTTTTCGCGTTGAATTCAAATACTTGGTGCCATTCCTGCAGTTCACCCGGGTCAGCTCCCAACAATTGGTTCATGAATGTTAGGCGTTTGCCTTGGTAAAAAGCTTCACCAGCCGTTGGTTCATTTAGGTCGACTGGATAATAGGTGAGAATTCCTTGCCAATAATCAAGGTAGTAACAAGTGGCTTGTTGAAGATAGCGGCCCTGTTCAAAAGTCCAGTCGTCCTCAAAAATGATCGTGCCACAAAGGTGTTTTTCACTAGGTATGGTAAGCAAACTTAAATAATTCAAAACCATTTCCCCGGATAGATGCTTGATCAGATCGGTGGGACTGCTAGTATAGCGATTCGGATCAGTGTTCGTTCCTTGGGCCAATTCCAAAGCGCCCGTTAAATACTCATTGCGCCAGGTTCCCGACTCCGCTTGATAACCTAATTGAGTCAAAGCTTTTTGGCACAATTGGCGGGCTTTTTGATTTTCTGGATCAGCAAAAACAATTAGATTGGTGACTTTTGCCACCAAACGATACGCGCCTTTTTGATAATCCTCGGCGGCTTTTGTTAAGATGGCGGCCGCTCCGCCCATATAGCGGACAAAATTTTCGGCTTCTTCTTTTGGCGGCAGCGGCTGCAGATTGACCGGATTGGAATCATACCAGCCCATATATTTTTGATAGACTGCTTTGCTATTGTGACTGATCGTCCCATAATACGGGCGCAAATACCATTTCTCCGTCAAATCTTTTGGTAAATGGAGCTGCTGTTCGACTTCATTTTCCGTATAGCCTTGATTAATCGCCGCCAAGGTTTGATCATAGATTCCTTTATACATCCGCGCTTGATTGATCAAGTATTCATTGATACACTCTGGATCTTCTTCGGTAGCATAGCGCGGCCAAGTATGGGCATGAAATAACACTTTCGCCTGTGGTCCAAATAAATGACGCGCCTCTAACAAATATTTTGCCCAAGCGGTGGCATCACGAACTTGCGCTCCCCGCAAAGTATATAAATTGTGCATGGTACAGGTGCAATTTTCTGCCATCCACAAAGCTTCATATTCAGGGATAAAAGTATTCATTTCTGCTGGCGCTTCAGTGCCGGGAGTTAATTGGAAGACGAGACTTAAGCCATCGATGCTCAAGGTTTGATTGGTGGTGATTTCTTTAGTCGGCAACTCAAAACTGATCGTTCCTAACGACTGGCCTTGTCCGATGCCAATCGATAAGGCCCCGTCAGCCGCTTTTTCCAGTGAGGCTCCGTATTGATATTCAGCGCGTCGTCCCATCGCTTTTCCGACCATTAAATTTTCGGCGATCGCCGCTTCTGTAAAGCCGGTGGGTGCGTAGATCGGAACGGTCGGATCCAAAGTGAAATCAGGAAACAAGCCACGGATTCCGCCAAAATGATCTACATGAGAATGACTGATGATGATCCCGGCGAGATGCTGATCGACGCTGGGATAGTCATTTTCGGCAAACCAGCGATTGGCAAATTCGATGGCGGCCCGCGAGCATTCGATGCTCATTAAGGTGTCAAAAACCAGCCAAGTATTTTTAGGTGTCAGGACCAAGGTGAGGTTCGCCATGTCAAAACCCCGCAGTTGAAAAATCTTGTCGGTCACACGGAATAGACCGGTTTGGTGATTACAGCGGGCATTTTCCCAGAGACTGGGGTTGGCACAAGCCGGACACTCCTTTTCTAAAAAGTCATAAGCCTGTTGACTCCAAATCACTTTCCCGTCCTGTTTGATCTCCAATTCGTTAAACGGGGCCACACAGTTTTGTTTGGCGAGTGCCAACTCCTGATTTTTTTCAAAGGGCAGCTCGGTTTGAACTTGTTGATTTTTTTGCCGGGTAAAATCGCTTGCTTTTTCCATAAAATAACTCCTCTCGATTTTTGTTCCTACAATCATCGTAAGCGATTTCGCTTTCAGCTGTCAATTTTGAATGGATTGCCAAAACAACTGCCCAACAAATGGGGCTGCCAGCAGAAAAGCAGTTCTGTTTTGCTCAAGCGCCCTTCAAAAAAACAGACATGATTTTTTTGAAAGCGTTGACCAAATTTCTGCTGACTGCTACTCTAGTCAGTAGAAGGCTAGAACTTCAAATCAGAAAGGAACGTGTGACGATGTTAAACGAAGAAAAGATTCGTGGGTATTTGGAAAAAGAAAAATTGGATGCTTTTTTTATTGCCAAAAGAGTGAATGTGCGTTTTACCAGTGGTTGGACAGGCGATGATTCATTTATTTTGCTGACAAAAGAAGGTCAATATTTCTTAACCGATCCACGCTATACTGAACAAGCAGATATCGAGGTCCCTGATTATGAAATTATCAATTGGCGTTTGCCAGGCCGGACAGTCGGCGATACCGTGGCACGTTTAGCCAGTGAAAAAAAACTTAAGACAATCGCTTTTGAAGCCGATTATTTAACTTATGATATGTATTCAGACTTTACTAGTAAAACGGATGCAGAATTTGTGCAAGCCGGTGGTGTGATCGATCGCATGCGGGCGATCAAATCCCCGCAGGAAATCCAATATATGCGCAATGCCTGTGAAATTTCTTGCCGGGCCTTTAACCGGATCTTGGAGGATCTTCGCGTTGGGGTAACTGAAAAAGAACTCGCTGCGAAATTATCTTTATATATGGTTCAAGAAGGTGCCGATACCCAACCTTACGGCAATATTTTGATTTCCGGCGCTAATACGTCCTTGCTCCATGGAATTCCTTCGAAAAAAGCGATTGAATATGGGGATTTTGTTTTGATGGACTTTGGCTGTCAGTATGAAGGCTACATGTCGGATATGACCAGAACGGTCGTCGTTGGAAAAGCCAGTGAAAAACAGCGGGAAGTCTATGAACTGGAAAAACAAAGTTTGGAAGCGGCCGAAGCAGTAATGAAAAACGGCGCGGCCGTCAAAGATATTTATCAAGCTTCCTTGAAACCACTGGCAGGGACAGAATATCCACAATATACGTATCGTAATATCGGCCACAGTATCGGTTTGTTCGTCCATGAATTGCCATACATCGATGAACAATATGACGATGTTTTGGAAAGTGGAATGGTGATGACGATCGAACCGGGAATCTATATTCCTGATTGGGGTGGTGTCCGGATCGAAGACCAAGTCTTGATCACGGATGATGGTTATGAAAATATGATCAGTATTTCCCATGATTTGATTGAATTATAAGCGTGAAATAAGCTATACTAAGACGACGACAGCTTTTTTGCTGTCGTCGTTTTTGCGAGTCGAAGATTTATCAACATACGGTTTAGTTTGAGGATATCTTCGCCACTGAAAAATAAAAAAACGGCGCGGCCTAATGTAGAACGCGCGGTTCATAAGTAAGGCAGCAGTTTTGCCAAACAACGTCTACCGAGTGACGGGATAATGAAAAGGGGGGGAATTTGATGAATGAACGGGAATCGTTTGACTTTGTCTACGATATTGCCGAAACCTTATTAAAAAATGGCGCTGAGATCAAGCGGATCGAAACGACCATTCGTCATATAGCCGTGGCGTTAGAGTTAAAAGAGTTTGATAGTTTTGTGCTGATTAATGGTATTTTTATGACCGCACGGCTGAAAGATCAAACCGTTCAAGCGCGGGTGCGGGATATTCCGATTTCCCCCATCAATTTAGGGCGGATCGAACAGATCAATACCTTGTCTCGGCGCTTAACGGAAAAGCGTTTGGATCCGGAAGACGCCAACGAATGGCTACAAGAAATCAAGCATGAATCCTTTGCTTCGAATCCTTTAAAAATATTTGCTTACGCTTTTGGCAGTGCCAGCTTCTGTTTTATTTTTGGAGGGAGCTTATGGGATACGATTGGAGCACTGGTTTTAGGGGTTTTATTAGCTTGTTTCACGATGTATCTATTGCCGAAATTTAACATGTCGGATATTATCGCCACCATTACCAGCAGTGGGGTGGTCAGTATTTTGGCGTGTTTGTTCGTCCACTTTTTTCCGGCGTTGCAGTTGACCAGTCTAGTGACTGGCGGGATCATCTCGCTATTGCCGGGAGTGGCGATCGTCAATGGGATCCGTTATCTATTTGACGGCGATTACAGCTCCGGTTGGGGCCAGATGATTTATGCCTTGATCACCGCCTTATGTGTCTCGGTGGGTGTCGGCTTGGTCTTACGAGTATTTAGCCTGTTATAGCGGGCGTTTGGCTAATCAATCTAGACGATCTTTAGAAAGGAGTGGGAGCGATGGTTAATGGGTTGTTACAAATTTTAGCCGGTTTTTTGGGGACGATCTCGTTTGCGATTTTGTTCGAAGTTCCCCGGCCCTATTATTTTCAGTGCGGCATGATTGGTGCCTGCGGTTGGGCGATATACTTACTGATCATGCATTTTTGGGTGGCACCGATCGCTGCGACGTTCATTGCTTCACTGGTTTTGATCTACCTTTCGCGGGAAGCTTCCTTTGCACTGAAAGCACCGGTCACGATTTTTTTGATCTGCGGGATCTTTTGCTTGGTCCCAGGGATGGGGATTTATAATTTTACCTATAATTTTTTTATTGGCGATTCTGTCAAGGCCGCTCAGATTGGCATCCAAGTATTAAAAATCGCCATTGCGATTGCAGTGGGGATCACCGTCGGGTATGAACTGTCACCAAAATTCTTTTATTCGTATCATAAAATGCAGAAGCACCAAATTCATTCTCATAAACAAAATCAGTAAACAGCTTTGTTGTATAACAGAGCTGTTTTTTCTTTTGTTCAAAAAAGCTGAAAAAAGTATTAGTCAGAAAAACCCCGTTATTGAAAAAATGTTTTTTAATAATAAAATAAAAAACATGAGAGAATAATAAGCACAAAAAATGATGGGTAATCGAGTGTATGAAGGGATTTTATTTTTTAAAATGAACTAATGAATCGTCGAATTGGAAAAAAAGTTTAAAGAATTGTTTAAATAAACTAAAAGATATAGTAAAATGATGGCAGCGGATACGAAATGCTAAAAGCTTCTTTTTTTTTTAGAAAAGCTTGAAATGCAAAGTGTTTTATGGTTATTTCAAAATTAGTGGCAGAGGGATGGTTACTCATTTTTTATTACGTATTTCAAATCTGTTACAGGACAGGTTGTTTCCGCGCAAAGTGATTATTAGCAGCTACGTGAGAACTTAGCTGTTTTTAATAATGCCAATCGGCAATCATGATAAAAGGAGTGAAATATTTTGAAAGAACGTCGCGTTGAAAGAGTCATTGAAAAAATGAAAGAACAAGGTTATGGTCAATTACTGGTTTCAGACCCAGCAACTATTTTCTATCTAACTGGCCGCTGGATTCATCCTGGTGAACGGTTATTGGTACTAGTGATTACGCCAGAAAATAAAAACACATTGATCGTCAACAAATTATTCCCGATCGAAGAAGATTTGGGCTTGGAAAAAGTCTTTATCGATGATACCGACGATGCTGTGAAAAAAGTTCTTGAATATGTTGATACGGATCAAAAAATCGGTGTTGACAAAAATTGGCCTGCGCATTTCTTATTACACTTATTAGAGCTTGTACCAAACGCTAAATTAGGTAACGGCTCAGAAGTGACAGATGCGGTGCGCGCAATCAAAGATGAAGAAGAAAAACAATTGATGCGTGATGCTCAAGCAGACAATGAAGTGGCGATCGATCGCTTGAAAAAATTATTGCCGGAAGAATTGACAGAAGCTGAAATGGCAGAAAAATTAGCTGAAATCTACAAAGAACTAGGCAATACCGGTTTTTCTTTTGATCCAATCGTTGGCTACGGTGCCAATGCGGCTGACCCGCATCATGAAACCGATGATTCTAAAGTGAAACCAGGGGACTCTGTCATCTTGGATATCGGCGGAATCAAAAATTCTTATGCTTCAGATATGACCCGGACTTTCTTCTACAAAGAAGTTTCAGACAAAGGTCGCGAAGTCTATGAGATCGTTAAAGAAGCGGCTCAACGTGCGATTGATCTGGTGAAGCCAGGCGTTAAATTCTCTGATCTGGATGCGGCTGCCCGTGACTATATCACAGAAAAAGGCTATGGCGAATACTTTACTCATCGTCTTGGTCATTTTATCGGGATCGAATGTCACGAAGCAGGCGATGTTTCTGGTGCGAACCATAACACAGCCGAAGTCGGCAATATTTTCTCGATTGAACCAGGGATCTACATTCCAGGGGAAGTCGGCGTGCGAATCGAAGACTTAGTGATCGTTACTGAAGACGGTTGTGAAAACTTGAATCATTATTCGAAAGAGTTAGAAATTATCGGTTAGGAGGCCGCGCAACGTATGAAAATCGAAGAAGGCTACATGCCTTATCTAGGGCATCAAACTTATTATCGGATTGTCGGTGAACAAGGCGGCAATAAGAAACCATTGATTGTCATGCACGGCGGCCCCGGCTCAACCCATAACTACTTTGAAGTACTTGATGAAATGGCGGTCGATGGCCGCCAGATCATCATGTATGATCAATTAGGCTGTGGAAAATCAGCGGTGCCATCACAGCCGGATCTTTGGACGGCTGAAACATGGGTCAATGAGTTAATCGCGTTAAGAGAACACCTTGGTTTAGATGAAGTTCATCTGCTAGGTCAATCTTGGGGCGGGATGCTGGAAATTATTTATGTTTGTGACTATGCCCCTAAAGGCGTCAAGAGTATGGTACTTTCAAGTACGTTATCTTCTGCTAAATTATGGGCGCAAGAACAACATCGGATGATCAAATTCATGTCAGAAGCTGATCAAGCGGCGATTGCCAAAGCCGAAGAAACCGGTGTTTATGATGATCCGGCTTATCTGGCAGCCAATGATCGCTTTATGGTTCGCCATGCGGCCCCCGTCTTTACTAAAGACGATCCAGAACCATTATGGCGTGAAAAAGTGGCGGGAACTGAAAGTTATGTCATGGCTTGGGGACCGAATGAATATTCACCTGAAGGAACTTTGCAAGGTTATGACTATACGGAAAAATTACGGAATGTCACGGTTCCAACACTGATTACTAGCGGCACCAATGATTTATCGACGCCTTTAGTGGCAAAAACGATGTATGACGCGATTCCAGGGGCGAAATGGGAATTATTTGCTTATAGCAGACATATGCCTTTTGTGGAAGAGCGAGAAAAATACATGAAACTGTTGGCTGAATGGCTAGCAGCAAACGATTAAAAGAAAGAAGGAATGATAGTGGAAACAACACCAGTAAAAACAAAAAAACCATTTGGCTTTTATGTCTGTGCACTAGGGTTCACCTTTGAACGTTGTGCCTTTTATACAGCCAAATACATGTTGGCGATTTGGATCGCCACAACGGCCGCATCCGGCGGTTTAGGCATGACCAGTGCCCAAGGGGTGCAAATTTCAGCATGGTTCGTTGCAGCAACTTATATTACCCCGACGTTTGGCGGATACATCGCCGATTATTGGTTAAGCCCAAGGCTCTGTGTAGCAGCCGGGATGGTCATGATGGGTGCCGGTTATATGTTAGCTTGGCAAGCCAGCTCGATGGGAATGGTCTGGTTGATGATCATCTTAGTAGCGCTTGGTACCGGTTTGTTCAAAGGTAATCTGTCCGGCGTAAATGCCCTCTTGTTTAATGACGAGAAAGAATTGAATGAAGCCTTCTCTATTCAGTACTCATTTGTTAATATTGGTTCATTTATCGGAACAACATTCTTAGTATTGTTAATTCCGCCATTTGGCTTCAACTTTGTTTTCATGATTTGTGGTGTATTACTGTTGATTGATGCTGCTTGGTTTATCTTTAACAGCCGCTCGTTAGGCGAAGCTGGTAAAAAACCATTTAAGATCGACCAACGTCAATTTGAATCGGCTGGTAAAAAAGACGATATGGCAGATACAAAATTGACTTCAGGCGATAAGAAACGGATCGTAGCGATTATTTTAGTAACGTTATTCTCAGTAATTTTCTGGACTGTTTGGTATTTAGCTTATATGCCAGCGTACTTCTACTTTGGCTACGGCGATGGCGCCGGCTTTATCGAACGTGCTAATTGGATGATCGGCAGCTTCAAGATCCCAACGTCTTATTTCGACTCAATGAACGCGTTGACTTGTATCGTATTAGGTCCTGTTTTAGGACGTTTATGGACCAAGTTAGCTGCGCGTCCGAAAGGCGATATGAGTATGTTTAAGAAAACGGCTTTAGGCATGATCTTAGTCGGAGTTTCTTATCTAGTTATGGTTCTTGCTGATGTGGTTGGAAACGGACATACAGGAATTTTATGGTTGGCTTTAGTCAGCTTATTGATGTCAGTCGGCGAAATGGTCTTCTCACCACTTGGGAATTCATTCATTGCCAAATTAGCACCCGCTAAAATGATGGGACTATTATTAGGTGTTTGGACGATCGCGGTCTTCTTATCACAAATGATCTACCCAGTCATCTATGCCTTGTTAGAAACAGATGTACCTAAAGATTTCCAAATGGGTTACGGAGTTCTAGCAGCAGTCGTTATCGTATTAGGTCTGATCTTATGGTTTGGCAGCAAATCATTGGATGCTTTAGAAACAGCTGAATAAAACTTAGCTTAGCTCCTGCCTCAATGAGGTAGGAGCTTTTTTGTGAGTTTGTGTCCGCCGCAGCTAGCGCAGAAAAACCGTTTTTTCAAAAAAGAAGATAGATTCAACGATATGTGAGTAGTTGTACATATAAAAGTTAGCTAAGAAAACTATTGCAAAGGCTAAATTAATTTAGAATTATTCTTATTTAAATGAGAATCGCTCTCAATTAAATAACAGCCGTTATCCGCTGGGAAGCTAGTGAAATAACGGGATTCGCATTTAGAAAGCAGCTAACGATTTGAAAAAAACATGAATACAACATTTGGTAAAAATAGGATTAAACCAGCTTTTGTAACCGCTTTTTGTCATTATTTGTGAATTTGATGAAAATTCGATTAGAGAAGTTCAAAAATCATACAATTTGTAAAGTTATTTCCTAGAAAATATCAAAATATTCATGAAACGTCCTTTTATAGCTTGGATGATTGTGCTATGATTTACATGAACTACGGGTGGCTGATTTGCTCAAGTTCGAACAAAAAAAAGAAGCAAGGAGGTGAACTAATTTGACACAAATTCTTATACCATTAAAACAACATGTCGGCGCTCCTTGTAAGGCAGTCGTGATGGCAGGAGATCAAGTCCAACGTGGACAGTTGATTGCTGAACCGAATGGCTTAGGTGCAAACATCCATGCTAGTTTTTCTGGCAAAGTGGTGGATGTAGATGGCGATAACATTGTTTTAACGATCGATGAGGAACAAAATTTTGCTGACTACTTGCCAATTCCAGAAACCGAATCACATATTAAAGCAGTCGAAGCTGCAGGGATTGTCGGTGCTGGTGGCGCAGGATTTCCAACTTTTTTGAAATTGGCTTGTGATATTCCTGAAGGGATCTTTATCGCGAATGGCGCAGAATGTGAAGCCTTATTAGCTCATAACGTAAAACAGATGAGTGAACAGATTGATCAATTGGTCCGCGGGATGAAGTACTGTATGGAAATTACCCACGCGCCTAAGGGTGTGATTGCTGTAAAGGGCAAACACCGCGTGTTAGTCACACGTTTACTGAAAGCGGTGGATAATGAACCAGCGATTGATATTTATCAATTGCCAGATATGTATCCAGCTGGCGATGAGCGAGTGATCGTTCGTGAAGTAATGGACATCGTTTTAGAACCAGGTCAATTGCCAACGGAAGTCGGTGCTGTGATCGATAACGTGGAAACGATCAAACGAATCGTTGAAGCGATTGAAGATCGCAAACCGTTCATTGACAAAGACGTGACCGTTTCTGGTCGAGTAAAACAAAAAGAAACTGTTTTTGTTGATGTACCGATCGGAACGCCCGCCAAAACATTGATTAACAATGTGGGCGGCTACGTGGAACCCCATGGCGAAATCGTCATTGGTGGACCAATGACCGGAAGAAGCGGCGATGAGATGACACCAATCACTAAAACGAGTGGCGGTGTGTTAGTCGCAATGCCATTCCCACAAGAAAGCCGCAAAGTCGGTTTATTGATTTGCGAATGCGGCGGCTCAGCTGAACGCATGACCGAAATTGCCAATAATATGGGCGCAGAAGTTGTCGCTGCAGAACGCTGCAAGCGAATGGTAGAAGTAAATGGAAGATATAGATGTGCCCTGCCAGGCATTTGTCCAGGTCAAGCTGCAACTGTCATGTCCTTGAAAAAACAAGGCGCAGAAGTAGTGATGACTGGATCTTGTTCCGATTGAACGAACACCGTCATGGGTGTAGCTCCTAGGTTAGGAGTTCCGGTTTATCATCATACAGATCACGTACTGCGGGCAGATGGACACAGACTATATCGTAAATTACCTACAAACTAAACAAAATTTTAGGAGGATTTAACGAATGTCTATTACAGCAGAAACTGCTCAAGAGCATGCTAAAGACCCTGCAGTACTATGTTGCCGTGCGGAAGCAGGCAAGGTTATTGCACCAGATGATTTAGAAGATCCAGCGATCTTCCCCGATTTAGAGGATTCAGGTTTACTAGAACTACCTGAAGGTACTCTAACAATCGAACAAGTACTTGGTACCACATTGAAAGAAACAACGGATGCGTTGGTTCCATTAACAAAAGAATTATTAGATGGTGTTTCTGATTTTGAAGAAGCAGTGGAAGAGGAAGCTCCTGTTGAAGAAGCAGCTCCAACGCCAGTAGCTCCGATCGCTCCAGTAGCACCCGTTGCGCCAATGGCACCTGCCGGCGGTCAAACAATCAAAATCCATATTGCTGAAGGACGCGGCATCGACTTAGAAGTACCGATGTCAATCGCAGGTCAAATGGGTGTAGCTCCAGTAGCAGCACCAGCACCCGTTGAAGGAGCAGCACCAGTAGCGGCTCCTGCTGAAGTACCCGCGCCAGAAGCAAAAGTAGAAGAAAAAGTGATCCGTTCCGTTCGTCGTGACCACATGAAGATCGAAAAAGTTGTCTTCGGTGATGAAACGAAAATTGAAGGGACAACCTTAGTTCTACGTAACATGGAAGCAATGTGCGAAGAAGCAGCAGAGCTAGAAGAACTAGTTGAAAGTGTTACTTTTGAAATCATTACACCAGATAAGTACAACGAATATAGTGAAACGATCATGGACGTACAACCAATCGCTGCCAAAGTTGATGGCGCAGATATCGGCCATGGTGTTACGCGTGTGTTAGATGGCGTGGTAATGGTATTGACCGGAACCGACGCAAATGGTGTTCAGATCGGTGAATTTGGTTCATCAGAAGGTGAATTAGACCGCAACATCATGTGGGGACGTCCTGGTGCACCAGATAAAGGCGAAATCTTCATTAAAACACAAGTAACTATCAAAGAAGGCGCGAATATGGAACGTCCTGGACCATTAGCCGCTCATAAAGCATCGGATTACATTACTCAAGAAATTCGCGAAGCTGTTAAAAAAGCAGACGAATCTTTAGTAGTGGAACACGATGAAATCGTACAAAAACGTCGAATTGGTAACAAACGTGTGATCATCGTCAAAGAGATCATGGGTCAAGGTGCGATGCACGATAACTTGATCATGCCAATCGAACCCGTTGGTACATTGGGAGCAAAACCTAACGTTGACTTAGGAAATCTGCCAATTATGTTAGCACCAACAGAAGTATTAGATGGCGGGATCCATGCATTAACATGTATTGGACCAGCATCAAAAGAAACTTCTCGCCACTACTGGAGAGAACCTCTAGTACGTGAAGCGATGGAAGATGAAGAAATTGACTTAGTCGGTGTGATGTTTGTTGGTTCTCCGCAAGCAAACACAGAAAAATACTATGTTTCTAAACGTTTAGGAATGACGATCGAAGCAATGGACGTTGACGGCGCGATCGTTACGACCGAAGGATTTGGTAATAACCATATCGATTTTGCTTCACATATTGAAGAAATCGGCAAACGCGGGATTAAAGTTGTCGGCGACTCTTATTCAGCAGTTCAAGGTGCGTTAGTTGTTGGGAACCCAGAAATGATTGCAATGGTTGACAACAACAAATCAATGCAAGGGATCGAAAACGAGATCTTGTCTAATAACACACTATGTAAAGAAGACGCAATTCGTGATTTAGCAATGCTGAAGACATTGATGGGCGGCGGTACAATCAAAGCTGCTGAACGTAGATGGAATCCAAGCGTAAAAGCAAACAACATTGAAATCATTGAAAAAACAACCGGTAAGAAGATTGACTTAGTCGATAACGAACAAGTCTTGCCTAAGAGTAAAAAACGTCAAGAAATTTACGAAGTAGAATAAGGTGAAGCAAACAATGGATGGAATAAACAAACTCAAATATATTTCGACGGAACAGATGTTTGAAGGTATTATCGTGGAACTCCATGATGCCAGCGTGACGATCGATTTAAAGGGTCGTTTGGGCCAACTTAAAATTCCCCGTCGAATGATCATTTCTGAATACGATTTAGAAATTGGTCAAGAAGTTGGGTTTTTAATGACCTATCCAGAAGTCTTGGCAGAAGAACCAGACGAGCATTATAAAACGGCTATTTATGAGCATGAGCGTCGTCGGGCCGAAGCCAGAAAAAAACGTGAAGAAGCAAGAGAGGAGAATTAACACATGGGCTTAACAGTCTTTGAAGGGTTACAGTCAGAAATTTTTGTGCCGATTACGCCAAAATCTGTCTTTACCCCAGTAAAAAAAGAGCTTAAAGAAATGCGTGTGGCCTTAGCAACTGCTGCCGGCGTACACTTAAAAACAGATAAACGGTTTAACTTAGCGGGTGATACTTCTTTCCGCGAAGTACCAGATACTTCATCAACAGATGATTTGATGGTTTCCCACGGTGGGTACGATAACGCCGATGCTAACCGGGACATCAACTCAATGTTTCCGTTAGACCGTCTACACGAATTAGCAAAAGAAGGGTTCATTAAAGAATCTGCTCCTGTACACTACGCATTTATGGGTGGTGGTGGAGACCAAGACGCTTTCCACGATGTGACTGGACCTGCCATTGCACAAAAATTAGTCGAAGAAGAAGTTGACGCAGTCATCTTAACCGCTGGCTGAGGAACCTGTCATAGAACTGCCGTGATCGTGCAGAGAGCTATTGAGGAAGCAGGGATTCCGACTATTTTAATCGCCGCATTACCACCAGTTGTACGCCAAAACGGTACGCCACGTGCTGTTGCGCCGCGTGTACCAATGGGTGCCAATGCCGGTGAACCACATAACATTGAAATGCAAACAGGTATCATGAAAGATACCTTAGAAGCACTAGTATCAATCGAAACGCCAGGGAAAATTGTTCCATTACCTTATGAATACATTGCCCACGTCTAGGTCAAGGGGCTGATCAATAAGCGGTTGCTTATTGATCGCCGTTTAAATTGAAAGTAGGTGTGAATAATGCGAGGCGAGACTTTAAAGATCAAAGTTTTTCACATGGAAGACGTTTCCGTTGGGAATGGCTTTCATGTCAAACCGAATCAATTACAAATTGATCAAGACTTTGACTGCAAGGACGCCGCTATTCAGAAGCTGACGATTCGATTGCTCCCACCACAGCAACATAATGTTGAAACCAACACCATCATGGATATCATTCCGATCTCCACGAAGGTGTTGGGAGTGTTGGGTACAGGGATCACGCATACACTTACCGGAGTTTCGGTCGTTATGACCGGAGCAATCGAGGATGGAGAACAAATGCATGAATTTGGTTCTTCTGAAGGTGTTTTGCGTGATCATTTAGTATTGAATCGAGCAGGGACGCCTAAAGCGGAGGACTACATTATTTTAGTAGATCTTCTTGCGAAAAAGGGGACCCCTTTTAATCGTGAGCTTTGTTTAAAAATGTTTGCGATCGTGGACGAATTTATTCAAGAAATTCGGGAGAAAATGAAGCTGTTGAACGGCAAAGATGCCTGTGAGGTCCATGTCTACGAAGAACAAGTCCATCCAGGCAAACCCAAAGTCGCCTTAGTCAAGCAAGTGGCTGGTCAAGGGGCGATGTATGATATGCTGCTGTATCCCCATGAGCCAAGTGGTTTTAAAGGTGGTACATCCATCATTGATATGAACAATATGCCGGTCTTTTTATCAGCCAATGAGTATCGCGATGGTGCGATTCGCTCCATGGTATAACGTAAATAACGAATAGGTGGTGGCGTTATGGGAATTGGCCCATCAACGAAAGAAACTTCGCTGCATCATTTTCAAGATCCTTTGGTTGATCTATTAGGTCAAGATCCAGATATTGATTTTCAAGGCGTCGTGGTCGTGGGAACGCCCCAAAGCAATGCCATGAAATATTTAGTAGGTCAGCGGACTGCTGCTTGGTTAGAAGGGATGCGCACCAATGGTGTGATTGCTTCAACGGACGGCTGGGGAAATTCCGATGTCGATTTTGCGAATACCTTGGAAGAAATTGGCCAACGTGATATCAGCGTGATTGGACTCAAGTTCATTGGTACACAAGCAAAGTTTGTCGTCGAAAATGACTTCACGAAACACGTTCTGGATTTTAATAAATCAGCAGCCGGGGTCGAGACAGAAGTGGTTGGTGAAAATACGATCAACCACCAAGATGCAGTCAAAGCGCTTGCGTCAATCAAATTAAAAATGCGAAAAGACAAGCAACAAATCAGATAGTTAACGTTGTAGAAAATGCAAGAGAATCAAACAAGATAGTTCTAAAAATTCATTCTTTTATTGAGAATACAGGGAGGAACATCATGAAAGTATCAAAAATGATCTCAGCAATCGACACACACACAGCAGGTGAAGCTGCGCGTTTAATCATTGGTGGAATTCCAAAATTTCCTGGTGAAACGATGGCTGACAAACGTGCTTATTTAGAAAACGAGGCAGATGATCTGCGTAAAATGTTGATGCTAGAACCTCGGGGACATCGCGATATGTTTGGTGCCTTCATTACGGAACCCGTGCATGAAGAAGCAGACTATGGGATCGTCTTTATGGATTCAGGCGGCTATTTAAATATGTGTGGACACAATACGATTGCCGCAATGACTTCAGCAGTCGAACAAGGCTGGGTTGAAGTAAAAGAAGGCGAACGTGAAGTGAAAGTCGTGCAAGACACACCAGCAGGAATCGTGCGCGGAACGGTTCATTTAGATGAGGACTATTCAGCAGAATCAGTCTCATTTGAAAATGTGGAATCATTCCTTTATAAAGAAAATGTAACCGTCAATGTTCCTGAGATTGGTGAATTGACGATGGATATTTCATTTGGCGGTAGCTTTTTCGCAATTTTACCAGCTGCGTCGGTTGGTTTAGAGATCAAACCAGAAAATGCTTCTAAGTTTAACGATTTAGGTATGATCATTCGTGATGCTGTGAACGAGCAGATCGAGATCCAACATCCAACGTTGGAACATATCAAGTCAGTTGATTTAGTGGAATTTTATGGTCCGGCAACAAGTCCAGATGCAACATATCAAAACGTGGTTGTCTTTGGTGATGGTCAAGTGGACCGTTCTCCTTGTGGTACAGGAACAAGTGCCAAACTTGCTACATTATATGGCAAAGGTGAGATGAAAGTCGGCGATACGTTCGTTTACGAAAGTATTCTGTGTACGAAATTCAAAGGGGAAATCGTTGAAGAAGCGGAAGTTGGCGGCTACAAAGCAATCATTCCGCGGGTAACAGGTTCGGCGTATGTCACTGGTTATAACACATTCTTAGTTGATCCAAAAGATTCATTGAAAGAAGGCTTTTTATTAGGGTAGAAATGAAGGAGGGATAATATGGTAACAGTATTATTAGTAATTTATGTTGGCTTGATTTTGCTACAAACCGTGGTAATGGGACGGGACATTATGAAACACAAGGATGACTTAGGTCATGGGAATTGGCTTGTTTCGGGAGTAATCGGTTTTGTGACGGACTTTTTAGATACGTTAGGAATCGGAAGTTTCGCTCCAACAGCGATGTTGTTGGACTTTACCAAACAATTGGGTCATGACCGATTATTGCCAGGAACACTGAATGTCGCTCATGCCATTCCGGTATTGGTTGAAGCATTTATCTTTACAACGGTGGTAGAAGTTTCACCGGTTACTTTGTTCTCATTAATCATTGCTGCAACGATTGGCTCGTTTATCGGTTCAAAATTCGTTACGAAACTGCCTGAGAAAAAAGTCCAATTTTGGATGGGCTGGGCTTTGATTATTACAGCAGTCTTGATGGCCCTTCGTCAAACGGGTATGTTGAACATGCTGGGTGAAGGAAATACGGCCACTGCTTTGACTGGTATGAAGTTAGTCATCGGTGTGGTTGTTAACTTCATCTTAGGGGCGTTGATGACCATTGGTGTTGGTTTATACGCACCATGTATGGCAATGGTTTATATGCTAGGGTTAAGCCCGTTAGTAGCTTTCCCAGTAATGATGGGTTCTTGTGCTGGCTTGATGCCCGTTGCAAGTTTGAACTTCGTTAAAGAAGGCGACTACGCGCGTAAAGTTAGTTTAGCGATTACCATCGGTGGGATTATCGGGGTAATCATTGCCGCGAAATTCGTCACGGGTCTAAACTTAAATGTCTTGACTTGGATCATTATCGCAGTCATCATTTATACTGGTATTACTTATATCTTAAAGAGCCGCAAACCAGCTGCTGCTTAATAAACTACCATTCGGACTACTTGCTCATTTCGAGCAAGTAGTTTTTTTATTAGCAAAAAAAGGTGGATTATTAGATGACGGTTATCGTAATTTTTGACTGATTAATAACAAAAAGTTACTCTTAATATAAGGGGAATTATTTGTTTCTCGGAAAATAGGGAGGGTTTAGATGGAAAAACGTGGTTTTGATTGGAGTTCTTTTATTTTAGGTCTGTTATTTGTCTTTGTAGCATTGATGTCTTTTAGAGATCCAGTCGGGAATTTAGTGGCGATTGTGATTGTTTTTGGTGTTTTTGCAATTTTAAAAGGGATTTTTGAACTTTTCTTGCGGAATCGCTTGAAGGATTTCACCGGTTATAAAGCAAAAATGCCTCTTTTAGTGGGCGTCTTGGATATTTTGATTGGGATCTTTTTATTGTGGAATATGAAAGCCAGTATCATCGCATTGCCGTTTGTTTTTGCGATTTGGTTTATCGTGGATTCTATTTTCGGCCTATTCAATTTGGATGTGGCACGTAAATTCAGCAATGGCCATTTTTGGTTTTCACTGATCATTAATATTTTAGGAGTGATCGTCGGTGTCATGCTCTTTTCTCATCCGATTACCTCAGCGTTGACGCTAAGTTTCTTAGTGGGTTTTTACTTTATGATGTGGGGAATCACGCAGATCGTTTACGCCTTTCGCTAGTCGCTCAATCATCAGCCTGTTTGTTCTTTTTTAAAGAGCAAACGGCTTTTTTTTGTGAGCTCTCCAATCACCCACGCCCCTTTTTTGGCCAACCTTTTATTGACAGAAAAGGAAAAAGGGTCAATTATTAAATTTTTTGCGGAAAAATTTTAATTGCATGATAAAAAGACGCCAAATCTTTAGCTGAATATAAAAACAAAATTGATCAATTATGATAGGATGGCGATGCGGCAGTGTAATCGTTTTAAGCGGGGTAAAATAAAGTCTTGCCTTTCTCAAACGGCTGGCCTCAAATTTACATAGAGAAACAAAAAGTAAACTGTTATAATAGACAGCGTGAAGGATGGTGGAAAGCATGGAGACAGTTCAACAGTTGATCGTTTGCGGTGGTTGCAATGCGAAAATCGGCCCGGGAAATTTAGGTGATTTGCTCGCTGATTTGCCGAAAGCGACTAACGAGAATTTATTGGTAGGTTTTGATTCAACCGATGATGCGGCTGTTATTAAACTTCGTGATGATTTAGCGATTATCCAAACGTTGGATTTTTTCCCAACGATGGTGACGGATCCGTATTTGTTTGGTAAGATCGCGGCGGCGAATGCCTTGAGCGACGTGTATGCGATGGGAGGAGAAGTCCTTTCTGCTTTGAATATCGTGGCCTTTCCTGAAGAAAAGGATTTGACGATTTTAAAAGAGATTTTACGTGGTGGCGCGGAAAAGGTCCAGGAAGCTGGAGCGATTTTAGCCGGTGGCCACTCGATCCATGATCACTCAGTGAAGTACGGCTTGTCCGTGACAGGGACGATTGATCCTAATAAAATTTATCAAAATAATACTTGTCAGTTAGGCGATCATTTGATTTTAACGAAGCCATTAGGGGTCAGTATCATCACGGTCGGCTATAGTGCAGGAGAAATTAGTGAAGAAGCATTTGTGAAAGCGACCACGAGCATGGAAACTTTAAACAAATATGCGATGGATATCATTCGCAATTATCCTATTACGAGCTGTACCGATGTGACTGGTTTTGGCTTGGCGGGACATTTGCATGAAATGGTCGCGGAACGGTTCAGTGCAGAGATCCAATCAAAGAATCTACCGTATTTTGACGCAGCCTATGAAGGGGCCAAAGAATTCATTCTGACGGCCGGTGGTCAACGGAATCGCAATTACATGGAAGCTAAAATGGCTTTTCAAATCGCTGATTTTGGCATCGAAGAATTATTGTTCGATCCCCAGACTTCAGGTGGTTTGTTAGTCAGTGTGCCGGCAGAAACAGCGGCGGACTTGTTAGCTGAACTACAAGCAGCGGGGATTCCAGCTCAAGATTTTGGTCAAGTGATTGAAAAACAAGACAAAGAATTGATTGTTTATTAGAGAGGGGAAAGCAGGATGTTTAAAATTGATGCGTTAGGTCAGGCTTGTCCGTTACCAGTCATCGAAACAAAAAAAGCGTTACGGGAACATGAAGTTGTTGAAACACTAGTGGATAATGAGATTGCCACTCAAAATTTAAAGAAAATGGCGGAACAACTAGGCTATATTTATCAAATGGACCAAGACGCGCCGAATCATTACACCGTGGTGATCTCCAAAGGCAATGCAGATTTGACCGAAGAAGCACCGGAAGTAGTTGAACCGGTGGCGACAACGGATGATTACATTGTAGTTGTCGATACCAACGTTATGGGCCGCGGCTCCGATGAATTAGGCAAAAATTTATTAAAAGGCTTCATCTACTCATTGACTGAGCAAGACGTGTTACCGGAAAAAGTTATTTTTTATAATGGCGGTGTGCAGTTAGTCGTTGAAGAATCGGATTCATTGGAAGATCTAGCCGGTTTAGCAGAACAAGGGGTAGAAATCTATGCCTGCGGCGCTTGCTTAAACTTTTATGATTTAACACCGGCTGTTGGTGAAATCACGAATATGTATCGGATCGTCGAAATGCTCCGTCAAGCACCGAGAATTGTTAAACCATAAATCGGATTAGCTGTAAAATTCAGCTTAGTTTAGGTGGTTTGAAGGCGTTACGATTTGAAGATCCGATTTGTTTTTTCAAAAGATGACTCTAGTGAAGAAGGAGCAGTTTTTATGCAGACGTACGGTGTTGCCTTGTTTTATTCAACCCGGGAGGCCATGAAAGCTGAGGAAATTGCCAAAGAAGCCCAACTTGCCGTCCGAATCATTCCGACCCCGGAAAAGATTCATGCTAGTTGTGGCTTTTCTTTGAAATATCCCTTGGCAGAAGAAGGCCGCTTGCGGTCATTGCTGACTGCGGCAGAAATCCGTTCAGAAGGCTTTTATCAGGCGGAACAAACGGGTCTGAAAACAGAATATACAGCGAGAAAGGACAACTAGATGGCAAATATTGTAATTGGAACGGCCGGACACATTGACCACGGCAAGACAACGTTGATCAAGGCGTTGACAGGGATCGAGACCGATACCACCAACGAAGAAAAAAAGCGCGGAATGTCGATCAACCTAGGCTTTGCTTATTTGGATTTGCCGAATAACAAGCGGGTTGGGATCGTAGATGTGCCGGGGCACGAAAAGTTTATTAAAAATATGGTGGCGGGTTTGCCGGGAATTAACTTAGTTCTATTGGTAATTGACGCGGCAGAAGGCATCATGCCGCAAACGAAAGAACATATCGATATTTTGACGCTTTTAGGAATTCGCGATTTTTTGATCGTATTGACCAAGGTCGATACCGTCGATCCCGATCTAAAGGAGCTCGTGGTTGAAGATATTCGTGAACAATTGGCAGAGACACCTTTAGCCGAAGCGGATTTGATTGAAACCGATGCAGTCACCGGTACGGGGATCAAGGAATTGTTGGAAAAAATCCAAGCTTATTCGGAAATGATTCAAGAACGTAGCAGCAGTGGTTCGGCGCGTTTGAATGTCGACCGAGTTTTTAGTGTCAAAGGTTTTGGGACCGTTGTTACGGGAACCTTATTGGATGGCTCGATCAATGTCGGGGAAGATTTGTACCTTTACCCGAGTCAGAAAAAAACGCGGGTCAGAAATATCCAAGTCCATGAAACGGATGTAAAAAGTGCGCAAGCCGGTCAACGGACCGCCTTGAATTTAGCCAATATCGCGACCGATGAGATTCAGCGGGGAGATGTCTTGTCTGTTTCCGAGAAATTAGAAGACACATGGATGTTGGATGTCAAAGTTAAATGCTTGTCGGAAGTTGAAGGGGGCATTGGCTTGTGGGACCGAGTCCGCTTATTGATTGGTACACGGGAAGTCATGGCGCGAACGGTACCGTTAGGCATTGATTGGATCGGTCCCGGCGAAGAAGGCTTTTTACAGCTGCGCTTAGAAGAACAAGTGGCGGTGAAAGAACGCGACCGCTTTATTTTACGTTCCTATTCACCGATGCACACGATTGCTGGTGGGGAAGTTTTAGATGCGGCCCCGCATAAACATCGCCGCTTTAAAGTAGAGATTTTAGAAAGCCTGAAGGCCAAAGAAGAAGGCAGTTTAGATGAGTTGATCATCGATTTTATGGTAAATAAGAAGCAACCCTTCACGAAAGAGAAAGAACTGCAGGAATATCTGGGAATCGATGCCGCTGAATTAACCCCGCTTTTAGCAGAAATGGTCCAAGCCGAGCGAGTGATTGCTACAAAGGCTGGGTACTTGGCGCAAGCTAGTTACCAGAAATTGGCAGATCAGGGGACCGAAATTTTGGCCGCTTACCACAAGCAATACCGTTTACGCTTTGGCATGCCGCTAGAAGAATTCCGTTCACGGATGCGGGGCGTTTTGGCTGAAAAGGAAATCTCAGCCTTGGTTGGTTTAATGAAGCAAGAGCTAGTTAAAGAAGCCAATGATAAATTGGCCTTGGCCGATTTTGAAGTGACCTTCAATAAATACCAACAGGCCGCCAAAGAAAAAATCGAACAGACCTTGGCTAAGAGTGGCTTTACCCCCGTTAAAAAGGACGAATTATTTGACTTAGATAAGAATGCGGAAGAAGTTTTAGAAGCGCTGAATGGCGAATCGGTGGTCTTTTTGACCCATGAATATGTATTGCTGGGCAAGACGTTTCAACAGGCGGTCAAACTAATCCAAGCGTATATCAAAGAGCATCAACAAATGACTTTAGGGGATTTCCGTGATTTGACGGATTCTAGCCGGAAATCTTCCATGCTGATTTTAGAATACATGGACAAGCAGGAAATCACGAAACGGGTAGAAAATTACCGCGTTTTAGGTAGCCAAGGTATGACGACTTTTTAGCTTGATTGGAACAAAAAAGTTTAGAAAAAGTTTATCTGAAGTTTAGAAAAGTTTAGTCAGCTAGCAAAAAAATCAAGAAAACGGAGGCGTAGCATGGCGATTTATTTGGACAATGCGGCAACAACCGCACAAAAGCCACCCGTAGTTGCAGAAGCTGTGACGAAGATTTTGCAGGGAGAATATGGCAATCCCTCCCGCGGTGCCCATGGGTATTCATTGGCGGGGTTTCGGGTGGCCGAACAAGCCCGCAATGAGCTTAAAGACTTGTTTCAAGCTGATCAGCGCTATGAGGTAGCCTTTACCAATAATGCGACCGTAGCGTTGAATGAGGTGCTTAAGGGATTGATCCAACCCGGTGATCATGTGATCACGACCGATTGGGAACACAATTCTGTTTTACGACCCTTATATCAATTGGAGGCGCAAGGCGTAAGGATCGATATCGTCCGCAGTCAGGCAATCACCGGTCGCTTAAATTACTCGGAGTTCGCCCGCAAAATACGTCCGGAGACAAAAGCCGTGATTTGTAACCATGCCAGCAATGTCACTGGAAATTTGTTAGATCTTGCATGGATCAAGGATTTTTGCCAGCAACGAGGACTCTATTTAGTGATCGATGCCTCTCAAACAGCCGGGGTGGTTCCGATCGATCTAAGTGACGGCAAGGTTTCGGCACTGTGTTTTACCGGCCATAAATCCCTCTACGGTCCGCAAGGGACAGGTGGCGTGTGTCTATTAAAGGATCTGCCATTAGTGCCCGTCATTACCGGCGGCGATGGGATGCAATCTTTTTCGAAAACACAGCCGTTAGAACTGCCGACCTTGTTGGAAGCCGGCACGTTGAACATTCCGGGGATCGCCGGGTTGGCAGCGAGTGTCCAGTGGCTGAAAAATACCGAGCGGACGGTGAAATTAGGCGACTATTTTTACCAGGGGTTGCAAAAAATTGCGGGTCTAACGATTTATGGTGATTTTAGCGGTCCACGAGTGGATGTTTTTTCCATCAATCTCCAAGACGCGGAATCAGCGCTCGTGAGTGATTTATTGTGGGAAGAATTCCAGATTGCCACGCGTCCCGGCTATCACTGTGCACCTTTGATGCATGAGGCCTTGGGAACTGCGGCGCGCGGGACTGTGCGGCTCTCCTTATCGAGCTTTACTACGCAAGCGGAGCTTGATCAGACGCTGAGGGCATTACAAGAGTTAGCAGGACGTTAAAGAAAGTTGGTGCTTTATGACAAAAGAGGCTCAAAATATTTTAGCAAGTTTGCCTTCTGTCGATACATTATTGAAAAAAATCGATCCTAAATTTCCCCATGGAGCGGCGAAAGAAGCGGCTCAGAGAACCTTGAAAGAACTTCGCCAAGAAATTCTGGCCGGTACCCAACAAACGGTGATCGATCACAAGGCAGTGGTCACGCTGGTGGAAAAACAATTAACCGAGAAGCAATTCTCCTTGCGGCGCGTGATCAATGGGACAGGAACGGTGATCCATACTAATCTAGGTCGTTCTTCATTAAGTCCACAAGTGGAAGAGCAAGTCGTTGCAACAGGCTTTCATTATTCAAATCTGGAGTTTGATTTGAATAGTGGCAAACGGGGGTCCCGCTACAGTCACTTGGTTTCGATCGTGAAAAAATTGACTGGCGCAGAAGACGTATTAGTGGTCAATAACAATGCCGCGGCCGTCTTACTGGTGTTGAGCACCTTAGTCCCAGAAAAAGAAGTATTAGTCTCCCGCGGTGAACTAGTCGAGATCGGCGGGGCTTTTCGGATTCCGGATGTGATTACTTCAAGCGGTGGGAAAATCGTGGAGGTGGGGACGACCAATAAGACCCATATCGCCGATTACGAACAGGCCTTGACCGAAGCGACTGGTGCGTTGTTAAAAGTCCATACGAGCAATTATCGGATTATCGGTTTTACCGAGACGCCCGCTTTAAGTGAGTTGGCTGACTTGGCTCATAACCATGATTTGCCGTTGATCAATGATCTAGGCAGTGGGTTATTACTAGATATGCGGCCTTTTGGTTTACCTTATGAACCAACGGTCAAAGAAGTCTTGGAGCAAGGATGCGATATCGTGACCTTCAGTGGGGATAAATTATTAGGCGGACCGCAAGCGGGGATTATTGTCGGCAAACGGGCCTACATCGAGAAAATGAAGAAAAATCAATTATTGCGCGCTCTGCGGATCGATAAAATGACATTGAGCGCGCTGGAAGCCACCTTGGCGTTGTATTTAGATGAAAAAGAGGCCTTACAGCAGGTTCCGACCTTGCAAATGATTGGTTTAAGCCAAGACGAATGTTTAAGTAAAGCAGAGCAATTGGCGGCAATGCTGCAAGGCATCCCCGCAGTCAAGGTAGCGATTGAAAAAGATGACAGTAAGATCGGTGGTGGCTCTTATCCGGAACACTTGTTGCCGACTTATGTGGTCGCTTTAAGCAGTGATAAATTTTCTGCAGATACGTTACAGGAAAAACTGCGTTTGGGGGCAACCCCTATCATCAGCCGAGTGAAAGAAGGGGCCAATCTCTTAGATCTGCGCACCATCGCGGTTGAAGAATTTGGCTTGATCCAAGCCAGTTTGCAGACGATTTTTGGCTAGTAGGTTACTGACTAGTAAAGTAGCAATAGTTAGGAGGGACATTTATTCAACCACAGAAACAATTAGTTGCCGTGTCTCATTGTGTCTTAAATCAAAATGCTGTCATTCACGGCTGGGAGCGGGCACGGGGAGCTTTTCCCTTTGCGATCGAGCTATTGAATCAGGGAATCGCCTTGATTCAATTGCCGTGTCCGGAATTTTTAGTGTTAGGCGGGGATCGTCCGCCGATGACTTATCAGCAATATTGTGATTTACCAAACTATCGCCAGCAGTGTCAAGCGATGTTGCAACCGATCATCCAGCAAATTCAGGCCTATCAAGCCGAAGAGTATCACTATCTCGGTGTGATCGGGATTCATGAGAGTCCCAATTGTTCCATCAGCGGTCAACGGGGCGTATTGATGGAAGAATTTTTCACGGAATGTCAAAAGGCGCAAATCCAAACGAATTATTTTGAAGTACCGACTTGGTACAGTGAGGAAGAACCGGGTGATTTGACTGCGCAGTTGGCGGAATTTTTAGAAAGAGGGAAAAAAATTGAATAGTAAAGCAAGAGTCATTGCGATGTGTGCCATCGCAGTCGGGTTAAATGTTGTTTTGGGGGAAGCCGTGGCCATGTTGCACATTCCTTTGTTGTTTTTAGATACGATGGGAACGATTTTTATTGCGGCCAATTTTGGCATGGGCTATGGGATTTTGACGGGGGTCTCAACGAACTTATTGATGGGCTTAATTAGCGGTCCTTTATCGATTCCTTTTGCGTTAGTCAATGTAGCGGTAGCGATCGTGGTAGCTTTATTGGCGAAGAATGGCTTTAGTTATAAAAAAGCCTTGATTGCCGGTGTTTTATTGGCGTTTATTTGCCCAATGATCGGTGCGCCGATTCGGTTAGCGTTGTTTGGTGGGTTTACGGGATCAGGCACCGATGTCGTTATCATGGCGCTACGGGCGTCAGGTAAAGAAATGATCAGTGCGACTTATTGGGGCGCGGTAACTGGTAATTTTGTCGATAAAATCGTTTCTTGTTTGTTAGTCGCTTGGTTTATCAAGTTGCCTCAAATGAAACGTTTTGCCGTAAAATGAGTCTGAATAATCGCCAAGCCTGACGGGTTTAGGCTGGAAAAAGTGAGATAAGCTAGGATCAACCAATCAAGTTGAGGCTAGCTTATTTTTTTGCGGAAATTTTCAAATGACAAAATTGTTAGCTGACATTCAGTTGTTTCAATGGTTGCTAAGTCGGGATTTTTGTATAGTTGTCTCAGAAATTAAAAAGGAGCAAATAATCATGAAAAAATTTTTGATCGGTTTAGTCAGTTTAATCGCCATTGCTTTTGTCGGTCTACAAATAGTCGATAAAGTCGTGAAAGGTGGAGATACTTATTATCTTCAAATCACGACTGACGGCGAACGGGTAGACGGCAAAGACAGCACCGGCAATCCGTATGTGGATTACAAGTATTCGTTGCCTGGTTATGATGATGAAGGGCACCAAAAGCAACTGGACTTTAATGCAGCCAAAGATCGGCCCTTGCGCAAAGAAGCCTTCTTAAAAGTTACTTGGAACAAGAAAAAAGGCGTGACTTCTTATGAAGAGGTTCAACCAAAACAAGTCCCTAAAAAAGCCGCAGAAAAACTAGGAGTGTAGAGAATTATTATGGAAAAAATTGTATCAGTCAATGCAGTAAAAAAAACCTACGGTAAAGGCAATCAGAAAAAGACCGAAGCCTTAAAGGGCATCTCTTTTGAAGTCGAAAAAGGTGAATTTGTCGGCATCATGGGTGCTTCTGGTTCAGGAAAATCAACACTGTTGAATTTATTGGCAACCTTGGATAAACCAACTGCGGGTCAGATCCAGATCAATCAAGCCGATGTGACCAAATTATCAGGCAATCAATTAGCGGATTTCCGCAGCCGCGAAATCGGTTTTATTTTCCAAGATTTCAATTTATTAGAGAACTTAACAGCAGCCGAAAATATCGCGGTACCTTTATCACTACAAGGGGTCAAAGCCAAAGAGATCCATCGGCGGGTCGCTAAGGTAGCCAAACGCTTGTCGATCGATAGTATTTTAACCAGCTATCCCGCTCAAATCTCTGGAGGTCAAAAACAGCGGGTCGCAGCCGCGCGCGCTTTGATCACGCAACCAACGATTCTTTTAGGGGATGAACCAACCGGCGCATTGGATTCTAACAGTGCCCGCGATTTATTGGACACAATGGAAGAATTGAATCAAAACGATCAAGTCTCGATTCTTTTAGTGACTCATGATCCTTTTTCAGCAAGTTATTGCCAACGGATCCTCTTCATTAAAGATGGTGTGATCTATCAAGAGGTCAAGCGTGAAAATCAAACACGAGAAGCTTTCTATCGTCAGATTTTAAGCATTCTCGGTAATCTGGAACAGTAGGGGGAATTTTTGATGCTTTTAAAATTATCACTTACTGGGATTAAAGGCCGGCTGCGCGATTATATTGTGCTGTTTTCCGGCTTGGTCGTCGCTTCAGGAATCTTTTATATGTTTGAAAGTTTAGCTACGAATGAAGTCTTCTTAGAAAGCAATTCAATGGTCAAGTCAGTGGTCATGATCTTTCATTTAGGAACGGTCTTACTTTCGATCATCACGTTTGTCTATATTTTATATGCCAATTCCTTTTTGATGACGATGCGGCAAAAAGACTATGCGATGTTTATGATGCTAGGCGCCAAAGCTCGGAAAATCGCCCAGTTGATCTTTATTGAAACCTTTGTCGTAGGTGTGGGAGCGACACTCGTTGGAACCATAGTTGGGATTGGCTTAAGCAGTATTGTCCAGCAATTATTGGTTCAGCAGCTAGCCATCAAGATTACCCATTTTACAGCGGTGAATTCTTCAGCAGTCTTATTTACCTTGATTTTTTTCACGGTCATCTTCGTCTTGGCGGCGTTGGTGAACGCGCTGACGATCGTGAAAAAACCGATCTTGACGTTATTGAAGGCGAGTGAAACGCCTCTGCCAGCTAATCGCAACCCCTTGACCTTGCTTCTCGAAGTGATCGCAGGGATTGCTCTTTTAGGCATTGGTTATTACATGATGACCCAAGTGCTGACGTTAGCGTTTATCGCGTTAGGTGTCGCCTTGGTCACGATCATTTTAGGCACGTATTTTGTCTTCCATTCGATCTTGATTTTTGTCTTAGATCTTTTGAAGCGTCGTGATCGGATCGCCTTGAAAAAGTTGAACAATTTTACCTTGTCACAATTAAGTTTCCGGATCCAAGATTATACGCGGATTCTATCAATGGTGGCGATGCTCTTTGCTTTAGCTTTAGGAGCGATTACTGTGGGCTTAGGCTTCCACAATGAAATCTCAAAAATGACCAATGCTACCACCAGCTATGATCTAGTATTGAATAATGGCCAAGAATTCAAGGCTGACCAGCTGAAAAAAATTGACATTAAGTCGAGAGTCATCTATCAACAAAAAGAAGATGACACGACCGTTTATTACGATCAAGCACAATTCGATCAACAGCCTTTTAAAACAAAAGAATACGCAGTCGGCAACAAAACCAAAACCATCCAGTATACGGGCAAAGAATTAGCGACTGAGGTCAATGCATCTGATCAATTACGTTCGTTAGAATTGCCGGAACAAAGTACTAAAAAGCATCAATTTCTCGCTACTGAGGAGTTTGCGGCGCTACCCTTGGCGACAACGGAACTGCAACTGATTACTGTGAGAGATTTTGCCAAAGACCAACCAGCCTTGAAACAATTAGCGGAAGAAAATTTTGAAAAAAATCCAACGATGGATCAAAATTTAGGCAGTATGCAACAAAAAGCCTTGGTCTATGAATTGTATAATGCACTGTTTTCAGGCTTTGAATTTATGGGCTTTTTCTTAGGGATCGCTTTTCTAACGATGTTGGCCAGCTGTCTGATGTTCAAGATCTTATCAGGAGCCAAAAGCGATATTCAACGGTACAGCATGCTAGAAAAGATTGGAACGCGCCGGAATTTATTGAAACAATCGATCCGCAAAGAGATCGGAATCTTATTCTTAGTACCCGGCCTTTTAGGTGTGACCCACGTTTTATTCGGACTACAGCTATTCAAGACGCTTTTAAGCGAACCTTATAACAACATTTGGTTGCCTTTCTTGATCTTCTTCGTTCTTTATTTTATTTACTATTTATTGACGATTTGGATCTATACTGGGATCGTGATGAAACGGGAAGCTTAAAAAGCGGTTGTGACAAAATTCTGTCACAACCGTTTTTTTTTTGTTATTTTTTAGCTAATTATTAAGAACATGAATTTTTTGTGTCTTAGGAAAAATTTATCTGATCCGAAAAAGCTTGATAAATTAAGGTTTTTTCTTAGAGTTTGCTGGAAACAAACCGTTTCCGGCAAAAAAATAA
>WPCI01146182.1_pt1 | contig 40305 bp, 43 predicted proteins | sample 5399871 | NCBI WGS metagenome assembly WPCI01 (sample SAMN12869469, study PRJNA574797) | sludge metagenome | isolation source: wastewater treatment of pH7 | place: China:Beijing | collected 2019-05-20 | reverse complement strand
GCCAAATACATCGGACCGGTCGCCGCCGTTCAGCCAACAGTCTACACCCCGCCTTACACCCCTCCGCCAGCGCCCCCTGTACCACCGGCTGCATAATTCGTTAATCAATCACTCATAAACAAGAGTCCAACACTGGACTCTTGTTTTGTTTATAATACAATCAACAATATCGTTAAGCAATAAATCAGCGGGAGTGGGTTATAGTTAATTGATATGCCTTCAAATATTCCGGTTATACGAACCAAAACTCTTATCCCACGACGACGCAGCGAGATTCTTTCCCGCCCAAGGCTATTGTCGGTTCTGAATAATTTACTGGATCTCAAGCTTCTGATTATTGCCGCTCCGGCAGGATACGGCAAAACTTCGCTGCTGGTTGATTTTTCGCATCATACCCAGGTACCTGTTTGTTGGTTCGCTCTCGATCAGCTTGACAGTGACCCCAAACGCTTTATCGCCCATTTCATTCTGTCAATTCAGTGTAAATTCCCGGCTTTCGGTCAAATGGCTATGGCTGCACTCAATGATTTGAGCCAGGACGAGATGAACCTCGACCCGGTGATTTCTGCTGTCGTAAACGATGCCTATGAAAATATCTCGGAGCATTTCATTTTGGTGCTGGATGATTATCACCTGGTGCGCGAGAGTAAACCAATTGAGGCTTTCATTAACCGCATCATTCAAGAATCAGCTGAAAACTGTCATTACATTATCGCCTCACGCACCCTGCTGACGCTGCCTGACTTAAGCTTGCTCGTGGCGCGTTCACAAGTTGACGGTTTGAGTTTTGAAGAACTGGCATTCTTGCCAGAAGAGATCAAACAACTCATGGCTGTCAATTACCATCAAAGCATAAGTGACCAAAAGGCTGAGGAAATGATTACCCGCACAGAAGGCTGGATTACGGGCTTGCTGCTTACAGCCCAACTTTCACCACGCGGTTCTTATGAACGCAGCCGGATTGAGAAAGTTTCGGGGGTTGGAATTTATGAATACCTGACCCAGCAGGTCTTTGACCGGCAGCCGCTTTCCATGCAGAATTTTCTGCTGCGAACTTCAATTTTGGAAGAATTCGATGCTGCTCTGTGTGAAAAAGTGGTCGGCAAAGCACTGGGGTTGGCGGGGCAGAATTGGGATGAGGTGATTGAGAAAATTCAACGCGATAATCTCTTCGTCCTGCCTGTCGGAGATGAAACACTTTTTCTGCGTTACCATCATCTTTTTCGTGATTTTCTGCAAAATCGGATGCGTCTGGAACGCCCGGAAGAAACGCTGAAAATCGAAACTGCACTGGCACAACATTACGAGAGTGTGCAAGAATGGGAACGGGCAGTCTCCATCCATCTTCGGATCGGAACCCCAAAACAGCAGACTGAAATCATTCGTAAAGCTGCCCCAACCATGATTCTCAGCGGTCGTATGGTTACCCTGTCAGACTGGTTAAACACGCTTCCTGACAACCTCTCCGTAAAAATGCCGGAACTGATTTCAATTCGCGGCACAATTGCCATGCACAGGGGTGATTACCACGGCAGCCTGGATCTCTTGGATCGGGCGATTCTTGACCTGCGTGCCGCAGGCTCTGGTGAAGAACTCGCCGCCGCGCTTGTGAGGCGCAGCGCTGTAAATCGTCACCTTGGGCATTATGAGAACGCGCTAAAAGATGCCCATGACGCGATCGAGTTGACGAAGCCTCCCTTCGGTGCTCCACAAAATTATGCTGAAGCGCTGCGCGCCGAAGGGTTGGTGTACTACCAGCTTGGCGAGCTGAATGACGCACAATGGAAACTTCGGGAATCTTATCGCCGGTTTCAAGATTTAGGGTTGGAGTCAGATGCTGCCAAGGTGCTCTTGGATCTTGGCGTGGTGTATTCCGTTCGTGCAGATTATGACCAAAGCGAGAAATGTTATGCAGACTCGCTTGAGTATTGGCAGGCGGTACAAAACCCGCTCTGGCTGGCAAATGTTCTCAACAATATCGGCATGATTCAGTATTTGCGCAGCCAATATGAACAAGCGGTAATTACGCTTGAAAGATCGTTGGCATACGCTAAATTAGCAAACCCCAGGCTGGAAGGGTATGCGCTAACCAGCCTGGGCGACCTCTACCGCGATGTGCGCGCCTTAAAAGAAGCTCGACAGGCATACAACCAGGCGTTAATAATCGTTCAAGAAGCAGCTGATCTCTCATTGGTAATCTACCTCACGCTGGCACTGGCGGTGCTTGACCGTATTTCAGGCAATTTCTCCTCTGCGCAGGAAGGAATCTCATCTGCCATGAAGAAGGCGCAGAGCAGCGGCTCAAGATACGAGATTAACCTCTGTGCGCTCGAACAAGCAGTATTGGATTTAAAGAAGGGTAATGTTGAAAACCTCGAGGGTGTTTTTTCACAACTGGAAAACTTCTTCACTGCCGCCGGCTATCAACTTGAAGGATTCAAAGCCGCAACATACCTGAGGCTGACAACATTAAAAACAGGCTCTGACATGCTGTTTGATAACCACGAAAGTATCTCAGATGGAGTCGAGGTTAATTTCGGCCAGGCTTTGGTGCAAATTGGGTTGGAGTTCCGTGAAGAACTGATTCAGAGTCAGTCACATGCCAATCCCCTCTCATCCTGGACTCAATTATTAGCGAATGTAAACGCCTTCGAGCAACTTATACCGCAAATTCATCGCATCATTCGTCATCATTCCTCGACAGTGGAGTTCACGAATCCCAAGCTGACCATCCGCGGGTTTGGACGCATGCAGGTTAAGGTAGGCAACCGCACCATAACCGGAAAAGATTGGAAAACCCAGGTTGTGCGTGACCTCTTTTTCTATCTCCTCTCGCATCCTGAGGGTGTAACCAAAGAAGAAGTTGGGTTGGCTTTTTGGCCAGAGGCTGATAGTGACACGGTAAAGCTGCGTTTTAAAAACACGATCTACCGTTTAAGAAGAGCCATCGGCAAAGAAAGTATTACTTTTGAAGATGACCTGTATCGATTCAATCGCACCATCGATTATGACTACGATGTGGATACTTTTAATTTTGAATTGGCGAATGCAAAGAGGGAAAAAGGAACAAAGAAAGAGTTCGAGCATTTCCGCGCAGCCATTGCCAGCTACCACGGCACTCTACTCCCCAAGTTAGATCAAGAATGGGTGATGCTGCCAAGAGAACAATATCACCAAGCTTTTATGAACACCGTTTTATCGTTGATGAATTTGTATCATAAAGCCGGTAAATACGCTCAGGCTGTTGCTCTGGCAAACCGTGCGCTTGAAGAAGATAATTACAATGAAGAAATTTACCGTTCTTCGATGATGGCTTATTCGGCATTGAACGACCGATCCGCCATTTCGCGTCAGTTTGAACATTGCAAGATCGTATTAAAAAGAGACCTCAACCTGGAACCCTCATCGCAAACAACCAGCTTGTATGAAACCTTGATGCGGAAATGAACCATTACCTGAGGTTACAACTGACCTGAAAGAGACAAATAACGTGCCAGTCTCTCAATTCTCGGAGTTAAACTTTATGATATTTACCTGGTTTTTGAGTGCAAAATGCATCCTGTTTTGCATCCTGTATGCTGGCATAATAATCAAATAACTGATCAAACTATAAAACCTAAGGAGTTTTACAATGAAATCACTTACAAGCAAAGCAAAATTGGTTTACTTCGTCCTCATCCTCGTTGTCTTCGCACTCGCAGCTGGCGCGCCTTTTGCCACTGGTTCTGTTGGCGGATAATTACCCCATAAATGATCCTTGTTGCCGCCGTCTTGATAGGACTGGCCGCCGGGATCTTGAGGGCAAGGGCTGGGGGAAGAGAATATCGGGTATTTGAACTTAGAGCAACCCTATTGGTGCTGGTAGCGTTTATACCCCAACTTCTCATCTTTTTCCTTCCGTTTAGCCGAACACAGATTCCAACCAACATCGCGTCCATCCTTCACATCACTTCGCTATTAGCACTGATTGTTTTTTCGTTCTTTAATATCCAAAAGACAAGTTTCTGGCCAATCATTACCGGCTTTTTGATGAATGCCTTGGTTATTGTGCTGAATGGCGGTTGGATGCCCATCAGCCCCGACACAATGCAAAAAATCAACGCCGGAACCTGGCAAATCGGAAACCGTGTTGGCTTTAGCAAAGACATTTTGCTGCAGCGAGATGAAACCAGGTTATGGTTCCTGAGTGACAGATTTACCTTACCCGCCTGGTTAAATTACCAGGTAGCTTTCAGCCTGGGCGACATTTTTATTTTTGTCGGTATCATCTCACTGCTTTGGTCTCTTGGCGGAGCGAAGAAGGATAAAGTTAAGGAGTAAGAAAATGAGTAATATTTTTCATGATTATCATCGTCACGATGAGGGCATTCTTCAGCAGGAGCGTGAGTATAGCCGTATCCTGACAGCAGCCGTTGTTAACGAAAAATTTCGCAAATTATTATTAACCAACCCCGGTGTGGCAATCAAAAAAGGGTTTGCAGGTGAAGCTTTCCATCTCGGTGCAGAAGATACCCGCCGTATTGCCGACATTAAAGTAACAACCTTGGCAGAATTTGCCCGACAGATGAAAGCTGCAGCCCCGAAACACCCCGCACCTGTTTTGGATTAATTTCTCTCAACCATTCTGTATTCTCACCTGCGAATTTCGCGGGATCGATTACTTGTTTTCACCAGGGTCTGTTGTATGACTCATACAATCAATCGTGTGCAGAGGGTCGATACCCTCAAAGCAGCAGTTGACAGCCTATCTTTGAAAGAAAAGAGGGCTGAGCTTACCGATTTTAACCCTTTCAGCACCAACACCGAAAATATTGAATCACTGACTCAAAACGCTGCACGGCAAATCGCTGAGCTTCTTGAAACTGACGAATGTCAGATTTTACTGGCCGGTTTCAACGGTCAGTGCCGCTGCCGATCATTTTTCTCCAAAACTACGGCAGAGATTTATCCGGCGAACAAGATCAACCCTAAGCTGATGGAAGAAACCTGTAACAGACTGCTGAATCTGCCCGAAAACATACACCGCTACCTGACACAAGCACAACTCTCCGACGAAGAAAAAGCCAACCTGGAACTCAGCCCAAACTTGTTTTATTGGATTGTTCCTGTGAAGATTAAACCTCGCGATTTTATGTTGCTCATCTTGGGGCGATCTTTCGCCAACGATCCCTCTGTTTTTTCAAATGATGAATATTACATGGTAGACCTGATAGCCGACCAGTTAGTGAGCGTCATTGCCCGCACACAAACATGCGAACGCATCGAGCCATTATCCATTGAACCCTTGGTAATCTTTTTAAAAACACTTGAAAACCGCGGCTTGCACAACGCCTCGCATAGCCGGCAAATGGCAGTTTATTCAGAGAAACTGGCGGCACTGTATCACTTTTCCGCCCGAGAAACGCGAGAACTGTGCTGGGCGGCTTTGCTGCACGATGTTGGTAAGATCTGCGTAAGCGATAGCATCCTCAAGAAAACCACCACGCTGACTTCAAATGAATGGGAAATTATTAAGACCCATCCCAAGATAGGCGCCCAAATTGTCGGCGGCGTATCGGGTCTTGAAAAGATCGCGCCGTTAATATTTGCACATCATGAGCGCGTTGATGGAAAAGGCTACCCGCTGGGCTTGAAAGGAGATGACATTCCTTTGGGTTCGCGAATCCTTTCGATTGTTGATGCTTACACCACCATGATTTCCGGACGGCCGTACCAGGCAAAGTACACGCATGATGAAGCGTTGATGGAGTTAGCCAACCACTCAGGTTCGGCTTTTGACCCACAGGTATTGGAAAATTTTTTCAGTATATTTGATTGATTTTTAACTTGACATTTTCGCTTGGTTCCAAGCGTTCGAACAATTCTTCGCTGAAGGGGGAAAAAGGAAACGGATGGCTATGGGCTTGAGCCATCCGTTTCCTTTGCTATCAACACTTGAATTATCCATCAAGGCGAAGTTCTTTTCGAAGCTGCTGAACAGCACCCCGTGCAGCTTCACGCCCGGCTTCGATGATCAACGAGCTGTCTTTGAAACCCCATGGGGGAAAATTCGACACCTCTGGACGAATATAACAATTGGATTGATCCTCTGCCGGTCTCGCAGAGCGATTGTGCATAATTGTCATCATAAAAACCAATACTTCAAACAAGCTCTGAGGATTCTTCCCTTGCCCGATGTGATGCGACACATCGCTCGAAATCAGATATTTTCCGCCCATGGCTCTCACTTGCTCGACGGGCAAGTTGTCGACCACACCCCCATCAACAAGCATGAGATTGTTGATTAAGACGGGCGAAAACAATCCGGGGATTGCCGCGCTAGCCCGCACTGCAGGGGCGAGAGGTCCATCCTCTAACACCACCCTTTCACCATTACTGATGTCGCAGCAAATCGCGGCAAACGGGATGTTAAGATCTTTAAACTCTATATCACCAAGTTTCTGCCGTAAGAACTCCTCCATAGGCTGCGTGTCAAAAACAGAAAGAGACTGTCGTTTTGAAAGCTTGATCAGGGTTGGCCAGCTCATGGAGCGAAAGAGCGTCTCTATTTCAGATAATGGTATGCCCGCGCAATAAGCTGCTCCTACCAACGCCCCTGCGCTGGTTCCGGCAACAAAATCGGGCTTGATTCCATTTTCTTCCAATACCTGCAAAACGCCAACATGCGCTGCGCCTAATGTTGCTCCGCCGCTCAGCGCGATGCCGATGGTTTTTCGTTTGAAAATAAACGGGAAGTTTTTAACCAGCTGATTCATCATTTTATTTACTGCCTCTCATAGTAATAGATTCGAAGGATGCATCAAACCGAACCTGAAGCGTAGTTCAAGTATAATTTTCAAACATATTTTATCCTATGATTGGCGGAGTGATTAATGAGTATTACTGACGCACTACAACAAGAGATTGTTGAGGGAGAGATTTTGGCGGTACAGGTGGGGCTATGGCGTACAGCAGTGCTTGCCAAAACAGAAAATGGAATCCGATGTGGTCTGGCTGCATCTTTATCCAACCAGGATGCCCGCAATAAAAAATTATTTGCCGTGAAAGATGCTGGAAGATTACACACTAAGGGCTATCGCGAGTTGGCCGCAATGATCGATTCCACCAGTCAAACCGAAGCTTCCATTGGGTTGGCAACTATTAATGCGCTGCTGCCCGCTGAACCCCTGCCGTTTATTGAAGAAAACGCCAGTAAGTACCTGACAGAGCATTGCTCTGGTAAGAAAATCGCTCTAATCGGGCATTTCCCTTTCATCGAGCTTCTACGTGGTAAATTTCAAAATCTTTGGGTGTTCGAATTGAACCCGCGCGATGATGATCTACCTGCTGCCTTAGCCCCAGAGTATCTGCCGCAGGCTGATGTTGTGGTGCTCACTGCAACGACCTTGGTGAACCATACTTTTGAGGGTCTTATGCCATATTGCCAAAACGCAACTCGGGTTCTTATGGTTGGCCCCAGTACACCAATCAGCTCTGTTATGTTTAATTCTGGTCTTACCACCCTTTCAGGGACAATTGTACTCAAACCTGAAGAAACCCTATTGGGAATCGGACAGGCGGGTTCGATGCATGCTTTGCAGGAACAGGGCTATGTAAGGCAAGTTACTACAGAAAAGGTATAAGCTTTTTCAACCCGTTGTTTCCAATCAGGGTAAGTTTCGGGCTGGCGCTTCGCTGTGCCACGTCCATCTTACCCTGGTGAGCAGGCTGAGATAATTTTTTCTTTAAGCTCGCTGAGTACATTGGCCCGGTTTTCGACGGCGAGGTAAACTACTTCAGCATCTGGCCAGTGCATGGCAGCGATATTGCTGAGCAAATTCCGAACCACAATCACGGCTACATCGAAGTCATGTGTGTTAATCATTGGGATGGCAGAGACGAATCCCCGCCCTCTTTCAAACTCAAGCGGACCCAATTCATCAATGATGAATACCTGGCAAGGTAAAGCTTTTTCGATAACCTGATTCCCCCAATCAACCACTTCTGCATTGAACTGCCAGCGCATAGTAGACAGCTCATCATCAATCGCGCGGGTGTTTAGTTCTGCCAGCCGTTTTACCTGCCCTTGATGCAAATCGACCAGATCTATGCTGGTTTTTTCACCATTTGTAAAAACTGGAGGGGAGATCAAGCCTTCAATGTGTAGTTCTTCGTGTTTAAGATCATCAATCAAGTTCAGCAATAACGAAGTTTTTCCGGAACCGATTTCACCACTGAGAACTATGATGATTCCATTTCCGGAACTCATGCCAGTCTTTCCATCGACTTCACAATCAACAATCCATCCAAATGCATCACTTCGATCGGCGTACCGTAAGTCAGGCTCAACTTGTCATTCGTAAATGTCGTTTCCATTGAACCTGCATCCAATACCTGACCAGCGCGCATCAACACAAGAGAATCTGCAACCAGAGCTGCGGCTTCGGGATCATGGGTGGTGAAGATTACAGTTGTTCCATTGTTGCGTAATTGATGCATCAGCCGCAAGGTAATGTTGCGATTAGCAAGGTCGAGATGTGAAGAAGGTTCATCCAGCAATAGGATTTTGGGTCTTTGCGCCAAGGCTCTGGCGAGCGTCACGAGTTGTTGTTCGCCACCGCTCAGTGCCAACACAGAACGGTTGGCAAGCATCTCGATGCCGATCTCCTTCAATGCGCTGCCTGCAATTTCAATATCTTTTTCACTGGGAAGCTCGAGTGGTCCTAAATAAGGCGCTCGACCGAGCAGTACATATTCGAGTACGGTATATTCAAAAGCCAGGTTTTCAGATTGTGGAACAAGACCGATCCACTGGCTCAGTTCATTTCGAGAATAGTGCCCAAGCGGTTTATTGATTAAATTTATCGATCCCTTGGAAGGATGTTTCAAACCCAAAAGAAGGTGGAGCAGTGTGGTTTTTCCCGCGCCATTAGGGCCAAGAATTGCAGTTACTGTTTGAGGGAGAATTGAAAAACTAACCGCTTCAACTGCTGATGGAGTGCCCGGGTTGTATGAAAAACTCAGGTTTTCGATGGTTAATATTGGCGCGGTCATTTGGCAATCCTCATGTTCCTGCTTGTCATAATGATAAGGAAGATTGTGGCGCCAAGCAGCGAAGTGATAATGCCGAGCGGAATTTCTCCAACGGTGAGCGTTCTGGCAATATCATCGCAGAGAATCGCAAATACTGCACCCAATGACATACTTAACGGAATAAACTCGGCCGCGTTGGCGCTGGTGGCTTTGCGCGCGATGTGTGGAATGATCAAGCCAATCCAACCGACGATGCCAGCAACTGAAACAACCACTGCGGTTACAGCTACGCTGGCTACCAACAAGAGCGTACGCTCTCTACCTACTGCAACACCCAACGAGAATGCTGTTTCATCGCTCAACGATAAAAGATTCAACCGCCATCGCATCAGATATATGATTGTTAGACCGATAATAATTACAGGCAGTATATAAAAAAGGTCAGTCCAGGTTACCGCATACAGCCCACCCAATAGCCAGAAGACAATCTCAGGAAGTTGTGACGTTGGGTCAGCCAGATATTTCAACACTCCCAACCCCGCCGAGAAAAAAGCGGAGACTGCGATACCAGAAAGAATGAGTCTGAGCACCCACCCGCCGTAACGGATTCGGCGTGCGATAAAATATGAAAGTACCAAACCCAGCAGTGCAAAAAATGTGGCGCTTACTTCAATAATAAAAGGCGATGTAACCATTAACAAAATGGCCAGCGCAGCGCCAAAACCAGCACCCTGAGTAACACCCAAGAATCCCGGCTCAATGAGTGGGTTGCGAAACAACATTTGCATTACGCCACCTGCTGCTGAAAGAGACATCCCCAAAAGCGCAGCTGTGATCAACCGCGGAAGGCGCAGGTTGAAAACCAACTGTTGGGCAAGCTCATCGGTTTGTAGAACATGCAGCGGGATAAAAAGGGGTTTCGGGTATCTGCCGCTAAATAATGAGACACCCAACACTAACAATGGAAAGGCTATCAGGATAATTGTGTTGATGATTTTTTTTGTTTTCAACTTAGATTCCAGAATAATGGGGTAGTTGTTACCAACTACCCCATAAGTTAGACTGATCAGGCAATAATAATCTTAGAGGTCGCCTTTTACAAGGGGCAGGATAGTCTCTGTAATTGTGGCTTCATCAAGGTTGTAGTAATCTTGATAGAACCTTTTAACTTCGTCCATCATGTTGATAGAGCTGAACAAATCAGGATGAAGTTTTGTAGCGATCCATGTCATACCCAATGTCCAGCGTGTATCGGGTTGATCCCAACTTTGAAAATCCACCGGGAAAGCGTATAACTGGTTGTTCTTCACAGCATCCAGCAAAGCCCACTTGCTGTCAGCTTTTAACCCAGCAACGATATCCTGGGCATTCCCCTTATAATCGACAAGGAGAATAACCTGCGGATCCCATACAGCTACCTGCTCGAAAGTAATCGTTGTCCAGCCATCGGTCGGAACATCTGACCAAACTGGTATACCACCGGCCATCTCAACCATTGAGGTTTGCAGCCAATCCAAAGGTGGAACCTTGAAGGCAATTTCTCCACCCTTATCAGAGTATTGTAATAAGAGGACGGATGGTTTTTCTTCTTCTTTCAATTCGCTGGTGATGTCGGTAATTCGGGCACTGTTTGCAACATTCAAAGCCACAATTTCTTCAGCCCTTGCAGTGTTGCCAAACAACTCACCCAGCATCATGATGTCTTTATTGATAGCGTCAGCCGATTCGAGATCTAAGTAAAGTACCTTGATGCCGACTTGTTCCAACAGGTCGCCTACATCCTTCTTCAGGTATGCTTTTAGCAAAACCACATCGGGTTGCAATGGTGCAATCTGCTCCGCACTGGATCCACTTTCGACCTGTGTCATGTTAGCCGCTTCTGGGAAAATCATTTTGATGAAGTCATTTGGTGTTTGACTGCCTGGAACATAAGCTACTACACGCTCTCTGGCTTCAGGAAACAGGAACGCAGCATTGGCGATCATAAAGCCTGCTTTACCTGAAATCACGATCCGTGTGGGATGTGAATCAAATTCAACGGTACGGTCAAGCACATCAGTAACAAGCACTTTTTCAGCAACGGGGGGTTCGGTTGGAGCCTGTGTCTCCACTACTTCCGGCGCTTGCGTGGCGGGTGGCTCAGTAGCTACTGGTGTTGCCTGAGGCGCAGCCGTACAAGCAGCCATCAGACTTCCGATTAAAACAAAAAACACAAACAACTGTAAAGCTCTTTTCACTTTTCACCTCTTTGAGTGTGTATTATTGGGATCTGGGTTTTGAGCCAGATCAACCATTCAACCATTGATTGGATTTGAGAATAACGGAAGTTCCTGGTAAGGTCAGCAAAACTCCCTGATAATTTCGGCGGCACATCAGAACCGAAGACGTTTTCTAACCAGCTCTGACAGATGTTAATTTGTTGATCTATTAGCGGTTCAAGGTCGTTGGGTTGGTATTCTGAAATGAAGTAGATTCTTAGCAGAAATTCATGGCGAAAACCACTAGGATGAATAGCCGGTTCGCGAAGCCAACGCCGTACTGCTTCCTCACCTTTCACAGTGAGCCTATACTCTGTGCGCGCTGGTCTTTGGCTCTCACTCGCTTGGATGTTGCCCTGGATAAACCCACGCAGGGCAAGTTTCTCCAATTGGGCGTATAAATTTGATATCTTTACATTCCAGATCATTCCCACGCCATTGCTGTCTGATATATGTTTATGTAGGTCGTAACCATGGCTGGGTCCAGGCAATAGTAAGGCCAGGAGCGTGAGTTCAGAAGTGGAGAGAGGAGATTCTTTATTGGTCATATTATGATTATTCACCTATTGAATACTATTATAACATAAAACGACTTAGAAAACCAAGTTATAATAAGAGCAAAACTACTCAGTAAGAAAGGATTTTGAAATGGCAGGACAAAATATCGATCTGGCCAAGTTATTCGGCAATGTTGCGACAACCCTTGATGAGAATAAATCCACTTTGAACAAAGCGGATAGTTACAATCATGATCATGGGGACAATATGGTACAAATCTTCGAAGTGGTCACCCAGGCGGTAAAAGCAAAAAGCAACGCTACTCCAGCTGAACAATTGGCATATGCCAGTGAACTTCTGCAGTCGAAAACTCAGAGCGGATCGGCAAAATTGTACGCCCAGGGGTTACAGGATGCCTCAAACAAATTTTCTGGACAAAAAGCAATCTCAGCCGAAAATGGCGTTCAACTGCTGCAAGCCTTAATGGGCACGCAAAACAAGGTAGCCCCTGAAACCCTAAAAACTCAGGTTAAGCAAAGTGCTGGCCAACAGGCTGGTGCTGACTTATTAGGCTCGCTTCTCGGCGGTTTAGGTGGCGCATCTCAAAACCAGGCTGATGATGCCGGAGATATGTTGGGGTCACTTCTTGGCGGTTTGGTTGGTGGTCAGCAAAGCGCTACTGCGAACAACGGTGCCGGTGATTTGTTAGGTTCGCTCTTGGGCGGGCTTGCTGGTGGTTCAGGCGGAGATGGACTCGCAGATGGCAAGCTGGATGTTGCCGATTTGCTTACTGCCGGAATGTCTTATATGCAGGCAAAGCAATCCGGCAGCACCGACCTGAATGCACTTCTCAGTGCTGTGATGGCTGGCAGCCGCATGGGTTCGCAGGATTATCGCACCCAATCAGGCACACTGGTGGCAAACACACTGCTACAAAGCCTCACAAAAATGAAGAAATAAACAGCTCTTTAAGTTGGTGAAAAATCTGGTTCTTCCAGCCAGGAACACTCCCGCAGGCAAAACGTTTGCGGGAGTTTAGTTTTTTCTGCCTCGAATACGGTTTATAATTGTGCCGGCGAACCACCCTTCAGGTTATCTTGCAGGCTGCCAATTCTTTAATGGAGCGTACATGAGCCTCCACAAGCACACACCAATTGAAGCGTCAACAGCGCAAAAAGATCACCTGTTGCCGCAAATTTCATCGCTGCCCTATTTTCGTGGGTTGCTGCGGGCGGTAGAAGCTCGCTTTTACGAAAACATCGAGCTCCCTTCTCCAACCTTCGACCTGGGATGCGGTGATGGTCATTTCGCTTCACTGGCATTTAACCGAATACTCGAAGTTGGCCTCGACCCATGGGAAAAACCTCTGCAAGAAGCAAAAGCTCGCGGTGTTTATGCTACAACAGTGCTTAGTCCGGCCAGTGCAATCCCCTACCCCAACGAAACATTTGCCAGCGCAGTCAGCAATTCTGTGCTCGAGCATATTCCAGAGCTCGACCCAGTGCTGCAGGAACTCAACCGAGTGATGCGGCCCGGCGCGCCATTCATTTTTTGTGTTCCCAACCATCGCTTTCTCGCGACTCTCTCCATTGGCAAGTGGTTAGACCGGCTGCACTTGCGCGCACTGGGAGACTCTTACCGCCGCTTCTTCAACCATATTTCCCGTCATCACCATTGCGATGATGCCACAGTGTGGCAAACTCGCCTGCTGAACGCCGGGTTTGAAATCGTCGATTGGTGGGATTACTTCTCGCCACGTTCACTTCGCATTCTCGAATGGGGGCATTATTTCGGTGTGCCTTCGCTGGTTTCGCACGCTCTCTTCCGCAAGTGGATTCTCGTTCCGCATCGATGGAACCTTTTTTTCACCAGCATTATTACCCGCCCCGCCTACAACGAGCCGGCAATACAAAAAGAAGGTGTCTACACTTTTTATATTGCCAGAAAAATGAATCACGGAAAATAAACCCATGGACGAACCCAGCCTGCTTGATTACCTAAAAGAAAGGCTTAACCTTCGCAGGATTCTTACCGGTGAACGTATAACTGATTCAGCCATTGCTCCGCATGAGGTGGAAAGCCTGCCTGAACCTGTTCCAGTCAGTTCGCCGCCTGTTCTTGGGTTCCCGTGGCGCTCATTGTTGGCGCTTGTGATGGGCTTGATTGGGCAGCGTTTTTTTGAACCAGGCGCTCTTACTCCCCAGCTGGGGATTGGGTTCTACTTTATTGCCTTCGGATTGTTGGTATTCGCTTTGCTCAAAGGAGAATGGCGTGCCGCTCCAATTCCACGAACGCAGGAAACAGGCTTTAATGCTTCAGTTAACAAAATGCCGCTGTTTTATCTTGCTCCTCTGCTGGTAATCAGTTTCTTCGCCTTTAGCGGAAACCGGTTTAGCGGCATCAACCTGATTTTGTGGACAGTTACTCTCATTGCCGCGCTGGCCGCTTTCTGGCAGAGAGGTGAAAGAGAAGAAGGTCAGCTCTCCTTCAAAACCCGTATTCAAAATCTGCTGCAGCGCAAAACATTAACCCTGCACCTGAACTGGTGGACTGTGCTGATAGTTGCGGTATTCGCCATCAGCGCCTGGTTTCACCTCAGCCAGCTCAATGCCGTTCCGCTGGATATGACCAGCGATCATGCGGAAAAAATCCTCGATGTCAACGCGGTTTTGAATAGCCAGTTTTCAATATTCTTTCCGCGTAATTCTGGGCGCGAACCGCTTCAGTTTTATCTTACAGCCGCTCTGGTGCGTTTTTTAGGGCAGGAACTCGGTTTCACCACCCTCAAACTGGGCATGGCGGTGGCGTTCCTGGTTTCATTGGTTTACGTCTATCGATTGGGAAAAGAAATCGGCAGTCGTTGGACTGGCTTATTTGCCCTGCTGCTGGTGGGTATTGCAGCCTGGACGAATATCCTCGCCAGGTCAGGCATGCGCCTGGTATTAACACCGGTATTCGTCGCCCCAGTTTTGTTCTACCTTCTGCGTGGGCTTCGTCTATTCCGGCGCAATGATCTAATCTTGGCTGGCATCTTTCTAGGCTTCGGGCTTATGGGGTATTCCGCTTTTCGGATTATGCCGTTGGTAGTGCTGCTCACCCTGGTAATTTTTCTCGTTTATCATCCTCAGGCCAGCCAACACAAGGGTTTTTTCTTTGCCTTTGGCGTCATGGTGATTTTCGCACTTATCATGGCGCTGCCGCTGCTGCGCTTCACGCTGCAGTATCCCGAGCTGATTGCCTATCGCACCGTCACCCGTATGACTGGCGCCGAACAGACAATTTCCGACCCAATTCTGATTGTTTTTTTGCGTAATTTCTGGAATGCCTCATTGATGCCCTTCTGGCGCAACGGCAATACCTGGGTGATCTCAGTAATTAATCGACCTGCGCTTGACCTTGTTTCTGCAAGCTTATATTTATTAGGAATTGTCACTCTGATATATACATGGCTGCGGCAGAAGGTTTGGCAGTATCTGGCGCTGCTCATTGCCATCCCCGTCTTGATGCTGCCTTCAATCTTCGCCTTGGCTTTTCCGCTTGAAAACCCATCTCTCAGCCGCGCCGGCGGCGCGATTATTCCAATTCTGCTTGCGGCTGCCGTCGCACTCGAAAGTATCGTCATCAGCTTGTGGCGGGCTGCAAGAACTTCAGGCGCTAAAACGCTGGTCGTGCTGACCTGTTGCGCACTTTTGTTTACTTCTGCGGTGCAGAATCATGATCTGGTTTTCAACCAATACCGCCTGCAATACCAAAACGCCACCTGGAACACAAAGCAGATGGGAGAAATTGCCAGGAACTATGTGGAGTGGATTGGCAGCCCAGAAAGTGTATTTGTGCTGGCTGTGCCGCACTGGGTGGATACACGTTTGGTAGCGATGAATGCTGGCTTCGTAGATCGTGATTTCGCCATTTGGGCAGACGATCTGGAATCAACCACTTACATGTCAGAAGCTAAACTCTTTTTTGTGAAGGCAAGCGACACTGAGGGTATGGAAAAACTGATTCAGCTCTATCCGAGCGGGTTCAGCCAGTTGCATAACAGCCCGGCACCGGGGCGGGAATTTTATACCTACCTGGTTCCCCCCGCCATCACAGGTCAATTCCAAAATTAGGTTAGCGCTTCAGATGGACAAAATACTGGTAGCGGTCGCCGCGGTAGAGAATCTTCACGAATTCAACCGGTTTTCTCTCTTGCGAGAATAACAAGCGTTCATTCAATAATAAAGGCGCTCCAGCAGCAATATTCAACAATGCCGCTTCTTCAGGTGTTGCCAGCGTCACTTCGAGCGTTTCATCCGCTTCTGTCGGGATGATGTGGAATTTTTCTGCCAGAATGCGATAGAGTGAACCTGCCGCCGCCATTTCTTCAGTGGTTATTTGCTGATCATCTGCCAATACTAGGTAAGAAGTCTGTAAGCCGATCGGAACCCCATCACCGAGACGCACACGCTCAATGCGATAAACCGTACTGCCTGGCGGCAGTTCCAGGCGCTGTAATACCCTCGGCGCCGGTTCCACCCGCTCAATGCTGCGGATGATTTGCCCGGGTTCAATGCCCCGCTTGGTCAGATCTTCTGAAAAACTGGTCAAGTCCATCCACCCTTTTTGCAGTTTTTTGGGCGAGACGAAAGTGCCCCGTCCCTGTTCACGATAAAGATAGCCCTGCTGCACGAGAGAATCAATTGCCTCGCGCGTGGTCGTTCGGCTGACGTTATAGAGCTTCTCCAACTGGCGCTCAGATGGAATGGCGGCGCGCGGCGGCCATTCGCCATCTTCGATCTTTTGGCGTAAAATGGAAGCAAGCTGGTAATACTTTGGGATTATGTTATGAGGATCAACGGTTCTTGACATTTTTCCCTTGCGTGGTAAAATAACTCTATATTGGTAATGTGGTCATTACCAGTTAGATTATCCGCCTTAATTCATGATTCGTCAAGAGTGGAGTGCCGCAATTCATGAGCCAGGTTTCAGAAAACGACATCCATGAAATCGTCAAACGGGTCGTGCGCCTGACGCTCGGCAGCGATTCAGCCGCCTCTGCCCCCATTCAACAAGAAAAAACGCCGCTTTCAACCCCGGTGACAACTGTATCGGATCCTGTTAAAGATGTTCCGGCACAACGCGTGGTCGCCATCGGCACAGACCATGGCGGTGTAGAAATGAAGAAAATTCTCATCAAAGACCTCACAGAAATGGGCTATAACGTGTTCGATTGCGGTACAAACTCAACCGAGCCGGTGGATTACCCCGACATTGCTTACGCGGTGGCATTACTGGTTGCGCAAGGAAAAGCCTGGCGCGGTGTAATCCTCGACGGTGCTGGAATCGGATCTTGTATGGCGGCGAACAAAGTGCAGGGTATCCGCGCCGCGTTGTGCTATGATTATGCTACGGCGGTTAATAGCCGCGAACATAATGATGCCAACGTTCTCACACTTGGTGCCGGTTTGATTGGCAACAATCTCGCCAGACAAATTTTAAAGACATGGCTTGCCACTGAATTCGGCGGCGGCAGACATGCAAAACGCGTGGATAAAATAATGGAAATTGAAACTAAACCTTACAACGACGGGATGAGGAAATGACACCGGATCTAAAGACGATTGAAACTCTGGTGGAAATCATCACCCGCGAGGTGCTATTGGCGATGGTTGAAGAGGAGGAGAGACAGAAGAACCCTGCTGGAGCAACCTGCCTCATTGAAGTAGCTGATGGAGTTAAGGTAAAAACCTGCTTCGATAACGCTGGGCGCGTAATCAGCGCCGGCGCCGAACGGCTAACCTCAACTGTTGGCATCATCCCTGAAGATCATTCACTGGCAGGAATGATTGACCATACGTTGTTAAAACCCGATGCAACCAGCGACAAAATCGCGCAATTATGTTTTGAAGCCCGAAAATACCATTTCGCTTCTGTATGTGTCAACCCAACACACGTAAAGCTATGCGCAGACTTATTGAAGGGTTCAGAAGTCAAAGTCTGTACGGTCATCGGCTTTCCACTTGGAGCCACCTCCGCCGAAGTCAAAGCTTTTGAGACTCGAAACGCACTGGATAATGGCGCCACGGAGATCGACATGGTGATTAATATTGGCGCTCTCAAAGCAGGCGAAAATGCGCTCGTCGCTCGTGATATCCGCGGTGTGGTTGAGGTTGCTCACGCTGCCATGGCATTGGTAAAAGTGATCATCGAAACATCATTACTGACCGATGAAGAAAAAGTAATCGCCTGCCTGCTTGCCAAAGAATCCGGAGCGGATTATGTGAAGACTTCAACAGGCTTTTCAGGTGGCGGAGCCACCGTGCACGACATCGCCTTGATGCGCCGCGCCGTCGGCCCGGGCTTAGGCGTCAAAGCTTCTGGCGGCATCCACACCCACGAAGAAGCCGAAGCATTGGTTGCCGCAGGGGCAACCCGCATTGGCGCCAGCGCCGGCGTAAAAATTATCCGCGCTGACCAAGCCGCAAACCCTGCACCACAGTCAAAGGCTTATTAACCGGAGGAGACTATGCTGATCGCAAGAGTGATCGGAACCACGGTTTCGACAATAAAAAACGAGAAACTTACCGGGCGGAAATTGCTCATTGTGCGCCAGACAGATGAGCATGGCGAGCCTGTCGGCAAGCCTTTCGTAGCGATTGATACCGTTGCCGCTGGCGTCGGCGACCTTGTGCTGACCGCTGCAGGTTCAAGCGCGCGCCAAACTGAAATCACCAAAGACACTCCGGTTGACGCGGTGATTATGGCGATGATTGATTCATTGGAAGTAGACGGAAAAACAACATTCCGCAAGAGTTAATAGTATGGCTGATCTCGACCAGGATCTAATTTCTATTCAAGAAGCGCGTACCCTCGCCAGCCGGGCTTTTATCGCCTGGAAGGAATGGTCAAAAGCCTCTCAGCAAGACGTCGATCGCGTCTGCGCAGCCATGGCTGCCGCCGCCTTTAACGCCGCAGACCGCCTGGCGCAACTGGCACACGACGAGACGGGGTTCGGTCATGCCAACCACAAACGCCTCAAAAACGAGTTTGCTGCACAGAATGTGTGGCAGAGCATTAAAGATGTCAAGACAGTCGGCGTCATCCAGCATGACGTTGAAAAGAAACTTTATCAGATTGCCTGGCCAGTGGGTGTGGTCGCTGGGCTCACCCCAAGCACCAACCCAACCTCAACCGTGATCTACAAAGTTCTCATCGCCGTAAAAGCGCGTGATGCAATCGTCATTGCACCTCACCCTTCTGCCGCTCAATGCAGTTATGAAGCAGCCATGTTGATGGCAAAAGCCGCAGAAGAAAACGGCGCGCCGCAGGGTCTCGTCTCTTGTATGAGAAATGTCAGCCTTGCGGGCACGCAAGAACTGATGAATCACAAGTATGTTGCGCTCATCCTCGCCACCGGCGGCACCCCGATGGTGCGTGCGGCGCATTCCACCGGCAAACCTGCTATCGGCGTTGGCCCGGGGAACGTCCCGGCTTATGTGGATCGTTCGGCTGACCTCGAAAAAGCCGCCCGATACATCACCGCCAGCAAGGCGTTTGATTGCTCAACCATCTGCGCCACTGAACAAGCGGTGGTAGCTGACAAACCAATTGCCCGGGCTTTACAGCAGTTAATGGAAAAAGAAGGCGCATTCTTCACTGATGAAAATCAAACCAACCTGCTGCGCCAGCTGCTGTTTACTCAAGAAGGGGCGATGGTGTCTTCAACCGTGGGGAAACCCGCGCAATACCTGGCGGCCCTGGCAGGTTTTGACACTCCACCGGGAACCCGCGTTCTCGTCACCCGATTAAAGCGCGTCGGTAAAGAAGAAGCACTTTCGCGCGAAAAACTTACCACGGTACTTGGCTGGTATGAAGAAGAAGGCTGGGAAGCCGGCTGTGAACGCTGCATCGAGCTGATCCAGTTTGGCGGGCGCGGACATAGTTTGGTGATTCACGCCACCGATGAAAAGGTCATCATGGCATTCGGGCTTGAAAAACCCGTCTTTCGGATCGCTGTGAATACTATGTCTTCTCTGGGTGCCATAGGTTTGACCACCGGGGTATACCCTTCGCTCACCCTTGGCGCAGGCGGCGTGGGTGGGTCAATCACAGGTGACAACGTCACTGTGCACCATTTATTCAATATCAAACGCCTCGCCTACGAAACTACTTCTCCTCCACCCGCTGCACTCGCGCCGGCGAATTCAACAACTGGCGCTTCAACTCATGAAGTTGAACAGGCTGTGTGGAATGTTGTGCAGGAAATATTAAAATTACAAATCTAATTAAGTACCAGAAAGGATGAAGAAATGGCATTAGATACAGCATTAATCGCGTTGGGAATGGTTGAGACCAAAGGACTTGTCGGCGCAGTAGAAGCAGCTGACGCAATGGTCAAAGCAGCAAACGTTGTCCTCATCGGTTCAGAGTATGTGGGCGGCGGTTTCGTCACAGTGATGGTGCGTGGTGATGTCGGCGCCGTTAAGGCTGCCACTGATGCCGGCGCTGCTGCTGCCAAACGTGTGGGTGAATTGGTTTCCGTTCATGTCATTCCACGCCCCCACCAGGATGTTGAGATGATTCTGCCGCAAAGCTCCAAAGGCAGCATCGGTGGCCGTGGATCTGAAGCCAAGAAATAAACACGGCTTTCACACGTGACATCCGTACGTCTGACAACTGCGGCAGCTGACCCGCTGACTTGGCTTGCCCGCGCCGAACAAGTATTCCATCTCAACCCAGATGGCCGGGCTGCCTCACTCCACGCGCCGCCTGAAGGCGCGCTGCGTGTGGGCGTAGATTTGGGCACCGCCTACACGGTAATCGTGGTATTAGACAGCGCCGGAACACCTTTGGCAGGTGAATATCAGTTTGCCCAGGTGGTGCGCGACGGTTTGGTCGTAGACTTTTTTGGCGCAGTGAACCTGCTTCAATCACTCAAACAGAAAGTTGAAGATCGCCTCGGCAGAAAGCTCAGCAGCGCGGTTAGCGCATACCCCCCGGGTGTGCCGCGGGCAGATGCCCGAGCCGCAGCCAGTGTGCTGGAAGCTTCTGGTTTGAGATGCAAAGCGCTGCTGCCAGAACCCGAAGCTGCGAACCATGTCTTGGGCATTCGGGATGGTGTCATTGTAGATATCGGCGGCGGCACTACTGGCATCGCCGTGCTTGAAAATGGCAAAGTGACTTATACGGCAGATGAAGCCACCGGCGGAACGCACTTCAGCCTGGTGATTGCCGGCGCCACTGGCCTAAGCCTGGAAGAAGCGGAAGTATTGAAACGCAACCCCGATCAGCAGAAACAGCTTTACCCTCTGGTGCGCCCTGTGATGGAAAAAATTGGCACAATCATTGAACATCACATCCGCGGCAGCCAGCCCTCAATGATCACATTGGTTGGCGGTACGGCTCTCTTCCCGGGTATTGCAGCCGTAATCGAAGAAGTAACCGGAATTCCAACACAGGTTCCAGCGCACCCTTTGTTTGTTACCCCACTGGGCATTGCACTCGCAGATACAGGCGAGTGATTCAGGAGGCAGGATGATTGAAGATTTTTCATTACGTTGTTACTGTTTTATTGATCGTATGCAGGCACAATATGCCGCCTTTGTCGGCACTATCACACAAGGCGACCTGCCCGTGGAAGGGATGGCGGCTCTTTATGTTGAGATGGCGCCTGGAAACGAAGTTTTCAGGGTAGTGGATATTGCCGTCAAAGCCACAGAGTCCAAGCCTGGCGCCCAAATCGTAGAACGCGAATTCGGCATGTTTGAAGTGCATTCGCTCAACCAGGCTGCGGTCATCGAAGCCGGCCAGGTAGTACTCGACAGACTGGGATTAAAGAAAGAAGACCGTATCAAGCCTGAGGTGGTTTCTACCCAGGTGATTACGCGCATCGATCCCTACCAATCACAGCTCATCAACCGCTTCAGGCGCGGCAGCATGCTTGTGCCAGGCGAGACCATGCTCGTGCTGGAATGTGCTCCAGCTGCCTACATTAATTATGCGGTTAATGAAGCTGAGAAAAACGCGAATATCAAAATTATCCATGTGTCCTCCGTTGGCCGTTATGGCAGGATGTGGCTCTCAGGCACTGAATCTGAGATTATCAATGCTAAAAATGCCGCCACAAGCGCTTTGGAAAGCCTGGAAGGAATTAGAGGATAGCACAAGGTCAACCCTGCTACAGGAGCAATTTATGGCGAAACAATTTTTCACTGAACGTGATATCGAAGAACTTGCTGCCCGCGGAGAGAAGACGCTGCAGGTTACTGAAGAGGTGGTATTAACCGAATTGGCCTATGAAAAAGCTGAAAAGCTGGGTGTCCGTCTGCTGCAAGCCCATCAACTGCCGCCGGCTGCACCCGTAAGGCCGTATCTGTCGCAGCCTCCGTGCGCTTGTACATCACCTGGCGCGCCTCAATCAGGTGATCCCGCAGACCTGCGCCAACGCATCCGTGATGCTGTCACATTAAAACTGGGAGCCCAGGTTGACCCCCTACTGCTTGACACAATAATCACGCGGGTTCTCAACAACGTGGGAATGAAGTAAACATGCTTTTTGGTCGTGTCCACGGTACAGCGGTTTGTACTGTCAAGGCTGCCGGCCTTGAGGGGATAAAACTGCTCATCGTTCAACCACTTAACCGCAATCTCGAACCTACCGGCAGCTTGCAGGTGGCAGCAGATGTGGTACAAGCTGGTGCTGGTGATTTATGCGTGATGGTGCGAGCCCGCGAAGCAGCCCTGGCTATGCCTGAGGTTAAGTTTGTTCCGGTCGATTTGGCACTGATCGGAATAGTCGATGAGTTAGCCGTGATGCCTGATGGAAAATCAGATTTAGTCATGAAAAAAGGCACTACGGGTTACTCATAGGGTTAACATGATTCTGGCAAAAGTTGTTGGCACTGTCGTAACTACCATCAGCCACGCGCATTACAAACAGCGCCGTTTGCTCGTAGTTCAGCCGCTCGTCACGGAGGGCGAAACGCCCGATGAAGATTTCATTGCCATCGATAGCACCCATGCTGGCATTGGAGATACGGTGCTTATCAACCGCGAAGGCAACGGTGCGCGTCAGGTGCTGAACAACCCTGACGCCTGTATCATCTCGGTGATTGTCGGCATCGTTGATTCTGTAACGTTGCCCTGATTTTCGCACCACCCCGGAATAAGATACAAGTTAGTGGTGTTTAATAACCCGCTCTTGCGATTGGGGGTTTATGAGTAAGTTCGTTCGTTTCTTCCAAGCTACTACCTTCTGAAAAACCATGCGCAGGGTTGTGAAACTCTAACCGCAGCCAGTCTGAGAATCCAATCAAATCATCATCCTTATCGGTAAATGAATAAAAAAAGGATCCCTTGAAGGGATCCCGATGAATATTGAACCGGTTCCTTTTACTTAAAATTTTCCACCAAATATTGAACCAACAGCTCTTTTTCTTCATCGCTGAGTACTGCGCCGCGACCGATCATTTCGGCTACAATGGCTTCCCATTCAGCGGCAGTAGCCGTCTTGGATGTGACCTTCGAGGTTGAATGACAGACAGAGCATCTTGAATCCAACAATTCTGCGCCATCAATTGCAGGCGGCGTATTGGCGGGAGGTTGAAGAGTTGTTGAATCTTTCGTTGATAAATCTGCCGTGCCTGTTGCGAGAATGGGGAAATCGGATGAGGAGAGAGTCGGTTGCTGCCCATTCTGGGTGGGTAGGGGAACTTCAGCTCTGGTACACGCACTCAAGACGAAAAGGAATAAGATCGCCAGAAGGAGTAAATTTCTATTCACTCTTATTCCTCAACCTCTTCGATCGGTTTCCGGATGGTTAAGCTAAATGCCATCAAGATTACTCCTGCAGATACCGGAATGTACCAGAAGGGAGCGTAAGTGGAAATAAAGGTTTCATCCTGAATCAGCGGCCATTTTAACACATTGAAATTGTTGTAAGCGATAATTCCCGCAAGCATAAGCAGCATAGAAAAAATGACCAACGCCCAGCTTCGAACGATCAACCAAGAGCTGCCTTTTGGCTGTTGAGGCAGCGGTGACCCTTTTGATCTGCCTTTGACCTTTCGGCGCTTGAGTGCCAAGTCGCGTTCATAACGTTTTTTCTTTCCGCGCAGCATGGCAATACGCACATAAAAAATCACAATGGCAACCACCACCACAATTAATTCGGTTGAGACTCGATTCATTTCTTTTTCTCCAATCGATTCTTGATAATCCGGATAAAATCTTGTTTAGTTGGTTTCAAACCAACCCCGCGCTCGTGGTAGTTCCCTCTCGGGGTAACCTCACCGAAACTGGTTCGGTTTGGTTGATCTACATCGTCCTTGCGAAGCAATACGAACATGGTTGAATTATAGAACCTGACTATGGAAAAGCGGCGTTCAGGTTTGGGGATTAGCCCGACAAAAAAAGCGTCTCCATCCTCTTTTGGTGATGGTAAAGTAATGAGCACCAATTGGGTCTTTTCATCAATCGTATGTTTTTCATAATTTAGCCCCGGAGAAGAAACTCGCTTCTCTTCAGGCATCTTGTCGCCTGTGTGGTCCCAATAGAACTTGAGGAATTTGACGCCGTCAGTGTCAATATATTTCATAAAACCATCAGTCTGGGAGTGGAAGAGCGCGGGTAGTGCTTCAAAAACAAAATTCCATTGGTGGCTTTTCTTATTGTCCATTTGAAGTTTCCTTGATACCGATATGGTTTCCGTTAGCCCTGATGCGTTGATCTGCGGTATAGATACGGCGTAAAAATTCAGAGAATTTCGTTGCAGGTCGTTTGAGCAAATAGTTGAGAATATTCGCGTTCCCTGAAAATCCAAAGTTTTCGTAATATTCGAACATCAATCTAAGGGTTCGAATGGAATTTTCATTCAAACCCGACCGATGGGCGTTGTCTGCCCAGACAGCCCGATTCAATTCCTCAGCGCGCACAGGTTTATTGAGCACTGTCGACATTGCCTCCGCCACTGCAACCTGGCTGAGTGCCTCAGGGCCGGCGAGCTCATATATCGCGTTGGAATGGTTTAATTGCGTCAATACAGTTTCCGCGGCAGCAGCCACATCTTCAAGGTCAACCATGCTGATGCGCGCCGACGTAGCATAAGGAACGGTATACACACTTTCCTCATAGATGGATTTCCAGTTAGGTAAAATATTCTGCATATATGCGCAAGGCTGCAAAATTGTGAAGTCAATTCCTGACTCGAAGATCTTTTCTTCTACACGCATTTTTTGCCAATGATGCGGCATGCTTTCAACATGAGGATGCATGACCGAATGATAGACAAATCGGTCAACACCAGCTTTCTGGGCAAGATTGATTAATGAATCCCCAATTTCAAACTCATCTGGCGCCATATTTGGGCTGATGAAATAAATTTTCCTGATACCTTCAACTGCCCGTTCTAACGTCGCCTGGTCGCGCAAATCACCAATGATTATTTCCAGGTTGCCAATTTTCTTAATCGCATTCTTCTGTGCCTCAGTACGCACCAGGCTGCGAACGCGAACGCCATGTGTTACCAGCCGACTCAAAATCGCTCTGCCGGTTTTTCCAGCTGCTCCTGTTATTAAAATCACGCAAATTCTCTTTTCTTGTACAGTAAGTTAATGCAATGATTATAATCGATGCTGATAAAAAACTCCCCGATGATATATCACCGGGGAGAGTTGTTTTACTTCAACTTAATCTTGGAATTACTCCAAAACGTCAACCGAGCGAACCTGGGGTGGTTTCCATGCCAGGAAGAGCAGGTTGAGAAGAATGCCAAAGACAGCAGCGGAAGCGATCGCGGGCCAGCCGAAGGGGAATACTCCCTTGAGCAGCGGGATGGGCAGATTGCCGCCGTATCCGATATTGCCGCCGATACCAACGACCAAGATGAGCGCTACGATTGCCAGCTTGCCGGGATCGTAGAGATCAACTTTCTCTGCCATCATCAGAGCAATGCCCTGAACACCGATGACACCGTACAGGTAGATGGCAAGACCACCGGTGACCGCTGTTGGGATGCTATAGATTGCATCGCGTAGTGGGCCGATAAAGCCAAGAACCACTGCAATTAAACCTGCAGTAATGAGCGCCGGGCCGGAGTAGTTGCGGGTGATCACCATCAAAGAGTTGTTCTCACCGTAGTTCGTGCCAGCGGTGGAGCCGAAGAGACCGTTCACCAAGTCATTCAAACCATCGAGCATCAGGTTGAGGCCTATATGTTTTGAAAGGCCGGGTTTCTCGCGTCCCTGTTCTTCAGCCAAGTGGTCAACATACAAGCTGATCTGATACAGGTGGGCGGTGGATTCGGGGATCGTCGCGATAGCCATAACACCAACACCGACCATCGCCGTAAACGTGAGTGCGTGATTGAATACCGGGAAGACAATGCTCGGCATGGTCAGCACACCGCTTGAACCGATTGAGGAGAAATCCACCAAACCGATGGGAATGGCAGCAACATAACCAAGGATCATGGCCAGCAAAATTGGGAGCATGCCAATGAAACCTTTACCCTGCAGGTAAACTGAGAAAATAACAGCCGCAAGGAAGGTAATGAGTGCTGCGAGCCACCACTTCAAGGTTGGGGCTGCATTCGCTTCTACACCGCAGCAGGTACCGGAAGCCATGGTAAGGGCTGTGTATGCCAGGCCAATACCGATGACAATAGCGACAGAACCGGTAATTTCAGCGGGCAAAACTTTATCAAGACCTTTCTTACCACCTGTTGCACGAATCAGCAAACCAACCAGAATGTTGATTACGCCAGTGAGAATGAAACCAGCGGTCACAACTGAGATGGTAGATGGTAATGCAGGTGCGCCAAAGGCAAGGTCAGGTTCCAAAACACCAACAATCGATGATGCAGCAGCGATGTAGGCAAAACTGGAACCGTAGTACAGAGGAATATAGGTATTAATCGCAAATTTAGATCCAATTAATGCCACGACTGTTCCAAGGCCAGTGATGGTCAAGACTGTCGAAACATCAAAGTGCATGAGCAGGGCGCACAACACGGTTGCCGGGAACATGGTAAGCACGTGCTGAAAACCGAGCAATAACATCTTGCCAAATGGGGGTTTATCGTGTGGTAGATAACCCATCACTTTTGAAGTAGTTGCCATTGGTTTTTTCCTTCTTTCCTTTGATTTATAGGTTTTCTTTGATCTGAATCTACTTACCTGGATTGAGCGACAACAAATGATAATGATTTTCTGTTCTCTAACGCTCGCACCTGAAACGCAAAATGAAATCGCCTAGACACCTCCTTATTTAAATAAATCACCATCTTGAATGAAAACTGATATGTATATGATACAACATATTGTCAAGATGGTTGATGGGGAGTGTTACTCCCCATCAACGGTTTTTTATGCTTATTTGCCCAATATTAAAGCCAGGACAAGCAAGACAAGCGCAACCGGTACTACATAAACCAGCATTCGATATTCAGCAACTTCCATGAATTTCTTTTTTGGTTCTGGTGCATTTTCTGTGCCGGTTTCTTTGTTGCTTTTCAATTCTTCTGCCATCTTTCCTCCAAAATCTTATCGAGTTTATCAAACACAGTTTTGAACATTGATTTGGCGACGCTGTCGATCATTCTTTGTCCAACACTGGCAAGAGTACCGCCTATGTTTGCTTCTCCGGTGTACCTTAACAAAGTTGTCTCGTCACCAAGATCTTCAAACTTTACATAACCGACTCCTTTAACGAAACCTGCTCCGCCTTTCCCTTCAATAATCAGGGTGACGCTTTCTGGCGGAACCTCATCGGTTAGCGTGAGATTTCCCGAAAAGTTGGCAGATACCGGCCCTACACGAATGCCTATGGCCGCTTCGTAATGAGATTCATCGAGCTTGACCATCTTCTGCATCCCGGGGACTGCTGCACCGAGGGCATCAGGGTCATTGAACATCTCATAAACGACTTCACGAGGAGCATGAAAAAGATGCTCTCCTTCTACTTTCATAACACTCTTCCTCCTATTTCGTTTCGTAAAGATTTCAGGTGTTTTTCAATTTTACACCTGAGTTTCAATTCTTATGCTTTATTGAGGTATCCAAAAACCACGCTTGGCGACAGATTGGATTCAAGTAGTTCCAATTTTTTGTCGTAGAAAGCGTCTTCAAATGCCTGTGCAAAAGCTGGGGGCGGCGGCAGTGCGCCAGCTTCACCCACACCTTTGATTCCAAGTGGGTTCAATGGGCTCGGTGTGTGCAGATGCCCCATTTCGATCTTCTTGGGCATATCTGAGGCCAGTGGCATGAGGTAATCCATGAACGAAGCGGTCAATAACTGCCCATTTTCGTCGTATACCAATTTCTCGTAAAACGCATTGCCAATTCCCATAGAAACACCGCCATGCAATTGTCCTTCGAGAATCAGCGGGTTGATGACCGTGCCGCAGTCGTGGACGAGCACAAAGCGCTCAATCTTGGGTAAGAGGGTTTCTTCATCAATTTCCAATATCACCGCACAAGCGCCTGAACCTGTGGCGCCGTGAGGCGGGCCATAGTACGCGGTGGCTTCAAGGCCGGGTTCAACACCAGGCTCAACCACACCACGCATGGGGTTCGCCAGGGCAGCCAGCGTGCCCAAAGAGATCGCGGTTTCGGGTTTTCCCTTAGCGCTCACGCTGCCCACGCCAAGCTCGACTTCGTCTTCAGGTACGCCAAGCGCTTTGCTGGCAGTGGTAAAGACTTTGGCGCGAACCTTCTGGCTGGCCAGATGGGTAGCCGTGCCCACCAGCGTGGCGCCGCGGCTGGCAAAGGTGCCTGCCCCCCATGCAAAGTGCCCCGTATCTCCGGTAATCACTTTTACATCTTCCACATTCACATTCAGCGCATCAGCCACAATCTGCGCAAACACGGTGAAATGCCCCTGCCCCTGCGAGCTATAGCCTGTTGTTAATGTGACCTTGCCATTGGTACTCACGGTCAATTTAACACCCTCGTACGGACCAACCGCAGTGCCTTCGGTAAAGGCTACCACGCCGATCCCAAGCCGTTTGCCTTCTTTGCGCGCTTTGGGTTGAATTTCCTTGCGGAATTTATCGTATTCGACCATATCCAAACACATATTCATCGCGCCAAGATAATCACCGCTGTCGAGCACGCCTTCCACAAAGTCTTGGCCAATAATCCCTGTTTTAACCGGAAATTCTTCGGGTTTAAGCAGGTTTTTCAACCGTAGTTCAACCGGGTCCATTCCCATTTCACGCGCTGCAAAGTCAATCATACGCTCCATAGCGTGAATGCCTTCTGAGCGGCCAGCGCCGCGTACGGGGGTTACAACCATCTGGTTGGTAAAGACCATGCGGATTTCTGTGTAAAAATTCGGTACGCGGTAATTGCTCACTGTGTGGGTTTGTGTATTTAGCGGTACCGTCATGCCATAAGAGTCATATGCACCGGTATTGTGGTAAAAGATGTCTTTAAAGCCGAGGATGGTACCATCCTTCTTAAGGGCAATTTCGCAATGATGCACCTGATCGCGTTCAGAGGTAGTGGCGAGGAAGTTCTCGCGCCTGTCTTCGAGCCACTTAATCGGTCGTTTCAGTTTTTTCGAAATCCAGGGCAACAAAACATCATCAGCCTGCGAACTCATCACTTTGGGTCCGAATCCACCGCCAATGAAGGGGGTAATCACCCTTACCTGGCTTTCTGCCAGCCCAAGCGAACGCGAAATGGACCCACGGATGGTGAGCGGTGATTGAGTGGTTGCCCAAACAGTCAGATCCTGATTGCGCTCATCCCAACTCACGACAAAGCCACGGTTTTCCATGGCTCCGCCTGCCACATGCTCAATGAGCATTCGCCTGGCAACAACCACATCCGCCTGTTTTTTCGCTTCTTCATAATTTCCAGATTCCTGCTTCACCAGTGCTGCCATGTTGGTGCCCAGGTCTTCATGCACCAAGACTGATTTGTCTTCCCAGCCTTTTTCAAGGTCAACAACAGCCGGCAGAGGGTCGACATCCAGAATGATGTCATCAAAAGCATCTTCGGCGATGTAGCGTGATTCAGCAATCACAACCGCCAGCGGTTCACCCGAAAAGCGAATCATATCTTTAGCCAGGGGTACCAGCGTGCGGGCATTAAACTGAGCTCCGGGGATCGCTGTTGGCGGCGGCACCTGTAGAGGACCGGGTTTCCAATGGTCGCCAAAATCTTCTGCGGTATAGATTGCCACCACGCCGGGGCGCTTGCGGGCTTCACTCACATCGAGGTTGAGGATCTTTGCATGAGCATAGTCGCTGCGCAGAAAAGCAGCATGCAGCATTCCTGGAAGTTCAATATCATCAATGAACTTCGCATTGCCGGTCAACAGAGTTCGATCTTCAAGCCTTTTTATTGGTTTTCCGAAATATTTTTCAGTCACACTTCACCTCGCTTCACTTTTTCTGAGACATCTTCTCAGCGGCATCTTGTGCAGCTTCGACGATCTTCTCATACCCTGTGCACCGGCAGATGTTTCCATCAATCGCCTCGCGGATTTCATCTTCCGTGGGATTGGGATTTTCTTCCAGGAAAGGAACGAGAGTCATCAGGAATCCTGGAGTGCAGAACCCACATTGCAGCGCGTGTTTATCGGTGAAAGATTGCTGCAGCGGGTGCAGGTTCTCAGGCGTGCCCAACGATTCCACAGTAGACAGTGTGTGCCCATCAGCCTGCACTGCGAAAATCAGGCAAGAGCGGACGGCTTCGCCATCAAAGAGAATCGTACAGGCGCCGCAGATACCATGTTCACAGCCAACATGAGTTCCCATTAATCCAAGGTCGTGCCGCAAGAAATCGCTCAGCAATAACCTGGCTTCAACCTCACGTTGATAAACTTGGCCATTCACAGTTACGGTAATTGGAAAGAGTTGGCTCATGTTATCCTCCTTTTTGTGCGCGTTCGAAGGCTTCGGTAAGTGAGCGAACAACCAACACGCGGGTGATGCTGCGGCGATAATCGGCGCTGGCGTGCAAGTCAGTTGCCGGATCAATCTCATCTTGTACAGCGGCTTCAGCTACCGCTTCAATGGCTTCTTTGGTCGGTTTATTCCCGACGAGGATTTCTGCGGCTTTTTGTGAGAGAATGGGTACTTCAGCCACACTCATCAGCACCATATTTACATCCTTGCAGCGGTCTTCTTCATCCAAAGTGACAATGGAGGCAACTGCTGATTGGGCGTATCCGCCGCTTTGCCGCGAGACCTGTACGTACTTGCTGCCTGTGCGGGGCGGGAGCGGTTTAATGACCAGTTCTGCCAGCATTTCATGCGGCTCGATCACAGTCATAAAAGGTCCGATAATCAAATCAGGTGCATCCACCCAGCGGTCTTCTCCCTTGCCTTTAATGAGGGCTTGCATATTCATCACCATCGAAATGCTCGGAAGCTGCCCTGCAGGGTCGGCGTGGGCGATAGCGCCGCCAAACGTACCCCGACGGCGAATTTGTGGATGGGCTATGTATTTTATAACCTCGATGAGCAAGGGGAAACGCTTGGCAACTTCTTCACTATGTTCCACAGTACTGACTCGAGTCATAGTGCCAATTGCCAAACCACCCTCAGCAGTTGGTTTGATGTATGAAAGGTCTGAAACGTTGTTTAAATCCACCAATGCGCTGGGTCTTGCCATGCGAAAATTCATCGCCGGGATAAGGCTTTGTCCACCAGCCAGAACCTTGCCATCATAACCAAGTTCCGCCAGTGTATCCAGTGCCTGTTCAACACTGGAAGGTGCATAATAATCAAAACTAACTGGCTTCATTAATAGCGACCTCCTGTCTAAATTTGAAATCAAAATCCTGATTATTGGTAATTGGATTTTACAGGAAAATGAAGACGTGCTGCTTGTTTAATAAACCCGCAGGGGATAAAACCCCTGCGGGTGAACTGATGTATGTTTATTCTTTGAAAGCCACGAAACGGCCCCACATTGATTCAGCTTCCATTGCTTTTTGCAGGTAGCAGCCGATGTAGTAGCGGCCGCTCTTAGCGGTTGCAAGCTGACCAGCCAGATTTTCTGCGTGCACAATGGTATGCGGGAAGAGGTTAAGGTGCATATCCTGATAGAATTCCTTCAGCGGATAAAGTGCATCCCAATCTTTTCCGAAATCTTTGATGAGTTTGGCATTGGCTTCTGCGAAGGTTTTTGGGTGCCAGATGCGCATGATGGTGTTCATTGGGTGGTCAGCCGAAACCGCATCCACACCAATCCACTTGATTTTCTTCTCAATCGCCCAATGGGAGAAGTCAGGAGAAGGACCTGGGTGTTTTACCATATAGCGAAATTCGTCAGAATCCTTGCTGACCCAGCCGAACTTATTCCAGCCGGTCTTGATAATCAGGATGTCGCCTTCGCGTACTTCAACCTGATCCATAATCATTTGAGGGGTGTATACGCTTGCATCGGAGACGAGTTCTGAAATGTCAGCGATCACGCCAGGTCCAACCCACTCTTCCAGGGGTACCTGGCCGATTGTGCGTCCATTGGGGAAGAAGTGTTTTTCTCCATCCATGTGCGTGGCAAGGTGAATGCTTGCATTGCAGATGGAACCGTTGCGCCCCATGCCAAAGTATTGACCACCAACACGTTTGGTATAGGTAACCGAAAGCGGAACGTAGTTGAGCCATTGCGGTGTTTGTACACTGAAAGGCACAGTCATATCAATCATTTCAGATTTCTTCATTGCATGGAAGAAATCATCCTCTTCCATTCCTTCAGGTGCAGTCCAGGCAAAAACACGGCTCCAGGCGGTTTCAACTTCCATGTACGGAATCGGCATGATGCAAATCCAGGCACGCTTGTTATTCAATTTGTCGATTTCACCCACAATTGCTTCTGTTAAGAGCAGGTGTTTCTTAGGCATATCGAGGTGGGTGAGCTGGTAATACTCTCCCTGCGGGAAGGTTTCATCCCAGGTCTTGCCGGTTTCTTTTTTGAGTTTTTCTTCTGCCAGTTTAAAGTGATCTTCGTGCCAGCGGCGGATGGGGGTGTTCATGGGGTGTTCGGCTGAACCGCAGTCCACGCCAACAACCTTGAGCTCCATATCCAACGCCCACTTGTAGAAGTCCATTGAAGGACCGGGATGACGCACAAGGAAACCGAATTCCATACCTTCAACGCCACCTTGGGCATCGGCATTATATACGGCGGGTTGGTCCCATGAGTATTTATGGTAGCCAGTGTTGACGATGAGGATATCGCCTTTTTTGACTTCCACCTTTGAGAGAATCATCTCAGGTGTGTAAATACTGTAGTCTGAAACCAGGTCGGAGATATCTGCCACCACACCGGGACCGCACAGGTCAGTGAGGGGAATATCGGCAATCGCACGACCGCCGGAGTTGAACGCCCGTTCGCCTACCAGATGGGTTCCTACTGTGTTGCTCCAATTAAGGATTTGTCCATTAGCGCCTTGTCCGCCGCCATAAGCGCCGGTTACACGCTTGAAGAAATGGACTTCGAGAGCTTTCTCATGGGGATGTGGTGGGGTGAAAATACTGCAATCCTGAGTAAGGTCATACAGTTTGGCATCAGAAAGCATTTGGATAAATTTTTCTTGGCTCATTTTTACTCCTTATCGATTAGTTGTAGCCATTCTTGTCAGCAAACGCGAGCAACGCGTCTTCAAAACACTTCATCGGCGCAGAAACTACACCTGCTCCAACCTGTCCGACACCGGGGTCTTTATGGGCGACACCGGTATTTACGCGCGGTGTGATTTGTTTTTCAACCACTTTGCGCAGGTCTACACCCGTGGGGGTGCCGCGGAAATCAAGGAAGGGGATGGTGAACTGCTTGTGTTCGGCTTCGCAAATCTCGTACATGTCCAGCGTGGTGTTGATGGCATCACGTGGTTCGCCGCCAATAAATGTAACCAAAGCAGGTGCGGTTGCCATGGCAAAGCCGCCAATACCCGCAGTTTCAGTGATAACACTGTCGCCAATATCATTGCAGGCATCTTTTTCAGAAAAGCCGGGGAAGTAGAGCGCTTTCACCACCGGAGAAGGAGCAGTAAACCACTGATCGCCCAGCCCGCTCACACGGATGCCCCAATCGGTACCGTTGCGTGACATGACAGTAACAATCGTGCTGCCTTCAACATTTTCACCGGCTGCGGTCATCGCCTTACAGCCTGCCATTACCGGGTTGAGAATGCTCAGCGCGTTCTCACCAAGGAATTTGATCACTTCTGCCGCAGTGGCTGAATCTTTGGTGGTTTTTACAATATAAGGCGCAAGTTGAGTGGTCCAAAGAACTGAAGCGGCATCCAAACGGTTGTGACCATCATCACCCATATGAAGCGCTTTGGAAAGAATAGCGCGCACATCAATGCCGCCACTTTCTTCAAGTGCTGCTTTTACAGCGGGGCCAAGAACCGCTTCCATCCAACTAAGTTTATCCATTACATCCTGGCTGTAAGCGCCCATGCGCAGCACTTTGCCGCGTCCTTCATTCAGGTTTGAATAGCAGGTGATACCATGGCTTTGGTTTTCAATGACATACACAAGCATGGAGGGCGAAATCACACCGGCCATCGGAGCGGCGCACATGTGCTCGTGACAGGGTGAAAACTCAATTTTGCCCGACTTCAACAGTTTTTCAGCTTCTTCGGCAGTTTTCGCTTTGCCTTCGAAGATCAGGGCGCCGATCATCGCTCCTCGTGTTGGCCCAGACATCCGCTCCCAGGTTACTGGCGGGCCGGCGTGCAGCAGCATGTTCTCATGAATTCCAGGGACAACCTCCAATGCCTTTGCCATGGTGGTGGCAACCGGGCGTGCTTCCATGAATCGATCTACAACTATTGCATTTGCTTTCTCAATATCAACCATGTGCTTCCTCCTGGTTATTAGAATTGGGTAAGTCAGTGTTACTTCCGGGGTGCTTTCATTTTTTGCAGAATATCCATTAACTTTTCATTACCACCCGCAGGGGGTTTCCAATCCACCTGAATAAAGGGAGCGCCTTGATCCTTAAGATTGGCGGAGAATGATTCAAGCCCAACATTGATGGCAGCCAGCGGTTTCTTTAAGGCTTCAAGATCAACCGGTTTGCCAATTGCCACCGCTTTAGGTTCGTCGCGTTCAGCCAATGCCCGCATAATGCGGCCTGTGTAGCGGCAAATCACTTCATTGCTGGTATCCACCAGCGCGCCGGCGGCTCTGAGCTGGGCAATTTGGTTGTTGAGGTTTTGAGGATCTTCATCCGTACCACAGGCGACACAGACCACTTCCAAATGGCGGCCATCTTTTTTCGCATCAGCGATGCATTTGGCAATTGCGGGAGCAATTTCACTGGCAGGGTTGGGGTGAGAACCATATCCGATGACCACATCGAGTAAGATAACCGCAACTTCGGGGTCTTTGGCTTCTTCATATAATCTGCGAATTCGCAGTTCGTTATCCATCATAGGGTGCAGACGTCCCTGAGTAAATTCATCTTCACCCAGGTCTACGATGCAATTCTCCTGGCTCACATAGGAATCGGGCAGTTGGAACTCTTTTCGTATTGGAGAATTTGCCAACACTTTCGCCATGTAACCGTAAAGAATATGCTGCGCTTCATAAGCCAAGGTGCCGCCAGAAAACAACCCGCGTAAATACTTCTGCTGTGGAGCAAATTTCTCAATCGGTAAATCAGTATCACCTTCGAGTTTCGGCGGGTTATTTACCAGTTCCACCGCAAGGCGGGCGGCATCATCCAGACCCGTAGCAAAAAACAAATTGCCATCACGCAGGGTGGTTACTGGCCGAGCAATAAAGTTAACCACAACCGGTTTTTCGGCTTTTCGGGCAACCTTTAGTACTTCTTCGGCAACTTTCGGTGAAGGCGGCTTTGAAGTGAGAACGATTACCTTGGTATCAACATCGCGCGCAAGCACATCCAGCGCCATTAAGAAGGTTATCGCGCCTACTTCTTCTTTAAGGTCACGACCACCGGTACCGATACCAAAGGTGATACCACTGTTGAGTTGATGAATTCTCGTGGCTACCTGCTGCAAGCCTGTGCCTGCTGCTGCCACAATTCCAATGGGTCCCTTGCGGATTTTGTTGGCAAATGCGAGTCCATACCCATCCACCATGGCGGTACCGCAATCCGGGCCCATCACTAATAAACCCTGTTCACGCGCTTCTTTTTTCAGCGCGATTTCGTTTTCAACAGATACATTATCGCTGAAGAGGTGAACATGTTTACGCAAACGCAGCGCTTCTCTGGTAACCGAGGTTGCATAACGGCCTGCCACAGAGACAATCACCCATTCCGCACCTGGCAGCAAATCCACAGCGCTTTCGAGGCTTCGCGGCTGATATTCCTGTTCCGAGCCGCCTTTGCGAGCTGCGAGCAAGCCTTCCACCTGTGCAAGGGCATCAAGCGCTGCTTTTTCATTTTCAGCCTTAACAACAATCGCCAGATCGTCGGGTTTAGTGGCTTTTACTTCAGGGGTATCCAACCCAATATGAGACAGCAACTCTTTATTTGAGTCCGTTCCCATTACAACACCGGCATCGAGAATACCAGGCAACCCGGCAAGCGAACGCTGCAAAGACATGAGTTTAGCCGAGTCGTAATACACACCACTACGAATTTCTGTTTTTAATGTTGCCATTATCGCTCCTGACTGATGAAGTTTTAGGGATGACGCATGTGAAATTGGTTGTTGTTAAACGAATGGTCGATTCGTTCATGGGGCTCCGATAAAAATTCTGTTCGAACCAAAAACCGCGGGATAGCTTGTATTTTACACCGCGTTAATCGCCATCAATCACTATATCACGAAGAAAAACTCGATGTCAAATTATGTTAATCGCAAAATTCGTGACAAAATACACAAAAACCTCCTCTTGGATGTATACAGCGCATTCAGAGGAGGTTTTATTTTCATATCAGTGGTTCTTTACAGGTCAACAGTCTCCGGCACGCGGAAGTTTTCGTTGGCTTTTCTGACTTCGTCGGTAACATTGAAGTTCATGTCTTGACCGATGATTTCTTTGACGTATTCTTTAACACGGCTCTGCCACATTGCCTGGTTCAGGTAGAAGACTTTGGCGCCGCCGAGTTCGTGCTGATATTCTGGCCATGGTTTGGTGGGCTGAGCCATTGTCAAACCAGCCATACGCCAACCGTTATAACTTTCAAAGGTTGACCACCATTCCTTAACTTTGAGCAATTCCATTGCGTAGTAGGTCTTGGCATAGTACATCGGCCAGCCGAGGCGGGCTTTGCGCGAGAAGGTGAGTGTGTGCAGGCTGATGGCAACGTCAGTATCCCAGGCGCGACCGTTAGCAAAGCCGAGCCACTCGCCATCCACGAGACCGACCATGGTGAAGGCGTCCTTGAGGCGTTTGCGGCGAAGAGCGAGGATTTCTCCATAAACACGAACGCCAACGATATCATAGAAGTCTTTTTCAACTTTCATGACCTTTTCGAGGTAACCAAGCATCGGGTCGACGTCGCTGTCCTGGATTCCACGAACATAAACCACACGACCATCTTTCAGGGTGAAGGTTGCTTCCGGAATTGCGGGCATATCCATGGGAGGTCCCTGGAGGATACCTTCGATTTCGCGAACATCAATCTTCATTTCATCAGTAGATACAGGGGTTGGGAGTTCTAATTTCATTTCGCATCCTTTTCTTGTGATTTTCAGTTGTAGAAAAAGTATAGCATCCCGTTGTACCAAAGTCAACAATCGTCAGACAATTAAGAGGAAATCAGGAAGAATGTAACATCAGCGGTGAAAAATGCTCTATAAATGTGTATATTACAGTAGTTTTACTCTGATACTGGACCAATCGGAATAAAAGAAAGGGATTTCCAAATGAATGCTGAAACTCAATTAATCACAATATTTTTCCGACATAATCAAACCAAGAATCTTGATGAAATCCAGGCGCTCCTCAGTGAGAATGGTTTCTGGCGTGATTTTCCTCCTGCGGGTATCGAGATCGTCTCATGGATGGTGCTGATGGGAGTTGGGCATGTGGTCACGCTTCGCCTGCCTCCATCACGGCTGCGTGAGCTGAATATATTGGTTGAAAAAAAGGCGTGGAAAGCGTTTTCCACCGAGTTCTACCCAACCTATAACTTTTTGCCACATTATCAAGAATTCCATGAAAAAGCCTGTAAAGAATAAAAAAGGGCTGCTTTCTGCGGCAGCCCAAGATTGTAACTTAAACGGTCAAACTACTTTCCGTACTTTTCAAAGTGAGGCGCGAAAATCACCTCGGGGTCAGGAACCACTGGCGGAATGGGATAGGATAACCAGGTTACATTGAGAAAATGATGTACCGAAATATTCTCGGTTGTGATGTTGCCGCCCCAGGTACCGCAGCCCAGCGACAATGAGAAGGGCATACCATTCACCCAATCACCGCTATTGCCAGCACTCTGCGCCTGCCTGACGAGCATGCGGCTAACTTTGGCTTTTGTGGCCAGCTCAAGGATATGCTCATCATTGACCGAGTGGATACCGCAGGAATGACCGTAACCGCTGAAACGTGTGATGTCAATTACCATTTGGACAGCTTGTTTAAACTCCTGGTACTTCCACAGGGTGAGCACAACCGAAAGTTTTTCGGCTGAGAACATATCTTCAGGCCCGATCTTTTCACCTAATACCATGATGAACTTTGTGCCTTCAGGGATTTTAATACCAGCTTCGTCAGCGATGAACTGCGCGCTCTTGGCAACAATTTTCCCATTGAGATGAACTCCATCCGGCCACATTGTTGCCTTTAATTTCGCCCGGTCTTCACCGGTCACCAGGTACCCGCCGGTTTTCTTGAGCTCAGCAAGCAGGCTGTCAAAAACCCCATCCTGAATAATGATATTGTTTTCTGAAGAACAAGAAGTGGCATTGTCGAAAATCTTCCCCTTACAAATTTTTTCAGCCGAGGCTGCCAGATCAGCCGTCTCATCAACGACAACGGTTGCATTGCCAGCGCCGACACCATAAGCAGGTTTTCCACTGCTGTAGGCAGATTTAACCAACCCGCCGCCGCCGGTGGCAAGCACAAGGTCAGCTTTGCCCATAACTTCCTGGGTGATTTCTATCGTGGGCTCTTCGATGTATTGGATTAAATCAACCGGCGCACCCACCTTTCGCAAACCATCACGCATTGCCTCACACGTGAGTGCACAGGTTTTTTTCGCTTTAGGATGCGGGGCAAAGATTACCGCATTACGCGCTTTGAGGATCATCAACCCGTTACAGGGCATTGTTGAAGAAGAGTTGGTCATGGGCGTGATGGCGGCAATTACCCCGATGGGTTTGGCAAGTTTCACCAGACCTTTTTCAGGAATGCGCTCAATAACACCAACTGTTTTTACGCCTTGCAAATCGCGCAATACTCCGAGAGTCTTCTTTTGGTGCTTCATTACTTTATCTTCGTAAACACCAATCCCAGTCTCTTCCACTGCGAGGCGGGCAATTTTTTCGGTATTCTCCCGTTTATAGGCTTCCCAGCCCACCGCAAGCACCATTTCATCAACTTTCTCCTGCGGCCAAAACTCGATTTCTTTCTGAGCCTCACGCGCCTTTGCCAATAAAGTATCAATTAATGCCGTCATCACTTTTCTCCTGTTCTCACCTTGATTTTTCGCGAGCCTTCGCCATGCAGATTGGTCACGATTGCTTAATAAATTCAAGCCCTGCTACTTCGCTAGTATTAAGCGGGGGTACCGATGCCTTGATTTTATAATTTTCTTTTTGGTCATCTGCCCTAACCTGAATGAAATCACCATGTCAGCTTTTTGGGCATTAAGGTTCAGCAACATTCTATACCCTTTTTTGGTTAATGTCACGAGGAATGCCTGAACCCTCTCTCAAATCCTGAAAATATCGCTTCCATTAGCGTATATAATTAGCGCTGAAGGATGGAGTCAGCTCACCATCTGGACAAATGCCTTATTCAAATACACTTTTGTGCTTTGCTCATCAAATGGAGGGAACCCTTTACATGAAAATATTATCCGCAGATCAGGAAGATGTTCTCATCCGTGAGCGAAGTTTTCTGAATGACTTGCGATTAAGGCTCGCGGAGTTCGATGCATCCATAGAAGATGTGAAATCTCTTGGTGAATCCATCAACCAACTCGACGACCTTTTTCTGTTGGTAATTGTTGGCGAGTTCAACGCCGGCAAGAGTGCGTTCATCAACGCGCTCCTTGGCCAAAAGCTGCTCAAAGAAGGCGTCACACCTACTACTTCTCAGATTACCATCCTGCGCCATGGCGATAAGGCTGAAACCGAAATCAAAGAAGATGGCCATATGCTTTTGGTTTTTCCGGTTGAACAGCTCTCAGAACTGAGTATTGTAGATACCCCGGGAACCAACGCTGTAATCCGTCAGCACGAAGAATTAACCACCCATTTCATCCCCCGAGCTGATTTAATTCTGTTTGTAACCTCAGCCGACCGCCCATTTACTGAAAGCGAACGGACGTTTATGGGGCGCGCGCGCGAATGGGGTAAAGAGGTTGTTATCATCCTCAACAAAATTGACCTGTTTCAGGATGAGGCAGATTTTAACCAGGTGGTTGATTTTGTAAGGCAAAACGCTCAG